>Ga0255767_1003044_pt1 | contig 14308 bp, 11 predicted proteins | sample 071ome_24_FD_179967 | JGI IMG/M metagenome (GOLD analysis project Ga0255767, IMG submission 179967) | Coastal salt marsh microbial communities from the Groves Creek Marsh, Skidaway Island, Georgia - 071402CT metaG (version 2) | ecosystem: Environmental > Aquatic > Marine > Intertidal zone > Salt...
GGGCGATTGTGCTTAGGGGTGCAGTTTCCGTCATAGCCATAGGCCCGCCTCAGTGAGATCCTCATAATAGCAAGGGGGGGCAAGGCCCCTCTATGGCAATTGCGTGACAGGAGCGCCCCATGCAAGCACCCCCTTCGGCTCGCGGCGGCGCCCGCATGGATCTCAACCTCTATCGCGTGCTCGATGCCATCTACGCCGAGGGCAGCCTGACGAAGGCTGGCCGGCGCCTGGGTCTTTCCCAGCCCGCCACCTCTCACGCCCTTGCGCGGCTTCGGGACGTCTTCGGGGATCCGCTTTTTTTGCGCTCGGCTCATGGCATGGTACCCACGGCCTTGGCCAAGGATCTCATCGGTCCCGCTCGGCAAGCCCTCCGTCTCCTTGAGAATCCCTTGAGCGCTGCCCAGCCCTTCGAGCCCGCGGGCGCGACCCTGCGCTTTCGCATCAGCATGAGCGATTTAAACGAAGCTCGGCTCTTACCTCGGCTGGTGCAGCTGCTCCGGGACGAGGCTCCGGGGGTGACCCTGGAAAGCTTCTCCGTGCCTCGGCGAGACCTGGTGCAGGCCCTTGCTACGGGGGCGCTTGATTTGGCCCTGGATGTGCCTCTGCTGTCCGATCCCCTCGTGCATCATGCGCCCCTGGGAGAGGATCGCTATGTCTGCGTCCTGCGCCAGGGTCACCCCCTCGGCGCCCAGGCCCTCACCCTCGAGCGCTTTCTCGAGCTTGACCATATCCACCTGTCCTCCCGACCCCGGGGCCTCGGCCACGTGGATCTTGCCCTCGAGCGCCTGGGAAAGCGGCGGCGCATCATGCTGCGGGCCCAGCACTTCCTGGTGGCGCCGGAGGTGCTCATGACCTCGGACCTTGCGCTCACCGTTCCTGAAAGCTTTGCGGACCACATGGCGCTGCGCTACCCCCTGCGCCGGGAGCCCCTGCCCTTTCCCCTGCCGCCCCTGGAAAGCCATTTGTACTGGTTATCCCAACGGGACGCCGATCCCCCTCTCCTCTGGTTCCGCACCTTGCTCGCCCAGGTGGCCCGGGGCCTAGGGAAATCACGTAAACTTGTGCCATCCACCGGGGATTGAACAGCATGATCAAAGCGTTTGCGGGGCAGCACCTCCTTAGCGTCCAGGACCTGAGCCTCGAGGCCGTGGAGACGGTGTTTTCCGTTGCCGATCGCATGGTGCCCTTCGCTGAGCGGCGCATGGTGACCCGAGTGCTCGAGGGCGCCATTCTCGGCAACATGTTTTTCGAGCCGAGTACGCGCACCCGCGTCAGCTTTGGCTGTGCCTTCAACCTCCTCGGCGGCGAGGTGCGGGAAACCATCGGCATGGAGAGCTCCTCCCTGGCTAAGGGGGAATCGCTGGAAGATACGGCTCGGGTGCTCTCCGGCTATAGCGACGTTATTGTGATGCGTCACCCCGAGGAAGGCGCCGTGGATCGCTTCGCCCAGGCGAGCCGCGTTCCGGTCTTGAACGGCGGAGACGGCGCTCGGGAGCACCCTACGCAGGCGCTGCTTGATCTTTACACCATTCGCCGCGAGCGCGCGGCCCTGGGACTCAGCCTAGAGGGGCTGCGCGTCGCCCTCATGGGGGACCTTCGCTACGGTCGTGCCGTCCACTCGCTGGTGCAACTGCTGAATCTGTATCCGGCGATTGAGTTTCATCTCATTAGCCCGCCCGAGCTTGCCTTGCCGCCCGTGTACGAAGAGGCGCTCCGGTCCCGAGGGCATCGGGTGTTTCGTCACGACACCCTGGCGCCGGGGCTGGCGGCAGCGGATATCGTCTACGTCACGCGCACCCAGGAGGAGCGTTTCCCGAGTCCCGAGGAGGCGGCGCGCTACCGGGGCCTATTCCGCCTGAATCAGGCGGTCTACACGGAGCACTGCGCACCGCAGACGGTGATCATGCATCCCCTGCCCCGGGATTCCCGGGCGGGCGCCCAGGAGCTCGACGCGGATCTCGATGCCCACCCGGCTCTGGCCATCTTTCGTCAGGCGGACAACGGCGTGGTGATTCGCATGGCGCTCTTCGCCCTCTGTCTTGATGTGGTGGGGGAAGTGGAAAAGGATCTGAAGCCGGTGCGCTGGTACACGGGCGGGCGCCGGCCCTAGGTCGCTTCCTAAGGCAAAAAAAAGCCCGGCATGGCCGGGCTTTTCAACAACTTAAGGGCTAAAGCTAGATTTTAGCTTCAAGCTCCGGGACCGCCTGGAACAGATCCGCCACGAGGCCGTAGTCCGCCACCTGGAAAATCGGCGCGTCCTCGTCCTTGTTAATCGCCACGATCACCTTGGAGTCTTTCATACCTGCTAGGTGCTGAATGGCGCCGGAGATGCCCACGGCGATGTAGAGCTCCGGGGCAACGATCTTACCCGTTTGCCCCACCTGCATATCATTCGGGACGAAGCCGGCGTCAACCGCGGCCCGGGAAGCGCCCATGGCAGCATTCAGCTTGTCCGCAACCCCTTCCAGGATCTTGAAGTTATCCCCACTGCCCATGCCCCGGCCCCCAGACACCACCACCCGGGCGGCGGTGAGCTCGGGACGGTCGAGCTTGACGATTTCTTCATTCACGAAGCTGGAAACACCCGCGTCGTGGGCGCTGCCCAGAGCCTCCACGGCTGCGCTGCCGCCGGTCGCGGGCACGGGGTCGAAGGCCGTGTGACGCACCGTGACCACCTTGACCGCATCGGAGCTCTTCACCGTGGCGATGGCATTGCCCGCGTAGAAGGGACGCTTGAAGGTGTCCTCGCTTTCCACGGAAATAATGTCGGACACCATGTTCACATCGAGAAGCGCGGCGACCCGGGGCATGGTGTTCTTGCCGTTGGTGCTGTGGGCGGACAGCACATGGCTGTGCCCCGCTGCGGCTTCGGCGATGAGGGGGGCGACGTTCTCGGCCAGCTGCTTGCCGTACACCGCGGCGTCGGCGCAGAGCACCTTGCTTACGCCGGGTAGCGCGGCCGCGGCGTCCGCGGCAGCGCCGCAGCCTTCCCCGGCGACCAGCACGGTGATATCCCCACCGATGGCCTGTGCCGCCGCCACCACATTCAGCGTGACGGGATTGAGGGCGGCGTTGTTGTGTTCTGCTACAAGAAGAATACTCATGGCTTAAAGCTCCCTAGCGCGCCCTTAGATAACCTTGGCTTCGTTCTTGAGTTTGTCGACGAGGGCTTCCACCGAGTCAACCTTGATGCCGCCCTGGCGCTCCGCCGGGGGCTCGACCCGAAGGGTTTCAATGGTGGCCTTGACCTCCACGCCCAGCGCTTCCGGGGTGAGCGTATCGAGTGGCTTTTTCTTTGCCTTCATAATGTTCGGCAGGGATGCGTAGCGCGGCTCATTGAGGCGCAGGTCCGTGGTGACCACGGCCGGAGCCTTCAGGGCCACGGTCTGCAAGCCGCCATCCACTTCCCGGGTGACGTTCACCGTATCGCCGGCGATTTCAACCTTAGAGGCAAAGGTGCCCTGACCAAGCCCCGCGAGGGCCGCAAACATCTGCCCCGTTTGGTTGTTGTCGGCATCGATAGACTGCTTGCCGAAGATCACTAGCCCAGGCTGCTCTTGGTCGTAAACGCCCTTCAGCAGCTTGGCGACGGACAGGGGCTGAGGGAAACCGTCGGTTTCCACGAGGATGGCGCGATCGGCACCAAGGGCCAGCGCGGTGCGTAGCTGCTCCTGGCACTGGGTCGGGCCCACGGCCACGGCGACCACTTCCGTTGCCTGGCCGCTTTCCTTCAAGCGCACGGCCTCTTCGATGGCGATTTCGCAGAAGGGATTCACCGCCATTTTGACGTTGGTGAGGTCGACGTCGCTGTTATCGGCCTTGACCCGCACCTTGACGTTGTAATCGATGACGCGCTTGATCGCGACGAGCACTTTCATGGGCCACTTCCCATAGCAAGGGGGCCCGAAAGGCCCGTGGACAGCAAAGTAAGGCACATAGGGGCGCCTCAGGAACGGCGCGTATTCTGACCCTGGCCCCCAGAGGGGTCAAGGCAAGGGGCTGGCCCCGTGATGGAGCCCCCCTGCCCCGTCGTTTATACTCGGGGCTCACGGGAATCGCTCGCAAGGGCCTAGCAAGGGAGAGAGGCGTGGACGCCGTAGAACGGGAAGCGATGGAATTTGATGTGGTCGTCGTCGGCGGCGGGCCTGCGGGGCTCTCGGCGGCCTGCCGGGTCATGCAGCTGGCTCAGGCCGCGGGGCAGGAATGGTCCGTTTGCCTCGTCGAAAAAGGCTCGGAGATCGGCGCCCACATTCTGTCTGGCGCCGTGGTCGAGCCGCGGGCGCTTGATGAGCTCTTCCCGAACTGGGCGGCAGAGGGCGCCCCCCTTAATAACCCGGTCACCGATGACGAGGTTTATTACCTCCCCGATGGTGACCACAAGGTGAAGATTCCGGGCTTTTTTGTACCGAAGGCCACCCACAACGAAGGCAACCATGCGATCAGCCTGGGCAATCTGTGCCGGTGGCTTGGGGAGCAGGCCGAAAACCTCGGGGTGAACGTCTTCCCAGGCTTCGCCGCTAGCGAGATCCTCTATAACGATGATGGCGCCGTGGTCGGCGTCGCGACCGGCGACCTTGGCGTGGGTCGGGATGGTCAACCTAAGGGCTCCTTTACGCCGGGCTACGAGCTTCGCGCGAAGTACACGATTTTCTCCGAGGGCTGCCGCGGCCACCTGGGCAAGCAGCTCATCAAGAAATTTGAGCTCGACAAGAATGCTGGCCCGCAGCACTACGGGATCGGCTTTAAGGAGCTTTGGGATATCCCCGCGGAGCAGCACGTGCCCGGCAAGGTGGTGCATAGCATTGGCTGGCCCCTCGCGGAAACTGCCGGGAACACCGGGGGTAGCTTCCTTTACCACCTCGAAAACCAGCAGGTGGTGGTGGGGCTGATCGTGGACTTGGCCTACAGCAACCCTCATGTCTCGCCCTTCGATGAATTTCAGCGCATGAAGCATCACCCACTGTTCGCGGAAACGCTCAAGGGTGGCACCCGCGTGGCCTACGGGGCCCGGGCCATCGTCAAGGGGGGGCTCCAAGCGCTGCCCGAGCTCACCGTTCCCGGTGCGGTGCTCGCCGGCGACGACGCGGGCTTCCTGAACTTCCTCAAGATCAAGGGCAGCCACACGGCGATGAAGAGCGGCATGCTTGCCGCCGAGGCCATCGTCGAGAAGCTTGCGGCTGGAAGCGAAGGGGGTGAGACGGTCCCGGCCTTCGCCGAGATGTTCCAGGACAGCTGGCTCTACGAAGAGCTGTCCGAGGCGCGCAACGCCGGGCCTGCTATGCACAAATTTGGCATGCTCGCAGGCTCGGCTTTTGCCTGGGTGGACCAGACCCTCTTCGCCGGCAAGCTGCCCTTTACCCTGAGCGATAAAACGCCCGATTACGCCACCCTGAAGCCCGCCAGCGCCTGCAAGGCGCCGTCCTATCCCAAGCCCGATGGGGTGCTCAGCTTCGATAAGTCCTCTTCCGTCTATCTCTCCAACACGAACCACGAAGAGGATCAGCCCTGCCACCTTCAGCTTGCGGATCCGGACCTCCCCATCCGGGAGAACCTGCCCCGCTTTGACGAGCCGGCGCAACGTTACTGCCCCGTGGGGGTTTATGAGGTGGTGAAGGAAGCGGACGGTCCGAAGTTTGTGATCAACGCGCAGAACTGTATTCACTGTAAAACCTGCGACATCAAAGATCCGGCGCAGAACATCACCTGGGTGACCCCGGAGGGTGCGGGCGGCCCGAACTATCCCAACATGTAAAGCAGCACCTGATCGACAAAACGGGCCTGCGGGCCCGTTTTTCGTTGCGGCGCTTACACCGCTTCCGGGGCGCCCTCGGGCACAAGGGGGAAGCGTAGTCCCGCACTGACCACGGCGAAGGGGGGTTCGCTATCGGCCAGGGAGGCCAGGTGATAGTAGGTAGGTCGATCCAAGCGAGCCCATAGCTGTCCTCGCACAGGAAGCACCACCCCACCCCCCGCCGCCTCGTCGCGCGCCACCAGGGGATGGGTGGCATCAACAGGAACCCAGTCGCCGACGTTCGTCTTCAGCATGAGCTGCTGCCCCGCCCCCTCCCCGGCCACCTCTAGATCAACGGCAAGGAAGGGGGTGTCCTCCACCGAGATGCGCAGCATCTCCGCGGGCGTGACCAGCCAATGCCCTTCTTCATCGCACCGCAGGATCGAGGCGAACAGCGCCACCAGCGCCGGCCGCTTGATCTCTCCCCCCTCATGGAACCAACGCCCGTCCCGGGCAATGGTCATGTCGATGGTGCCCCGGCGGCTGGGGTTCCAGGCGTCTACCGGGGGGCGCTTTTGCCCGCTGGCTTCCGCGAGGCGGTCGGTGAGGGCTTCCAGGGTCAAGCGAGGGAGGGTCACGGTTGGGCTCCTAGCCGCCAATGAATTTCATCACCATGGTTCCACCGGTAAAGGCGACGGGTTGCTTAGCCTTGAGGGTCGCTTCAAGAAGCGCCGGCAGCTGCGCGAGGGCCTCTTCCCGGGGTAGCGCCAGCAGCGGCCGGAGCGCTTGCTGGGCGGAGGAGGACAGGCATCCGTAGAGATCCCCCTCCGAGGACAGGCGAAGGCGGGTGCAGCTTGAGCAAAAGGGCTCGGACTCGTTGGGGATGATGCCGAAGGTGCCCCCGCCGGCCACCGCAAAGCGCCGCGCCGTGCTATCGAAGGGAGCTTCCGTACGCTCGAAGCTGTGGTGCTCGCCAATCAGCGCCAGGATTTCTTCCATTCCGATGAAGTCCCGATCGAAGGCGGCGCTGTGGCTCAGATGGCCCATGCGCATGAGCTCGATGTAGCGAAGCTCCATGCCTCGGTCTAGGGCATAGCGAAGCATGGGTTCGATTTGGCTGCGATTGCTCGATCGCACGGGCACCATGTTGAGCTTCACCTTCAGCCCGGCTTCAAGGCAGGCGTCGATGGCGGCCAGCACCGTAGCCAGATCGCCGCCCCGGGCCAAGGCTCGGAAGGCCTTGGGGTCCAGCGTGTCGAGGGAAATATTGATGCGCTTGAGGCCGCTGGCCACGAGCAAGGGCACCTTGGGTCCGAGGAGCTGCCCATTAGTAGTGAGGCTCACGTCCTCGAGCCCGAGGTCCATGATGCGGGGGAAGAGGTAGTCGAACTTTGGGGTCACCAGGGGTTCGCCCCCGGTTAGGCGCAAGCGATCGATGCCCGCCCCGAGCACCAGCAGCTCAATGGCCCGGAGCATTTGCTCAGCGTCGAGCTCCCGGTCGGCGCGGAGTAGCCGTTTGCCATCGGGTACGCAGTAGGTGCAGGCGTAATTGCAGGCTGCCGTAAGGCTGACCCGAAGGTTACGGAAGCGGCGGCCGAAGCGATCTACGGGCCCTGGAGCGGGTGCGGTACTCATGAGGGCAGTATGCCACGGGCCTCTAGGGCATCGCGAAGCCGATCGACGGTGCGCGCCTGCCAGAAAAAGCGATTGCTGCCCTTCACCAAAAGCTGAGCCCCCGGGCTTAGGGCGTCTAAGATTGGGGCGAGGTCGAGGGCCTCCGTGCTCGGCCACCAACCCCGGCACCGTGGCCCGAGGCGCTCGGCCAGGGGCTTCATGAGCGGCCCGAGGAGAAACACGCCATCGAGTCCGGCGAGGGGCTCTTCCAGGGCGCTATGGAAAGCGGGCGCGTCCCCACCCAGTTCGAGCATGTCGGCCAGTAAGGCAAGCTTAGGCCCCTTTGCTCCCGCGGCGTGAAGATCGCGCAGGGCCAGGCGCATGCTTTCCGGATTGGCGTTGTAGCTTTCATCGATCAGTACGCAGCCCCCTGCCTCCAGCCGGGAGCCGCGGCCCTTGGGGGCGGGCACTGCTGCCATGGCGGGCACGGCGGGTGCCAGGGGCAGTCCCGCCGCCTGGAGGCACGCCAGAATGGCGGTGGCGCTCCGTTGCCGGTGCTCCGCACCGAGGGGCTTTAGGTCGACGCCAGCGCCTAGGCCCTGAAGCACCCCAGCGTCATTACGGGAAAAGTCCGCCGAGGAACCCTGCCCTCGGTAATCCTCGAAGGTCATGATCCGCTGACGCTCTGGAGCGCGATCTTGGGGGCAGACGAGCACCCCCTCCGGACCGAGGCCTGCCGCAATGGAGAGCTTCTCCTCGGCGATGGCCGCTAGGCTCCCCAGGCCCTCTAGGTGCACGGGCAGGATGTTGAGCACCAGGGCCACCGTTGGTTGCACTAGCTGGCTTAAGGGGGCGATCTCCCCGGGGCGATTCATGCCCAGCTCAAAGACCGCCGCCGCGGAGGCCTGAGGCATTCGGGCCAGAGATAGGGGGACGCCCAGGTGGTTGTTTAAGCTGCCTTCCGTCGCGTGTACGACGTCGGCGCCGAAGTGTGCCTGAAGGGCTGCGGTGAGAAGCGCCTTGGCCGTGGTTTTCCCCGAGGATCCGGTGAGGGCGAAGACCGGCCCAGAGCAGCGCTGCCGAGCCCCTCGGGCAAGGGTCCAGAGGGCTTCGAAGGGATCGGGGACGACAATTTCCCGAGCCCCCGCCCCAAGGCGCTCCCGCACCACCACCGCGGCCGCCCCCTGCTCAAGGGCGTGGGCTGCAAAGCGCTGGCCGTCCTGCCCTTGGCTGCTAGCGCCGTGAAAGCGAGGATCCTGCCCCTGGAGCGCGAAGAAGAGATCGCCGGGGCTGAGGCGACGGGAATCTAGACTGATGCCGGTGCACCGCAATGCCGGGCTGCAGGAGACGCCCCAAAGCGTCGAAAGCTCAGGTCCGGTCCAAAGGGGCTGGGTTTCCACGGTGCGGCGGCTCCGATTGTCGGTACACTTAAACGCTCAAGCCCACCCTGGAGCCCTTGTATGAGCGCACTGATTCTTGCCGTTGCCCTCGCGGCACTCCTGCCCATTGTCTTTGCTGGCCTCGCCAAGCGCCAGGGGGGCTACGACAATCGGGCCCCGCGCCCGTGGCTTGCTCAGCTTGAGGGAGCTCAGGCCCGGGCCCAGGCGGCGCAGGAAAACAGCCATGAGGCCTTTCCGCCCTTCGCCGCCGCGGTCATTCTCGCGGTGGTGCTGGCGCCGGAACGGGCCGCCGAGGTGAGCACCTTCGCCTACCTCTTCCTTGGCCTTCGATTGGCCTATGGCTGGGCCTACATAACGGACCGGGACAAGCTGCGCTCCCTCCTCTGGATCCTCGCTTTGGCCTGTACCCTTCGAATCTTCTGGCTCGCCGCCAGCTCAGTTTAAGGAGCGCCACCATGTCCTCTGAAAAGCCGGGCCTTTGGGCCCGACTCAACCGCGGCCTTGAAGGCCTACGCCGCAGCCTCGCAAATGTGGGGTTTGTGCTGATCGTGGTTTTGGTGGCGCTGGGCCTATCCCAAGGCGACGGCACGCCGCCGGTGCCAGAAGGCGGCGCCCTCGTAGTGACCCTTGATGGTCCCCTGGTGGATGCGCCGCCCTCCCCCGACCCCCTCGCGGCCCTTTTTGATGAGGGGGGCGTCGAGCCCCTCGTGCTGGCTGAGGTGCTCCGAGCCCTGAAGGCCGTGGAATCGGATGCAGCGCTAAGGGGCGTGGTGCTTGATCTCGATGCCTTTCCCGGCGCGGGCTTTGCTACCCTCGAGCGCCTGGGCTCAGCCCTTGCTGCCCTGCGCGCGGCAGGAAAAACCGTTGTCACCCATAGCGAAGGGCTTTCCCAGGCGGCCTATTACCTCGCGAGCTTCAGCGACGAGCTCTACCTTGATCCCGAAGGCGCGCTGTGGCTGCGGGGCCTGGCGAGCGAACCGCTGTACTTTGGGGCGGCGCTGGATCGGCTGAAGGTCTCCGTGGAGGTCCTTCGCGCTGGCCGCTACAAGGCCGCGGTGGAACCGCTGCTCCGCAATGATATGTCCCCGGAGGCTCGGGAGGCGGATCAGGCCCTGATCGATAGCCTCTGGGCGGGCTATGCGGAAACGGTGGTCGCCAATCGCCGCATGGACCCCGAACCCTTCGATCGCCTCCTGCGAGAATGGCCTCAGCGCCTCCTCGCCGCCGGCGGTGATAGTGCACGCTTGGCCCTGGAAGCGGGCCTGGTAGACGAGCTCCTGCCTCGGGATGCGCGCCTTGATCGGCTGCAAAGCCGCTTCGGTGCTGACCCGGAAGATCCCCTGGCCTTTCAAGGGATCGGCCTTAAGGCCTACCTTGCCCATCACCCGGAAGCGCCCAGGCCCGACATCCCCGCTGTTGCGGTGATAGTGGCGGAAGGCACCATTGCCCCGGGGCCTGGAGGCGACGGCCAGGTGGGTGATGATGTGGTCGCTCAGCTTGATGATGCCCGGCTCGATGACGGGGTGGCGGCGGTGGTGCTTCGCGTCAATTCGCCGGGCGGGGCCGCCAATCAGTCGGAACAGGTGCGCCGGGCCCTAGCCCTGGTCCAGAGCCATGGTAAGCCCGTGGTCGTGAGCATGGGGGATGTGGCGGCGTCCGGAGGCTATTGGATTTCGAGCACCGCTGACCATATTTTCGCTGAGGCGGGCACCATTACCGGTTCCATCGGGGCCTTTGCCTTGACCGCAACCTTCGAGGACAGCGCCGGGGCCCTGGGGGTTAGCACTGACGGAGTGCAGACCCACCCCCTTGCAGGCGCTACCAACGCCTTTCGCCCCCTTAACCCTGGGCTTCGCACCATGATCCAAGCCGGTATAGACCACACCTATGCCGCCTTTCAGGCCCGGGTGGCCGAGGGCCGGGGCCTGAGCCCGGAAGCGGTGGATGGGCTGGCCGAGGGCCGGGTCTGGAGCGGCCGCGCCGCCTTTGAGCTGGGGCTCGTGGATTCGCTGGGCGGGCTGGACGATGCCATCTCGGAGGCCGCCCGCCTCGCGGAGCTCGAGGCCTACCGGGTGCAGCGCTTCACCCCGGCCCTGTCGCCCCTGGAAGCGATGCTCTCCGTCATGCTGGACGCGGTGGATTTAGGACCAGGTCCTAGCACTGGCCCCCTGGGGGCCTGGCTGACGGGCTTCCTCCAGGGCGCGGAAACGGTGCTTAACCTCGACTACCGCAGTGCGGGCGTTTTGGTGTGGTGCCCGCGCTGCGATGTCCTGACGCCCTAACGGCCTCCGCGCCTAGCCGTTGTCCTTTGGGGCAGGGTTCGGCGCGTCAGGGTGGGCCTTGGAAAAGCCGGTCCAATAATCGCGGATTTCCTGACGGATTTCCTTGCGCATCACCATAAGGCCCAACAGGTTTGGAAGGGTCATGACTACCATGGTGATGGCAGCGATTTGCCAAATCAGGGTGGTGTCCGCGATGGCCGCCAGGAAGAAGCCCACCACGTAAACCAGCCGGTAAGGCATGATCGATTTTGTCCCAAAGAGGAAGGTCATGCTCCGGTCCCCGTAGTAGGACCAGGCGAGGGCCGTCGAGAAGGCAAAGAGCATGAGTCCGAAGGCCACAATGTAGGGGCCAATGCCGCCGAGGAAGCTGCGGTTAAAGGCCTCCACGGTGAGGGCCGCGGAGTGGATCAGGGACTCGCCTCGGAGGTAGACGTCGGGTTCCGCGATGCGTCCGTCGCGCACCATCACTTCCCCAGTGAAACGCCGGTTCTGCCCGATATGGTAGGTCACGTTTTCCGCCACGGAGCGGGCATGGAGAATGGTGAAGCCTTCGTGGGTGGCCTCTCCGTTCTGGACCTCAATAGTGCCGGAATAGCGCTGTACGCTGGAGGGCTGATCCGTGAGAAAGGCGCTTAGGGCCGTCACGTGCTGCGCTTCGCTGTCCGTGAGGTCGCCGGCGAGAATGATGGTGTCCGAGTCCTGGAAGTCATTGGGGAACTTTTCGTTCCAAACCCCGGAGGACAGGATCACGAGACCCGTCAGGGTGCAAATCAAGATGGTGTCAATGAAAGGCTCGAGAATCGCAACAAAGCCCTCAGAGACGGGTTCCCGGCCCTTCGCCGATGCATGGGCGATGGGGGCACTGCCCTGCCCTGCTTCGTTGGAGAAGAGGCCGCGATTAACGCCCCGGTTAAAGGCGTAGGCAAAGGACGCCCCGAGAAAGCCCCCGGCCGCGGCGGAACCGCTGAACGCATCCCGGAAGACCGATACGAAGGCAGGCCCCACGAATTCCAGGTTTGAGATAATGACCGCCAGGGCGCCAATGCCGTAGGCAGCAGCCATGAAGGGCACCAGCTTCGAGGTGACCGCGGCGATGCGCTTAATCCCCCCGATGATCACGAGGCCCAGGGCCACGGCGAGCACGCCTCCAGTCCAGTAGGGGGAAATGCCAAAGGTGGCATCCATGGCCTGCGCAATGTTGTTGGCCTGGGGCATGCTTCCCGTGCCAAAGGAGGTGGCCACGCAGGCGACGGCGAAGAGGATGGCCAGCCAGCGCATATTCATGCCCCGGTCCATGTAGTACATGGGCCCGCCCGCCATGTGCCCCTCTTCGTCTACCACACGGTATTTATAGGAAATCAGCACCTCCACAAACTTCGTGGTCATGCCAAAGAGCGCCGTGGCCCACATCCAAAAGAGCGCGGCGGGACCGCCGACATGCAGCGCAAGGGCCACCCCGCCGATGTTCCCCGTGCCTACCGTTCCCGATAGAGCCGTGGCGAGGGCCTGGAAGTGGGTCGTATCCCCCGGGGCGTCCTTGTCGTCATAGCGCCCCGCGAGGATGCGCCAGGCGTGGCGGAAGTAGCGCACCTGGGGAAAGCCCAGGTAGATGGTGAAGAAGATCCCCACGCCAAGGAGCAGGATGGGGAAGTACTGGGCGGAACCGAGGAATCCATCGAGGGTAATCAAAAAACTGCTGAGCTGTTCCAAGGTTCGCTCCCTTTGGCCAGGCTGAGGCGCAGCCTGGCGGCTGCGCACTGTTTCAGACGAGGCGCCTAGGGGGCGGGGGCGTCGAGCTTCGCTCCCAGGGCCGCTTTCATGACGTAGTAGATCACATTTTGCTCAAGGACACCGCCAAGGCGCAGGGAACCTGCGCCCCAGCCGTAAACCGCAACGTCCTCACCCCCATGGGTCTCAGCCCCCGCGGGCACCATGGCCTCCTGAAGGTAATTGGGGGCTTGCACATCCACCTCCGTAAGATCGGGGCGCCCAAGGGCGGGCTCCACGGTGCGGGGATAGTGCGGCGCCGTCTTCGGGCCAGCGCCTTGCTGGTCACTCTTTCCCGGGTAGCCGGGCCCATTGGTGTAAGCCAGGGTGGTATAGGGCAATCCCAGCGCGTCCTTGGCTGGCGTGCTCTCCGCAAAGCCTTGCCCGTCATTGCTGACGGTTAAGCCCAGGATGGGATTGCCCCGGGTGGGATAGCCGGCGAAGGTTAGCGTGTGGCTGTGGTCGGCGGTCACGAGAATCAGCGTTTCGCGCTCGTTGCTCTTGGCCACCGCCGTGGCAACCGCTTCATCGAGAGCGACCGTGTCTTCCATAGCCCGATAGGCGTTGCCCGCATGGTGGGCATGATCGATGCGCCCTGCCTCTACCACCAGCACGTAGCCCGTACCCTTCTGGCTCAGCCGGTCCATGGCGAAGGCGGTCATCTCTGCGAGGGACGGCTCCTTGCCCGGGTCCTGGGCTCGGTCCGCTTCGAACTGCATGTGGGAAGGCTCAAAAAGCCCAAGCACGGGACCGGAGGCATCTGCCGCGGCGGTGAGATCGTCGCCGTTCCAGAGGTAGGCGCCGTCCGGGTTCGCGGCTTGCCAGGCTTCGATGAGGTTCCGTCCATCCCGGCGGGCGCCGGTTTTACCCGGATATTCGGGATCGGTCACGGTGTTCGGTAGGAACATGGCCCGTCCTCCGCCGAGCATGACGTCAATGCCGTCCCCGTGGGAGAAGCTCAAAAACTGCGCGGCAATATCCGTGCAACCCTGGGCAGCGGCCTCTTCTGGTACCCCGCCCTCCCAATCCCGCTCTACGACGTGGGCGTAGGTGGCGCCGGGGGTGGCGTGGGTAATGCGGGCCGTGGAAACGACGCCGGTGGCGAGCCCTGCGGCTTCCGCCTCCTCAAGGAGACTGGGCACCGCCGCCCCCTGCCCCGAGGCGCAATCGCCCCGGCGCACAGATCCGTCCACGGACAGGACCCCTGCGAGGGTTTTAACCCCCGTAATCATGGCGGTCATGGTGCCCGCGGAGTCCGCGGTCTGCTGGTTCGTATTGTAGGTTTTCGAAAGCGCTACCGCCGGGAAACGCTCGAAGCTGAGCTGGTGATCTTCCCCGAGGCCGCCGGCTTTCTGCCCGGCATAGATGCGTGCCGCGGAGACGCTGGAGATCCCCATGCCATCGCCGATAAAGAGGATCACGTTTTTCGCTGTCTCCCCCCGATAGGCTGCGGCTTGGGCAGCAAGGGCCTTGGCACCCACGGCGCGCCAGTACGCGGGGTTCGCCTCCGCCGC
>Ga0255767_1003047_pt1 | contig 14303 bp, 10 predicted proteins | sample 071ome_24_FD_179967 | JGI IMG/M metagenome (GOLD analysis project Ga0255767, IMG submission 179967) | Coastal salt marsh microbial communities from the Groves Creek Marsh, Skidaway Island, Georgia - 071402CT metaG (version 2) | ecosystem: Environmental > Aquatic > Marine > Intertidal zone > Salt...
GATGCGAAACGACGACGACGACCGGTGGGACGAGGGAGAGACGTGTGCGTGCTCGGGGTGCCGAGCGCGGTTTCCGTGGCGGATTTTTGTCGATTCGCGGCGGGGGTGATGGAGAAGACGCGGTCGATGCGCGTCGTGGCGTCGTCCGAAGCGACGGAAAAGGATGAGGAAGGAGCGCGAGCAACGGATGACGACGACGACGACGACGCGAAGTTTCGTTCGACGTACGACGTTTTGTTGACGTTTGATGACGTCTCGAGCGCGGATGTGTTCGTGGATGATTACCACGGACGGAGGTACGCGAACGGACGACCCGAGACGTGCGTGGCGTTGTACGTGGACTCGGTCGAGACGAACATGGACGCGTTGGACCCGGCGACGACGACAGAGGTGCCGACCTGTCCGGTGTGTCTGGATCGGTTAGACGAGGAAGTGTCGGGGATATTGACGACGATTTGTAACCATTCTTTCCACGCCGAGTGTTTGAGTGGGTGGGCGGACGCGTCGTGTCCGGTGTGTCGGTACGCGCACGAGCCGAATCGGGCGCCTCGGTGCGCGGCGTGTGGCAAGGAGCACGATTTGTGGGTTTGTCTGATCTGCGGCGAGGTGCGGTGTGGGAGGTACGCCGGGGCTTGCGCGATGGAGCACTGGAAGGAAACGAACCACTGTTACTCGTTGGAGGTGGGGACGCAGCGAGTGTGGGACTACGTCTCGGATGGCTTCGTGCACAGAATCATTCAGTCAAAGTCTGGATTGGTTGAGCTCACGCCTCCCCAAAGACGCGCGTCGTCGTCGTCGAACGGATGCGAGCGCGAGCACTGCTCTCCGAGAAGAGCGCCAGACTTGGAACACATGGATTCCGAGTTGGAGGAGGCGTTGGTGGCGTCCAAACTAGACGCCATCGCGAGCGAATACGACGTGTTGCTCACGTCACAGCTCGAGTCACAAAGAAAACACTTTGAAAATTTGCTACAGACGGCGCACGCGCGCGCGGACGGCGTCATTTCGCAGCAAAATGAGGAAAGTAGAAACGCTGCGGTCATTGCGCGCGCGATGAAGGAGGCTCAAGAGGCTAAGCACGAGCTCAAGCGCATACAAAAACTCAACGCGTCACAGTCAAAGACGATTTGCAAGCTCGAGGAGGAAATTTCTCACCTGAAAATTTTGAGCGACACGCTCGAGGAAAACGTGGACACGTTCAGGAATGAGAATGAAAAGTTAGCGAAGCGCAAAGAAATCGAACTTTCGCTCAAGGATGCGCGAATTCGCGAGCTAGAGGAGACGAATAGAGACTTGATGCTCTTCATAGATGCGTCCAACAAGCTGAGCGTGGATGAAAACATCGCGGGTGGTACCGTGGTTGGTATCGATAGAGAAGGGAAGCCGCGGGACGAAGATGAAGCACGAAATCCGACGCACGAACGCTTACGGGAAAGGCTGAAATCGCGAAAGTGAAACTAACTTCTCATGGAGAAACTGTTGTACAAATACGAAACGCTACGCTATCCAAAACTCAATCATTGAAACCCGCTCACGATGAGCAACAAGAATGACGCCACCCCGACGAGAATGCTTAGATTTGCCGCCTTTTCATCCTCCGTCGGCTCTAGCCGCTCCCGCTCCCGCTTATCCTTGGTCGTTTCTTCACCAAGTCCTCTAAACTCGAGCTCGGTTTGCACTCGAGGCCATTTTTCGCGTCTCTCCGCGTCGCCGTCTCGCTCCAGAACCAACGTCACGGGTCCGTCCGCCTTTCTCCCATTTGTCAACGCCGCGCACACCTCTCCCCAACCTTGTTGATCCGCCCCATAGAGCGTTCGCACCCGCTTTGCACCGGATAAATCGCCAGTAATCGAAGCTGTCGTCTTAAAACTCACCTGGACGCCCGTGAAGCCTCGCAAGACGTCCCCTCTCTTCGCGCACTGCGCCCCGAACGGCGCCAACGACGCCACGTCGTTCGCCTTGGCCGCTGTACTCCCTTCGACAAAGTCTGCGACGCGCACCAAACCATTGGCATCGGGTTCGAAGACGATTCCGAGTGGACGGTCTTGTGTCACGCTCAAGATGGTGGACGGTCGCTCTCCGTCGCTGGGTAAAACTCTGTCAAAGACGTAGACGCGCTCAAACCCACCCCTGCGCTCGCTCGGCGGCGTCGACGCGAGCGAGTTCCAACGCACGTTTTCTCCGTCGTACTTTCCGCCCGTGTACGCGTCGACGGGTCCGCATTCTACTTTGATTCGTTCGGAAGTTGGAGAGGTGTCGAGCGCTTCAAACGCGAGGTACCCGTTGGCTCTAAACTCTCGCGGTTTCTCGGACGATGGCGATGGCGACGACGACGATGACGACGCAGTCGACGACGCGATTGATTTGCGGCGCGATGCGAGCGATATCGGGACACGCGTCGATGCGAGGGACATGGCGAGTTGTGAAGTCGTGAGTAAAACGTAACGCGGAAAGCTTCTTATGGTACAAATTCGTGCGCAAACCGGCGTCTCTCGATCGCTCGATCGTTTCGCGCGTCACTACTTTCATACATTCCATTGATCCATCCATACAGTGTGTACGCATTCCGTGATTACCACCAAGTACAACATACGTGCTAACCGGACGAGCGGGTATTACGTAATAATGATACAAACCAACGCGTGGAGCGGTCCCAAGCCAAAGCGTTCGCCTACGCAAGCGAAACCTCGAGCGCCCCCCTTCGCGCGTGCGCCCACGCGGTATCGATGACGTGCTGAACGCACCCGACGAGCGTCACCGCGCACACGCTCTGCCAAGCGTATAACACGTTCGCATCCATCGATTCCATCTCGCGCCAAAGCCTGCGCTCGTACGCCAACAACTCTTCTTCAAAGTCAAACGAGTCGTCGTCCGCCGACTCGTCGTCGCCGTCGCCGCCGCCACCGCCGCCGCCACCACCGCGCGAATCGAACCAATCCCCACCATCGCCGTCACCTCCACCGCCTTCAAACGCGAGCTCGTCCCACGGCGTCGCATCTCCCGACCCTTTGGATGAGGCGCGTTTTCTACGCGTCGCCCCGCTTACTCGCGCGGGCGCGTGCGTCGAGATCTTCACGTCGCGGGGCATACCGATCCTCGGTCGCGGCGGCGCCGACGTTCGCGCCGTTACCGTCGGCATCGACGATGCGTTCGTACTCATCGCCGTCACCGTCGGCGTCGTCGCGCAGCACATAGTCGTCGGCGTCGTCATCGCGCGCGTGTGAATTCAAACGTCGTCGTCGACCGTTGCGATTTTCCAGATTTGGATTTCGTTCGTTCGCGTCCCGCTTCAGTGATAATATGATACACGGAACGACGCGCGAAGAAACGAGGCGATGACGCTCTCTATCGTCGTCTCGTCGAGGCGATCGCGCTTCCTAGCGTCCGATCGTTCGTTCGATCGCGCGCGAACGAGTGTCGATCGCATGGGGGGGCGTCCGCGTCGCTTCGTCGGCACCCTTGTATGAGTATGTAGTACAAACGGGTCCCGTAACTCCCGGGTGTTTTCTTCTCATGTATATGTAAACAGTGCGCATGTGTTTCCGACCGTCTGATGCGTTTCGATTGACGACGACGACGACGACGACGACGACGACGACGCGCGTCACACGTGGGATCGTGGCGGTCACGTCGACGTCGTCACGCGCTGGAATGTCATCAATCGCGATGGTCGATGGCGGGTCGTCGTCGTCGTCGGCGGCGGCGGCGTCGTCGCGAGACGCGGGACGGGAGACGGAGTCTTTACTTAACGAGGGTGTTGCGGGTTCGTCGCGCTCGAGACGTCGGTCGGCGGTCGGCGCTGCGATCGTCGTCGCGGTGATTGTCTTCGCGGCGTGGGCGTGTGGATACGTCGCGCGCGTAAAGGATGGGATCGTGCGGGCGCGAGGAGCGAGCGCGCTCGGTGACGGATCGTCGAGCGACGGCGTCGTGCACCTGGCGTACAGCGTGTGCGGGAGAGAGAGAAACCGCGAGGCGTTGCTCAGCGTCAAGTCCGCCGTGTCGATGATGTCGAGCGATACCAAGTATAAGATTCACGTTTTTACGGATAACGACAGGTCGAAGAACGCGGTGATCGGTATCAAGAATAGATTGGGGTTGCCAAACGTCGAGTTCGCGAGCTACCGCGTGGACTCGCGCGAGCCTTTGCAACACCTGTTTAGTCTGTGTTCGCCGAATAGGCTTTTGATTCCGGCGAAACTTGCCAAAGTTGGGGTGCACAAGTATATTTACTTGGATACGGACACGCTCTGGCGCGAAGATCCGAAGATTGCGTACGGCTTGCTGGACACGTTTGGGCCCGAGCAAGTCGTCGGTTTCACGCAGGAACACGAGTCGGGCGAGGCTGGATGGTACAACGAGCACGCATCGAAGAAGATTCATTATCCGCCGCCGAATGGTCTCAACGCGGGAATCATGTTCGTCAACGGAGGTGGGCAGGCTCTCACGGATGACTTTCGAAACGTCACGCACACGTTTCGGTCTCCAAAATCGGTTTTCCGCCTCGGCGACCAAGACATCATCAACCACTATCTCAGTACGCGACCGGAGAAATGGTTCCGTTTACCTTGCAAGTACAACAGACGAACAGACTCATTTTGTGAAGGCGATGTCTCGGGCGGTATCATGCATGGTAATCACGGGATTTTCCATTTGCAACCTGGGCAGAGGAATTACAACGAGGAGTACGCCAGCGCTTGGAAATCAAACGACCACCTCGATCTCAGGTCGAAGTTTTCGCAGGATTCGCCTCAGAGTGAAAAGTAGCGCTAGAGAATTAATTAGAGTGTTAGTAGAGACGGAAGTATCGCTTAGCCATTGTATTGAAGAGTTTTACACAGCTCTCGACAAAAGAGCAGTTCTATCGCCATCTGAGTCGCCCGCTTCGTCGTCGTCGTCGTCGTGCGACACGAGACTGCGAGGAACGGCGAGTTCCGGCGCGGCGACTGAATCGACTAGAGGCTCGTTTCTCGATTGCATGAAGAAGGCGCGCCAGTTGGCCACGTACGAACCACGATCGAACGGGTTAAAGAATCCCGATTCTGACTTGAGGTACGAGTATCTATGCGTGTTGGAGAGCTCATTCGTCGTGATGTTTTGGCCCACCTGCACCAGCTGTGAAACGGTGAGCATGAGCACCGGAATCAGTGTCACGACATCGAAAAACGCGAAGAGCACGATCCCGGCGCTAGATATAAAGCGCTCGGTCGGCGACTCCTCGTTCAGTCTCACTACGGCGACGGCGAACGCAATGAGCATTGCCAACGACTCGAGAATCAAAAATACCACAAAGTCTCTGTGATTTCGCTTACCGATCGTGTTGCCCATCCACGGACAGTAGTGATCGTATCGCGCAACGCACTTGTCCCGCATCGAGCAGTGCTTGGTGCCGAAAGGCTTGACTAATTTGCACGTGACGCAAAGCTGACTCCAATTACCGGACCAAAGCTCTGGATGGTTCAAACGCTCCTCGACGTCCGTCTCGGCGGAGGTGGCGCGCGAACCGCGACGCAGAGACTTGAGTAAAGTAGACGTGACGAATCCCGGGTCAGCATTGCTAACGCGTCTCATGTACAACAGCCCGATACTCGCGCAGACGCACACCACCAGAGACCAAAATGCGAGAGACACATCCATAGTCGCGGTGCTTCTAGCGAACACCACGCAGTTGATGAAGAGAAGCATCAGGCCAACAATGACACCGACGCACGCGATCGCCATGCCCTTTTGATTCCAGAAGCGATCTCGCGCGAGCAGAGTCGTTTGCTGACTATTCAGGAATTGCGACAGGTGGCGATGTCCCTTCTCTGACGCCAACGCGCCGGGCGTGTTCCCGTCCACATCGACCGCAGTGAGCGCGTTTAACCCACCAGCTCGAACCAAGCAATGTGCCGCTTCACTCTTACCCTTAATTGCGGCCCAGTGCAAGGCGGTACATCCTTCCTTGTCCGCCCGGTACACGTCGGCGTCCATGCACACTAGAAGCTTGACAGGATCGGAGAACCCCTTATACGCAGCCCAATGGAGCGCAGTCCGCCCGTCGAGATCGGTGATCTCCACGTCCGCGTTCCATCGCATCTTAAAGTGATAAATCATACCCGTGTGTCCATATTGCGCCGCCACGTGCATCGGGGTGTATCCCCGCGAATCCGCCGCGTTCAAAGCCGCTCCTTTTCGAAGTAAAAGCTCTGCACACGGCAACGATCCCCGCACGCACGCCCAGTGCAACGCCGTCTGTCCATCGTTATCCCCCGCCCCTATCGCCGCTCCTCGTTCCAACAATAGCGTCGCCCCGGCCACTCTGTTATTCAACGCCGCCCACTGCAACGGACGATACCCGGCGCCGTCTGGTTCGTTGACGCGCCCCGGATCCTCGTCCATCATCCGTTTCATCGCCTCCACGTTCCCGTACGCCGCCGCTCTCCACACATCAATCTCGCTCTCATCCTTCCCGACCTCGTCTCCTCCACCACCGGCGTCCGCCCCCGCCGGTTCCGTCGCCCGTCTCCCCGACGCGTTCGCCTCCGCTTGGCTCTTCAGGCTGGTCTTCGCGTCGGTCGCCGCGCTCGCCGCGCCTTGCAAATCCATCGCGGACATCCGTTCACCCGCCGCCGTCGCCGCGCGCGAGAACGAACGACCCTCCTCTCACGAATCTCCGCTTCGTTTTCACCGAAACCTGCGACCGATCGATCCGTCGTCGTCGTCGTCGACGCAGCGCGCGATCCGAAAACAATCGCACTCAACGGCTGCGCAGACCGAACGAATGAACGAACGAACGAACGAGTGAGAACCGACGGATCGACGGATCGACGGATCGACCGAACGAAAGACCGAAAGACCGAAAGACCGAGGTCGTCCCGCGAGACCACCGACGGGAATCCGCGCGCGTCTCCCTCTCGCGCGCGAACGTCAAACTCGTCAAACTCGTCGTCGTCATCGTGACCCCCAGAGTGTGGATGTGGATGTGGTAAAAACTCGAGTCATGACTCGTCAGTGACAATAAAACACATACTACACTGTAATGAACACCATCAGTCGTCGAAAACGAACGACGAAGACGACGACGACGAGGAGGACGACACATCGGAGCGGGGCGTCACGCGGGGTATCGAGACGACTCGGACGGACGCGTCGGGGCGGCGTGAAGAGCGCGGGTTCGTCGTTCGTGCGCGCGTTCGTCGGACGCGTCGGTCGCGATGACGATGGCGATGTCGATGACGATGTCGATGACGATGTCGATGACATCATCGGCGTGGACGCGGCGGCTGCGACCCGGCCGTCGTCGCGCGAACCCGGTCGTCGTCCGCGCGACGAGCGAAACGACCGCGCTCGTCGAGGATGGAAGCTCCCGCGCGCCGATCGAGGCGTGGTTGGCGAGCTACGACGCCCCCGGGGCGCGGGAACCCCCGGCGTGCGTCTTCGCGGTGTACGACGAGGCGGGCGCGTGCGCGTACGTGGACTACGCGCGAAACGCGGCGACGGCGCTTCGAGCGACGCGGGCGCGCGCTGGGGCGAAGAGAGCGTCCACGGCGAGGGTCTTAGCGTTTAGGAACGCCGCGATGGCGACGAAGGAGACGCTGGCGAGGGAGGCGAGGAGGTGGAAGGAGGCGCTGGGGGAGGGCGAGACGCCGGCGTTGAACGCCGAGTGGGACGCCGAGGACGAAGCGCTAGCGGCGACGACGGTGATTGATGATGATGACGGCGGCGACGACGACGAAGTGGGGGATGGTGACGGCGCCGCGACGCCGACTCCCGTGGTGAGTCCGTTTGCGAAGGAGGCGACGGAGGAGTCGAACGATACATCCGACGAAGGCGAGACGCTCGAGCTCACAGAGGAAAACGTGGATAAAGCTTTGGATGAGGTTCGTCCGTACTTGGTGGCCGACGGAGGGAACGTCGAGTTGGTGAGCATAGACGACGGTATCATCGTCGTGCGGTTGAACGGGGCGTGTGGGACGTGCGCGTCGTCATCGGCGACGATGAAGGGGGGCATCGAAAAGCTTTTGCGGCAAAAGTTTGGCGACGCCGTGGAAGAGGTGGTCAACGTGAGCGGAGATTTGGAAGAGATGAGCGTCGAAACGATCGAGCAGCATCTCGAAAAGCTTCGTAAATCAATCACAAGCTATGGGGGTGAGGTGAGCGTGGAATCGCTGGAGAGAGGCGTGTGCGTGCTGCGGTTCAAGGGGCCGCAGGCGCTCGCGTTTTCAATCGCGCAAGCGATCAAGACGAAATTTCCACTCGTGCGCGAGTGTAAAATTCGTCAAGTCAAGTAGCGGCGCGGCGCGGCGTGCGAGTGCATTCGATGTTCGGTTGAACGGATTGTTATATATATATTCACATTCTTTTGGTTTCTTTGCTATTGGTTTTAAATTGTGTGCCTATTGATTTGTTGTTGCTTCGCCCATCGCTCGTGAGCGACTTAGGCGGCTCCGTCAAAGTTGTCGCACGGGAAGGTCTTGTTGACACGCTTCATGATGCCAGAGATAACCTTGCCCGGACCGACTTCAGTGGCAGATTCCAAGCCCTTGTCGAGCATGGTGTTCATGGTCTTCTCCCATTGAACCGGGTTGGTGAGCTGCTTGGCCAAGGTGGCGCGAATGCTCGCCGCGTCGGAGTGCGGGTTGACGTCAACGTTGGAGACGACCGGGATGCGTGTCTCTTGGATCGGGGTCGCTTCGAGGGCAGCCATGAGCTTGTCAGCAGCCGGTGCCATGAAGTCGGTGTGGAAAGCACCGGCGACTGCGAGGCGGACAACCATGCGAGCCTTGAATTCCGGCTTGGCGATTTCCTCAACCTTGTCGATAGCCGGGATGGCGCCAGACACGGCGTAGTTGCCGTTGCACAAGTAGTTGGCGACGGAGACTGGGGCGCCGGATTCGGACGCGGCGCGAGCGGCGAGCTCTTCAGCCTTATCCGCGGACAAACCGATGACGGACGCCATGCCAGACGGAGTGGCGTCGGCGGCTTCTTGCATGGACTCGCCGCGAATCTTCACGAGCTTGAGACCATCTTCAAAGGTTAACGCGCCGGCGAAAGTGAGCGCGGTGTACTCGCCAAGAGAAAGACCAGCAGCGACATCGATGGAATCGATGAGCGCTTGGCCTTCCGGGGTCATCTTCATCTTTTCAAGCGCGGCTAGCGAGGACACGTAAATCGCCGGTTGAGAAACCGCCGTCGAGTTCAATCTTTCCGCCGGGCCGTTGACGCACACGTCGAGCAAATCGTACCCGAGAACCTCGGTCGCCTTATCGAACATCGCCTTGGCCGCCGGGCAAGTCTCGCAGAGCTCCTTGGACATGCCAACGGTCTGCGCGCCTTGACCAGGGAAGAAGAACGCCTTCTTCGGCGAGTAATCCGCAGCGGCGCGAACCGCGACGGAGCGCGTCGCGCGCGCGTTCGAGCGTCGATCGCTGCGCATTTCGAAAGAACAAAGGATAATATATTCAAGTCAGTCTTCCATCGCATCGCGCGCGTCCTTCTCGCGCGTCGTGCCGGTTCATCACGTCAAAAAGTCAGGACTCGGATAAGGATCACTCCGAACGCGATCGAACGCGCGACGCGACCGTCTACGAATACCGACGATGCGAGCGCACGCACCAAGTTTTGCGAAGGGCGACAGTCGACGCGGTGGAGAGCGTGGCGGACATGGAGAGCATGATGTCTGCGCGAACGAGCGTGAATATGTCGACCAGTGGCTGAGGGTTTGGGCGACTCTCTGGACAAGAGGTTAAAAAGTGCGCGACTTTGGAAACGCGATGTAGAGCCGATGCCATGTAGCGTGCCCCGGGGATAGTTCGGAGAGGGTGGTGTGAGCAACGAAGTCTAAATATAATTACATGCCAATCAGTTGGTCGCCGCGGCTTGCGTGCCGGTTGCGATGGCGTTGTCGAGGATGAGCGCGGGACGCGTCTCAAGCGCGATGGTGATGGGCGCAGGCAACGGTTCTTGTTGAAGCGATGCGCGGGAAATCATCTCTGCGGCTGATTTACGAGCGGCTTCGAGGAGGTAGAGATCTGTGCTCATGGATGCGTGGAAGAGGTTCACCTGTTGGCCGCTTTGCTTGGTGCCGAAGAGTTCACCGGCGCCGCGCAGTTGCAAATCGCTTTCGGCGATGCGGAAGCCGTTGTTGGATTGCTCGAGGACGGCGAGGCGATCGCGGGCGCGATCCTCCTTGAGTTCGGCGTTGTCGCCAACGCCAGGGGAGTGAAGCAAGAAACACTTGGATTGGCGTTCGCCCCGACCGACGCGTCCACGAAGCTGGTGAAGCGCGGCGAGGCCGAATCCGTCGGCGTCCTCGATGATGATGACACTTGCGTTCGGGACGTCAACACCGACTTCAACCACAGAGGTGGCCACCAAAGCTTGAGTCTCACCTTGACTAAACTTATTGAGCGCGTCAGCCTTCTCATCAGCACCGAGCTGCCCATGTAAAAGGCCGAAGCGGACCTCTGGATATTTGCTGACTAGGCGAGCGTATTCCTCCTCGGCGCCCTTCACTTCTGACATTCTGGACGATCCAGACTCGTTCACGAGACGAAGGATGACGTACGCCTGTCCACCACCCTTGATCTCTTCGCGCATCGCCTCGTACGCGTTGTCGTGCTCCTCTACGCTGCAAACCTTCGTAATGATTGGTAATCGACCCGCGGGCTTTTCGTCAATGACGCTGAGCGCCATCTCTCCAAACTTTGTCATGGCGAGCGTTCGAGGAATCGGTGTCGCGCTCATCGTTAACATGTGCGGCGGAAGCCTACCTTTCGCCAACAACGCTGCTCTCTGTTCGACACCGAATCGGTGCTGTTCGTCGACGACAGCGATGCCGAGAGAGTTGAAGACCACCTTGTCATGAATGAGCGCATGCGTGCCAACGATAATACCAATATCACCCGAATCGAGTTCCTCTAAAATTTGAGCTCTCTCAGCCGTCTTCGTGGAACCCGTGAGCAGAGCAACCTTTGGCGGGTCTCTCATCTGCGACAGCAGGTCCGTCAGCACTCGATGATGTTGCGTAGCGAGCACTTCAGTCGGTGCCATGAACGCGCCTTGGTGTCCTGCGCCGCAAGCGGCAAGAAGTGCCAGCGCGGCGACAACAGTCTTACCACAGCCGACATCGCCTTGAAGGAGACGCAACATCGGCGCCGGTCCAGCCATATCGCTCAAAATCTCTTCGAGCGAGGACTCTTGGGATCGCGTGAGGGCGAACGGAAGCTCGCTGCGAAGTTCATCAACTAACTGCGTGCCAACGATGCACACGCCTTCAGTAGTTTCTGACACTGGCAACGCTTGGAGTCTGCTTCTTTCCTGAAGCAAAGCAACTTGTAATAACACCAATTCTTCAAAAGCCAGCCGCTCACGCGCTTGAGCAACCGCCTCGACGCTTTCCGGGCGATGAATATTTTGCACCGCGGCGGCGTGAGAGAGCAACCCGAGCTCCGCGAGGAGAGGGTTATCTCGTCCCATCGCGATCTCCATCGGATCAGCTGGCAACTGTTCCAAAAATAGGGCGAGCGCCGCATCGATTGCGCGGTGCCACTCGATGTTATTCATAGCGCCGCGTTTCGCGTACGTCGCGACGATTTCTGAATCGTCTGCTGACATGACGGGAGACTCTGGAGGAATCGCAAAGATCCTGCCGCCGTCGACGGTAAACTGGCAGTTTCTGTCTCCGTGACCCAAAGTACCTCGCACACGCACGCGCGCACCAATGGCTAACTCTGCTCGGACATCCTTCGAGAGGTAATCCCAGACTTTGACTTTACAACGGGGTTTATCTGCGCCCCACGGTTGATCTTCCGTAGGAACGAGCTCATCGTCGTGCACGTCAACCTCAACAGACACGGTGTTCGGAATGGTTCTACCTCTCGTGTAATCTCTGATTTGCATCGCACGAACGGTACCCGTCAACGTGACTTGAGTGCCTGGCGCGTGAGACTTATTCCATGCGCTGTACTCTTGGTACTTGCGCGGACAATTGCGCAAGATGGCTTCGATGGTCGTGATGCCTTCCGTTTTGAGAGCCTTCATGGTTGACTTTGGAACTTTATCGGCGAGCACATCGATCGGCGTCTCTTTCCAACGTTCAACATCCAAGCGAAGCTCTGACGCGTCCGTCTTTGCGGCGATCTCGGCGAGCTTCTGAAAATCAACAGTCTCCGGAAGAATACCGTTGATTGGATCCTCAGCGGCCCAGAACGGTTTTTGAACTCCTCGAAGCGGTACATCGCTCGATGACGACGCGCTAGAGTAGCTAGAATCGCCTTCGAGTTTTTCTTCATCCTCAAAACCATCGACCGTGGCCCATCCGTCACCAGTGCTTGCTTCTTCGCCGTCGCTTAAGCTGACAGTACCGCCGCCACCCCATCCCGGGGCGCCGCCGGCGTACTTTTCGCTCTCCGACGTATTTTTCGCTTCAGCGGTGACGCGCTTCAAACTCCCCGCACCTGGATCTCCGAGTGAAAATGAATACTTCTCCAAGCACCCCAACTCGTCATCCTTGGCTTGTGGGTGCTCGAGCAACTTGTTCAAAATCTCAGCCAACACTCTGGCATCTGTCAACGCGCGGTGCATTTGCGTGTCCTCGCCCCGAATCTCGATGTTGTAGTGCTCCCTGAGAAGATCCAAGTTGAACTTTGAAAGTCCCTCTGGCCTGAGTAGCGCACGCGCGAGCGGCAAAGTATCGCAGAATCGCCAACTAGTGGGAAGCTCTCGTCCGAGACGCCTGTACTCGTGCTGAATAAACGCGGCGTCAAACTGACGAGCGTTGTGCGCGACGAGCAAAATCGGAGCACCGGGACGGGACTCGCGTGCTCGATCGATAAAAGCTTCCAATTGTTCCGCCGCCATGGCGAACGATGGCACGTTGGACGCGCTCACCATGCTGTTCGTAATGCCCGTGAGCGACGTGACGGCGGACGGAATGGTAAATCTCCCCGGGTTGACGAGCGTGCTGAAGGATGACGACGGATCGAAGAGCGACTGCGCCGCGAGTTCGATGATTCGACTCTTCTCCTTGCTCAAACCAGTGGTTTCCAAATCGAAAACGATGACTGTCGGGAACTCGGACGAATCTCTCGACACCGCTGGAGCCTTCTTCGCCGGAGTCTTCTGCAGCTGCGACACCGGCGACGACGACTTGGACGACGGGGATTTAGCCGCGCCCGCGCCGCGCGTCGACAACACCGACGAGGACCCACTGCTCGATCGACTCGGCGCGCTCGGAGGCGTCCACCCACGCGGCGCGACCGCCGTTTGACTCGGCGCTTCGCTCGCTCGCGTCGGAGTTCCCGGCGGAATCGGCGCCCCGCTCGTCGCCTGTTGAATCACCGCCGGTAACGCCGCCGACACGTTTTGCAACAATCTCTGTCTCTTCCCAACATCCAACGATCCGTACATGGTGGAATCCCTCACCATGTGCGCCAACATCGGCGACGCGTACGACGTTTCCAACTCTCTCAACGACGTCGTGAGAAAACTCTGAAAATCGCTAAACGCTCTACCCTTCGCGTTGGCGCACCCGTTCGCGATCTCGTATTCCAAACCCGCGCGTAATCGCGTCTGCAGCGCGCGAGAAAACCAAAACGCAAGTCGAAACACCATCGCGTCAGTCACTCAGATCGCTCGATCGAAACGCGTCGCCGGTCGATTCGATTCCCGTTCCCGTTCGTCGTCGCTTCGCTTCGCGCGCACCACGATCCTTTCCCCATCCACCGCGACGCCGCTCTCACCCACGGCGTCTCCGTTCGCCCCAGCGCGCGCGCTCACTCTTCGCCATCCCAGCGTCGTCGTCCACGCATCCTTCGCCTTTGACACCCCGCGCGCGCCGCACCACCGACCACGCATCTTCACTCCGCACCACCGACCGTCGTCGCCGTCTTCCCTCCGAGTCTTCGAAGAGACGCGCGCGACGAATCTCGTCGACGAAACCGACGACGACGATCGGAACGCGCCGCAGGGGGTTCGACCCGTCGCCCTCCGTCGATGGGTCCGGTGGTGCGAAGCGATCGTCGTCGAGATCGATCGTCCGCGCATCGCTCTGAGGATTGATTGATTGGATGGATTCAAAACCAAAACAACTGTCTGTCATGACGAGGGGTTGGTTGTTGTTGTTGTTGTTTATATGTGTAAACAGTGTGTTGTTGTTGTTGTTGTTGTTGTACTCGTAGTAAACACGTCTAGTTGTCACCACACCTGGAGAGAGAGAGAGAGCGAGCGCCGGGACCCCGCCGATGGGCGTCACACCGACGCCGACGTCCATATATGGGGTCGTCGTGCGCGAAACCGGCGATCGGAAACGCCGGTGATGACGC
>Ga0255767_1003053_pt1 | contig 14290 bp, 10 predicted proteins | sample 071ome_24_FD_179967 | JGI IMG/M metagenome (GOLD analysis project Ga0255767, IMG submission 179967) | Coastal salt marsh microbial communities from the Groves Creek Marsh, Skidaway Island, Georgia - 071402CT metaG (version 2) | ecosystem: Environmental > Aquatic > Marine > Intertidal zone > Salt...
CCGCTATCGAAGCGTGCAGTCAACTGATGTCGCCCAATGCCTGCTCGGGCTGGCCGCAGACCACGAGCCCGGTGTGTATACCCATCACTTCGATGACATCATGAAGGTGCTTCAGAGCCCCCCGCAAGATGTCACCAAATGATCTGACGCAATGCCTCGCGCTGGGCTAAAGTCGCAGTAACGCTGATAGGCTCATCCTTTACAAAAGAATATCGCTACTCGGGGGTGCGATTATGAAAAAGCTATTTTCCATCACTCTAGTGCTGGGCGCGCTCGTCGCATGTCAGCCACAAGCACCATCACTGGATATTCTTGGGCCGGTTCCCGAGCTCGGCCACGGTCTGATGGAAGGCTACCTTCATGGAGAGCCACCGCTTAACAGTGCCGCGTTTGTTCCGCCACCGCCGTCAGAAGGCTCGGCAAAGCAACAAGCCGACGATGCCGCAAGTGAAGCACTGCGCAGCCTTGAAGGCTCTGCCCGCTGGGATCAGGCCGCTATCGATGCAGACCTCCACTTTCCCGCCGCGACGTCGATTTTTGCCTGCGCCCTCGGAGCCAATATCAGCGAAGCGCAGACGCCTGCCCTGTATCGCCTCCTGCAGCGCTCTTTGACTGATCTGGGCCTGGCCACCTACCCCGCCAAAAAGGCACATCAGCGACCCCGCCCCTTTCTCATCAATGGAGAAGCGATCTGCACGCCGGACGACCGCGAGCTGCTGGAAACCGACGGCTCTTATCCCAGTGGTCATAGCGCCATCGGCTGGGGCTGGGCACTCATCCTGTCGCAGCTGGCGCCCGAAAGAGCAGAAGCACTGTTAGCGAGAGGTCGTGACTACACGCGAAGCCGCATGGTATGTAACGTGCACTGGATGAGTGACACCGAGGCCGGTATGGCAGTGGGCGCGGCGGCTTTCGCAAGACTGCAAAACAACGAACTGTTTCAGGCCACTATGGCCGCTGCGCGAGCAGAACTGAGCTCAGCCACGGGATCAGCCCCGGATCCCGCCGCCTGCGAGCAGGAGGCGGCGACGCTGGCATTGTCAAACTAGTCCCGGACCTGACAAACCCAGCACACAAAAAAAGCCCCGCTGAAAGCGGGGCTTTTTATTCCGGCTTGAGTGGTCAGAAGCTGTAACTCACCTGCATGCCGTAGCTGCGCCCTTCTGCGGGATAACCCAATGCCGCACCAATTCGTGTTGGGTCGGTGGTTGAGTCTGACAGCGACGTGAATCTCACAGAATTCTGGAAGAACTCTTCGTCCGTCGCATTACGAATCAACGCCGCCAACTCCCATTGGTTATTGGAGCCAAATCGGTAACCCGCTCTCAGATCAAGCAGATCGACCGAGCCTTGTCCGATAATCGATTCGTTGAATTGAGAGTGGAAAAGCTCCGCCACGTGGGTGTACTGGGCGAACAGATAGGCCTCGTTGCCGCCCACCGACCAGTCGTAGCTCAGACTCGCGACGATCTTTGACTCCGGCGCATTGATCAACTCGTTACCGGACAGATCAACTACGTTCGGACCTCCCTCTGGGCGATTACCAAAGACCGTTACGAAATCCTTGTACTCTGTATCCAGAAACGTACCAGCCACATTGAGCGTCAGGTTGTCTGTGAGCAGCGCTGCCAGCGTAAGCTCGATACCGGTGAGGTCAGCCGAAGCAGCGTTCTCGATCCGTGTAGTACCGTCGGCAAATGTCGATACCTGAAGATCATTGTAGTCATATTGGAACAAGGAGCCATTAAAGATCACCCGGTTATCGTTCCAACTAGACTTCATGCCCAGCTCATAGCTGATCAGCTCTTCCTGATCAAAGGGTGGTGAGGTGTCGAGCGAATTGGTTCCGCCTGACTTGAACCCTTTAGTGACCGAACCGTAAATCAACATATCCTCATTCGGACGGAACTCGAGTGCGACTTTGGGCGTCCAGTCATCCCAACTGTCAGTGGTCTCTCTCGACCCGAACGGAAAATTGAAGTCGTTGTTATTCGGCACGTTCAAACCCAGCAGCACCGAGTTGGGGTCGTCAATACGAGGGTCATTTTCGGGGGTAAAGAAGATCAAACCCCGCTCAGAGAAATCTTCCTTCTCTTCGTCGTTGTAACGCAGACCACCCACCAACCGCAGCCTATCGCTGATGTCGAAATACACTTCGCCGAAGATGGCTAATGCTTCGGTATCGTTTTCGGCGAAAATGTTGAAGTTTCCGCCAAAGTTAATGGCGGGCAATCCCAGCGCCTCTTCTTTATCCTCAGTCATGTAAAAGCCACCCAGCATCCAGTTGAGCGGGCCGTCAAAATCCGATGCCAATCTCAGCTCCTGCGTGATCTGCTCCGCCTCACGCTGGTATTGCGTGTTGGTAACAAACAGCTCGACGCCATCAGTATTGAAGCTGAAGTCGTCCTCAAACCGTCGGTATCCTGTTATCGATACCAGTGACAAGTTGTTTGAAAGCTGCCAGGACAAGGTCATGGTGAGGCCGGAGGTCTCCCAGTCCTGATACGTATCCAGTTCATTGCGGGTCGAGCCAAATCCGGGATTCTGAAGTGCACCCAACCTTTGACTGGTATGCAAGTTGTCCCGGCGCATCACGCTCATATTTCGGCCATCTGCCTCGGTATATTCGGCGATAAACTCTGCAGAGAAGTTATCGCTGGGAGTCAGAGTGAGCACACCGCGAATGCCATAGTTGGAGCGGTCATCGATCACATCGCCACCAGCAGGCTCCAGGTCATCTGTAAACCCGTCGTCTTCCGTCCATCTCGCCGCTACGCGATATCCAGCAGTGTTCGAGAGAGGCCCGCCGACCGCAGCTTCAATCTCTTTGCGATCAAAATTTCCCAGATAACCCCTGACGTAGCCTTCAGTCTCGTCAGTAGGCTTGCGAGAAATGACATTAATGACGCCGGCCGTCGCGTTGCGGCCGTATAGTGTGCCCTGAGGGCCGCGCAGCACTTCCACGCGCTCGACATCGAGGAACTGGGAAAGTGCTAGATGTGGCCGACCGAGGTATACGCCGTCCTGATGGATGGCGACACTAGAATCCTGGCCGATACCTAACAGGTTGGATCCCACGCCTCGAATGAAGATCTGGCCCTCACCGCCAGCGCGACTGAATGACATGCTGGGATCAGCCAGAATCAATGACTGGGCATCATTGATATCCATTGCCTGAAGGAGATCACCCTGATATGCCGCTACGGCTACCGCGGCGTCCTGAAGGTTTGCCTCCCGCTTTTCAGCAGTGACAATCACCTCCTCTAGCGTGGCACCTCCCTCCTGAGCCACTGTCGGCACTGCAACACCCAGCCCTGCCAGCACTCCCGCTACAATTAAACGCTTATTTCTCATAGAACTACCCTCTCTTTATGAGTGACTGAAAACAATAACTATCCACTTCAAGCCTTTCACACATCTACCAATACAAAACGCATCACAACACCGCCCGACGGCTAACCGCTGGCATAGCACTCATGCCTGCCGAAAAATGAGATTCACACCCAATCCTCCCGCATCAGCCAGGCTTACTGAGCGCGCATCGGAGTCCAGCACCCCAGCGGTGTGATCGACGCACGCACTCAAATCTTCCACTAGCAGCTCGACGCCGTTGACAACCTGAGCTTCCGAGCTCTGCTCAGACATGGAGCAATGAACCCCGTGGCTTCTCGCAAGAGATGCCGGGAAATCGCAGGCGCTGAGATGTAATCCGGTAATATCTGTGGCTGTGTTGCCGTGTGGTCCGTCGAAGCGAAATACGGCTTCTCTTGTCAAGTGCTCCACCCAGCCAATTAACAGCTGATTGAGTGGCTGTGGCTCAAGCGCAAACCAGCAAAAGCGCGCCATTGTCCGATCCCCATAAGTCAATGGTCGCTCAGCCGTAAACAGTGGGGAGGCTGACAGCCCTGTCGACTGAATCCGTTCCCGTTCTTTTTCTGCGCAATCACTCTGAAGAATCAAAATCCGGACGCCGCCTGGCAAGCGCATATAAGGAGCCAGATGATGCTCGGACTGGCAGTTTTCCAGTGCCGTAAGCTCTATATAGGTATTCTCAAAAATGACATGCGCGCTGTATTGCCGACCGAAATCGCCGCCGGCTCCCGCGTTCAGCCGCTCAGGCTCAGTGACATGAAAACCAAGGCTTCGGTAAGCGTTCGCCATGGCGGTGATATCGCTCCCCAGTATGCCAATGTGATCCAGGGGCAGCATCATGGCTCACCTGCCAACAGCGACTGATACGCGCTGTGATACGGTTTGACCGCGAGAGCAAGAAACAACAAACACAGCACTCCGGCCAGCACTGCAATGCTCGACATAGCCCAATGAAGTTTCATTGGGTCCCGAAATACATAGTCCGTGAGTAAAGCAGTCGCTGTTCCGCCAAATCCGATACCGGTCAAATTGACGACGAAGAGGTACAAAGCGGAGACCTGCGCCCGCATGCGCGCAGGCGTAATGACTTGCAAAGAGGTGGCTGCTGGCCCAAAGGGAAAGCTGGCAAAGAATAGCAGCGGCACAAACAACAGAAGCGCAAGATCCGGGGTGCGCATAATGGGAGCCGCCACCGCAAAGGGGAGCAGACAGGCACATCCGATGAACCCGGCTCTAATCGGCGCAGCGATGACATTCCGTCGTGTCAGCCAATCGCTCAAAACGCCGCCGCTCACAATACCGGCTCCTCCAGCGAGGGCCGCTATCACGCCCAATTTGATGCCAATCTCTGAGCGTTCAACCCCGTGGATACGAATAAACAACTCAGGCGCCCATGCGAGGATCGCATTGAACAGCAGGGTCACCATCGCAAACCCGAAAAAGTGGCTCAGATAAAGTCGCCCATTGCCTCGCAACCACTGGAGAATGGCATGGTTGCTCATTCGCTCTTCCGCCACTTCCCCCGACAGACTTTTGCGCTGTGGCTCTGCCAGCGTTAAGACGAGTAGCGCCACCAGCAATCCCGGTAAGCCGACAATAACAAAGGTTGCCTGCCAGGAAGTGAGGTGCCCGAGCAGCGGAAAATCCATTCCTCCCGAAGCCTCAAGAGAACTGACCAGCATGCCGCCGATGATGAAAGACAAGCCTATGCCTACGAAGACGCCACTGGAATACACGCCGATAGCCCTGCCTAACCGGGCGGGGCTGAAGCGGTCAGACAACAGGGAGTACGCAGCTGGCGACAGTGCCGCTTCGCCGACTCCCACCATCACTCTTGCGATAAACAGATGCAGAAAGTTCCGCGCCATGCCGCCGGAGACAGTCGCGACCGACCACAAGGCGACCCCAATCGCGATCAACTTTGTGCGGTTCCGGTTATCCGCCAATCTCGCAATGGGGATGCCGAGCAACGTGTAGAAAAGCGCAAACGCCAAACCGGCTAAAAGGCTGAACTCAGTGTCCGTGAGATTCAGGTCGCGCTTAATCGGCCCCACCATCAAAGACAGGATTTGACGATCGATATAGGAAAATAAATAGGCCAATGTGAGCACAGCAACGCTGTACCAGGCGACCCGGTCATTCAGCGCCTCACTTTGAACTGGCTGCGCTTGATCGGTCATAGGGCCTGTTCCGATTGAGAGCGCCTCAGCGCATGCGTGGCCTCTGAGTCGCAGGACCGCCCGTCCGAGGAGACCGCCACGCCATATATTTCTCGAGCCCCATCAACTGTTAGCAGACCGCTTTTTACATCCATCAGCACAAGCGCAGGATCCCGCTCGAATGGATCTCCGTAGCCGGCACCCGACACCAACAAGATTTCCAGCGCATCTCCCTCCGCAAAGGCATGATTTGAAACCTTGGCAGGTAAAAGGCACCTCTCTCCAGAGGCCTTGATATGAGTGATGCTGCCCGCACGCCCGGAAGCACCGCCGAAAAGTCCACGGGGCGGATCAATGGACCGATTGTCTCCCGTGGAGCTAGCATGGGTCTCTGCCAGAAAGCGCCAAATCTTGCGCGCGCCAATTCCGCCACGCCATTTACCGGCCCCGTGCGATGCGTCCTGTAATTCGTAGAGCTCGCATCTGAGTGGTGCCGTAAGCTCCATTTCCTCAACCGGATTATTGCGAGTGTTCGCCATTAAGTTATCGATTGCATCCAGGCCATCAGACTCGAGACTGCCTCCATAAGCGCCTTCGTTAACCTCGACCGTCACCCAATAATCATCCCCGCCTTCCTGAGACTCACCCGAATACACAAAACAGGAGACGTTCGCCGAATTCCCGGCTGTAACTGCGCTCGGCAAGACGCTCGCCAGCGCCTGCATGAGCTGATCGGGAATCCGGTTGATTTGGGTAAAGCGTGCCTCACACCCTCTGGGTGGCGTGGGATTGAAAATAGAGCCTTTTGGCGCATAGACATGGACTGGTCGAAACGCGCCATCGTTCTGCGGCACGCCCGGGCCACCAGCTGACTCCGGCAACAGGCAGCTGCGCACTGCGAAATTCGCCGTGGGTAAAACGCTACCCTCAAACGGGCAATTAAAACCGGTGGTGACCTGCTCGTTCGACCCGGACAGGTCGATGAGGATATCCGAACCCTTAACGACCACTGTCGTTGCAATCTTCAGCGGCTCACCCCAGTGCTTGCCGTCGTCCTCGAGCCATCCATCGGGCGCGGGGTACACGCCATCAGGGACCTCAGCGATCCGCGCACGAAGCAGACGCTCACTGTAGTCCATCCATTCCTCAACGCAGCTCATGACGACGTCCAGCCCATACTTTTGAACCAGACCCGCGAATCGATCCCGCCCCAATTCGCAGCTGGCAATCATCGCCTCAAGGTCGCCGGTATTCGCTTCGGGGGTGCGCACGTTAGACATCAGCAGCGACCAAACGCCCTCAATGCGCTGCCCAGCCTCACAGATTTTGACTGAATCAATAATTTGCCCTTCGGCAAAACAATCGGGCACATCCACTGAAAAGCCAGGATTTGCCGCACCGATATCAACCATATGCCCTGTGCAACCGGCAAAACCCAGATGCACGCCATCGATGAATAACGGCACCAATACGCCGTAATCGGGGCTGTGCGACGCGCCGTGGTAGGGGTGGTTATGCAGTATCACATCGCCGTCGCGATAACGGCCTTGATGAATGCGGTCTACGCCTTTTACATAAGCCGGCAAAGATCCACAGTGCATTGGCGTCGAGTCGCTCTCACAGATCTGACGCCCATGAAAGTCCAACAGCCCGGCGCCAATATCCCTCGATTCCCGCATGATGCTGGAATAGGCCATGCGGAACAGCAATTCAGCCATTTCTCCTGCGATAGCCCGCAATGCCCCACCCACTACCTGCAAGGTCACGGGGTCGACATACACTCGCTGCCAGCGACGAACCTTCGTAGCACCGATAGCCGTCGAAGATGCCTCTGACCAGATCTGCGACCAATCAGGCTGCATGGGCCAGCGCCTCCTCAAGGTCTATCACCAGATGCCCGTCGGGCAACACACTCAAGCAAGCGCCCGGGGGCACAACCGTGGTGGTATCCAGTTGTTCGAGGATCGCGGGTCCCACAATGCGGGTTCCGGGCTTTAGGCTGTCCCGCCTGAAGTACTGCGTATCACTCCACTCTGGCGTATTTCCTTTAGAAAAAAGCGCCTTCCCAGTGACCGCGGCTGACTTGCCAGTTGTCGGCATCCACTCCAAGCGGCCGATGGGCGGAATTTGGCCAACACCCACTGCTCTAAGATTCACCAGCATTACCGGCTTGTCCTCGAACGCTCGCTGGTAAGCCTGTCGATGCGCGCTGTGGAAAGCAGCGGCCAAGGCATCCAGTAAGTTGACGTCTTCTTCCGCGTTGGGGAGCGCGACACTCAATTCATACCCCTGTCCCGCGTAACGGCAGTCAGCCACAAAGCGAACGCTGATGGCCTCTTGCGCAAGACCTTCTCCAACCAACTCTGATGTCACAGCTAGCGCCAGACCATTCATGTGCTGCAGCAGAGAATCCGTATTGGCCTGATCCAGTCGCTGCCAAACTGTTGTCTGGCGGCTGTAATGCATATCGGTGCACAGCAAGCCCCCAGCAGCACCCACGCCTGCTGTCGGCGGTATCACGACCGATCGGATATTGAGCTGCTGAGCGACAGGCACGGCAAAAGCCCCACCCGCACCGCCATAGCCAATCAGACTGAACTCGCGTGGATCAAAACCGCGGGCAACACTGCCAACACGCACCGCCTCTGCCATGCTGTGTACCGCGATTTCAAGAATACCCGTGGCGGCCTGTTCAAGGGTCAGTCCCAGAGGTTCCGCAATGTCTCTGCGAATCGCCGCCTCCGCCAACTCCGGTCGAATCTCCAGACCAGACTCAAGCAGAGCGTCTTGCCGGTACCATCCCATCGTGACCAATGCATCAGTGACCGTCGGCCGCTCCCCGCCTTGCCCATAGCAAGCCGGGCCCGGATCGGCGCCAGCGCTGTGCGGTCCTACCCTAAACATACCTCCTGCATCGATCCAAGCGATCGACCCGCCGCCAGCACCAATGGTCCCGATGTCGCACATCGGCACCATCGCGTCGTAGCCTGCAATCTGATTATCGAGTAAATGCTTCATACGCAACTCTCGTTGCGGGGCAACGCCGATATCAGCTGACGTACCACCCACATCAAGCGTGATGACATTCTCGATATCGAGCTCCTCAGCACACTGGATCCCCGCTACAAGCGCGCCAACTGGACCCGACAGCAGCAGAGACACTGGACGCTTGGCTGCCTCGTCCACACCAATCACCCCACCGGCAGAGGTCATCAGGCAGAGATCTGCGCCAAACCCCGCTTTACGCAGCCCATCACTTAAATGAGAGAGGTAGGCACTGGTGCCAGGACCGACGTAGGCATTCAGCGCCGTCGTCGACATCCGCTCATATTCACGATACAAGCTGACGATATCGTGACTGACGGATACAAAAACGTCGGGGCACAGCTCTCGCACTATCTCCGCGATACGCTGCTCATGCTGGGGATTTAAGTAAGCGTGAAGACAGCAAATGGCCACTGCATTTACTGCAGGCTCTGCCTGTATTTGCTTGGCGACCTCTAGTACCGCCGACTCATCAAGCGCCTCGATCTCGGCACCCGTTGGCGCACTGATGCGGCCCGGTATGCCGAAACGGAACCGGCGCTCTACCAGTGGCCGAGTCTGCCTCGGCAGATCCTGATTGTGAGCGAAATTAAACGGACGACTCTTCCTGCCAATATGCAGAATGTCCCGAAAACCCTCGTTGGTGATCAAGGCAACCACGGCACCCTTGCCTTCCAACAACGTGTTCGTTGCGACAGTTGTCCCGTGAAGTATGAGATCGACCTCACCCAGCGACACCCCCGCTTTTTCGCACAGCGCCAGAATGCCCTGCACACCGGCCCGCGAGTGATCATCAGGCGTAGAGGCCAGCTTGTGAATGTAGCGGCGACGGGTCTCATCGTCCCAGAGCACGAGATCGGTGAAGGTCCCGCCGATATCAATTCCAATCCGTTTCACCGCCGATCACCATTTGGTATACAAAGATGCTTGGGCGCGCGGTTTCTCACAACACTAGACATGATGACCGCCCGCGGCTCGCGCCGACAGAACATGTGCGCGCATGGCAGATGATGCCCAATCTTCATCACCGGCTTCGATCGCTTCAGCAATGGTCTCGTGCTGCCTCAAGGACCGCTCATAATGCGCACGGTCATAGTGGCTAAAAGCAGTGTTCAAGACGCGCAGATCGCAGGTGGACCGGAGCATCGTGACCAGACGGCGGTTGCCCGTCGATTCCGCTATCGCCATGTGAAACGCGTGATCCAATGCCACGTACTGCGCAGGATCAATCATCTCGTTTGCAAGCACTGCGCGCATATCTGTCAGCAACCTTCTCAGCACCAGTTGCGCCGTGCGGCCGCAATTGCGCGCGGCGACCCCCGCGACAGTAGACTCCAATACAACACCGACTTCATACACCTCTGCGAGCTCCGCTTCCGAGAGCTGACTCACTATGACACCGCGGTGAGGGCGATTTTCGACGAGCCCCTCTGCAGTCAATCGGCGCAGGGCTTCCCTGACTGGCGTTCGACTGATCGCCAATTCTTGGCAAAGCTGTCTTTCAATCAGGCGCGTCCCCGGAGGAATAGCTCCCTGCCTGATACTTTGATAGATAGCCTCATAGGCTTTTTCGGCTGCCGCGCTCATCACGCACTCCAAACAATCAGACGCGCCGCCAGCGGGCGGCGCCTGCCTAGGGCAAATGGTATACAATCTTCAGCGTCGAAGCACCCCGCCATGACCGATTACACTCACAGAATGAGCGAACTTACTGAATCCATCGTCGCATTTCTCACGGGTGAGGCTTCACTCAACGCACCCGACAGCAGCCTTGATCTCGCAAAACGGGGGTTTATTGACTGTATTGGTGTCGCGATAGCCGGTCGCGGAGAACCCGTTAGCGTGTTGATGGCGAGGTTCGCTCAGTCAAAAGCCAGCCCCGGAGAGGCGCGAGCTCTGCTTGGCCATGAGCGAATGGCCGTCAGCCTCGCAGCGCTGTACGGCACCACCGCGGCTCATGCACTGGATTACGACGACTACGCGTTCAGCAATCATGTATCGGCACTGCTGGTGCCGGCGATCCTCGCGGAGGGAGAGCGCCTCGGCGCGTCGGGCACCGACATGCTCCTCGCCTACATTGCCGGTTTTGAGGTGTGGGGCAGAATCTTTAAAAGGGAGCCGGATCACCTTCACTCGAAGGGCTGGCATCCGACAGGCATTTTTGGTTCCGTAGGGGTCGCTGCCGCCCTCTCCCGACTAGCGGGTCTGTCACCGGCTGAAACGCGCAGCGCACTGGGCCTCGCCTGTGCAAGTGGCGGCGGCATCATGGACAATTTTGGTTATCACGCGAAGCCGTGGCAGGGCGCGCGAGCCGCTGAGGCTGGCGTCGTGGCGGCCGAGCTGGCTCGACTGGGAGTCACCGCGGGCCCACACGCTCTGGACGGTGATGGCGGTCTGATGTCAGCACTGTCTCCAAACGGGCGCACAGATCGGCAGTCAAGCGCTCCGGATCTTGGCGTTGACTGGTTAAGCGCGGGTCCTGCACTGAATATCAAGCCACATCCGACCGTCGGTGCGTCACAGCGCGTGATCGATGCGGCTATTCAAGTCCATCAGGATCTTCACCCTCCGCCCGAGACGATCAAAAATATCACTGTCAAAGTCAGCGAAAAGCATGCCGCGGTGATGCGCCTTCACCGACCAACCTGCGCATCTGAAGCGCGATTCAGTGCCGAATTCGGTGTAGCCGCCGGACTTATAGCCGGCAAAGTCACGCTGCGCGAACTGCGGGATGACTTTGTGTCCAACGATGCTGTGCAGCGCCTCATTCGCCTAACTGAGATCGAAACGGGGCCAGATGACGACCCCAGCTACCCCGTTGGCGCCAGATTCGACTCATTAACTGTCACCTTGCAAGATGGCACACAGTTAGCAAGTGAGCCCGTGCACCGATTCCGCGGACATGGCGATAACCCCATGTCGTCACAGGAGCTAAGAGACAAATTCGAGGCCTGCGTGCTGGAGGACATTGGGGCCGAACAGACGAGTCAGCTATGGGAGCAACTGAACAGATTCGAGGAACTATCCAGTGCCAAGGACCTGCCAACGCTCAACGAAAACGCTACTCACTGATCAGTTGCTGCACGGCCTGTGCCACCCTGATAAGCCGCAGATCCTCGCCTCGGGGGGCCACCAGTTGTAGCCCCAGAGGCAATTCATTGGCGCCCAACCCAGCCGGCAAGGTGAGGCAGGGAACATGGAGCGCAGTGAAGAGCCGATTGAATGTTGCCACGCCATTGCCCTCCTCCATCAGAGGTGCCACGCCGGGTACAGCTGGCGTGAGCCACGCATCGACAGCGCTCATGGCGTGATCACACAGCGGCCTGAGAGTGGCTAGCTCTTCCCTAGCAGCAACGATTTCAGCCTTTGATCTTTGACGATGGGGCTCAAGTGCAGAGACAACTGCTTCGCTCAGTCTGTCATAGGCAGACCCGAGCTCAGGCGCCATCGCCTCAATTGCTTCTCCCCACATCACGACATCCTGAAGTGCATTGATATCGACATCGCAAAAGGGATCCTCGACCTCAGTCACCACGTGACCAGCCTGAACCAAGCGGGCAGCTACTTTGTCCAGCGCCGCCAATACGTCGGCGCCCACCTCTGCGATATAGCGCGTGCGGTAAACACCGATACGAAGTGGCGCTGCAGGCCGGTCACCCAGCGTGTCACCGGGTGCCTGCAAGTCACCGGTGCTCATGAGGACACGGTTCATCAGTTCGATGCTGTCTCCAATGAAACCCACGGTATCAAGAGAGGGAGCGAAAGGCTTCATGCCCTCGCAAGATACTAGACCCCAGGTAGGCTTGAAGCCGATAACACCGCAGTAAGCGGCGGGTCGTATTGTCGATCCGCCGGTTTGAGAGCCAATCGCCAGTGGCACCATACCGGCGCCGACCGCGGCACCAGACCCTGCCGAGGATCCCCCCGGTGAGTGGGTGAGCCGGTGCGGATTTCGAGTCGCAGGGATATTGCCCATTCCGGCAAATTCCACCGTGCTCACCTTGCCCAAAAACACTGCGCCCGCTCGCCTCAGCTGCGCCACCACCGCCGCATCTCTATCGGCCTGATAGCCTCGATATAGCTCTGAGTTGTATTCCGTGGGCAAAGACTCGGTCTCGAAGATATCCTTCACTGCGAACGGGATGCCGTGCAAAGGCCCCCTATCAGGGCTCTCGTCAAGTTGTCGCGCCTCCTCACGGGCCCCCTCCTCCCTAATGGCGACAAAGCTTTTGACTGTTGCGTCTTGCCTCGCGATCCGTCGAAGACACTCCTCGACGGCGCCCAGAGCAGTGTATCGGCCCGCAAATACATCGCTCGACAATGACTCATGGGCAGATGTCATAACCATCTATTCATTCTTTAACAACCGGCAGACCGCGCTAGATAAAGCCGTTAGCATAGCCCAAGTCGATAATCAGGTTGCCTCATGAAACGCCATCAGTACGGCAGGACACCCACCGGGCCGGGTGAATACAGGGAGAGCTCAACACAGCTAGCTCGGCCCAAAGAGGCGGCCACGCTAATCGTGGTACGAGCCGGGCCACAGCCTACTTTACTGATGGGTAAGCGCGCGGCCACCCACCGCTTTATGCCCAATAAATTTGTCTTCCCCGGTGGCCGGATGGATCTGATCGACCAGCGGCTGCAAGTATCAGGCGAGTTGAGCCAACCCGTCATGAAGCGATTGCGAAAGGCCACCAGAAAAACCGTTAACGATCGCACACTACGCGGCCTCGCTCTGGCGGCGATCAGAGAAACCTTTGAGGAAACCGGCTTGATAGTAGGCCGGCCGGCCTCTCAATCGGTGAGCACTACGCACCCGGTTTGGCGAGACTATCTCGCGCAGGGTGCAGAGCCTCCGTTGGAGCATATGGATTTTATCGCCAGAGCGATCACACCCACCTATCGCACCCGGCGCTTCGATACACGCTTCTTCATGATTCACGACCAGTTCATTTTCAACGACCCAGAGCAGATCACCGACGCCAGTGGGGAGCTCAATGAGCTCCATTGGCTGACACTCAATGAGGCGCGACAACTGGATCTGCCCGCGGTAACAAGGTGGGCCATTGATCTGGTCGAACGGCGTATCCAGTTAAGCCCGGCGGAGCAGCTCAAGCAGACCGCGCCCTTCGTGCGTTTCGCCAAGGGGCAGGAGATTTCGATAGACCTCTAATTGCGGCCACACCAATGCGCTCTGATTGGTACACTCACCGCCCCCAGCAGGAATTGTTGTATGCAAACCACCGCGAGTGACGCCGCCAACGGCCATTTGACCGGGTACGGCTCACCTTCCTATCGCCACTATGTGTTGGTCCTGCTGATGCTGGTCTACACGTTGAATTTCATCGACCGCACGTTAATCGCCGTCGTCGCCCAGCCCATCATCGAGTCATTCCAGCTCACAGACGCCCAGTGGGGTCTACTGTATGGGCCACCCTTCGCCATTTTTTATGCGGTGATGGGCCTACCCATTGCGCTCTGGGCAGATCGCTCCAACAGGGTGCATATCATCGGCCTGTGCATCGTGCTGTGGTCAATCATGACGGCGCTATGCGGGGTCGCCGTAGGGTTCTTCACGCTCCTACTATTCAGGATCGGCGTCGCCATTGGTGAGGCCGGCTGCACACCGCCCGCCAACTCGTTAATCGGCGACTACTTCATTGCTCGAAAACGCGCCACAGCACTGGGGGTGTACTCCATGGGCGTGACCC
>Ga0255767_1003061_pt1 | contig 14273 bp, 11 predicted proteins | sample 071ome_24_FD_179967 | JGI IMG/M metagenome (GOLD analysis project Ga0255767, IMG submission 179967) | Coastal salt marsh microbial communities from the Groves Creek Marsh, Skidaway Island, Georgia - 071402CT metaG (version 2) | ecosystem: Environmental > Aquatic > Marine > Intertidal zone > Salt...
CCCTCCGGCGTTGATGATTTCCACGGGAGCCTCCGGCGAAGCTTTGGAAACCAGCGAACGCATCCATCCGGTGAACGAGGTCGGATCGCGATAGGGACGCCCGTAGGTGGTGGAGCCTCCCAGCGTGAAAACCCTCAGCCCACCAGCAGGCTTCACTTTACTAAAGCGCTGATCATTGAAAAACATGCGTCTGGAGGGCACGGTCCGCATCCACAGCTTTCCCTCCTCATCCGCCCACTCCTCGAACAGAGGCGTGTAACCCTCAAAGCCGACGTAGGCATCAGGCAGGTAGGACTCCGGCCGGACACCCACCAGGGCTAGGAAACCCTCCATCACCCCAAGGGCCAGCAGGATGGCGGTGCCGGCAAAGAGAAGGCGTTTGGAGAGGGAAAGTTTCATGGCGCACAAAGGTAGAAGCTATCCAACCACACCTTCAGGGACATTTCAAAAGAAAGGAGTCTCGGATCTGGATCTTCCTCAAGACCTCACCCCAACTTTCTTTGCGGGGGGTTGATCGTCCACCCTTGGCATGGCACGTTTAACCATCAGTCATGCATTCACAGATTCGACCCCGTAACCCAAGCAGGAAAAACGTCAGTGCCGGCGCCGGCAATGCGTTACTCCCTATCATGCGAAGACGGATGAGATGGCAGTGGCTCGCCCTGATGACGGTTTTACCCTTGCTTGTTGAAGCACAGGAGTCGTCGAACGAACACGCGTCCGATTCCCTGTTCGGGCTCGACCGGGTGCTGGAGATGACCCTGACCATCGAGCCCGAGGAATGGGCCAAACTGCAACCACCACAAGGGCTCAGCATGGATGTCGGAGAGGCCTTTGGAGAACTGATTGGGGATGCCATGAAGGGGGGACACATGCGAGCTGAGGGAGCGACTCGGCCCGGGTTGGCAGGTTACTTGGGGGTCAACCACCAATACGGCGAAGCCACCTTCGAAATGGAGGGCGAACAGGTGGCCCCGGTCGGGCTGCGTTACAAGGGCAACGGTACCTTCCTCGAATATAAGGAAGGCAGGATCAAGCAACGCCTCTCCTTCAAGATCGACTTCAATGAATTCCAGGATGATCTCTCTTTCCGTGGCCTGGGAAAACTCAATCTCAACAACAACATCACCGATCCTTCCTATCTGCGGGAAGCCCTCTCCTATGAGCTGTTCCGAGAAGCAGGCATCCCCTGCTCGCGGGTAAGCTTTGCCCGGTTGAACTTGCGCATCCCCGGCCTGGCGGATCATCAACCCCATGGGCTCTACAGCGTGGTGGAACAGGTGGACAAACGTTTTCTGAAACACCGCTATGGATCAGCCAAGGGACTTCTGCTAAAGCCCAGCACCTTTGGTTCGTTCCGCTACCTGGGAGAGTCATGGGAACCTTACGAGATTGGTTTCGTGCCCAAGACCACCCCGACCGAGGCTCAGAAAGAACGAGTCATCGCCTTTGCACGTCTGGTGAGCAAGGCCGCCGATGAAGACTTTGCAGCCGAGCTGGAAAACTACCTGGATGTCGACCAGTTTCTCCGCTTTCTAGCCGTGAATACCCTCCTGTGCAACCTCGACAGCTTTCTCGGAAACACCCAGAATCACTACGTCTACCTGGAGCCGAAGAGCAATCGCTTTCAATTCCTGCCTTGGGACATGGATCATTCCTTTGGCTCCTTTCCGCTCAAGGGAAGCCCTGAATCAAGACGCGCGCTAAACATTGATCACCCCGGGGGGAGGGACCACAAACTCATCGAACGCGTTCTGGCCATCCCTGAACACAAGGAACACTACCACGCCATCCTCACGGAATATCTAGGCACCCTCTTTGAGGTCGAAAAACTCCACCGCCAAATCGATGCCGCGGCCGAAACGGTGCGACCCCTGGTGGCCATCAATGGGCCCAAGGCAACCGAGCGCTTTGATGCCATCCTGGCGGACGAACCCGTGTGGTGGGAAAAACACCCCCTGAAGTATTTTGTCAGCGAGCGACACGCCTCGGTCAGCGACCAATTGAGCGGGATGGCAGAGGGAGCCGACCTGGAAGGGGCGAACCTGGATTTCAAGGCATGGATCGCCCTCTTCATCACCGGTGCGGTCGTCATCCTCATGCATTTTGCAGGTTGGATCTGGGGGATGGTGGCCGGATTCCGCAGCGGGCCTCTGTGGGGTTTCCTCAATCTCTGTTTCTACCCCATCTGCCCTCTGATCTACGGATTTGCCATCCGCCGAGACCTTGGGCGCCGCGCCGCCCTCTGGGCCTTTTTCTGGACACTGGCACTGGTGGGTGTGGGCTTGTGGGCGTCGGCGATGCCGGGCAAGTAGATTTCATCGAAAACAACCACCGCTGTTTTGAGAGCTCACCGACCATCCACGGCGGGTTGATGAATGGCTCCTCCCCATCGGTCGCGAGGATCGTAGTAAAGGTCATTGGGAGCCGGCACCGACCGCTGGATGGTGCTCCCCGGTGGGAGCCCCCCTGCAGGCGGCCCTGACATCTGGTAATAGGACTGGTAGGTGATGCGGCTGGCCGAACCATCCAGCAGCCCCACCGAGGCACCACCCTTCACATCCACCTGGGCCTTGCTTGCCCGGCCCCCTCCATGCCGCTGAGAAATCCCCTCCCCCGGATGATTGCCGGCATCATTGAAATAAAAAGGGATGAGTTCATCCTTTTCCCACTGCAGGATGCCGGTCGGTCGCAGGGCGGCAATCTTGAAGGTCTTCCCCGAGGGCAAGGGTGTCTTTCGTCCAGTCATGCCGGCGATGTATCCCCCGACCTGACCATTCCAGTCATAGCTGATGATCTTGATCGGGCGCTGGAGATAGAGATCGCGCTTGGATCCCCGCGATTCGACGGCATCGGTGGGGCACATCAGCGCCTTGTGCACAAACCCGAGGTAGGAGGCCAGCTGTCCAGTCCGGAAGGCCTGCACCTGGTTGGATTCCTGAACCCTCAAGCTCGCCGCCGATACCGGCCCGGTGACCCGTGACATGGCTTCGGTGCCATAGGCCCAGCCATCAGGGCCCGAACCATTGCTGCCCCACGTGGGATGCGGAAGGTAGTCCTCGTCATCTCCGGCATAGAGATGGGTCGCCAGCATGGTCTGGCGAGTGTTGTTGAAATCAATCGTTTCCTGAGCCTTGTTCTTGGCCTTGGAAAGAGTGGGCAACAACATCCCGGCCAGGATGGCGATGATGGCAATCACCACCAGCAGTTCGATCAAGGTAAAAGCTAGGCTTCGGGGGGGCATGATTTCTTTCTAGCATCCCGACCGGTCAGGGTCGCTCAAAAAAAGTGAGACCACAGGCGCTACTTTTTAACATGGCAGCCAACAGGCAGTTTGGGCTAGTATTCTCATTTATCTATTCTTTTGTCATGAAATCATCCTTGCTTCTCACGGGGGCGATCGCTGTGGTCGCCTTGAGCACGAGCGCGCACGCTCAGACCCTTCATGCCAACATCCCCTACACCGACAGCGGACACGAACGACATGTGCTCGACATCTACACACCCGAGGGCAAAGCCGATGCCCAGCGACCCGTGTTTTTCTGGATCCATGGCGGTGGCTGGGTGGTGGGTGACAAGAGCAACGTAGGCCACAAACCCCGGGTGCTGACCGAAAAGGGCTTTGTCTTTGTCTCCACCCAATATCGGCTCTTGCCCACGGTGAGCATGGAAACCCTGATGGAAGATATTGCGCGCTCCCTGGCCTGGGTGCACCGCCATATCGAGGAGCACGGTGGCAACCCCGAACATATCATTGTGGGAGGGCATTCGGCCGGCGCTCAGCTGGCTGCCTTGCTGTGCACCGATCACCGCTGGCTGGAACGCCAGCAGGTGCCTTTCCCCATCCTCAAGGGATGCATCCCGGTGGATGGAGACACCTACGACATCCCCAAGATCATCTCGACCGCCGAACACCGTCAAATGCTCTATGGAGGCAAGATGTTCACCTTCGGTCATCGACAGAAGTTTGGGAACGATCCGGAAAAACATGTGGATTTCTCAGCGGTCACCCACGTAAGTGCCGGCAAAGGGATCCCACCCTTTCTTCTGCTCTACTTCACGGAAAACCCTGACACCGGTGCCCAGGCCCACCGGCTGGAAAAAGTCCTCCGGCAGGCGGGTATTCAGGCGCGCGCCTTTGGAAAGCGCGAAACCAACCATCGACAGTTGAACAATGATCTGGGTCTGCCCGATGATCCGGCCACTCAAGCCATGTGGGAATTTCTCGAGCCCTTGCGGTAAACTCAAGCCACTGAAGCAGGGCCGTTTGATTCAGCACCGATCAGTCCGGGCGAGTCGCCTTGGATTGCATCCAAGCCACATCCCGATTGTTGGGCGAAGGCACATTGAGGGGAATCAATCGGCCGCGAGCAAGCTCTGGCATCGTCCGTGGATCCTGCCATCGCTTGATTTCCGAGTGCCCATCGGCGAATGAAAAACCTCCAGCACCGTTGTGGTAGGAGGCAGGGTAATCGATGATGCGGTATTGACTGGGTTGATTGGGCCAGCCCGCCATGTCCACCACAAAAGTGCCATCATTGATGCTGTCTTCCCGCTCGTCGAGAAACACAAAGGTCTCGGAAGGCCCGGGGTCGGTTATGGCATCGAGCTTGAAGAACTTGCGCCACCCCGTTCCCCGTTCTCCGCGGGCCGAACCCCAACCGGGGCCATTGAGCCACATGTTCATCGCCATGCTGCGCACGCGGGGTATGAGCTGCCCCTGCACCCGGCACGCACTGCGGTCAGCGGGGCATTTGAACACCTGCTCCGCATTGACGTAGGGCCAAAGGGGGCTGTCCTTGATACTCCCCCGGGCATTCGGATCGTGATCGGCGGCCCCACCGCAGGGCATGCGCAGGACGCCGCCCCCCGTCCACTCCGGACCTTTGAGATAACTTTGTCCGGAAGAGGCAGGCAAGTTGCCGCCATAATCTTCAGCGTAGAGCATCCACCCCAAGGTCAGCTGTTTGTGGTTGTTCATGCAGAAAATTCCATGCGCCTTTTGCTTGGCCTTGCCCAAGGCAGGTAGCAGCATTCCGGCCAGAATGGCAATGATGGCAATCACCACCAGCAGTTCGATCAAGGTGAAAGCTGAGGCAGCTTGCCGGGAGGGGAGGGTTTGTTTTTTGAAAATCATGGCCGTGAGAAACCTTCAACTCTTAGAGGATACCTCACTACCCTAAGGGCCGTCACCGTCGCTTCAAGTATCAATGCAAAAGGTTCTCTTCTTGTCATCAAAGGTCCTTGCCTCAATAAATAGGGTAATGGCCATGAAAACACCCTGCTCCATGCCTGTCTCCCCCCTGCTGACTGGAAGCGCAGAGGCCTCCTCCACCTGGAAGGGTCTTTGGCTGCTGTTCTTGTGGATCGTTTTCTCCTCGCTATCCCTGCAGGCCCAACCGGTGTTCCCCGGTCTGCTCGATCACCCCAAACTTTCCCTCCGACAACAGGGCGACGTATTGGCGGGAGAGCTGGGCTGCATTCAGTGCCACGCCATCAAAGAAAGCTCCCGCTTTCAGGCTCGCCCTGCCCCCGATCTGCGCGAGGCAGGCCGTCGCATCCAGCCTGACTACCTGAAACGCTTCCTGATGGCACCTCACGCCACTCAGGCTCAAAGTCGCATGCCAGCCATGCTGACCGGCTTGGATCCAGCCATGCGAGAGGCCACCGCCGAAGCACTCACTCACTTTCTCCACGACCTGGCTTCTTCCGAGGTTTCAGCCGATGGCGAATCGGCGGCCAAAAATTCATCAAGCCTCGTCCTCAAAGGCAGGGAGGCCTACCAGCACCTGGGGTGCGTCGCGTGCCACGGAACCCACCCGATGGAAGAGAGTCACCAGTCTTTCCAGGCCCATGACCTTCACCATCTGCCTTCGAAATATGATCTTCGTTCCCTGAGCGCTTTTATCCGAGATCCACTCAGCAGTCGTCCGGGAGGACGCATGCCCGATCTCCACCTGACGCAAGAGGAGGCCGATGCCATCGCGGTATGGCTGCTGGAAGGTGAGCCTGCTGCTTCGGACACTCACCAGACGGCATCGAATCTCGAAACAAACCCGACACTCGTCGCCCGAGGCCGCACCGCCTTTGCGGCAATGAACTGCCAGGCCTGCCACGCATTAGATGGCATGGCCTCTCCCACCCGCGCGGCGCCCTTCCATGCACTGAACCCAAGCCAGGGTTGCTTAGGCGATGCCCCTCACACGGGACCACGCTACACCCTCAGCGCCGATCAGCGCATCGCGCTGAAGGCCTCGATTCGAGCGGGCAAAACCGCACCCGACCCGGATGCCCTCTCAGTGGCAATTCACGCCGACCTGACCCGGTTTCAATGCCTGGCCTGCCATGCACGCGACGGCCTGGGGGGTGTGCCCGCAGCACTGGAAGATCGCTTCACCACCAACGAGCCTGACCTGGGGCCCCAGGCGCGGCTCCCTCCACTTCTGGATGGGGTCGGCGCCAAGTTGCGCCTGGAGTGGCTGCAACGCAGCATCCACGATGGCGAAGGGGTCCGCCCCTACATGGTCACCCGTATGCCCGCGTATGGTCAGGACGGCCCCACCCAGCTCCCTCAGAGGTTGCGTGAGCACGATCGCGCCCATTCCGCACTGCCGGCTCAGCCCTTTGCCGAGCCGGCCAAGAACGAGGAACGCAAGACCCTGCGCGAAGGCGGGCGTCAGCTGGTAGGCAGCGAGGGCCTGCAGTGCATCACCTGCCATCGGTTCAACGGGCAGCCTTCCCCTCAGTTTCAGGGCATGGATTTGATCGTCATGCCCGAGCGACTGCAGCCGGAGTGGTTTCAGGCCTTCCTGCTGGATCCCACTGCCTTTCGCCCCGGCATAGTGATGCCGGCCTACTGGCCCGGGGGCGAGGCCACCGCCACTCACATTCTCGAGGGTCGGACCCAGACTCAACTACAGGCTCTCTGGACCTACCTCACCCTGGGCCGTTCGGCCCGCGACCCGGTGGGGATTCGTTCGCAGGGCTCGCGACTTACAGTGACCGATCGCCCCCTCACCTATCGTGGGCGCAGCCAGGTCGCAGGCTATCGCGGCATCGCCGTGGGCTTTCCTCAGGGAATTCATTACGCTTTCAACGCCCAGACCGGAGCCCTGAGTGCCCTGTGGCGGGGGGAATTCATCTCCGTCGGCTGGCAGGGTCAGGGATCGGGGCAGTTCAACCCCATCGGGCGGCCAATCAAACTGCCCCAGGATGTCGCCTTCCATCGCTTGAAAGAGCCAGACGAGGCCTGGCCGCTTCGCCCCCGAACCACCAAGGAAGCCCCGGTGAACCCTGACCCACTTTACCCCAAGCGGCTGGGTTATCGGTTTGCGGGCTATGACCTCGATGCCGATGAGGTGCCGACCTTTCATTACCATTACGGGTCCGTTCGCATCGAGGACCGCCTAATACCCGAGGCGACTCGTGAAGGGGCCCTTTCCGCACTTTCAAAGTCTTCAAGCCCTTCCAATCGTTCCTCGGAAGATACCCTTCCGACCGGCAGTGGCTGGCGCCTCAAACGGACTCTGGTGCTCACCACTGAAAAACAGGAAACCCTCTGGCTGCGACTGGCCACGGGCACGCAGCTCAACGTCTCATCAGCAGGTGCGCAGGCCGGCCCGCTGCAGATCCGCTACGATCAAGGCATCGCCCAAGCCCGGGCCCTCGCCCATGAAGCAACCGCCTCGGGCGCTGAGCCCATACAAGAACTCCTCCTCCAACTCGACTGCCCTGTTGGTGAAACCACGCTTCACCTCAGCTATGACTGGAAGCCCTGACATGACGCGCCCCATCCATTTTTTTACCCCTTTTCGTATGCATGACCACGTCCATGCCACACTCACCTGCCTCTGCCTGAACCTTGCCACGGTGGCCTGGTGCCTCGGCGAGGATGTCGGCAGCCGCTGGGGCACTGAATCCCGGGAGCGGGCCTATTATCAGCTGGAGAATCTCCCCATTCCCGCAGGCCTGGTGATTGAGGCCGGTGCCTTTGAATGGCTCCCCGATGGCCGTCTGGCCGTGGGCACCCGCCGCGGGGACATCTATTTCATGGATGGGCTCAAGGGAGCCCGCCCCGAACCCAGCTTCCATCTCTTTGCCACTGGTCTGGATGAAATTTTCGGTCTGGTGTGGCAGGCACAGGAACAGGCCCTTTACGTCACCCAGAGCTGTGAACTGACGCGCATTCAGGATCGCAACGATGACGGGCGCGCCGACCGCTTTGAAACCCTCTCCGATGCCTGGGGCTATGGCAATTACCACGAGTATGCCTTTGGTTCGAAGTTCGACCCCGAAGGCAATCTCTACGTGGCCCTTGGGCTCTCCAATTCCTACCACTCCCGGGCCCTGTTCCGCGGGTGGATCTTTCAAGTCACCCCCTCAGGCGAATCGATCCCCTTTGCCAGTGGTCTGCGCAGTCCGGGCGGGATCGGGTTTAATGAACACGGCTCCCTCTTTTATATCGAAAGCCAGGGCCCGTGGAATTCCTCCTGCAGCCTCAAGGCCGTCACCAAGGGGAGCTTTCACGGTCACCCGGTGAGTTTCAACTGGTATCCCTACGCCCCCGACCTGGGCCCGGCACCGGTCGAGCCCACGCCGGGCGGGCGCATCCTCACCGAGAAGGAAACCGTGCGCGAACTGGTACCCTACGCGGTGGTCTTTCCCTACATCCGAATGGGGCGCTCGATCACCGGCTTTGTCATCAACCGTTCGGAGGGTGCCTTCGGGCCCTATGACGACCAGATGTTTCTGGGAGACTTCACCCAGTCCATCCTCATGCGGGCCACCACCGAGCAAGTCAACGGCGTGTGGCAGGGGGCCTGCTACCCCTTCCGTGAAGGCCTTTCCACCGGCATCCTCAACATTCAGTTCACCCCGGCTGGAGATTTGATCTGTGGAGGCACCAACCGGGGATGGCCCGTGCGGGGTATCAAGCCCTTTGCACTCGAACGCGTGCGTTGGACCGGCAAGATGCCTTTTGAAATGCAACAGGTGCAGATCACTCCCGAGGGCTTTCGTATCCGTTTCACCCAACCCGCCGATCGCCAGAGCGCAAGGGACCCTGAGCACTACCAGGTCGACACCTTCACCCACATCTACCACGCCGGTTATGGCGGTCCGGAGGTCGACGCGACCCAGCCCGCCATCCGGGAAGTCCAGCTTTCAGCCGATGGCATGGAAGCCACCCTGCAACTGGAAACCCTGAGCCTGGGCCACGTGCACACGATCACCCTGCAGGACATCACCGCAGCCGATGGCACCCCCCTGCTCCATAACGTGGCCCACTACACCGTCAACGCCATACCCCGTAAGGATTCTTCCCCCTAGCCACGGAGGTGTGAGGTGACGAGTTGCTGCAGTTCATCAGGATTCAATTGGGCACCGATGCACATGAGGGAGGCTGGCGTTTTGAGAAGTTCTTGGCTCGGGATAGGGCTGATAAGCGACTCCTTGCCTACCTTTTCAAAGAGCCATCGACAACCAGGCTTGTCATGCAAACGTACCAAGGCCTTGGCGCGAAGCACCCAGCTGGGAAGAGCCTTGATGAGTGCTTTCATGGGTTGCAGGCCCACCGATTCTGGCAGGGCAAACTGACACCCCGTAAACCGGTGAGAAAGGGCGTGCACAGGATCCCTGTGGGCTTGCGATGATTTTGCCGTCTTCGATGAAGAGGTGCTTTGAATCGGTTTGGGAGTCCAACTAGGATCTTGCCGGCCATTGATTTCATGTTGCAGAAGCCCAATCAGCTCATCGACAGAAGATGCGACTGCGTGTTCGGAAAACCTGGAAATAGATCCCCTGATGCGTTCCAAAGCTTCGGGCTGAAGCTGATCACCATGACTGAGATACCAAAATCCGGAGGTCTCAAGCTGCCGACGCTTGAGTAATGTCAGTGCGTCTTCTTCTTCCCAACGACGGGCATCGATCACACAAACCTGCCATCTCGGAAAAAAAGGCAGCCGTTTTTCCAGCAAAGTAAAGGTTTCAAGCAGAGCCAGGGGATCAGCCGTTCCATTGAGTTCGATCAGCAACAGATCGCCCTTACCCGAAGCGGCTGCCTTACAGAGAAGGACTAATTCTTCGAGACTATCACAGCAGGCACAACCTGCAGCCAGGGGAGCGACACTGGCAAGGGTGGCCCCATCAAGGGTGGCCACATCGATGTCCGCATTGGTGAAATCATTGAGTATGACATCCGCGAGCATTTCCCGCTGGTGCAGCTGGACCAACAGATTGCGAAGCAAGGTGGTTTTACCGGCCCCCAGAAAACCGGTTATCATCAGTAAAGGCTTGATGGATGGCATCAGAACAAAGCGGTGGCCAGCAACGGAAAGTTGGCTGCTTTCATTCGAATTGATTCAGCATGAGAGGCATACCCCCGTCAGAGTTGCGTGGGGTTCCCTACCCCCTCATAGACCAAATGGGGATCGAAAACTTTTTCACGTTCAATGAAGGTTAATTTCGGGCCAGAGGGGCCGGATGTGACGGCTCGGTAAAAGCAACTCCGATATCCCACGTGACAGGAGGCTTCACTTCCTCCTTTGTCGGGTGAGGTCAGGGAGACTCTCAAAATCACGCAATCCTGATCATCGTCGACCAATATTTGATGCACTTTTTGCCGCATGCCTGAGGTTTCCCCTTTCAACCATAGTTTTTGTCGTGAGCGAGACCAATAGTGGGCATAGCCTTGGTTCACGGTACGCCGCAAGGCCTCGGGGTTCATGTAGGCAAACATGAGAACTTCCCCGGTTTCGACATGCTGAGTGATGCAAGGAAGCGTGTCTGCTTCGTTGAATTTTGGAGCGAGTTCAAAACCCTCTTCCACCTCTTCGACAGAACGGCGTGGAGCGAAGCTCCAGGAGGAATCATTGGATATACTTTTTTCAGAATGTTGCATGGTCAATGGAGTGGATTGATGGTTTGGCTTCGAGATCGATACAGGGGATTAAAAAGGGATCAGTGGAAATCGTTTCCAGGAGTCTCCCCGGGTTCAGAGTCTCTCTGCAAGGTCGGATGCACTTCAACGGTTGAGTGCACAATTTCAGGGATATCCTTGAGTGCTTCTTTGATAGGGACAAGGACCTGCGGCTGATCGCTTAGAACCACAATGGCCGTCGAAAAAATGTTCGGCCCGATGGACCACACGTGCAGATCTACCACCTGAGAGCCACATGGTGACTCGGTCAACCGGTTGGTGATTTTTTTTACCAAATGAGATGGCCCTTGCTGATCCAGCAATACGGATCCTGACTGGCGAAGCAAGCCTATGGACCATTTAGTGATCAACACAGCACCGACCACGCCCATGATGGGATCCATCCAGACCCACCCATAATACTTGGCCACCAGGAGGGCCAAAATCGCGAGTAAGGAAGTGAGCGTATCGGCCAGGACATGCAAGTAGGCGGCTCGCAAGTTCAAATCATGGTCATGCCCATGGTGGTGATCATGCCCATGGTGGTGATCATGCCCATGGTGGTGATCATGCCCATGGTGGCCTAGCACGAAGACAGAGAGGCCGTTGACGATCAGCCCAACGATGGCCACAGCAATGGCTTGATTGAACGAGATCGGAACGGGGTCCACCAATCGATGGAGACTTTCAGTGACCATGAACAGCCCAAAGAGCACCAACAACACCGCACCGGTAAAGCCTCCAAGGGAGTTCACTTTGCCCGTTCCAAAAGTGAAGGAACGGTCGTGAGCCCGCTTCCGAGCAAAGTAGTAAGCAAATGCGGATATCGAGAGGGCTGCAGCGTGAGAGGCCATGTGCAGGCCATCTGCCAACAATGCCATGGAGCCGAAGGCCCATCCTGCCGCTATTTCAATCACCATCATCCCTGCGGTCAAGGCGATCACAACCAGAGTACGCGCCTCACCCGGCTTCTTTTGATCCTGACCAAAACAATGGTCATGCTTCCAGGGGTGAAAGGGGTGTTCAGGGTTCTTAATTTTCATGGCGTCAGGCCCCGTCATAATAGCCTACTAGGGTTGCTCTTTTCCCTATCAGGACTGTGTGGCAAGGGATTCACGTATCCATCGAAAAACCCAGGAAAGGAGCAGCATCAAGGACATCAGTGCCACCACTGTTTGGGCAGGTGGCAAGTCGTAATAATTCCCCATCATCAGTCCAATGATGACAGAGCCCAGCGACATGAACGGAGAGACCCAGAACATGCCTGTCATGTCACGGCACAAATTCTTGGCCATCTGTGGAGGCAGCACCATACAACCAAAAGTAAACAGCATGCCGGAAGATCTTATGGCCAATCCCGTAGCAAGTCCGAGACTGCATGCAATCAAGATCGACCACAGGAAAATATTGACTCCCACAGCCGCGGCCATGACTGGATCTGACAGATAAAGGGTGAGACGACGCATGCGCATCACCAGAAAAGCCACCATCGAGAGAAAAAGCCCTCCAAAGACGGTGATGTCCATGGTGTTGACTCCAATGATACTCGAAGCAAAAAGACTTTGAATTTCTTTCAATCCATAAGGCATTCGCACGAGCAACAAAACCGAAAGACTGGCACCCAAAAGAAAAATCCACCCTGTCATTTCCTCACTCGTGGCATTGTCACCACCAGCCGTGGAATGTCTGGCCAACAGCATGGCAGCAGCAACAGAAAACAAAACAGCTGAAAACACTGGTTGGCTAAAACCAAAAAACAAACTAATAGCTACGCCGAATAAAGAGGCTTGAGAAAGCGCTGCAGCCACAAAGACGTTGCCGCGCGCCACCACGACGACTCCTAAGAGGGAAAGGCACAGTCCAATCAGGATGGCTCCGATGTAGGTATCGGAAAAAAGAGACCATGATTGCAAAAATTCGTTAATCATTGTTCATCCTTAATTGGCTCTACCTGCGCCCGAACAGACAACTCTCCGGAAGGCCCGGTCCTGACTTCAGTGGGCACACCGAAGGCATTCTCCAAATTTTCCCCCGTCAGCACATCAGCTACGGCGCCACATTGTATGCGACGGTTCTTGAAGATCGCCACATGACTGGCGTGACGGCCGGCCATTTGAAGATCATGGGTCACAAAAATGACCGTGATGCCATGCTCGCGATTGAGTTCAGTAATGGTTTTCAACAAACCCGAGGAGGCAGCAAGGTCCAGACCGGCAGTCGGTTCATCCACAATCATCAACAAGGGATCCCTTACCAAGGCACGGGCCACCATGGCGCGTTGTCTCTGCCCACCGGAAACTTTCCAAATGCTGCGATCTCGTATCCAGTGAATTCCCATGACCTCCATCGATTTGTCGACCCGACGTTTGAGCTTCGACTCTGCCACAGGCAATCCAGCTGTGCCCTGCCTGACAAAGGACTGAATGGTCGTCGGAATGGTCGGGTTGAGATCACAGCTTTGGGGCACAAAACCGATTCGTGTTCGCCTCGCAAAATCAGCCCGCAAGCGCACCCAACCGCGTTTGGGGCGAAGAGCGCCCAGAAGCGCCTTGATCAAGGTAGTTTTTCCCTCCCCATTAGGCCCAATAAAACACCAAAATTCACCGTTGTGAATTTGCATGTCCACCGACTCCAAAATGGTTTGTCGCCCATAGGAAAAACGAGCTCCCTCGATATGCACGATCGGTGCCTTTACCTCAGGCTCAACCGTTGAGGGATCCTCTACAGGTGCCTTGTGTGACCCTTTGTCCACCAAAGGTTCATCCAAACCAAGCTGATGGAGTATATTGCTGCTCATTGTAAAACCCTGATTTGAAGAAGCTGTGATGGTTCCTACTGACCCAAGGCTTGAATGAGTGTTTCCATGTTATGACGAATCATGTCAAAGTAAGCCGACGTGTCAGGGCGTGCCTGAGTTTGATGACACATGGGCAAAACCCTGGCTCCTGTATTCTCTGAGACAAAGACTGCATGGCGAGAGTCAAAATAAGGCGCAGAAAAAATTACGGATACCGATTGCGTTTTCATTTCATCCATGAGGATGCGCAAGTGCTTGGTGGTAGGTGGCACTCCCGGTTCCGGTTCAAAATAACCCAGCACCGACAACCCCACTCGTCGAGCAAAGTAAGGCCACAGGTCATGATCCCCTACGATGACCGTTCCGCGGTGCTTGTCCAATGCCCCCAACCAGCCTTCCAGAGAAAGATTGTGATCTTGTTCAGCGAGAAAAGCGGACAGAGTATCATTCAAATAGTGATCCGCAATTTCAACGATATCATGACGCTCGGCCAGTGCTTGCCCTATCAAGGCTTCGGATAAGGTCTGACGAAAAGTTGTGAAATTTCCCTGAAAGGTCTCC
>Ga0255767_1003064_pt1 | contig 14269 bp, 14 predicted proteins | sample 071ome_24_FD_179967 | JGI IMG/M metagenome (GOLD analysis project Ga0255767, IMG submission 179967) | Coastal salt marsh microbial communities from the Groves Creek Marsh, Skidaway Island, Georgia - 071402CT metaG (version 2) | ecosystem: Environmental > Aquatic > Marine > Intertidal zone > Salt...
CAACGGCAACTGGGACCCGCTGGAAAGCGGCACAGACAACAAGCGCTACGTACGCAACGTCCGCCCCAAAAGCGAGAACCAGGCCCGCCTGATGGAAGCGCTGCAGAATCATCACATGGTGGTGGCGCTCGGGCCCGCAGGTACAGGCAAGACTTATCTCGCGATAACGGCGGCCGTCGAAGCGCTCGAATCGAATGAGGTGGAGCGTATCGTTCTTTCCCGGCCGGCCGTCGAGGCGGGCGAAAGTATCGGCTTCTTGCCGGGCGAGGTAAACGACAAAGTCGCACCGTATATGCAGCCGCTTTACGACGCGCTGCTCGACCGCCTCGGCGGCAAACGTCTTCGGGCGCTAATGTCCAATGGCGGGATCGAGATTGCGCCCGTCGGCTTCATGCGCGGCCGTACGCTCAGCCGGTCCTTCGTCGTGATCGACGAGGCGCAGAACTGTACCTATGCGCAGTTGAAGATGCTGCTCACCCGGCTCGGCTGGAACGCGACCATGGTCATCACCGGAGATCCGGACCAGACAGACCTGTTGCCGGAGATGTCCGGCCTGTCCGATATCGCGGAGCGTCTTCAACAGCTCTCCAACGTGTCCGTGGTGCGCATGGGGCAGAATGATATCGTCCGCCATCCGCTGGTGGGGGAAATGCTGACGGTACTCTGATTTCGCAATTGCGAAAGGGGCGGGCGTCGGCTATGCCCGCCCCATGAATATTTCTTCCTCCGAAATCAAAGACGTCAAACCCGGCCCCGTAGTGGAGATGTTTCTCGAAGACATCGAGATCGGTCGCGTTCGGGAAGCCGGCCCCATTACGGTGACGGCCGACGAAATCATCTCTTTCGCCGAACGCTACGACCCGCTGCCGATGCATGTCAGCGACGAGGGCGGACAGGCGACTGTGCATGACAGTCTGATCGCATCGGGTGTACTGACCATAGCCCTGAAACAACGCATGATTATGAGCGTCGAACGCAACGCCGCGATTATCGGTGCTGCGAAGATCGAGGAACAGAATTTCCTGAAACCGGTCCGAGCAGGCGACGAATTGTTCATGCGTCAGGAGTGCGTGGCCAAACGGGAATCCAGGACTCGGTCTGACCGTGGCCTTGTGATCTGGGAATTCGTTCTGACCAACCAGCGCAAGGAAGCCGTCTTTTCGTCGCGTGACATCGTCATGGTGCGGCGGCGACCCGATTGACCCGACTCGGGCGCGGCAATACCCATAGCTCATGGGACTTCGCCGCATTATTCTGCTGATCGTGATCGGTATTGTTGTCGCCGTCGTCGTGCGCCTACAGGCGGGTGCGCTGTAAAGTAATGACCGATTTTCTGTTCAACGGACCCGATAGCTCGACCTATACCCTCGTACTAGCGCATGGTGCGGGCGCACACATGGATTCCGACTTCCTGGAGGCAATGGCCGCCGGCCTGGCGGATAAAGGCCTTCGCGTCGCCCGATTCGAGTTCCCCTATATGCTCAAACGGCGCGAGGACGGCAAACGCCGTCCCCCCGACCGGGCGCCGGTTCTGATCGAGACCTATCTTCAGGTGGCGGCGGAGCTTGGCCCGGAAAACCTGATTATCGGGGGAAAATCCATGGGCGGGCGGATCGCCAGCATGATTGCGGACGAAGCGGGTGTCGCCGGTCTGGTGTGTCTGGGCTATCCGTTTCATCCGCCTGGCAAGCCGGACAAACTGCGCACCGAACACCTGGAAACGCTGCAAACGCCGGCCCTTGTTCTGCAGGGTGAGCGTGATCCGTTCGGCAAACGGGAGGAAGTGGAAGGTTACACACTGGCGCCGTCGATAAGGGTTGAGTATCTGCCGGATGGCGATCACGATCTCAAACCGCGCAAGGTGTCGGGGCTGACGCGGGAAGACAACTGGCTTGCGGCGATCGAGGCGATCCATGCGTTCTCTGCGGGGCTCTAAATCTTTACAGCGCCGCAGCCCGTCGATACCCTTAGATAGCTAATCAATAATCTGATTTCAGGAAAGAAAATGTCCGACAGGGTAAAGGATCGCGTCTGCATCGTGACGGGCGCAGCGCAGGGAATAGGTGCGACCTATGCGAAAGCCCTGGCCGCCGAGGGGGCGAAGCTGGTCGTTTCCGATATCGACGACGCGTCCGCCGTCGCCGAAGAGATCAGGGCGGGCGGCGGCGAGGCGGTCGCATTGCAGAACGACGTGTCCGACTGGCAGTCGTGCCAGGATATGGCGGCCGCAGCGAAGGACGCATTCGGGCGCATAGATGTGCTGGTCAACAACGCGGCGATTTTCGGCAAGCTCGACCGCGCCTCGATCGACGAAATTTCGCCGGAGCTCTTCCAGCAGGTGATGTCGGTGAATGTCGGCGGGACGTTTCTATGCTCCAAGGCGGCGGTTCCGGCGATGCGGGAACAGGGCTACGGCAAGATCATCAATATCTCGACCAGCCGGATTTTCGCCGGCCTGCCGTTCTATCTTCATTACGACGCGTCGAAAGGCGCAGTGTTCGGGATGACGCGGGCGATGGCGAAGGAACTGGGTGAAGACGGCATTCGTGTAAATGCGATCGCGCCGGGCTCGACGATGTCGGAGAACGTCAAAGCCCGGACAGACTGGCGCGATGGCGGTCCGGCGGCGAAGCTGGCGGGACGGTCTCTTAAACGCCTGCAGGACCCGGAAGACCTTGTCGGTGCATGTCTCTATTTTGCGTCCGCCGAGAGCGACTTTACAACCGGCCAGACCCTGGTCATCGATGGCGGCGGGGCGATGTGGTGACGCTTGCCGGGCATGCGTGCGGTTGATACAAGGTTTGCAGGGGAGAAGTTAACCGATGGCGCAGACCGCCGAAGACATTCACGAGCAATATCCTCTCGACGGCGCGGCCCTGCGGCTGGCAGCCGACGGGACGCCGACGCTGATAGGTCTGGAATGCGGCGACTGCGGCACGAAGGCTTTTCCGCCTGCGCCCGTCTGCCCGGAGTGCATGTCGGAGAATGTCGGCGATCTCGAACTCTCTGATAGAGGATCGCTCTACACGTGGTCCGTCGTGCATGTGGCCCCCAGGGGCTGGAACGTGCCGTACATTTCCGGTTATGTGGATTTGCCTGAAGGTGTGCGTGTGTTCGCGCATATTGTCGGTGCCGATCCCGCAGAGCTCGAAATGGATATGGACGTCGAGCTGACGACCGCCGTCCTCGGCGCAAACGAGATCGGTCCGGTCGAGAGCTATGCTTTCACGCCGGTCAAAGCGTAAGGGGTAGAGGTATGCGCGAAGTATCCGTTATCGGCGTAGGCATGATCCCGTTCGCCAAGTACCGCGAAAAGACCCTTGCCGAAATCGGCTGGCCGGCGGTCAAGGCGGCGATAGAGGACGCGGGCGTCGACAAGAAGGATATCGAAGCCGCGTATTGCGGATCGGCGCTGGGCGGCATGATGTCGGGTCAGCGGGTGCTGAAACAGCTCGGCATTACTGGGCTTCCGATCACCAATGTCGAAAATGCCTGTTCGTCCTCGTCTTCGGCGTTCCGCCAGGCCTATATCGCGGTCGCGGCAGGCGTCTACGACGTCGTCCTCGTGCTCGGGGTCGAAAAGCTGACCAAGTTTGGCGGCGGTACCCTGCCGCTGGAAAAAGAGGACTTCGAAGTCACGCACGGTCTCGTCATGCCGGCGCTCTATGGCATGCGCGCACGGCGCTACATGCACGATTACGGCCTGACGAAGGAACAACTCGCCTCGGTCGCGGTGAAAGCGCACAAGCACGGGGCGAAGAACGAGGACGCGCAGTACCGCAACGAAGTCACCCTCGAAGAGGTGATGAATGCCCGCGAGATTGCCGATCCCTTCACGCTGCTGCATTGCTGCCCGTCGGGCGATGGCGCGTCCGCGGTGGTGATCGCGTCGGCCGAAAAAGCTCGCCAGTTCACGACAAAGCCTGTCCGCGTCGCCTGTTCAGAGGTAAATTCCGGCAAATACATGACCGGTTTCCGCGATATGACGACGCCGGAAATTACGGTACGCGGAGCGAAACAGGCATATGAAGAAGCTGCCATCGGGCCTGACGATGTCGACGTCGCGGAAGTGCATGACGCCTTCACGATCGCGGAACTTCTGTATTACGAAGCCCTCGGGTTTTGCGGCAAGGGCGAAGCCGCCCGGCTGCTTGAAGATGGCGAAACGTCGATCGGCGGGCGTATTCCGGTCAACCCGTCGGGCGGTCTGCTGTCCAAGGGGCACCCGATCGGCGCCACCGGTACCGCACAGATCGTTGAAATCGTCCGCCAGCTTCGTGGCCAGGCCGGCAACCGTCAGGTCGACGGCGCCAAAGTAGGCCTGACCCATTGCACCGGCGGCGGTATTTCCGGCTTCGATCACGGTGCCTGCTCCATTCACATGTTCTCGGTGTAAAATGAAACCGCCTCCCTTTACCTATCACGACCCGCGCAGCATCGACGACGCCGTCGCGCTGCTGGCCGAAAAAGACAACGCCAAGCTGCTGGCCGGCGGGCAATCGCTTATGCCCATGCTGAATATGCGCTTTGTGCTGCCGGACGATGTTATCGATATCAACAGGATCGACGATCTTTCCTATATCCGCGACGAGGGAGATGCGCTGGTCTTTGGCGGCATGACGCGTCAGCGCGATATCGAATTTTCCGATCTGGTCGCGCAGAAGATTCCGCTGATGAAGGAAGCGATTCTGAACGTCGGCCATCGGCAGACGCGCAACCGAGGAACATATGGCGGTTCTCTCTCGCATCTCGATCCCAGCGCCGAACTGCCGACCGTGTCGATGGCGCAGGATGCGGTCGTCAGCGTACGCAAGAAGGGCGGCGCGCGGGACATTGCGATGGCGGATTTCCCGATGGGTTACATGATGCCGTCCTTCGATCTGGACGAAATGGTCACCGACATACGCGTACCCCTGTGGCCGGAAGGACACGGATACGCCTTCGTCGAATTCGCGCGCCGGCACGGCGATTTTGCGATCACGTCTTCGGCCGTGCTGCTCGACGTTGCCGATGGTGGCAGAATCGCGAAAGCCAGCGTGACTGTGGGCGGGGTCGGGCCGGCGCCGCTGCGGGTGACCGCGGTGGAGGAAGGGCTCGCCGGCGAAACCGGATCTGCCGAACTGTTCACCGATGTCGCGGAGAAATGCCGCGACATCGACGCGATGGAAGATGTCTATGCACCCGCGTGGTACCGTCAGCATCTGGCGGCGGTACTGACCCGGCGCGCACTTGCCAAGGCGTTCAGCCGCGCCGCCAATGGAACGGAGATGACCCTGAGATGAGCGACCGCAGAACCATTTCCGTGACGATCAACGGCGAAACCTTCGAACGCAACGTGGAAACGCGTCTGACCCTTGCGGATTTCATCCGCCACGAGTGCCTGCTGACCGGCACCCATGTCGGCTGCGAACACGGCGTATGCGGAGCCTGCACGATTCTGCTGAACGGACAGACCGCGAGATCCTGTCTGATGCTGGCGGTGCAGGCGGACGGTCAGGAAATCAAAACCGTCGAAGGCATCGCGCCGAACGACCAGGAACTGCATCCCCTGCAGCAGGCGTTCCAGGACAATCACGGTCTGCAGTGCGGGTTTTGCACCCCCGGCATGTTGACGACGCTGCTTGAATTCCTTGAAAACAACCCCGATCCTACCGAACGCGAAGTCCGAGAAGCCATCAGCGGCAATCTGTGCCGCTGCACGGGATATCAAGGCATCGTCGCCGCCGCCCTTGACGCGGCAAAGAGGCTGCAGGCGGGGGCATAACCCCATGGGCGCCAAGATGTTCGGCGCCCGGGTGCCGCGGCTGGAAGATCCGCGGCTGTTGACCGGGCAGGGCAGCTATACGGACGATTTCCATCTCCCCGGCATGCTGGAAGCTGCGTTCGTCCGCAGCCCGCACAGCCATGCGCGGATTAACGGCATCGATACTTCCGCGGCACTGACACATGAGGGCGTGGTTGCGGTTTATACGACGGCAGACCTGCCGGAACACCTGCGCGATACGACGGTGCCTTTTCAGGTTCCCAATCCGGCCATTTCGCAGCCTTTCCAGCAACGCCTGCTTGAAGACCGGGAAGTTTGTTTCGCGGGAGAGCCCATCGCGCTGGTCGTGGCCGATACCCGATACAACGCCGAAGATGCGGCGACACTGGTCGAGGTGGACTACGATATTCTGCCCGGGGCGGCCGACTGCAAGTCGGCACTCGAAGACGGCGCCCCGCTGTGCCATTCGGATTCCCCTAATAACGAGGGCGCGAAATACACCGTCGGGTATGGCGATCTCGATGCCGCTTTCGCCAATGCGCATCTGACGCATCGCGAGGAATACTGGATACACCGCGGGGGCGGGTTCGCGATCGAAAACCGTGCCGTGGTCGCGGAGTACGACGAACTGGACGACATGCTGACCATCTGGTCGGCGACGCAATCGCCATTCCTTGTGAAGCAGAATGTGGTCGACATGCTGGGCTGGGAATCCGACAAAGTGCGCGTGATTGCGCCGGACGTCGGCGGCGGGTTCGGACCAAAGACGGTCTATTATGTCGAGGAAGCGCTGATCCCCGTCATCGCCAGGGATCTCGGCAGACCCGTGAAATGGATCGAAGACCGGCGCGAAAACTTCCTCGCCACCAACATGGAACGTGACCAGTACTGGGACATGGAGATCGCCGTGGACGCCGACGGCATGCTGCTCGGCGTGCGTGGCAGGATGATCCACGATACCGGCGCCTACATGCCGTGGGGCATCATCTCGCCCTATATATCCGCGACGACACTGCCGGGACCCTACGTTCTGCCGGCCTATGAACTGGAAACGCGCGTTGCGCTGACAAACAAGGTGGCGGTCACGCCGGTGCGCGGAGCGGGGCGGCCCCAGGCCGTATTCGCGATGGAGCGCCTTATGGACCGCGCGGCGGACAAGCTTGGTATCGACCGGGCGGAGATTCGCCGCCGCAACCTGATACCGACGGAAGAAATGCCGTACGCGCTCGGCCTGATCTTCCGTGACGGAAAGCCGATGACCTATGATTCCGGCGACTACCCGAAATGCCAGGCGGAAGCGTTACGCCTTGGCGATTACGACGGCTTCCGCGCGCGACAGGAAACCGCCCGGGCGGAGGGACGCCATATCGGCATCGGTATCGCAAATTATGTTGAAGGGACCGGGCTCGGTCCGTTCGAAGGCGCCACCGTGCGAATCCAGCCCTCTGGCCGTATCTGTATCTACACCGGCGGCGGCGATTCCGGGCAGGGTCACTGGACGACGCTGGCGCAGGTCTGTGCCGACAAATTCGGCGTCGGCGTCGAGGATATCGATGTCCAGAAGGGGGATACCGGGAAGATCGCCTCCGGAGTCGGCACCTTCGCCAGCCGGATCGCGGTAAATGCCGGCTCGTCCGTGCATCTGGCATCCAACGAGGTCCGGGAAAAAGCCATAAAGGTCGCGGCGCACATGCTGGAAGCTGCCGAAGAAGATATGGATATCGAAGACGGCCGCGTCGTCGTCAAAGGATCCGATTTGTCGGTGTCTCTGTCCGATATCGCGCGTGCGGTGCAGGGGATGCCTGGCTTTTCGCTGCCGGGCGGGGTGGAGCCGGGGCTGGAGGCGACTCACTATTTTTCGCCGTCGCAGTCGTCTTATTGCAACGGCACGGCGGTGGTGGAGGTCGAGGTCGATCCCGATACAGGTCATGTCGACATCCTGAACTATTCGATGGCCCACGATTCCGGGACGCTGATCAATCCGTTCGTGGTAGACGGGCAGGTGCAGGGCGCGGTGGCCCAGGGCGTCGGCAACGCGCTGCTGGAATGGATGGTCTACGACGACAATGCCAATCCCGTCTCTGCCACATTCGCCGAATACCTGCTGCCGTCGGCGCCGGAAACGCCCAATGTCGCGGTCACCCACGTGGAATCGCCGACGCCGATAAACCCGCTCGGCGTAAAAGGCGCGGGCGAGGGCGGCACGATCCCGGCCGCTGCCGCGATCATCGCCGCAATCGAGGATGCGCTGTCTCCCTGGAGTGTGGAGATTGCCGGTGCGCCGATTACGCCGTCCATGATTGTCGAGAAGGTGCGGAAGCGGGGATAGTCTTCCGGCCGGTAAGCGTCATTCCGGCGAAGTCCGGGGTTTTTTCCGATTCAAGTCGGAAACCCTGGTTTTGAGTGGGGTTACGTCCTCAAAACGTCAGGAATAATACGGGTTCGACCCTGCCGAATGGTCGGTCACGTCGACCACCTGGGCGATGGACGGCACCAGTTTCTTGATTTCGACTTCGACACCCTGACGCAGTGTTGCAGACGACGCCGAACAACCCTGGCAACCGCCTTCAAGCCGCACGAATGCCGTATCATCCTTGATGTCGATCAAGGAGATATGGCCGCCATGGCCCGCGACCTGCGGATTGATGTGTTCGTCCAGCAGCTGAAGGATCGCCTTGCCTTCGTCGGTCTGCAGTCCAGGGCGGTCTTCCAGGTCGATGGCGTCACGCACGTCTTCCACTTCCGGGACATAGTGCTTCAGCATGTTCTGGATGGGCTGCATCAGGCCATAGGCCGCGCCTTCGAACCGCAGATAGGCGATTCCGTCCATGAATGCCTTGAACGTGATGTCGCCGCCGCCGTCCTTGGCGGCCGGGCGTATGCGGCTGTCGACGATTTCCTTGATCTCCGCAGCCGGGCCGGTCAGTTCTTCTTCCTCTTCCATGGCGGGTGGGGCTGCACTTGCGTCCATCACTTCCATGCCGGCCATGAAATGATCCATGATCGCAGCAAGAATCTGCGGACGCATTACGTGCCATTCGGCTTCGCCGGATTTGGTTACCCGGACATCGTCGGCGCCAAGCGAGACCTTCACCACGCTGCCGAGGTCGAAAATCCGCTTGGCCAGGGGGGAACGCGCTGCATCCGCGGGCGTCAGTTCCGCGCCGGCCGAATAGACGTCTCGTCCCGGTATGAATCGAAGGGTATCGGCGTGCGTGGTTTCTTCGGTCTGGATGAACATGTCAGTGTCCGTATGAAAGGTTCGTTTCGAGTCGCAAATATAGGGTTTTTCGTTCGAAAGCAAAGGGTGAAGATCAGGCGGCCGGGGCGTTGAATTTTTCGGCCACATCGATCAGCAGCACGCGGGACGGCGTGTCCTGAGCCGCGATCCGCAGGCTGGTTTCGCCCCATACCTCCGCGCCGCCGCGGGCAGGTATGCCGAAATCGTTGATGGCGAGTGGCCCGTCCACCGCCAGCACATAGGCCCGCCTGCCGGGAGCGAGATCACGGAGAATGGATCCGCCGCGCGGCAGGTCGCCACCGCTCACGGTCGCGTCCTGGCGAATGCGGATCAACGCGTCGATGCCCGGCGCGCCGGACGCGAAGACCGTCAGGCCACCCGGATCGGGCGCAGGTGGGTTGTTCAGGTCAGTATAGTCCGGCGGCAGGCCGGATTCTTCCGCATGAAACCACATCTGGTAAACCCGCGTCGGCTCGTTTTCCGGATTGGATTCGCTGTGCATGACGCCACTGCCCGTGGTCATTGCCTGAACGTCGCCCATTCGCAGCAAGCCCCTCGCCCCGGTGGTATCTTCATGGGCGATCGTACCTTCGCAGATATAGGTGACGATTTCGAAATCCCTGTGTCCGTGCATGGGAAAGCCGGTCTGAGGTGCGATGCGCGTATCGGCCAGCACCCGCAAGGGGCCGAGCCCGTAGACCGGCGTGCCGGCGTTCTCCGGCGAGCCGCGAAAATGATCGCGGATGCGAATGCCCGGCGCGTCCACGCCTTTCAGTTTTCCGTAGGGGGCGATTCTGATCATTGTCGGACCAAAATGCGCTAAAACGGGGGAACATCAAGTCCAAAGAATCGGAATATGTCGCGGGGACGCAGGTGAAGGAATTTGTTACCGAACTGAAGGTCGAATGGGCCCACTGCGATTATGCGGGGATCGTTTTCTACCCGAATTTCTATATCTGGTTCGATCAGGGAACCGAGCGGCTGTTTTCCGCCAACGGCCTTTCCTATACTGAACTGGACAACGATTTCGGGGTCGACGGCATGCCGCTGCTGGAAACCGGTACGACCTATAAAAACGCAGCCAAGCTGGGGGCAGCGCTGAAGATCATCAGCTGGGTCGACGAATGGGCCGGCAAGACTTTCGTCGTCAGGCACCGGGTCGAACATGCGGACGGGCGCGTGGCTCTGGAAGGGTTCGAGCGCCGTATTCTGGTGGTGAAGGATCCCGACTCCGAGCGTGGCATCAAGGCCATCGACGTGCCGGACGGCATTCGCGAACGGTTCGTTTGACTGGTGCCTGATATAACTGAGCTGACCAATGAAGACCGCCTGAACCGCCGGCGCGAATACGCCGGCCCGCTGTTCCTGAAAGAAGGCTTCCGCCCGTTGTTTATCGGCGCGGGTGCCTGGGCGGCGATTTCAGTGCCGCTGTGGATCTGCGTCTGGTCGGGCCATATGACCTATCCCGGCGCGTTCGAGCCGGCGGTCTGGCATGTCCATGAAATGATCTACGGCTTCGTGGCGGCGGCGGTCGGTGGGTTCATGCTCACAGCCATTCCGAACTGGACCGGGCGTCTGCCGGTCCGGGAAGCGCCGCTGGCCGTCCTCGCGACCCTCTGGCTCGCGGGACGCATCGCCGTCTGGTTCGCCGGCGACATCGGACCGGTCGTGGCGGCGATAATCGATCTGGCATACCTGACCATGCTGGGGGTTGTGGTTGCCAGTGAAATCATCGCCGGAAAGAACTGGCGCAATACGCCTCTGATGGCGGGCGTGCTGTTGTTGCTGGCCGGGAATCTGCTGTTTCACCTCGATATCATGGGCGTTGCCGATACGGGGGAGATTGCAATCCGCCTGTCGGTCTCGGTCGTTATCATGCTGATCTCAGTGATCGGCGGACGCATCGTGCCGAGCTTCACGCGCAACTGGTTCGCAAGGAACGACGGACCGGAGATCGCGTCCCCGATGATGCCATTCGACAAGCTGACGCTCGCTGTCTCGGTACTGGCCTTCGTGCTGTGGATCGCTCTGGCGGAAACACTCGTTTCCGGCGCTGCGCTCGCGTTCGCCGGGGCCATGCACCTGATCCGGTTGTCGCGCTGGCGGGGCTGGCAGACGCTGGGCGAGGGGTTGGTGACGGTCCTGCATGTGGCGTATCTGTGGGTCGGTGTCGGGTTGGTTCTGCTGGGTTTGTCCGCCGCCGGCATAGGCGTACCGCAGACGGGCGCCCTTCATGTTCTGACCATCGGTGCAATGGCGACGATGATCCTCGCCGTCATGACGCGGGCAGTGCGCGGCCACACAGGGCGGGAACTGACCGCGGGGCGGATCACGAACCTGATTTACATTCTGGTCACCGCGGCGCTGATCCTGCGCTTTACGAATGAATTCGTGCCGGCGGTCGAACTGGTATGGGGGGCGGCGGCGGCCTGGACGTCAGGGTTTGTCCTGTTTCTTGCCGTGCATGCTCCAATGGTGATGCGGAGACCGAAAACGGCTTAGAGCAGCGGGCGTTTCCAGACCGGGGGCCAGTCGCGTTCTATCTCGATGACGGAATCGTCGCTGGCGGTCAGTTTCATCTTCAGCCATTCGCCCGATTTCGCGTCGTACCAGAGAGAGCGTTTCAGATCGCCGGACATCTCGTATCGGCGGGCCTTCACGGTTCTGCCGTCGATGTCGATATCCGCCGGGACCGGTTCCGAAACGGTGACGTTCACCAGAACGCCGTCGGAGGAATCGATCAACTGCGTCTGCCGCACTGTCGCCGGCGGCCAGTAGGTGGAGAGGAGGAGGTTGTCCGGAACCGTCAGCTGGCCCTTCGGGTGGGCAATCGACAGCATGTCGCCGGACCGTTCGACGGTGACACGCGATATTGTCCCGTTGTCGTCGATTTCGGTTTCGTAAGACACCAGTTTGCCCGCTTCGTAGACCTCGGTCATCCGCTTGTCGTAGCGGTACAGGACGATGGCCAGCAGTTTCACCTTGATGGAATAATCAGACCTTGCCGTCAGACGGTCGCCGACGCGTTGTACATCGATCTTCAGCGTTCCGATCGGGTCGCCGTTGCGCTTGACGATGTATTCATTGAGGCCGGTTTCCGGAACCGGGCCGGCCGCAAGCCCTGACAGCGGCGCGACGCACAAAAAAACCAGAAGGAGAAGTCGATGCAAAATGCGTGGCAGAGAGGTTACGCCGGCGTCGTGAACTGTTTGGCCAGCTTAAGCCCCTGTCCCTGATAGTGAGAACCGATACCGGAGCCATATATTTTCTCGGGCCGTGCCGTCAACCGCTCGTACCGTAATCTGCCGATCACCTGTTCGTGTTCGAGCAGGAAAGGCACGTCGTGAGACCGTACTTCCAGCACGCCGCGCGAGCCCACGGAAGTATCGTCCGGATCCCATCCGAAGCCGGGATCGAAGAAACCGGCATAGTGCACGCGAAATTCGCCGACCAGCGTGTCATAGGCCACCATTTCAGCGGCGTAGTCGGGCGGCACCGTGACCGCTTCGCGGGTGGCCAGAATGTAGAAATCGTCCGGGTTGAGAATAATTCCGCCACCGCGCGCAGATACCGGCTCCCAGAAATCGGCCGGGTCGTAGTGGTCGGGTTTGTCGACATCGACGATGCCTGCATGGTGGCGCGCCCGCCAGCCGGCGATGCCGTCCGTGACGCTGCCCGCCAGATCGAGGCGGAGGCTCAGGCTTTGATGTTCGGCGATCTCAGCCGGATCGACAGCGGTGTCGATCAGCCGCGTCTTTGCGTGCAGCTGCAAAAGGTCCTCGGGCGAAACTTCCGAGCGGCCACGGCGCAAACGAAGCTGTGTCAGTCGCGAGCCGGTTCGAACCGCGATGGAGAATGTCTTGGGCGATACCTCGGCATACAAAGGACCGGTATATCCGGCCCGGATGAGATCGAACCGGGTGCCGCGATCGGAGATGACGCGCGTAAAAATATCCAGCCTGCCGGTCGAGCTTTTGGGATTGGCAAAGGCGGACACGTCTTCCGGCAGGTCGAGGCTCTCCAGCAGCGGCACGATGTAAACGCAGCCCTTTTCCAGCACGGCGCCGTCCATGAGATCGATGCGGTGCATCTCGAACGCACGGACTTTATCTTCGACCGTTGCGTCGGGGCCGGGCAGGAAGCTCGCCTGAACCCGCCAGGCGAAATCGCCGAGACGAAGGTCGATGCTGGCCGGTTGAACCAGATCCGCCGTGATTGGCTGAGATGCCGTGACGCTACCGGCGTCGATCAGGTCCCGGAGGGTCTGGGTCGGGAAGATACCGGTCGCCGACCGGCCTTCATCGTGTAAGGCAACAATTTCGCTCATGGGGGGCATAGTACGCGAATCTGATCGATTTACGGTATATGCCGGTCCGATTGATGAAGATCAACGTGATAGGTTTGGACGCGTTGTATCGTTCCTCTCATGAGCGAAACGCTATCACCGCCACCGGATGCTTCGCCGGCCGATGATTCCCTTGAAAACGTCCGGGAACAGTTTCGTCGCGCCCGCAGTCAGCTGCAGGGGTTCAAGCGCGGGCTGATCGAATATTTCGAAACGCCGAAACGAACTATCAGCGTGTGTTTTCCTGTTCAGATGGACGACGGGTCGATCCGCACATTTCACGGATATCTTGTGCTGCACACGGCCTGATCGTTCTGGCTGCCGCTTATCTGGTGCCGTCGGTTTCTGATAATCGGTGATTTAACATACTAAAGGCCCATTTTAACCCTTGAACAAAATTATTTTAAGCTTAAAGTAATTCGATCGCGACACAGGACGAGCGGAGCAGGACATTGAAGATCGAGGTTATCGGCGGCGGACCGGCTGGGCTCTACTTTTCGCTTTTGATGAAGAAGGCTGACCCGTCTCATCAGATCAAAATCTACGAGCAGAACCGGCCCGACGACACGTTCGGTTTCGGGGTCGTGTTTTCCGCCGAAACGCTTGGACACTTTCGGGATTACGATGAAGTTTCCTACGACCGTATCCGGGAAACCTTCGCCTACTGGGACGACATCGTAACCTATTTCAAGGGATCAAAGGTCCCGGTAAGCGGCAACGGGTTCTGCGGCATGTCGCGCAAGGATCTGCTGCTGATCCTGCATAAGTGCTGCCGAGAGGTAGGAGTCGAGATGGAGTTCCAGCGCGAGATCAAATCTTTGGACGATTTAGATTCCGATGCCGACATGATTTTGGCCGCCAATGGGATCAATTCCTGGGTCCGCGATGAATATGCCGATCACTTCAAACCCAGCTTCGA
>Ga0255767_1003067_pt1 | contig 14264 bp, 15 predicted proteins | sample 071ome_24_FD_179967 | JGI IMG/M metagenome (GOLD analysis project Ga0255767, IMG submission 179967) | Coastal salt marsh microbial communities from the Groves Creek Marsh, Skidaway Island, Georgia - 071402CT metaG (version 2) | ecosystem: Environmental > Aquatic > Marine > Intertidal zone > Salt...
CATTGTCGTTCCCGACAAGACTATCGAAACGAACCTTAACGAGGTCAAGCCCGAGAAGATTGAGGATCCCGAGGAGCCGCCGCCGGAGCTGGAGCCGATTCAGTTCGATACCCAGCTCGATATGAACGTTGCCAACACCGCGCCCACGACGGGCATCAATTTGAATCTCAATGCGTCTGGCATGTCATCAGGCGATGGCGAGTACCTGCCGATTGTGAAGGTCGCACCTATTTACCCTCGGCGGGCTCAGACCCGCGGTATATCCGGGTACTGCATTGTGGAATATACCGTGACGAAAACGGGTTCAATCCGCGACCCCTTCCCCGTCGACTGTCAGCCAAAGGGCATTTTCGAGCGAGCTTCACTCAAGGCGTCGGAGAAATTCAAATATAAGCCGAGAGTCGTAGACGGCGAGCCCATTGAGGTGGCCGGTGTACAGAACAAATTTACCTACGAGTTGGAGAACTGATATGAGGGAGGCGGTATTGAGGGTGCGTGCTCTGTTCCTGACTTCCTTTAAGGCGATCGCCGTCTCTGCGATGTTTCTTGGCGGTGCAGTTCTTCTCGATCCGGTGACACCGGGCTCCCTTGTTTCAAGCGCCAACGCACAGGATGACAAGGCCAAGCAGGATAAGCGAGAGACCCGGCGAACGCCTGCACTTCGCAACAAGGTCTATGAGCGCCTGGCAGAGGCGCAGGGGCTGGCAGAAGCCAAGGATTATGCGGGTGCCGCGGCGATTCTAAACGACATGATTGCCGAGGACGGTAAGCGCGCCCTTAATAGCTATGAGTTGGCCAACGTTTATAACCTCTTTGCTTTTCTGTCCTACGCGACTGAGGACTACGCACAGTCTTTGCGCTACTACGAGCAAGTCATTGCCCAGCCTGATATTCCATTGGCGATGGAAATCAACACGCGCTTTACGATTGCGCAGCTCTATTTTGTGCAGGAAAAGTGGCAGCAAGGCATTGATGCGCTACTGGTTTGGTTTGATTTGAGTGAAAAACCGAACGCCGGCGCTTACGTGCTGCTCGCGCAGGGTTATTATCAGGTGAAGAACTTTGATCTGGCGCTGAAAAATGTCGAGACGGCAATCGACATGCACGAGGCTGAGGGAAAGCTCCCAAAGGAGCAGTGGTATAACCTCGCTCGCTTCCTCTATTTTGACAAGGAAGACTTCGATTCTGCGCTGGACGTTCTTAACACCCTGATCATTTATTATCCCAAGAAGCAGTATTGGGTTCAGGCCTCGCATCTTTATGGTGAGAAAAAGGAAGAACAAAAGCAGCTGGCGCTGATGGAAGCCGCCTACGAGCAGGGCTTTCTAGATCGCTCAAGTGAGCTGGTCACCATGTCGTATCTGTACCTCAATGCCGAGGTGCCCTACTTCGCTGCATCGGTGATTGAGAAAGGCTTTGACGATGAGCTGGTCGACGATAAGTCTAAAAATTACGAGCTGGCTGGCAGCGCGTGGGCGCAGGCTCGCGAGGTCGCAAAGTCGATTCCCATGATGGAGAAGGCGGCGGCGAAGTCAGACGAGGGCGAGCTATACGTGCGGCTCGGTAACGTGTATCTCGATGGCGATCAGTTTGCCAAGGCCGCCGATTCAGTTTCAAAAGGCCTTAAGAAAGGTGGTGTAAAACGACCAGATCAGGCGCGCCTTGTGCTCGGTATGGCTTATTTCAACCTTGGTGAGTACAACAAGGCGCGAAAAGCGTTCAGGGATGCTGGCAAGGACGAGCGATCAGAAAAGTATGCAAAGCAGTGGATCAGTTACGTCACCAGTGAGGAAGAGCGACAGCGCGAGCTGGAAAAAGATCTGATGTGACGTGTGAATGACGATTACAGTAAAAAAAGGGCCTGAAAGGCCCTTTTTTTTGCTTTGGAATCTCGCCCACGCCTCTGGGTCCGGGCGCATGTCTTTCCTGACAAAATACTCGAGGGCCTAGGTGTTCCCACCCAGAGAGAGCCGTAGACGGCGCCGTCGGTGTGCTGGGCCAAGCCGCTTTCCGCTCTTCGGCTGCGAGAACATCGGTGACACAGCTTGCGAGGCCGCGGTCACAGTCAGGTTATCAAGACAATAAGCAGCAACGTCCGCCACGATTGCGGGCATCCGGCTCAAGGGTTGAGGGGGAAGGTTCCCCCGCGGTGCTGCTTACTGAGGGACGACGTTCTCGGCCTGAGGGCCCTTTTGCCCGTCGGTGACCGTAAACTCGACCTTTTGGCCATCGGTCAGGGTTTTGAATCCATCACCCTGAATCGCGCTGAAGTGGACAAAGACGTCCGGCCCATCTTCTTGCGCGATAAAGCCATAACCCTTGGTCTCGTTAAACCACTTCACGGTGCCCGTTACTGTTGACATGTTTTTTACTACCTGTGTTTACGAATATTCATCTGCCCTGACGGGCCGTTGCGCTTCATGGGAACAAAACCGAAGACCTAAGACTGCAGTGGCTCAGCAAAAAGCGGGCTGGCAAAACCAGCGACGCTCAGTGTAGCACTCTGATGAGCTTAAGCAGGTGAATTTTTTTTGTCAGTTATCGGGGTGTGCTAGAGGCTCATGCGACAGGCAGTATCTTCATCATGTCGGTTTTGCCCGCCTCGCCCCGTGCTCCGCCCATGGTCATCAGGATAAAGTCCTCGTGCGAGACAAAGCCACCATCCACAAGGAACTCAATCGTCCGTGCCTCAAGGTCTATGGGCGCAAACGCTGTGAAGTCGAAGAACAGCGGTATAACACCTCTACATAAAGCAAGGCGTTGCAGTGTCTCGGCTCTCCGGCTGAGTGCAAAAATCGGTAACCCGGAGCTCAACCGCGACATCATCGTGGGCGTGGTGCCATGCTCCGTTAAGCTCGCCAAGCCGCGCATGCCCGGGAAGTGATTCGCCCCGTACATCGCAGATAAGGCGATGGTCTCCTGCGGACTCGCAAACTCCCGATCCAGCCGGTACTTGGAGGTCCGTGCGACCGGGTGCTGCTCGGCACCCACTGCCGCATCGGCCATCGCTGTCACCACTTCAACCGGAAATTCGCCTACCGCGGTTTCGGCAGAAAGCATAACGGCGTCAGTGCCGTCCAACACCGCATTGGCGACATCAAACACTTCGGCCCGGGTGGGCATGGAGTTACTGATCATCGATTCCATCATCTGCGTCGCGGTGATGACCATGCGATCCCGCTTTCGAGTGGTCGAGATCAGGTTTTTCTGAATACCAATCAGTTGAGCGTCGCCCACCTCCACACCCAGATCGCCACGGGCGACCATGACGCCGTCGCTCGCGTCGATAATGCTATTGAGTAAGGCCGTGTCTGCCACAACTTCAGCCCGCTCAATCTTCGCGATGATAGCCGGTGTCAAACCTTGCTCAGCCAGAAGCGCTCGCGCGTAGTCGATATCCTCTGCGCTCGAGACAAAAGAGACTGCGACAAAATCTGGCCGTATATCGGGCATGGCCCGGATGTCGTCGAGATCTTTCTCGGTAAGCGCGGGGGCCGCCAGACCGCCGCCGAGTTTATTCACGCCTTTTCTGGAGCTGAGACGACCGCCAATGATGACAGTGCAGTCGACGGTTGTTTCGCTGACGTCATCCACCCGCAGCCGGAGCTTTCCGTCGTCCAGCAGCAGGATATCGTCTTGTGCAACGCTGGTGGGTAGCGCCTCATATTCCACGGAGACGCCCCGCTGATCACCGGCGTCCGGGGCAATCGAGAGGCTCAGTTGAAATGGGTCGCCGGCCTGCAAGGTAACGGCTCCTGAGGAGAAGCCGCCGATGCGAATTTTTGGACCTTGCAGATCAGCGAGAATGCCGACGTACCGCCCTTGATGACGCGCCTGACGACGAATGTGTTGCGCCACCAGCGCATGATCCGCCTGAGCACCGTGACTGAAGTTCAGCCGAAATACATCCACTCCTGCGCTGAGTAGCCGACCAATCATGTCCTGACTCTGGCTGGCAGGACCGATCGTTGCGACGATTTTTGTCCGGCGCAGAGCATTGGGATCTTGTATCCGTTGATGGGTCACCGGTTTATTTGTCCTCTCATGGCTGTCAGCTATCTCCAGGGTACCCGCGCCGATATCTGAGTACTGGGGCGGCTTGGCACCCTGTGAATCGGGTAGAGTATGGCAGGATCGCAATGACCCGCGCTATGTCACAATACCGCGCCGAACAAATCCGAAAGCCATAGCGGCAAGTCGCAGCAAGACAGCGAGATAGCAAGAGCATCGATTGACCATGCCATATGCTGACAATAACAATAGAAGCCCGAACCCCCCCATCGGCTACTTCTGCGATTGCACGCTTTCACCGGCGCAACAGATCGATCTGGTGGCTGAATTTCACGTCAACCGGATTCGCCCGTCGCGCATAGCATATCGCCTGGGCATCGATCTTGCTCAGATCGAGGCCTGGTTATCGGGAGAGCAGGACAGTGATCGTTTTCAGGATCTCATTCGACGCCATCGGCGGCGCAAGTACCAAATGCAGCTGAGACGGGCAGAGCGATTTCGTGGGCAGCAATCCTACGAGATGCGCCTGGCTGCTGAACAAGATCTTGCGCAGCAACAACACAGATGATGCCGTCTTGGCAGTATTGCATTGAGGAGAGTGATTACGAATGGCGCAGGAAACCAGAGAGGTCATTGATCGGTGGCATGACTTGATGTCAGCTTCCGCTCACGACGGCTTGTTTGAGCTACTTGCCGAGGACTGTATTTTTTGGTCCCCGGTTGTACACACACCTCAGCGAGGTAGAGACATCACCTACCTGTATTTGAGCGCCGCGAGTCAGGTATTCGGTGGGGACTTTCGCTACGTGAGTGAAATGATCGATGGCAGCCGCGCTGTGCTCGAGTTCACCTGCACCATCGATGATATTCAGATCAACGGCGTCGATATCATTCAAGTGAGAGATCGGCAGATCAGCGAATTCAAGGTCATGGTGCGACCATTAAAAGCCGTTAACAGAGTGCATGAGCGCATGATGAGCATGCTCGAGAACCTTAAGGCCTCGACTTCATGAACTTAGCTGGGGCTGTTGCCCCAATACTCTTGTGCCACTCCGCATGTTACTCCTCATGCCGCGCCTTATGTTGTGTCGCATGTTATTAGGGTGCTTGTGACTACCGAAGTCCGCGGCTACACTTTTCGCCTAAAAACTAGGAGCACATCATTATGTCTCTGATAGTCAAAACCACGTATCGAGTGCGAGAAGCGGACAAGGCGTCTTTTTTGGCGGATTTTTCCGTCGTCGCCCAAGCCACGATGGCAGCACCGGCTTGTGACTGGATTTATGTGGCCGAGGACTTGGAAGAAAACACGGTGGTGGCCATGTCTTATTGGCAGTCTGAAGCGGGTTTTGACGACCATCTGAGATGGCGTATCGGTACCAGCCGTTGGACCGAGATGGAGCAAAAATACCTGACATCAGAACCTGAATTCAGCCTGATGCCGGTGATGTTTAGGTTCCGCGACACGGCGTGAGCGCCTAAGCGCCCACCCCAGTCTTTAGCACTAAGTACTGCCGCGCTTCGACTCGATCAAATGATGCGCCAACTCTTCCGCCTGGGTCTTCGATAGGCCCATACGCTCCCTGAGCGCCTCGATTTCCTCTGCCTCCTCGCTGGAGATGATGCCGTCGTCCAACGCCTCCCTCAGCTTGTGCTCAAACTCCGCATATTGCTTGGACATTTGCTTGGAGAAGCCGGACCCGACGATGCCAGTCAGCAGTGCTACTGTACACACGCCCATAATGGCGGTGAGGGCGCCGATCAACTTGCCTTCTGCCGTGATCGGCGATACGTCGCCGTAGCCCACTGTTGTCAGCGTGACGATGGACCACCACATCGTCTGTGGGATGGACGGGAATGCATCGGGCTGCGCATCGTGCTCCGCAACATAAATCAGAGAGCTCGACAGAAACAGCGCGACGACCATTAAGTAGAGCGCGGCAACAAATGCCTGACGTTCCGAATAAATGGCGGAGACCAGATCCTCCAAAGCGGTGGTGTAGTGGCTCAGTTTGAGCAGTCGCGCGAGCCGCATAACCCTCAGCAGCCGCAAGTCTGCCCCCACCCAGATGAACTGCAACAATGTGGGCAGTATCGCTATCAGGTCTATGAGCCCCGTAAAGCTGAAGATGTAACCCAAACGCTTGCGCAGCGGCGTTGAACCCTTGAGGTCCTCGTTATCCGGCGCCGTCCAGATGCGCAAGATATACTCGATGGAAAAAAAGACCACCGAGATGAATTCGAAGATTAATAACTCGAATGACCAAACTTCCCTGATGGACGCGACTGATTCGAGCGTGATGGCGACGAGGTTGAGCGAGATCAGTAAAAACAGAAAGGTGTTGAGTCTTCGCGCCGCCTTTTTGTGTTGAGAGGATCTTTCGAAGAGTGAGCCAATATAACGCCGCGTAGTCACAGTCAAATCCTTGTAGCGATCGGCCACTGCCCCAGCAGTTGCCGCTTTTTCGTCCTTGGAGTATGTTGCCAGCAAGCCTCGATGAACGTAAGTGCAAAAAGAGACATGTCTGCACGCCGCCGGCGTGCCATCAGCCACCCAAATGAGTCCGCTTTTCTGAGTGTTTTGCGCCGGGTGGAGTAATCTGGGGAGAGGGACGAATAGTCAAATGAAACTGAAATTCATCGCATCCTTAACGCTCTTGCTTTGTTGCCCGGTTGTTTTTGCCGAGCCACTGGCCAGCGCGTCCTACAAGGATGTCTGTGAGCAGATGGATGAGCAAGGCATCTCCAGCCGAACGCAGTCGGATCCCAGCTCGCAACAGTTGGTCGACAATGCGGTGGTTGTGGTGGGCGCGGGGCACACCAGCCGCCGCAAACAAACTCAATCTGTCTCCAATTCCGATATCGTCGTGGGCGCGAGCATGACCCAGATCAACACTGTGAACAGCACCTCTAATCAGGCTAGTGGCACCTCGGCCCGGTCCGCGGATCCCTGTAGATGAGCCATCGGCGCTGATCCACTGATGGCAATGCAACAGAGTTTGATAGGAACCAGCGCCGTCACGCGGGAGTTGCTGGCGCACCTGGAACGGGTGGCGCCCACCGACGCGCCGGTACTGGTGCGTGGTCCCACGGGTGTCGGTAAGGAGCTGGTGGCGCGCGAGATTCATCGGTTATCCGGTCGAGATCCAAAGGGCGACTTTATTGCGATCAACTGCAGTGCTATTCCTCATGAGCTCCTGGAGAGCGAAATATTTGGCCATGAGAAGGGTGCATTTTCTGGTGCGGTCAGCAGCTATCAGGGGCGGATGCGCTTGGCTGATGGCGGCTCGCTGTTACTAGATGAGATTGGAGACATGCCACCGGACCTGCAGGCAAAGTTGTTACGTGTAGTGCAGGAAGGCGTTGTGACACCTGTCGGGTCGGGCAAGGAGATTCCCGTCGATGTGAGGATCATTTCGGCGACTCACAAACCACTGGAAGCCTTAATTGAAAAAGGACTTTTTCGCGAGGACCTATTTTTTCGGCTCAATGTCATTCCCATTACTGTCTCGCCTCTCAGGGATCGGCCTGAGGAGGTTGTTGAGCTCTTCGATCACTTCAGCGTTGCTTATGCCTTACAGGGAGACCCCATTAAGCTGAATGCGCGCTCCGTCAGCCTGCTTCAGGCATACCAGTGGCCCGGAAATATACGCGAACTTGAAAACTTCTGTCGGCGGTTGTCTGCCTTGTATCCCGGCGAAAATATTAATCTTTACGAATTGCCCGCAGATTTCCTTCCCCCCCAGATGATGGCATTGATGGGTGGCTTTGAGCGGGAGCTACGCCCCGATATTCCCGACGTAGACTATGTGAGCCCCTCGGCTGCCTTGAGTGAGGTTGCAGGGATGGAAGCGGATGAAGATGGCTTGGCTCGCGTCCTGGGCATCACCGCCGCCGAGGCACCTGCCCGCATAGAGCTCAATGAGGCGTCCCTCAAGGATCGCGTCAGCGATTTCGAGCGGCAGTTGATCGAGAAGGCGCTGGTCGACGCCGATGGCAATATTTCAGGAGCCGCTCGTCTGTTAGGGGTCAAACGCACTACGTTAATTGAAAAAATGGGCAGGCTAAATATCGCAAAAGCCTGATCGCCAGGCGTCAAAAAACTGACACCACTGTCAAATCTACATGGTTTTGCGGCCTGCAGAAATCACAAGCCATTGAAAAATATAATCTTTATAATGATGGCCTCTAGTTTGCTGTTGATCAGATACGCAACCGGGAAGCCAAGCAGTGTCCAGAGAGTCGACAACAAGCCAGCAACTCAACGCTTTAGCAATCCGTGGGACCGGCTTCCCGGAGGAATGTCTTCGTGCCAGCTCCTCAGGCCGATCCGTTCTCCTGACCCAAGCAACCGACGTTTTCACTGCTCGACATGCAGAAGGCGCTGCGTCGTGCGTTGCCATCGGACCCGCCTGGTCGCAAGAGGAGGGGCATGTACTACAGATACTGGAGCAAGTGCCCGAAGGCACGGTGGTTATCCTGCCTACGGGCGATCTCAAACTGGCCCACCTTATCGGTGCACGAGGCTTCTCCAGTTTTGAGACGTACTCGGAGGATAGTGACTGGACAGACATCGTTGAGTCTGTAGTTGCTCACTCGAATGACGCTGAGTCGCAGTCGTTAAGGGCTTCTGGGCTCCCCAATAGCACCTCCGTCGCGTCCAGAGGGCAGCGTAAACAAGTTGTATTCAGTGATCCGGCAAGTAAGGCAATGCTTGCGCTTGTGCAGCGGGTAGCGCAGGTCGACGTAACCGCCCTCCTGTCTGGGCCATCGGGTGTGGGTAAAGAGGTAGTTGCGCAGATTCTTCACAACGCATCTGTGCGAGCATCAGGGCCCTTTATTGCGCTGAACTGCTCGGCAATGCCCGAGCATTTGGTGGAAAGCATTCTGTTTGGTCATATCAAGGGTGCTTTTACTGGTGCGATTAAAGACCAGCCAGGCATTTTCGAGGAAGCACACAACGGCACGCTTTTTTTAGATGAGGTCGGTGAGCTACCCCTGCATATCCAACCAAAGTTACTGCGCGTTATTCAGGAGCGGAAAGCAGCGAGGATTGGCAGCACCCGTGAGGTCAATTTTGATGTGCGCTTGGTAGCCGCTACCAACCGTGATTTAGTGGATCTAGTTAAGCGCGGCGAGTTCAGAGAGGATCTTCTGTATCGCTTGAATGCCTTCCACATCGGTATCCCGCCTTTGCGAGAGCGGCCTGAAGACATCCGCCAGCTGGCGATTACCTTTGCAGCTTCCGAGCAGATTGCTGGAATTAGCATGCAGATCGAAGACGCTGCCATAGAGCAATTATTGGAGCACTCCTGGCCAGGAAATGTTCGAGAGCTGGACAACGTGATCTGCCGGGCCAAAGTACTCGCCGTCCAGAACTTGATTCAGCCTGAGCATATTTATTTTGATGCCCTCGAGTTTTCTCCGGCATCCCTCCCCCATACCTCGGTGGCCGCTTCGGCTACTGTTGGTGACGGACCTGAGAATCATGATCACCGCAATCAGGCAGATCAGGATTTGGTATCTGCCAAAGAGCAGGCTGAGTGGCAATTGATTCAGGCCGCTCTTCAAGAAACTGATTCTAAAAAAGAGGCAGCGGAACGGCTGGGAATCAGTCCGAGAACGCTCAGACACAAGCTACAGAAGCTTAAAGAAGCTCACAATCTGCAATCGATAGGTGCGTCATGATTGATAAGACCAACATGCAAGGCGTAATGAACGTCATTAGGCAGGCTGAGCTGGCCAATAGCCGCGCTGCTGATGCTTCGCTCAGTATCAGCAATGAGCAACAGCAATCTCGCTTCGCATCAGATCTCCTTGCCGCCATTCGATCAGTGAATGCGACTCAAATGCAGGCCGCGGAGACTAAGACCAACTTTGAGGCATCGGGCGACGTGAACGTCACGGATGTTTTGATTGACTCTCAGCGTGCATCGGTCGCTTTTGAGGCGACGCTGCAGGTGAGGAATAAAGTGCTCAAAGCTTATCAAGACGTGATGAGTATGCCCGTCTAGCGTGTCGGGCTGAGAAAAGGGATAACACAAAATGGAAGCTACACTCGAAGAGAGACCTTTGATAGAGGGGACGGCGACGGAGGTGGATGGCGCCAATAATCCGCCTGCTGAGGCGGGGAATGCTGCTGTGCCCGCCCAGCAAGCCGAGGTGGCTCAGGCCAATCAGGCCTCCGCTATGCCAGCTGTTAAAGATGTTATGTCTCAGCCAGCCGTTCGCCGGGCGATGCCAGCAATTATCGGGCTGCTGTCACTGTTGGTGGTCCTGATTTTTTGGTCCGTTATGACTTCCACGCCTTTCCGCAGTGTCTCGGACGGAATGGAATCGGCCGATGTGCAGTTGGCCTTCGAGGCACTGAAATCGGCCAACTATGATGTAAGGATCAACAAATCGACTGGACGGCTGGAGGTGCCGGAAAACGACTTTCAGGCGGCCCGGATTTTTTTGGCTTCACAGGGTATTCCCCGCGCTGCAGCTGAGGGAGGAATGGGTTCCCTTGCAGCAGACAGTTCCATGACCACCAGTCAGTTTATGGAGCAGGTCAAGTACAACAATGCTATTGAAATTGAACTGGCCCGAACAATCGGAGAGATCAGCACCATAGAGACGGCGCGGGTTCACCTCGCGGCCCCGAAACAGAGTGTATTCGTGCGTGACAGGCAACCGGCGAAGGCCTCGGTGATCGTTAAGCCCTATCGGGGCAGGGTGGTAGATCCTGCTCAGGTACTTTCTATCGTTCATTTGGTCAGCGCCAGTGTGCCGTATCTGGCGACTCAGGACGTCACAGTGGTCGATCACTATGGCAACCTGCTGACAGGCAGTAACGCCGATAAAGATGGTACCCCCGCTCTTAATAATGCCCGATTTGAGGCCGAGCGGGAGGCGGAATTGGCTGAACGCATTCGCGAGCTTCTGATCCCCGCACTGGGTGGCGGCAACGTGCGAACCGTCGTCAATCTGGAGATGGACTTCACCCAGCGTGAAACCACCACGGAGCAGTACTTGGACTTTGAACCCGAGCGCGCTGAGGTGCGATCTGAGGTGATTACCTCTGATTCTCAGACCGGTATCGCTGCATCGGGTGTGCCGGGTGGCACCACAAACATTCCCCCTGACCAGCCAGAAGTGGTGCCGGAGGGTGAGGTCGCTGAGAACCCCATCAATACCGAGACCGCAACCACTGAGCGAGAGCAAACCACGCGGAACTATGAGCTCGATAAAGAGATCCGGTTTGTGAAAGAACAGACAGGTCGCGTGACCTCCATGACCGCAGGCGTCATCATCAATGAGGAAGCGCTGCGGGACCTGGCGAAGCGCCGTTACTACGCGTCTCTCGACGAGGGGTCTACCGTCACTGAAGACCTGCTTGCAGAAGGTGAAGCAGATGCGGACGCCCAGGCAGGCCTCGAGGGTGCGGCTGCGTCGTTGGCACCCATTCCCAGCGCGGAGTTACAGCGATTTATGGCTGAAGAGATTGAGCGGTTCCGCACGCTGGTCATTACCGCCCTGCCGTATGACGCGGCGCGCGGTGACTCGCTGTCGATGACCTCGGCGCCCTTCTTTACTGACCCGCCACAGGATTACCAATTGCCCTGGCACAAGGACCCCGCCATTATCGAGTGGGGCCGACACGGGATGACGTCGATCGGACTGATTGCATTCTTCCTGCTGGTCATTGCCCCGGTGCTGCGGGTCTACATGCCCAAGATTGAGGAGAACGATGCCTTGCTCGCGGAGCAATTGATCGACGGTGAGCTCAGTGTGGCTGATAGAAAGGCCCTAGAGGAGGGAGAGTCTCTCGACGAAATCAAAGCTAAGCTCAAACCCAAGAAATCGGCCATCTCTGCCGACATGCTTGATACGGCGAACAGCTATGACGACAAAGTGGCGGTGGTGAGATTACTTGTCGCAGAAGATGCTGGGCGTGTCGCCAACGTATTGAAGAAGATGATCAAACCCGTCTAAGGGAGCTGAGTAATGGCAGAAGCAGCAAAAAACATTCCGCAGGGAGAGGGTGAGAAAGAGCTCCCAGACTTCGTTCGAGAAGAGCTGGAGACAATGACCTCCACTGAGCGGGCGGCCGTCATCATGTTGCTAATGGGAGAGACCCAAGCCTCGGATATTATTCGATACATGAACCCTCGAGAGGTACAGGCGCTGGGCTCGGCCATGGTCGGAGTCGTTGATCTGTCTCAGGAAACTGTCAGCGCGGTGCTTGACGACTTCGTTGGCACCATCAAGCAGCAGACCAACCTGGGTTTGGGCACCACTGATTATGTTGAATCGGTTTTGAAACGAGCGCTTGGTGACGATAAGGCCAGTACAGTCCTGAGCCGGATACTGCCTGGGGGATCTACAAAAGGGCTGGAAATTCTGCGTTGGATGGATGCTCGTGCAATCTCTGACATGATTATTAATGAGCACCCTCAGGTAATTGCCATCATCCTGTCAGTGCTCGAGTACGACGTTGCTGCTGACGTGCTCAGCTTTCTGCCTCAGGACAATCGTGGTGAGGTGATGCAGCGAGTGGCGAGCCTGGAGACAGTACAGCCCTCTGCTATGGAAGAGTTGGAGCGCATTATGTCCGAGCAGTTCTCCAGTAACTCCTCCGCGCAATCTTCTAGCTTTGGTGGTGTGAAGACAGCCGCCAAAATCATGAACTTCGTCAAAGTCGATCTTGAAACCTCGGTGATGCAGTCTCTGACCCAGCTGGACGAGGACCTCACGCTACAGATCCAGGACAACATGTTCACGTTCGAGAACCTCTCCATGGTGGATAACCGCGCCATTCAGGTGATGATGCGTAATATCGAGTCCGATTTGCTCATGGTGGCTTTAAAGGGCGCCAGCGAAGAGACCCGGGACAAGTTCTTCGACAACATGTCGCAACGAGCCAAGGCCATGTTTATTGATGATATGGAGTCTAAGGGCCCGATGCGTATCTCTGATGTTGAGGACGCCCAGAAAAATATCATGCGCATTGCAAGAAAGCTGTCTGACGCCGGCGAATTGGTACTTGCCGGTCGCGGAGATGACTTTGTCTAAAGCCAGTGACACCGTCGTATGGGAGTTGAACGAGCTCCTTGCTGCTGATCGCCGCGCCAAAGCCTTTAGTGAAGCCTCAGCTGCCGGAGATCTCTCGGCGCGCCAGGTGGGCTTCGAGGAGGCACATTGGCAACAGATCAGCGGTGAGACTGATGCTGATGAGGCGGAGGGTGATCTCACGTCGGCCGACGAATCAGCGTTAGACGATTCTGAGGTGGCGGCTGCCGATGAGACTGAAGCCGAAGAAGAGCAAGAAATCGATATTGACCAACTGCTTGAGGCCAAGTTTCAGGAGGGCGTCGCAGAGGGTATCAGGCAATCCAACTTGGAGAGTCAGCAGCGGGAAGCGCTGACCGAGCGTTTCTTTGAGGCGATTAAGGCCCAAATGGACGCGCTCCCCAGAATCTGGCCTGTGGTCACAGATCTGTCACTCGACATCGCCAAAACTGCTTGCCTGCAATCGCTCAGAATCGATGAACAGACATTTCGTGCCTATCTTCACGCGACGCTGAAGAACATTGAGTTCCCAGAGGCCGTCCCGGTGGAAATCAAGGTATCCGCTGCGATGGCAGCAGTGATATCCGAGCAGCAACTTTCTGAGATGCTGGCTGAACAACCGGTTTCTTTGACGGTCGACCCCGATCTGAAAGACGGGGATATCTCTGTTCAGTACGAGCACCTGGTGATTGATCGACTGCTCGAGTGCGAGTTTGATCAGTTGCGTGAACAATTGGTAGCGCAGTTCCCTGATTCGTTGCTGGATTCATGAACTCGATCCCCGAAACTGCTGAACAGCCGCGGCCTGACCAAAGCTGGCCTCATTTGGCGGCGCCTGATGCCTGGACATGGGCCAAGATCAGGCATGTCTCGGGTCATGTTGTGGAGTGCGACGGGCTTCAGGCACCGCTGGGCGCCATGTGCGAAATCGAGACGGATGACCCCGGGGCCCCCAACGTACCCGCCGAGGTGGTGGCTTTCTCTGACGAAACGCTCAAGTTGATCCCTTTTTCAGAGACCGTGGGGGTCTCACGGGAGAGTCGAATCCGCTTGGTCAATCGACGTGTGGGTCTGCCAGTCGGCGCACACCTACTTGGCAGGGTAATAGACCCTCTGGGCAATCCGTTGGACGATAAGCCGCTCATACATCCGCGATTTGTGTCAAATTTCTATGGTCGGAGCATCCCGGCGCTACATCG
>Ga0255767_1003072_pt1 | contig 14245 bp, 13 predicted proteins | sample 071ome_24_FD_179967 | JGI IMG/M metagenome (GOLD analysis project Ga0255767, IMG submission 179967) | Coastal salt marsh microbial communities from the Groves Creek Marsh, Skidaway Island, Georgia - 071402CT metaG (version 2) | ecosystem: Environmental > Aquatic > Marine > Intertidal zone > Salt...
CACCAGCAGCATCCTGTCCGCCATGCTGTCCCGCAGATGGTGGAACACCTCCTGTGTCAGATAGGCGCCGCCCCATTTCCGGTCGATGGTCGACAGGTAGAACCGGTAGAAATCATCGATATGCGATACCTTGATATCATCGCCGCTCAGCCGTAGTAGGCGCACGCCGGCCTCGGCGACGGTGCGCCGTTCCTTGCGGATATTCTTGCGCTTGCGCGATGACAGCGCGGCGAGGAAGTCATCGAACGTCTCATAGCCGTGATTATGCCAATGGAACTGGATCGAGGAGCGGATCATCCACCCCTGCGCCGCCAGCGCCGCGATGTCGGCCTCGGGCAGGAAGTTGATATGCGCCGATGACAGGTTGAGCCGGTCCAGATATTGCGTCATGCCGTCTGCCAGCGCGGCGCGAAGCTGCGCCGCCATCTCGGGCGAGGCATCACCGGTCAGGAAGCGCGGGCCGGTCGCCGGCGTGAAGGGAATTGCCGACAGCATCTTCGGATAATAGTCCCCGCCAGCCCGCGTGAAGGCGTTGGCCCAGCTGTGGTCGAAGATATATTCGCCATAGGAATGATGTTTCAGATAATGCGGCATCGCCGCCGTCATCCGGCCCTCGGCATCGCGGAGCACCAGATGCATCGGGTCCCAGCCACTGTCACCACCGGTCGCCCCGCCATCCTCCAGCGCCTTCAGAAAGGCGTGGCTGACAAACGGGTTGGCCATGCCGGCAAGCCGGTCCCAGTCGGCTGCCGGCAGCGCGTCGATCGACGGCGCGAGTTCAAGGATATAGGCGTCACCATCCATCACTCAGACATGGCGCACCGCCGGCCCCCTGGCAAGGGGGCGCGACATTTTCGATTGGTGATGGCGGGCCGCGGCGATCAGTCGATCTCGAAGATGCCGTCAACCTCGACAAGACAGCCAAGCGGCAGCGCATTCGCGCCGACGGCAAACCGTGAATGTTTGCCGGCATCGCCGAACACCTCGACCATCAGGTCGGAGGCGCCATTGACCACGCCCGGCTGGCCGGTGAAATCAGGCGCCGAGGCTACAAAGCCGCCAAGCTTGACGACGCGGCGGACACGGTCAAGATCGCCGCCGCAGGCCATCTTGACCTGCGCGATCAGGTTGATGGCGCAGATGCGGGCCTGTTCATAGCCATCCTCAACGCTTGCATCCTCGCCGATGCGGCCTGTCCTGGTCAGCTTGCCATCGACGAAGGGCACCTGGCCGGCCACGAAGACAAGATTGCCCGATATCGTGAAGGGAACGTAATTCGCCGCCGGTGCCGGCGCATCGGGGATGGTGATGCCAAGCTCGCTCAGGCGGGCGTCTATGTTGTTTGCCATGGCGTGAAGTCCTTTCCATAGAAGGCCGGTCTGTAGAAGGCCGGCCATACAAGGCCGATTGCGGCGAGAGACTGGCACAGCCATGCCCCGGATTCAACGTGCTTTCGATGGTGGGTCATCGGTCAATCGGCGGGAAGGCAGGATGCCTGGCTTTGTAGTTTAAGGCGTCAGGGTGCGGAACAACGCCTCATACGCGAACATCTCGTGATGCCACCTGATGCTGTCTTCAAATAATTGTGTGTCCGGCTCTTCCGGCGCGCTGCGCACCAGTTCATCCATCATGCCGTCGAGAGAGGCGGGATCCTGCGCGCAGGCGCAAATCAGCAGCATGACGGGCGTCCATGGGGCGTGTCTGGCAGGGTGCATGGCATCCCTCCCTTGCGGGTGATCGGTCAAGCTTTGAAAAAAACACGCCGCACGGTCCTGGCCGGCCTGGCGTCAGGCCGGTCATCACACAACTACGCACAGGCGGAGTTCCCACCTATTTCCCGGAAGGGTTTTCTATTCGGCAGGCGACCCGACAAGGGTCGCCTGTGCGTGTGTTCGTGTGATGACGATTACACGATAGCCAGCACCCCCGACCTTTGCAAATCGGGAGGCTTCCTTCCTGAAAATACGAATGGTTTCAGAAGGTTGAGCGCAACACAACAAGCATACCGATCTTAACGGAGTATCATCGTACTCAACTGAGGTCGGTGTGTTAACGGAAAAGTAGTTTCACGGCGCTGGACAACCATCAAAGAAAAAGGCCCCGCGCCGGAGCGCAGGGCCAGTCTGCAGGTTGCTCTGCAGGGAGAGATCAGCTGCAGCCCGTGGTGCTTCCACAGGTGTTGCATTTCAGGCAGGTGCCGTTGCGGACAAGCGTGAAGTTCTGGCATTCGGGGCAGGCTTCGCCCTCATAGCCCTGCATCCGCGCCTGCTGCACGCGCTCGGCGACAAGCGAGTCACTGGCCTCGAGCGCCGTCGTGGCGACCTTGGCGGCCTGCGGTTCCGGCGTGGCGGCGCGCATCGTGACAACCGGTTCCTCATTGGTTGCCGCGGCGGTGGCGGCGCCGGCGCCGGCGTTCGAATAGACCACCAGACCCTGCTTGCGGATGAAGCCGCGGCTCGTGACCTTGTTCACCAGGTCGGACTGCGCCTCGCCGGTGCCGGTGGTGGTGACGTCCAGATCCTCACGGTCGACATGGCCGAGATCGTCCCGGTCAAGATAGGAGATCGCCAGTTCGCGGAAGGTGTAGTCGAGGATCGAGGTCGACATCTTGATCGCGTCATTGCCGGTGACGATTCCCTGCGGCTCGAAGCGGGTGAAGGTGAAGGCCTCGACAAACTCCTCAAGCGGCACGCCATATTGCAGGCCGATCGACACCGCGATGGCGAAATTGTTCATCAGCGAGCGGAAGGCCGCGCCTTCCTTGTGCATGTCGATGAAGACCTCGCCAAGCCGGCCATCCTCATACTCGCCGGTGCGAAGATAGACCTTGTGCCCGCCGACCGTCGCCTTCTGGGTGTAACCCTTGCGGCGGTGCGGCAGCTTTTCGCGCTCGGCCGTGTGGACGATCCGCTCGACAATCTTCTCGATCACCTGCGGCGCCGCGGCGGCGACAGGCGTATCGAGTGCTGCGGCCGTCTCCTCATCCTCCTCAAGGTCATCAACGAGCCCGGACGACAGCGGCTGGCTGAGCTTCGAGCCGTCGCGATAGAGCGCGTTCGCCTTCAGCCCGAGGCGCCAGGACAGCATGTAGGCCTCGCCGCATTCCTCGACGGTGGCGCTGTTCGGCATGTTGATCGTCTTCGAGATCGCGCCCGAGATGAAGGGTTGGGCCGCTGCCATCATGGTGATGTGGCTGTCGACCGACAGGAAGCGCTTGCCGATGCGCCCGCAGACATTCGCGCAATCGAAGATCGGCAGATGCTCGTCCTTCAGATGCGGTGCACCTTCCAGCGTCATCGACCCGCAGACATGCATGTTGGCCGCCTCGATGGCATCCTTCTCGAAGCCGAGCGCCTCGAGCATGTTGAAGTTGAAGTCATTCAGCTGCGCATCGGTGAAACCGAGTGTGTCCTTGCAGAAATCATCGCCAAGCGTGAAGCGGTTGAAGGCGAACTTCACATCGAAGGCACTTTCCATCGCCGCCTCGACCTTGTCGATTTCGGCATCGCCGAAACCCTTGTCGCGAAGCGCGTTCATGGAAATCGACTGGCAGCTCTTCAGGCTGCCGGCACCAACGGCGTAGTTGATGATGTCGTCGATCTGATCCTGCGCATAGCCGAGATTGGCCAGCGCCTCGGGAACGACGCGGTTGATGATCTTGAAATAACCACCGCCGGCAAGTTTCTTGAACTTCACGATTGCGAAGTCGGGCTCGATTCCGGTGGTGTCGCAATCCATGACCAGGCCGATCGTGCCGGTGGGCGCAATGACGGTGGCCTGCGCGTTGCGATAGCCATGCTCACTGCCAAGCTCGACGGCGCTGTCCCACGCTGCCCTCGCGGCGTCGATCAGGCCGGCATCCGGGCAGGATACAGAATCAAGCGGTACCGGCAGGATGCTGAGTCCGCGATAGCCCTTGGCCTTGCCATGCGCCGCCAGCCGGTGATTCCTCATCACCCGCAGCATGTGCTTGGCGTTCTTCTTATATTGCGGGAAAGTGCCGACCTCGCTGGCGATCTCGGCCGAGGTGGCGTAGGAGATGCCGGTCATGATGGCCGAAATGGCACCGCAGATGGCACGCCCCTCGTCGCTGTCATAGGAATGGCCCTGCGCCATCAGCAGGCCGCCGATATTGGCAAAGCCGAGGCCGAGCGTGCGGTATTCGTAGGACAGCTGGGCGATCTCACGCGACGGGAACTGCGCCATGAGCACCGAGATTTCCAGCGTCAGCGTCCAGAACCGGCAGGCATGTTCAAAGGCCGGAATGTCGAAGGTTCCATCCGCATGCCGGAACTGCATCAGGTTCAGTGACGCCAGATTACAGGCGGTGTCGTCAAGGAACATATATTCCGAGCAGGGGTTTGAGGCATTGATCCGGCCGCCCTCGGGGCAGGTGTGCCATTCATTGATGGTGCTGTCATATTGCAGCCCCGGATCGGCGCATGCCCAGGCCGCATAGGCGATCTTCTCCCACAGATCAGCGGCCTTGATGCGCTTGGCGACGCCATTGTCGCGGCGCTGGATCAATTCCCAGTCGCCCTTGTCGAGGACGGCCTGCAGGAATTCGTTGCTGACGCGAACCGAGTTGTTCGAATTCTGGCCGGCGACAGTCAGATAGGCCTCGGAGTCCCAGTCGGTATCATAGGTCTTGAATTCGATCTCGGTATAGCCCTGGCGCGCGAACTGGATCACCCGCTGGACATAGTTTTCCGGGATCATCACGGCGCGTGCCGCGAAGATGGCCTTCTTCAGTGCCTTGTTCTGGCGCGGATCGAACCGGTCATCGCCATCAAGCGTTTCGTCCTGGCAGGCCGCCATGACCTCGCCCATATGGCGCTGTGCCAGCTTCGAGCCGGCGACAAGTGCTGCCACCTTCTGCTCCTCGACGACCTTCCAGTCGACATAATTCTCGATATCGGGATGGTCGACATCGACCGTGACCATCTTGGCGGCGCGGCGCGTCGTGCCGCCCGACTTGATCGCGCCGGCGGCGCGGTCACCGATGCGCAGGAAGCTCATCAGGCCCGACGACTTGCCGCCACCCGACAGGCTCTCGCCCTCGCCGCGGATGCGGCTGAAGTTGGATCCGGTGCCGGAGCCATATTTGAACAACCGTGCCTCGCGGACCCACAGATCCATGATGCCGCCTTCATTGACCAGATCGTCATTCACCGACTGGATGAAGCAGGCATGTGGCTGCGGATGCTCATAGGCGCTGGCCGAACGGGTCAGCTTGCCGGTTTCGAAATCGACATAGAAATGTCCCTGGCTCGGACCATCGATTCCATAGGCCCAGTGCAGGCCGGTATTGAACCATTGCGGCGAGTTCGGCGCGGCCATCTGCGCGGCCAGCATGTGGCACATCTCGTCATAATAGGTGCGGGCATCTTCCTCGGTGGTGAAATAGCCGCCCTTCCAGCCCCAGTAGGTCCAGGTGCCGGCCAGCCGGTTGAAGACCTGTTTGGTCGAGGTTTCACCGACAAAACGCTCATCTTCCGGCAGCTTGGCAAGCGCGGCATCATCGGGGATTGAGCGCCACAACCACGACGGAACAGAACTCTCCTCGACGCGTTTCAGCCTCGCGGGGATTCCCGCCTTGCGAAAATATTTCTGCGCCATGATGTCCGTCGCCACCTGCGAGAACTGCACCGGCACCTCGACATTTTCCGCCTGAAAAACGACGGTGCCGTCAGGGTTTCGGATCTCGCTCGAGGCGAAACGGAATTCGAGAGCGGCAAAAGGCTCGGCCCCGGAAACGGTGAAACGTCTTTTGAACTGCATCTATGTAACCCTTGAGAATCTCTGACTTCGAACCATCATGGGGGAGGATGGTTAGTGGTTGTTTTCGATCGGTTTTTTAAAGCGCCAGCAGGCAAATTCACTAGCAAATTTACTAGATTTTGTGGTGCCGACCCCCAAAAACTACATGATGTTGAAGCACAGGAACAAGTCACAAATTTGCAATTTCAGCTAAAAATTGCCTTGCCATCATCCCAAGATTATGAATCGGGGGTGTTTCGCGGGGTGCTGGCGACAACGGGTCGCAGGTTCGACAGGATTCTGTCGTGCTGCCTCTGGACTGCGGGCGTGACGCGGGCCTATATTACCGGCCACGGGCTCTGGCATGACATTCCACAAGGGATTTATGGACCGGGCCGACCGGTGCCACACGGGAAGGTTTCCAGATTATGGATATCGTCACAAGACTACATCTCCATTTCAAGGCGCGGTTCATCGGTGCCGACGAGTTCGGCAACCGCTATTACGAGGAACGCAAGGCGCGCCCCGGCAAGCCGCCGCGCCGCTATGTTCGCTATGACGGCATGGTCGAGGCATCGAAGGTGCCGGCCGACTGGCATGGCTGGCTGCATCATACCGAGGACAGCCCGCCGCCCGAGGGTGGTTATCGCCGTCATGACTGGCAGCAGGATCATCTGCCTAACACGACCGGTACGAAATTCGCACACCGCCCGGCCGGGCATGTGCTGAAGGGTGGAAAGCGGGCGCCGGCGACCGGTGATTATGAACCGTGGAGCCCGGTCTGAGCGACAATCCGGCGTTCCTGGCGAGGGACAACTGACAGGAGGCAAGGATGCAGAGAAACACACTCGAGATCATCATGGGTGCGGTTGTCCTCCTGACGGCTATTGCCTTCATGTCAGTGGCTTATGAAGCGGCTGATATCAAGGGTGGCAACGGCTATGAGATCGAGGCCGAGTTCGGCACCACTGGCGGTCTGGCGGTGGGCGATGATGTCCGCATTGCCGGTATCAAGGTTGGTCGGATCACGCGCCAGGAACTCGACCCGATTACCTATGCCGCGCGAATCGTCATCTCGCTGGACCGGCAGGTCCAGCTTCCGGCTGACAGCAGCGCCCGAATCACCGCCGCCTCGCTTCTTGGTGGTAACTATCTGGAATTGATGCCGGGCGCCGACGAGGAGATGCTGCAGCCCGGCGACATCATCTATGACACGCGCGATCCGGTCAGCCTGACCGATCTTCTTGGCAAGGCGGTGTTTGCGGGGAGCAATGACCCGTCCTGACCGGCGCATTCTCCTGCTTGTGGTGGCGCTTCTCGGCTTGTCCGCAGGTGCCGAGGCCAGCTGGATCGAGGGCCGCGCCGCCACCATCCAGGCTCTCGACAAGATCACCGCGCGGATTTCCACATTGATGGTTCCCATCGATGAGCCGGTTGATTTCGGCACGCTCAGCGTGACAGTGCGGCGCTGTGCCTACCATCCGCCGGAAGAACCGCCGGAAGATGTGGCATTTCTTGAAGTGGTGGATAACGGCCATGACGGCAGCAGGCCACCACAGCCGGTCTTCAGCGGCTGGATGTTCGCCTCCAGCCCCGCTGTCTCGGCGATGGAACACCCGGTCTATGACCTGACATTGCTCAGCTGTAAACCAGAGTGACGCTGCCGGTCGGTTGTCGGCCAATCGCCGGTCAGTCGGTCCCGGCCGGTCCCAGCATCATGGCGACCAGCTCATCACTCGGCGTGTCCAGCTGCAGATTGGCAGCTGCGCCCAGTGCTCGTTGCAGACGTTGCTGGAATTGCTCGCGGCTGATCTCATGGATGCCGAACTGGCGCAGATGATCATTGGTGAATTGCGCGTCGAGAAGATGAAAACCGCCAGCGCGAAGCCGCGCCACCAGATGAACAAGTGCCACTTTCGAGGCATCGGTCTGACGCGAGAACATCGATTCTCCGAAAAAGGCTGCGCGCAGGGCGACACCATACAGACCGCCAACAAGTCGTTCTTCGTGCCACACCTCGATCGAATGCGCGAACCCAAGCCGATGAAGCGCGATATAGAGCTGCCGGATATCACGGTTGATCCAGGTTTCCGTCCGGCCATCGCCAAGTGCGGCGCATTCGTCGATCACGGCCGGGAAATCGCGGTCGACGGTGACGCTGAATCGCCGCTGGCGCACCGTACGGGCAAGACGCCGCGGCAGATGGAATTCGTGCCGCGCGCCCTCCTGCCAGGCCAGCGGGATCAACGCGCGCGCATCCGGGTCGTAGAATTTGATGTCGCGGCTGTCAGCACTGTCAGCCATCGGGAACACGCCGAGCGAATAGGCCTTGATCAGCGTTTCGGGTGAAAAGGCGAAGCGCTCGGCCATGGTCATTCCCCCTGATTGCAGGCGCGTCTGCCGAACAGGTCAGCTGTCACCGTCGTTCAGGAAATGTTCCTCAAGCCAGCGGATATTGTAACTTCCATCAATCACCGCCGGCGCGTCCACCAGCCTTTCATGCAGTGTCAGTGTCGTCGGGATCGGCTCGACAACGAATTCCTGCAATGCCCGTTTCAGCCGTGACAGGCAATGCGCGCGATCATCACCATAGACAATCAGCTTGGCAATCAGGCTGTCATAATAGGGTGGCACGGCATAGCCGGCATAAAGACAGGAATCAACGCGGATCCCGGGGCCGCCGGCCGCGTGATAGGCGGTGATCCGCCCCGGTGTCGGCATGAAGGTTTCGGGATGTTCGGCATTGATCCGGCATTCGATCGCATGGCCGGTGAAGGTCACATCATCCTGGGTGAAGGACAGTGGCATGCCGGCGGCGATGCGGATCTGTTCACGGACAAGGTCGACGCCGGTGATCGCTTCGGTGATCGGATGTTCAACCTGCAGGCGGGTGTTCATCTCGATGAAGAAGAATTCACCATTCTCATACAGGAATTCCATCGTGCCAACGCCAAGATAGCCCATCCGGCGTGTGGCTTCGGCCGCGATGCCGCCAATCTCGGCCCGCTGCCCGGCGCTCAGAACAGGAGAGGGGGCTTCCTCGAACAGCTTCTGGTGACGCCGCTGGATCGAACATTCGCGTTCGCCCAGATGCACCACATTGCCATGGCTGTCGGCAATCACCTGCACCTCGATATGGCGCGGCTGGCCAAGATAGCGTTCCAGATAGACAGTGTCGTCACCAAAGGCCGCCTTCGCTTCGGAACGGGCCGAACTGAACGCCTCGGCGAGGTCATCCGCGGTCTCGGCAACCTTCATCCCGCGGCCACCACCACCCGATGCCGCCTTGACCAGCAGCGGGTATCCGACATCGGCGCCGATGCGCCGCGCCTCGTCAAGCGTCGGCACCGCGCCCGGCGATCCCGGAACCAGCGGCAGCCCGGCCCCGGCGGCGGTGATCTTGGCCTCGACCTTGTCGCCCATCGAGCGGATATGGCGCGGCTCCGGCCCGATGAAAGTCAGGCCATGCGCGGCGACGATCTCGGCAAAATCGGCATTCTCGGCAAGAAACCCGACACCGGGGTGAACCGCATCGGCGCCGGTGATTCCGGCGGCGGTGATGATCGAGGCCACATTGAGATAGGAATCGGTGCTTGATGGCGGTCCGATACAGACCGATTCATCGGCCAGGCGAACAGGCATTGAATCGGCGTCGGCCGTCGAATGCACGACGACATTCGGGATCTTGAGTTCCTGGCAGGCGCGAAGCACACGCAGCGCCACATCGCCCCGGTTGGCTATGAGGATCTTGTTGAACATCACTCGATAACGACCAGCACTTCGCCGAATTCCACCGGCTGTCCATTCTGCACCATGATCTGCGCAATCTTGCCGTCGGTTGGCGCGGTGATCGGGTTCATCACCTTCATCGCCTCGACAATCAGCACGGTCTGGCCTTTCTTGACGGAATCACCAACGGTGACAAATGCCGGGGCGTCAGGTTCGGGCGCCACATAGACGGTGCCAACCATCGGCGAGGTCAGCGCACCCGGGTGGGATGCCATGTCCTCGGCCACTGCGGCAGGCGCTGGCGCTGCGGCTGGTGTGGCTGCCGGAGCTGCCATCGGGGAGGCGGCCGGTGCCACCGCCGCGACTGGCGCGGCGCCGGCAACGCGTGACAATCTTACCGACAGGTCGGCTGTTTCATATTCGAGTTCGGCCAGCCCGGCCTCGTCCAGAATGTCCGCCAGTGCCTTGACGAGCGCTGTATCGTCCGCACCCGAAGTCTTTGGGCCCTTTGCCATTTATTCGGCCTCCCTAGCCATTTCCAGAATACCCCTGATCGCCATGACATAGGACATGGGACCGAAACCAAGAACAACACCGTCGACCACCGGCGAGATCATGGAATGATGCCGGAAGGATTCGCGCTTGTGAATATTGGAAAGGTGAACCTCGATCTTGCGCCCCGGAAAAAGTGCCAGCGCATCGCGAAGCGCCACCGATGTATGGGTCAGGGCCGCGGCATTGATGACAATCCAGTCGGCAACGCCGACCGCCTGCTGGATGCTGGTGACAATATCGCCCTCGCCATTGCTGTGCATCCAGTCAAGCGTGGCCCCGTCGGCATCGCAGATCGTCCGGCATCTGGCTTCTATGTCGGCCAGTGTGTCAGCGCCATAGATGCCCGGCTCACGGGTGCCGAGCATGTTCAGGTTTGGCCCGTTAATGGCCAGAATTCTTAGCGTTCCCGTCATCATGAAATCCTGCTTTGTTGGCGCATGCGTCAGCTGTTTGCCGCGCGTTCGGTGGCGATGATCTCGCGCATCTGGTCAAGGCCTATCGCTCCCGGGATGACCTGACGCCCGATCACCAGGCCGGGCGTGCCGGAGATTTCCAGCTGCTGTGCGGCGGCGCGGGTGCGCGCGATGATGGCCTCAACCGCCGGGCTGTTCATATCGGCCTGCAACCGGTCCAGATCGGCGCCGGCTGATTTCGCCGCCGCCAGAATGCTGTCCATTGAAATGGCGCCGCGCCCGGTCATCATGGCGATGTGGAAATCCTCGAAGACGCCCTGAGCCTGCGCCGCGATGCCGGCCTGCGCCGCCAGCAGCGAGGATTCACTCAGGATCGGGAATTCCTTGACCACGAGCTTGATATCGCCATCTGCCGCGATCAGTTCCTGCAGCGGTTTGAAGACCCGTTTGCAATAGCCGCAATTGTAATCGCTGAATTCATAGATCACGAAGCTGGCATCCGGATTGCCGAGGAACGGGTCGCCGTCATCGCTTCGCAGGATGAACATCGCCTGTTCGCGGCGTTCGGCGGCCTCGCGCTCGGCAAGCGAGAGCAGGGCATCGCGAACGACTTCGGGATTGGCGCGGATATAGTCGCCGATCATCTTGTCAAGCGCTGCCCGGTTGGCATCCTTGATGTCCGCTGAGGCCGGCAGGCTGGCAACAATGGTGATGCACAGCGCTGCCATGAGGCGGGCAGCCGATCTGAAATAACGGCGGCTGGCAAGATGGCGGAACATGGTGTTGTGACTCCCGTTGCGATGTGGCGGCAAGATATACCAACCGCCGGCGACTTTGCCTAGCGGCAACAGCGCTTTGCTATTGCTGGTCCTTGCTATAGCGGAACACGATGTCGCTGGCCCGGCGGTGCAGCACCGGGTCGAGCCCGTCAATGGCCATCACCCGGCGCGCCAGCTGCGCGGCACGCGCGCCGTCATTCAGCAGGATGGCTTCATTGGCAAGCGCCAGATCCGCTTCGGCGATGCGCCCGGATTTGCCAAGCGCGATGCCGTATTGGCGATGCAGGAAGCCCCATTTCGACTCACTGTCATGCGCCGCCTCGAGGGCGATGATGGCGCGCTCCAGATTGGCCGCACCGCCGCTGGCGATCAGCGCCCGCCCCAGATTGATCTGGATCAGCGCGCTGCCGGGCCGGAGTGTCAGCGCCCGTTCATAGGCAGTGGCAGCGTCCAGGGGGCGCGCCAGCGCGAACAGGATGTCACCGCGAAATTCATGGAAATACGGATCGCCGGGGTGTGCGGAAACAAGTTCGTCCATGCGGGTCAATGCCGTTCGCAGATCGCCGCGGCGATAATCGGCGATGGCGTGCATATAGGCGCCAAGGATTTCGTTCGGGGCTTTGTCCGCCTCTGTTGTCTTCACCCGTTGCGGGGTTTCGGTCCAGGCGACCATTTTTGCCCTGATACGCGCAAACAGCCCTGTGGTGGTTGGCGGGGGCGCGGCGTCGCTGTGCGGTGACTGGTTGAGGTGATCCTGAAAGGTCTGCAAGCGTTCTGCGGCACCCGGGTGCGTTGCGTAATAGGCTGACTGGCGGCTTTCGGGAAGGCTCCGCTGGCGCGCTAGGCGCTGCATCAGGTCACGCAGACCGACAGCGGAATGACCGGTCTTCTCGAGCAATTGCAGGCTGATTTCATCCGCCACCGCCTCGGCGCGGCGGCGCGAGGCAAGAAACCCGCGCGTGGCGTGGTCATTGCCACCGATCAGGACGCCGGCCGCCGCGTCGCCGCCGCCACCGGCGGCAACGGCGATCGCCGCCACCGTGGCCAGCGCGGCGGCGCCGCTGGCCTGCTGCAGATCATCACTGATACGTTGAACATGGCCTTCCTTGATATGGCCAAGCTCGTGAGCCATCACGCCGATGGTCTCAAGCGAGGATGTTGATTCAACAATCAGCCCCGAATGGATATAGATCAGCTGCTTGCCGGCGACAAAGGCGTTATAGCCGGGATCGAGAATAACACGGACATCAACGCTGCCGGCAGGGTAGCCTGCCGCGACCTCCAGAGGTTCCAGCATGTCGCGAAGCCCGGCCTCGATCTCGGTGTCGCGGATCATGCCTGCCGATGCCGACATGCTGGCGACGAAGACAAGCCCCGATATCACCAGGGCGATGATGTGCAATCGGCCGGTTCTGAAGAGGCTGATCATCGAATTTCCAGTTCGCTAGCTTTGACGTGCGCAGTAATTATCGCACATTTGTGGCACTTTCGCGGCCTATCTGTTATCACGCTGCCGTGAACAAGCGCCATCATGGCCCTCATCAATATGGCCCTCATCAATATGGATTCCATGTTATGCCGTTGAAGACGACCTCGACGAATGCGGTTCCTGCCTTTCTCGCCATGGCGGTGATGAATGCCTCGAGCCAGCTTGAGGCGACAGGCGCGGATGTGATCCATCTGGAGCTTGGCCAGCCATCCTCACCGCCGCCCGAGGCGGTCAACAGGGCGTTGGCAGATGCGTTGGCGCAGACCTCGACACATGGCTATTCGCTGGCTTTTGGCGAGACAGCGCTGCGCCGGCGCATTGCCGCGCATTATGCTGATTTCTATGGTGTCACGACCGATCCTGACCGGGTCGTCATCACCCCCGGATCATCGCTTGCCTTCGCGCTGGCCTTCCTTGCCGCTTTTGATCGTGGTGACCGGATCGCGCTGGCAACGCCGGGCTATCCGGCCTATCGCAATCTGATGCTGGCGCTGGGCATCGAGCCGGTCCTGCTGCCGGCCCGCGCCGAGCAAGGCTGGGTTCCCGATCTCGAGGCGCTGGCAGCCAACGGGGCGCCGCTCCCGGACGGGATCCTGCTTGCCAGCCCGGCCAACCCGACCGGGGTGGTGATGTCGGATGACGAGGTGAAATCCATCTGTGAGTGGTGTGATCGCAACGGTGTGCGTCTGATCATGGATGAAATATACCATGGGCTGACCTTCACCGGCTGTCCGGCCACCGCGCTGTCCTTCAGCGACAGTGCCATCATCGTCAATTCCTTCTCGAAATATTATTGCATGACAGGCTGGCGTGTCGGCTGGGCGATCGTTCCACCGGAGCTGCTGGAAACGGTCGAGCGGCTGGCGCAAAATCTCTATATCGGGCCGCCGCGTCCAATGCAGGCCGGGGCCCTGGCCGCGTTCGATGACTATGCTGTGCTTGACCGGCATGTCGAAAGATACCGCGAGAACCGCGACATCCTGATCCGCGATCTTCCCGAGACGTTTCTGGGTGATATCGCCCCGTCGGACGGGGCCTTCTACCTCTATGCGGATATCAGCCATCTTGGCATGAGGACGCCGGATTCGATGGCGCTGGCCGATGCGATGCTCCGCGAGGCGCATGTTGCCTGTACCCCGGGAATTGATTTCGACCGCGAACAGGGACACCGGCATCTGCGACTGTCCTTTGCCGGCAGCACAGCGGACATGAAAGAAGCCAGCCGCAGAATCAACGACTGGCTTCCAAAATTTCTGGCCGGGCAATAGGCCCGTCGAGGGCGTCAGCCGCGGTTCCACCACCCCTTGCGCTTTGTCGACGGGTCGTTCTGGCCAACCTCGATGACATCCTGCGGCGCCGAGCTGATCGGTGCGCGTGACGTGGCGGCCTCGCCATCATCCCCGCCATCCGGTGCCGGCGTCTCGGCTGCCGCTGTTTCAGCAACCGGGGCATCGTCTGCCGACTTGGCCTTTGCTGCCTTCTTCGCGGCTTTCTTGGCAGCCTTCTTCTTGGTCGCGCCG
>Ga0255767_1003083_pt1 | contig 14225 bp, 13 predicted proteins | sample 071ome_24_FD_179967 | JGI IMG/M metagenome (GOLD analysis project Ga0255767, IMG submission 179967) | Coastal salt marsh microbial communities from the Groves Creek Marsh, Skidaway Island, Georgia - 071402CT metaG (version 2) | ecosystem: Environmental > Aquatic > Marine > Intertidal zone > Salt...
TCTGCCGCGACCATGATGGCGGCTGGCCCTGTCAGCGCGGCCAAGCTGTCGCTCGGCGGCTATTTTGAACAGTGGATCGGTTGGGCCGATGCGGACAACCTGTCCGGCCTGCAGAACAAACTCGACGTCAAGCAGGACTCGGAAATCTACTTCTCCTTCAAGGAAAAGCTGGATAACGGCCTGACCGTTGGCGGCCGCATGGAAATGGAAGCCGGCGTTGGTAACAACGACGGTATTTCCGCCGCCAATGACGCCGCGCCGAACTCCGGCAACACCCAGGGTGCTGGCTTCGACGAAGCCTCGGTCTACGTTTCCGGTGGCTTCGGTAAGGTTCAGCTCGGCAACAATGACGTCGCCGCGGCCTATACCGGCGGCATCAGCGTTGTTGGTCCTGTCGGCCATATCAAATCCGATGCGGGCGACTGGCTCTATTACGGCTCGGCGATGAACAACACCGATCTCGACCTTGGCATCGGTGATGCCGGAAACATCACCTACTGGACGCCTAAAATCGGCGGCCTGCAGCTGATTGCTTCCTACACGCCGGATAGTTCCGATTCGCTGATTGGTGATTATGACGCTGGCGAAACCGCCGGCGCGCATAACCACGTTTCCATGAGCCTTCAGTACCATGGCAAGGTCGACGGCGGAAAATTCAAGATCGCCGGCGGTCTGTCCACCGTTGAAAATACCGATGCCGCTGGCGACGACCAGGAATACGGCTTCAACGTGGCGGCTGATGTGAGAATGGGCAGTTTCCGGGTCACCGCAGCCTATGCTCACGAATATGACACCAATGACGACGATATTTTCTGGGGCATCGGTGTCCGCTACAAGCTGGACAAGGTCAACGAAATCAGTGTTGGTTATGGCAACAGTGAGACCCAGGCTGGCACCGGCGGTACTGATGAGACCACCAAGCTGTACACGCTCGGCTATAATCGCAACATGGGCAAAGGCGTGAATTTCGCCGCGTCCCTGTTCAAGACCGATCACGATGACAGCACTGCCGCGGGTGCTCAGACCGGTCGTAACCGCGACGTCAACGATTTCGGTATCGTTGGTGGTATCCGCGTTAACTTCTAAGACCTGATCCAGGTACTTGGAAAAGATTGGGGGGCCTTCGGGCCCCCCAATTTTTTTGCGTTTGTACCTTGCGTTACGGCTCTTTCGCCGGGTTCAATGAAAACCGCCCCGCCCCGTAACGAAAGCCTTTCAGGTTCGCCTCTAGCTGGCGCTTGAATTCCGGATCGCCCGACAGGTCCTTGATCTGCTTCGCCCATTTTCTCAAATAAAAATCGACCGGGTCTTTCTCCCGCAAAACCGCATTGACGGGCGCGCGGAAAAATTCCTCGCGCATCGCCATCTCAAAGGCCAGTGAAATAACATCCATCCCGATCATCTCGACCAACCCGAAGGCGAGATGGATCGACATGCCGTCGCGGCAGGTCGCGTGATGGAAATAGCCCGACGGGATATAGACCAGATCGCCGGGCTCAAATTCGAAATCCAGCAACGGCGCATTGCGCGACCCTTCCGGATTCATCTGTTTCCGGTTCTTGAAGGCGGGATGATTGATCGGATATTCGATGGCCTGTTCGAACACCTGCCAGTGCTTTTTACCCTCGACCTGAAAGGCCAGAACATCGTGGACATCGTAATGGACCGGGAAAGCCTGATGGTCCTTTTGCGAAAAATACAGATTGCAATCCAGCTTGCCGCCGGTCCAGTCGGCGAGCGTTTCGCGGATTTCCATAACGCCGGCGGACAGTCCGCAAATATCGTTCAACACAACGGAACTGCCGTGGGCGAGGGTTTGTTGTAAACCGGCCGGGTTGAGCTCATGCTTCTGGCTCTTCGGCGATTGCAGCGTGTGGAACAGACCGCCCGGCGGCACAGGCTCGTGATCCAGAAATACCTGCAGCCGGTCGGGCGACCAGATCCCCGCCTGATTGACCAGCGCCTCAAATTCCTCAACCGTGAAATATGAGGCGATATTTGCGACCGCGCCCTTGCCCAGCCAGGGCTTGCGTTCGCGCCGCGCCGTCTGAAGCTCTTCCAAAAGCGCGTTGTCCCGGATTAACTCTTCCACCTGAACCTTGCTTCCCTGTCTGAATTTCCCGAATATCTCACTATAAATCACTCGGTCCCCGCAGGCGAACCCGATGCCGGGTTTTTTCACGCCATGGGAAACCGGAGGTTATGGGGCCAGTTTGAAACAGGATTATCGGACAGGTGGCTGACGGCGATCAACAGACAATAGGGAGCGGCATATCAGCGCGGCTTCGCGCGGTGCGGAATCAGATCGCGGAAGTGGCGGCGGATACCGGTCGCGATGCTGGCGATATCGATCTTCTGGCGGTATCGAAATTTCATCCCGCCGAAGCGGTGCAGGCGGCGCTTGAGGCAGGACAGCTTATGTTCGGCGAAAACCGGGTTCAGGAAGCGCAGTCGAAATATCCCGCGCTTAAAGCGGCCAACCCCGAACTGCGCTTGCATCTGATCGGGCCGCTGCAAAGCAACAAGGTGCGCGATGCGGTGGCGTTGTTCGATGTGATCGAAACGCTGGACCGGCCGCGCCTTGCCCGGGCGCTGGTAAAGGAGCGCGATCGCGGCGCGCCATGCCCGGAGCTGTTCATTCAGGTGAATACGGGTGAGGAACCGCAAAAGGCCGGCATTCCACCCGCCGATGCCGATGATTTTATCCGCGAGGCCCGCGATGAAATGCATCTGCCGGTCACCGGGTTGATGTGTATCCCGCCGGCGGATGAGGAACCGGCGATGCATTTCGCGCTTCTGGCCGAATGTGCGCGGCGGAACGGGCTTCAGAAACTCAGCATGGGGATGAGCGGCGATTTCGAAACGGCCATCCGGCTGGGCGCGACGGAAATCAGGGTCGGGACGGCAATTTTCGGATCGCGTCCCGCGCCGTAACGGTTATCAATTGGCCCGGCTCTGCAGAATTTTCTGATATTTTTTAAGCGCCAGTTCCATCGCCTGTCCGATTTCGGCGGGGCTGGCCGTCTGCGGCTGCGCCCATAGGGGTGTTGGCGAGGCGGTGGCGGGTGATCCCGCCTGCGCCACCTGCACCGGTGGATTTGCGGCAACCGCCGGCGCCTGTTTCCGTGATGGCGCATCCGGCGCGGGCCGGTCTTCGGCCGAAACCGGATCAGGTGCTTTTTCCTGAATGGTCGACAGCAATAGCGCGGCCTGGGCCTGTTGCTGTGCGCGAATTGCCTCGTCGATGCGTCCGTTCGCTGTGGCCGGACCCACGCTGGAGGCTGTCCTCTCCGCAGAATCCATGGTGACCGGCCTGGCCGGCGGCCCCGCGGCCGGTTCCGGCAGGGGGTTTTTCTCTGGCGGCAGGGATGCGACCTGAATTTCGGGTGCCCTGGGCGTATCCGTTGTCTTCCCGTCGCCACCAAAAAGAGATGCGACCTGCTCCTCGATCGTTCCGCCGGAAATTTCCTCCGCGGCCGCGACCAGACCCGCGGCGGCCACCCCGATAGGTCCGCCGTAAAGCGCGCCACCCGCGACGCGCGCGCCGGTGCCGATCTCGTCGCCGCTGACCATTCGGTAAAGTGTGGAGACCACCGGGATGTGCTGCAACGGGTTGATGACATCAATCACGTCGGATAGCTCGACGTTCGACAGCTTGTCCATAAATTCGCTAAAGCTCATTTCCGGCACGCCGTCGGCATCGTAATCTTCCGACAGCGCTGGAATCGGCCGGTCCGCGGACGCCACGGCGTTTTGTGCTGGGGTGATCGGCATAGTGTCTCCCGGATTCAATCGGATTGGTTAATGCAAGCCCGGGGCCAGTCGCGATCACCCATAAACCCCTGAAATTATTATATTTTCATAAACGCGGCGGCAAACCGCCCGGCAAAAAATTCCGGGCCGCCGGAATATTCGGCCCGCTTGCGGGGGGTTGTGAATTATGTGTAGTTTCCCCATCTTTCACTGCAATCCCATGTCCGCGCGCGGTTAGGCGGCGCGGGCGGAACGAACAGGGCGGAAAAAAAGAATGGCTCAGGAAAAGAAAATTTTTCTGGTCGAAGACGATCCCGATCTCGCGGTCTCGCTTGCCGAACAGCTGGAACTGCATGAGGACTTCAGGATCGTGACCGTCGATACGGGCGCAGATGCCATGGCCGCAGTAAAGGATGCGCATTTCGATCTGCTGATCCTCGATGTCGGTCTGCCGGATATGGACGGGCGTGAACTATGCCGCCTGATGCGCCGCGCCGATGTATCCGCCCCGATCATCATGCTGACTGGCGCCGACAGTGATGCCGATACGATCCTCGGGCTCGAATCCGGCGCCAATGATTACATCACCAAACCGTTCAAGCTGGGCGTTCTGCTTGCCCGCATCCGGGCGCAGCTTCGCCAGCACGAACGCAGCGAGGACGCGGTCTTTACGCTCGGGCCATTTACTTTCCGCCCGTCCGCGAAAACGCTGATCGATCCGGAAACGGACAAGAAGGTGCGGCTGACGGAAAAAGAAGCGGCGATCCTGAAATATCTGTTCCGCTCGGGCGATTCCGTTATCGGACGGGATGAGCTGTTGAACGAGGTCTGGGGCTATAATTCAGGAGTCACCACCCATACGCTTGAGACCCATGTCTACCGGCTGCGGCAAAAACTCGAAGCCGATCCGTCGAATGCGCAAATTCTGGTGACAGAACCCGGCGGCTACCGGCTGGTGCCGTAGCCGCCCGGCGGGCTCAGCCGATAATCCGCATTTTATTGCGCAGCGTGCCTATTCCTTCGATCTCTGTTTCGCAGACATCCCCGTCCGTCATATAGCCCTTCGGGTCCATCCCCATGCCGACACCGGGCGGCGTGCCCGTGGCGATCAGATCGCCCGGGACCAGCGTCATGTGCCGCGACAGATATGACACCAGATAGGCGACCGAAAAGATCATGTTTCTGGTGTTCGATTCCTGACGGGTTTCGCCGTTCAACCGCAATCTGACATCGATATTCTGCGGATCGCCGATCTCATCGGCCGTGACGATAACCGGGCCCCAGGGGCAGAACGTGTCCAGAGACTTGCCGAGATCCCATTGCCCCGCGCCGCCGCCAAGCTGCAGATCGCGTGCCGAAACATCGTTCACCACCGAATAGCCGAAGACGCAAGAGAGCGCCTCCGCTTCGGAGACATGCGACGTCTCGCGGCCGATTATGACGCCCAGCTCGACCTCGTAATCGACTTCATCCGTGATATCGGTCCGCCAGCATACGTCGTCATAGGGTCCGGTAATGGTGTTGGTGTGTTTGGTGAAAACCACCGGCTTCTCCGGTACCGGCAGGCCCGATTCATGACAGTGATCGATATAGTTGAGCCCGATCGCAACGATCTTTGCCGGCCTGCGGATCGGCGCGGAAAGCGACAAATCGTTGAGCGCCAGCACCGGGCAGGACCCGCCCGCCACAGCCGCCGCGGCTTTTTGCGCCCCTTCCGGGCCGGCTTCCACCAGCGGCAGCAAATCCGTGGCGCCGCCGAAGGTTTCCGATAAATCATGCACGCGGTCGCCGTCGACCGCGCCGATCCCCGACTTGCCGCCCTTGGTGAATGTCGCGAATTTCGCCATATCTCTGGTCCTTTCCCGATTGCCGCGATAGCGTGTGATCTGATTAACCTCTTGTGGCGCCAGCGTAAAGCGCGATCCGTTCACGGGGTTGTGCGGAACCGGTGACTTTTCTTTAAACGCCGTAACGCCTACATCAAGTGTAGAAATATTCGCGCGGGGCAAATTCGTGTCGACCAGTAGCAAAATGACCATCCGGTTCTGGGGCGTGCGCGGCTCTGTCGCCTGTTCGGGCCCCGATACGGTCCGGTATGGCGGTAATACGGCTTGCATTGAAATGCGTTGCGGTGACCGTCTCTTGATTTTCGATGCCGGGACGGGGGTTCGGAATCTCGGTAACTCTCTGGAGTCCGAACGCCCGCTGGACGTCGATCATTTCTTTTCGCACACCCATTGGGATCATATTGTCGGGTTTCCGTTCTTTTCTTCCGCGTTCTGCCCCGACAGCAAGATCCGGCTGCATGCCGGACATCTGAAGGGGCAAGGCGGACTTGAAGGCGCGTTGCGCCAGGCCATGGCGGAGCCGCTTTTTCCCGTGCCGCTCGATATCTTCCGGGCCTGTATCAGCTTTCATGATTTCGAAGCCGGAACGACGCTTGATCCCGGCGACGGCATTTCAATCCGGACAGCGCCGCTCAACCATCCCAATGAGGCGACTGGATACCGTGTGGAATATGGCGGCAAATCGGCGTGCTATGTGACCGATACGGAACATGTTCCGGGATTGCCCGACGGGAACATCCTGTCGCTGATCGAGAATGCCGATCTCTTGATTTATGACTGCACTTTTACGGATGAGGAATTTCCGCGTTTCGCCGGTTGGGGTCATTCAACCTGGCAGGAAGGGGTGCGATTGTGCCGCGCCGCGAATGTAAAAAAGCTCGCGATCTTTCATCACGAACCGAACCGGACCGATGACGCGCTTGACTATATCGCGGCCGCCGCCAGGGCCGAATTCGCGGGCGCGTTCGTTGCCAGCGACGGGCTCGCCCTGGTCCTTTAGGTCTTGCGCTTCGCCGGACGATCTGATCGCCGAACCGGCTGCCCCTCAATTCTCCAGACTGATATTCAACCGGTCGATCTCGACATTGCCTTTCCCGTCGATGGCAAAGACATGCACACTTGCCCAGTCCATTTCATAGGGCGGCGGACCGACCATTTCCCATCCGGTGGCAAGTGATAGCGCGGCGCGGATAATCCCCTGATGCGCCACCGCGCCAAACGGTGCTCCATCCGCTGCGACGCGCATGAGCCAACTCTCGACCCTGCCACGCACTTCGCGGGGGGATTCGCCGTTATGTGGGCGAAGGTCGATGCCCATAGTGGCGCGTTCACGGAATTCATCGCCGAACTCCGCATCGATTTCGTCCCGCGTCTTGCCTTCCCAATCGCCCCAGTGCATCTCGACAATTTCCGGCGCCCGCACGGGATCGAGCCCCAATATCCGCGCCGTCTGCTGCGCCCGCGACATCGGGCTTGCATACCAGTTCCATGCCAAGAATTCTTCCGGCACGCGCCATCCCTGTACCTTGGTGCGGCCGGCCTCGCTCAAGGGCATGTCGGTCTGGCCCTGGAGGCGTTTCTGTTCGTTCCATTCCGTTGGGCCATGCCGGATAAGGGCGATCGGCGTCATGGGGGGCAGCTCCGTTTCTGTTGAGTTTGAGAAGGGTCGGCTTTTTCTGCCGCACTTTCAAGGCGTGAGCCGTGGTGGCGGGATAATTCCGAATTTGATCGCAGGATTCGGGAAGCATAAGGGCTTGGTTTGCGCCACTATGGGCGCATGGCGACGGCACTGAATAACCGGGCATTAGAAGAGGCACGCTGGCGCGCGGTGCGCAACCGCGATGCGGCCTTTGACGGCGCATTTGTCTTTGCCGTTGTTACCAACGGGGTGTATTGCCGCCCCTCCTGCCCGTCGCGCCGGGCAAATCGCGAAAATGTTTCCTTTTTCGATGTGCCCGCGCTGGCTGAGGCGTTGGGCTATCGCCCGTGCAAACGCTGCCGCCCGAACGAGGCGGCGGGCCGCCAACCCCATGTGGAAGCCGTCAACGGGGCGTGCGACGCGATTGCAGGGAACGAAACCGAGCCGTCCTTAAGCGCGTTGGCGGAAGCCGCCGGGCTCAGCCCCGGTCACTTTCAACGTGTTTTCAAATCCGTCGTGGGTCTGTCGCCAAAACAGTTCGCAAAGGCCGTGCGCGCGAATAAATTTCGTGACCGTCTGGCGGGCGGGGCTTCGGTAACGAATGCGGTCTTCGAGGCCGGGTACGGATCCGCCTCCCGCGCTTATGACGATGCCGCACGGAACGCCATGTCACCGTCCGCCCGCAAAGCCGGCGGCGCGGGAGAGAAAATTTCCTGGGCGGCGGCGGAAACCAGCCTTGGCCGAATCGTTGTTGCGGCGAGACCACGCGGCATCTGTTTTGTCGAATTTGCCGATGGGCGCAATCCCGAAAACTGTATTTCGGGCTGGTTTCCCGCCGCCGCAATAAAGCGGGACGAAGAAAACCTGTCGGATCATCTCGCCTGTGTGGTGGCGGCGGCCCGGGCGGTCGCCTCGGCCATTGGCAAGAACAAGATTGCCGTGCTGGTCCCCTGTCACCGCGTGATCCGCGAAGACGGCTCATTGGCCGGTTACCGCTGGGGCGTGGACCGAAAGGCCGCGCTGATTGATCGGGAGAAAGGCGAGTAACAAAACGGCGCCCCGGTTTCCCGGGACGCCGTAATTTTATGGGTTATGTTTCCGGCGCCATTACCGCGCCGGTGCGGTGCCACGTTCGTGGCGTGCGCCCTCAGGCCGCCTTGCCGAGAAGCTTCTTGCCGCCGGATTTGATCTCGATCTTCCGGGGTTTGAGCTCTTCCGGTACTTCGCGGACCAGCTCGACATTCAACAGCCCGTTGACCAGGCTCGCGCCGGAGACCTTGATGTGATCGGCCAACTGGAAGGTGCGCTTGAAGGCGCGCCCGGCAATGCCGCGATGCAGGAAGGTTTTTTCCTCAGCCGTTTCATCGGTCTCGATCCGGCCTTCGATGACCAGCGTGTCATCGTGGCTGATGATTTCGATGTCGTCCTCGGAGAACCCGGCGACCGCCACCGTGATACGGTAGGAATCGTCATCGATCTTTTCGATATTATAGGGCGGGTAGCTTTCCGAACCCTCGGTCTGCCGCATGGCGGCGTCCATCATGTTGGTCAGACGGTCGAAACCGACGGTGGAACGGAATAACGGCGAAAAATCATAGCTACGCATGGGATATCCTCCTTCATAAGCGATATCTGTAGGGGCCCGCCGGTCAGCGGCCGGACCCGGTTGCATTGTCCGAAGACCCTCAAGGAGGCGCCTTCGATCCATTATTTGGGAACGGATTTCGTGGGTTTCAAGGGCCGATGAGCCCAAAAATAACCGCGTTAAATCAGCGCCTTAATCCGCCAGGTCCAGCGCCACCGGCACGTGATCGGAGGGTTTTTCCCACCCCCGCGCCTCGGTCAGCACTTCGGCGCCGACAAGCCGGCCTTCGAGCGCGGGCGTCGCCCAGATATGATCCAGCCGCCTTCCGCGATTGCTGCCGGGCCAGGTGCGGTTGCGATAGCTCCACCAGGTAAAGAGTTCTTCTTCCGGCGGGACAAAGCGCCGCGTGGTGTCGATCCAGTCATGCGCCTCCATAACGGCGCCCAGCCCTTCGACCTCGACCGGGGTGTGGCTGACGACCTTTAAGAGCTGCTTGTGCGACCAGACATCGGTTTCCAGCGGCGCGATGTTGAGATCGCCGACCAGGATGCGCGGCGCCTGTTTCATGGGCGCGAACCAGTCGCGCATCTCGGCAAGAAAATCCAGCTTGTGGGCGAATTTCTCGTTTTCCTCAGGGTCCGGGATGTCACCACCGGCGGGGACGTAGAAATTATGCAGCTCCGTCCCGTCCGGCAGGGTCGCGGAAATATGGCGGCAATCGCCCTTGCCGCACCAGTCCCTTGTCTGCGCCGCCTCGATCGGCAGCTTCGAGAGAATGGCGACGCCGTTATAGCTTTTCATCCCCGAATAGAGGATGTGCTCGAAGCCCAGCGCGCGGACATCGATTTCGGGAAACAGCTCGTCGGTTACCTTGGTTTCCTGCAGGCACACCACATCTGGGTTCAGCTTGTTGCAGACCTCGGCGAGTGCCGGCATGCGCAGCCGCAGCGAGTTGATATTCCAGGTGGCGATCCGCATGGGCGCGGGCTCTCTTTCTATTTCTTCGTTTTGAAATGATCCCGCGCGGCGTCGCCGAAGGCGCGGAACAGCTTGTCGGACAGCTCGTGATATTGCGGGTGATATTCCGCGTGCCACTGCACCCCGACCGTGAAGGTACCGCTATCCTCCAGCACGATCCCTTCCACCACCCCGTCTTCGGAAACGGCATCGACGCGCATACCCGGGGCAGGCCTGTCCACCCCTTGCGCATGCAGGGAATTGGTCATGACCTCCGTCTTGCCCGTCAGTTGGTGAAACAGGCTGCCCTCCACCAGATCCACCCGGTGGCGCAGTGCAAACCGTTCCTCCCGGGTCGGCAGTTCGCGATTCATGCGGTGATCGTTCTTGCCCGGCAATTCGTGGATCCGGTAATGCAGAGAGCCGCCAAGCGCGACATTTATTTCCTGATGGCCGCGGCAGATACCGAAAACCGGAATGGTGTTGTCCACGCAGCCCCGGATCAGCGGCAGCACGGTATTGTCGCGTTCGGGATCTATTTTCTCATCCGGCGGAAAGGGCGGGCCGTCATAGTGGTGCGGCTGGATATTCGCGCCGCCACCGGTCAGCAGCAGCCCGTCGAGCATGCTCAGCACATCCTTGATAAATCCCTCATCCGGCAGGGCCGGAATCATGAAGGGAACACCGCCGCATATCTCGATCGCGGCGAGCGCGTATTTGTGCGACGTCGAATGATTCCCCGACGACATTTCGGTGGGCTGAACAAAGTTCGCGAGAATCCCGATAAGGGGCTTGGTCGGCGTGGAAGACATGCTTTTCGCTATCATGCATGCCGGTTTGCGGCAAGGCGGAGCGGCTATTCGAAGGCCCAATCCGGCGGCGAATAGTTCAGCCGCCGCTCATCGATCGGCTGATTGGTTTCCGCCTTCAGGAGTGAAACGCTGGTCTCCACCCCTTGTGGATCGATCACGGTCCAGGCGCGCAGCCGGACCGGGTCCTTGGAAAACAGCAGGGTGATGCGACCGTCCTCGGGGCTCCCCTTGCGCGCGAGAAACAGCCGGATGGCGCGGTCGCTTTCCTTTACGGTAACGTCGGCCTCTTCCGAAAAGCGGACATTTTTCTCAAGCAGCAGCCGCGCCGGTGTCGCCGAGAGCGGCACCTGGTTTACCTCTTTGAGCTCGCGGTCGAGATAGATCATCCAATGCCCGTCGGCAAAAACCTCAAGCTGGGCGGGCGGGGCGTAATCGATCAACATCCGCCCGGGCCGCAATATCAGGATTTCACCCTGCGCGACCCCGCCGTTCGATGTCGTCTGGAGGAATTCGGCCTTGAAGGTTTTGATACTGTTGATCCAGCTCTCGGCGACACCGATGGCCGCGCGGTCCGAGGCGCTGAGTTCCGCCGCGCGCGCGGGCAGGGATATGGTTGTCAGAATCAGAAAAAGGGCGGCGAAAAACTTCATGGAGGCGCTCCGGTCGGGCCGATGGCGACGAGGGCCTCCAGATATGGGGCTATTGGGTCCGGTCGTCAATGTCCCGGGCCAGGACCTCGCGTTTGCCGACATGGTTGGCGCCGGATATGACGCCTTGTTCCTCCATCCGGTCGATCAGCCGCGCCGCGCGGTTATAACCGATCTGTAGCCGGCGCTGGATATAGCTGGTCGAGGCCTTGCGGTCGCGGCAGACGATGGCGACCGCCTGATCGTACAGCGCGTCATCGGGACTGCCCTCTCCGCCGCCTTCGGCGCCAACCGGCCCACCAATTCCCGCCATGGCGGCGAAATCGGATTCGGTTTCCTCGGACGTTACTTCTTCCACATAATCCGGCGCCGCCTGGCCCTTGATGTGATTGACGATGGATTCGACTTCCTCATCCGTTACAAGCGGCCCGTGAACGCGGGTCAGCCGACCGCCGCCGGCCATATAAAGCATGTCGCCCTGGCCCAGCAGCTGTTCGGCGCCGGCCTCTCCCAGAATGGTCCGGCTGTCGATCTTGGAGGTGACCTGGAAACTGATGCGGGTCGGGAAGTTGGCCTTGATCGTCCCGGTGATCACATCGACCGACGGACGCTGGGTCGCCATGATCAGATGAATGCCCGCGGCCCGCGCCATCTGCGCGATACGCTGGACCGAGGCCTCTACCTCCTTGCCCGCGACCAGCATGAGGTCAGCCATTTCATCGACCACCACCACTATATAAGGCAGCGGCGTCATATCCAGCGGCTGGTCCTCGTAAAGCGGCTCCCCGGTTTCGGAATCGAATCCGGTCTGCACCGTCCGGGTCAGCGCCTCGCCGCTTTTCTGGGCTTCTTCCAGCCGCGCGTTATAGCTGGCGATATTGCGCACCCCCATGGTCGACATGGCGCGATAACGCTGCTCCATCTCGCGCACGGTCCAGCGCAGCGCGACCACCGCCTTCTTGGGATCGGTGACGACCGGGCACAGCAGATGCGGAATATCGTCATAAACCGACAGTTCCAGCATCTTCGGATCGATCATCACCAGACGGCATTTTTCCGGCGGCAGGCGGTAAAGCAGCGACAGGATCATGGTGTTGATCGCGACCGACTTGCCCGATCCCGTGGTGCCCGCGATCAGCAGATGCGGCATGCGGGCCAGATCGGCGATCACGGCGGTGCCGCCGATATCCTTGCCAAGCGCCAGGGTGAGCTGCATCCCGGGCTTCTCGTAATCTTTCGAAGACAGAATTTCACGCAGCGCGACGATCTCGCGATCGGTGTTGGGCAGTTCGATCCCCATCACGTTTTTGCCGGGGATGACCGCAACCCGCACCGAAATTGCCGCCATGGACCGTGCGATATCATCGGCCAGACCGATGACCCGCGACGATTTCACGCCGGGCGCCGGTTCGAATTCATAAAGCGTGACAACCGGCCCGGGACGAACCTTGGTGACCTCGCCCTGTACGCCGAAATCGGACAGGACCGATTCCAGCAGCCGCGCATTTTGCGATAGCGCCTCTTCATCAGCCAGATCGGCGCTGTCGCTCGCGTAGGTGCCGAGTAAATCCAGTGGCGGCAGATCGAAATCCCCGCTGGGGCCCAGATCCAGCTTTTGCTGGCGGGCGGCCTTTGCGCGTTTGCCGGCGGCGGATTTGCGCTTGCGGGGTGCGACGATGCCGCGCTTGGCGGTCTGTGTCTCCGGAACCGGCGGCTCGCCGGTCTCTTCTTCCGGGGCCACCAGAACCGGGCCCAGCCCGTCATCAACCACCAGAGAGGGTTCCTTGCGTTCCGCCGGCTCGCGCCGTCTGGCCCGGGCGGCGGCCCATTGCGCGGCGGTTGCTGCGCCCTGGCAGACCATCAGGACAAACCGGCTCGTGACGGCGGCGTAGCGCATTGTCGCGGCAAGGGCACGGCCCCATTCGGCGGGGCTGAACCCGGCCGCCCCGGCCAGCGCGGCGGCACCCAATATGGCTGCGACAGCGCCGGTCAGGGTTTTGGCGGCTGTCACATGGGCGGCCAGCAACGCGGATAACTCTCCCAGCGCGAGGTCACCCGCCGCGCCGCCATAGCCGGTTCCGAGCGGCCAGGAATCGCCCGCCGAGATCGCCGAAAAAGCCGTCGCCAGCAAGAGCAGCGATACCGGCAGGCAGGTCAGCCGCAGCCAGCTTCTGCCGATGCCGGTATGGCGAAAAATGCGCCAGCCCCAGATTGCCGGAATCAACGCCAGAATCACCGATGAAAGTCCGATGGACTGCAGGAAAAAATCGGCGACACCGGCACCCGGCGCGCCCATCCAGTTGGCCACCGCACCGCCGTTTGCCGCGTTGAATGACGGGTCTGTCGGATTATAGCTGACAAGCGACAGCAGTATGAAAAACCCCGCCGCCATCAAGGTCAGCCCGCCCGACTCCAAAGCGCGGCGTTTCAAGAAATTCTGCGCCCCCGCCGGCAGGACCGCCCGGTTCATCAGGTTTCGGGATGTGGTCGCCATGTCAGGCCTCCTCCCTAGAGAATATCCATCAGGCGGCTTAATGCCTGCTCGGTGGTGTCGATATCGTGAACCATGGCGCAGCGGATATAGGGCGCCCCCGGATTGTTGCCGTCCGCATCGTCCTTCGACAGATACCGGCCCGGAATGGTGCGCAGCGCTCCTTCGCGCCACAATTTCAACGCCGCCGCCTCGCCGTCTTCGACGTCCAGCCACAGATAAAACCCGCCGGCGGGACGGAAGTAGCCGTGCGCCTCGCCCAGAATGCGGTCTGCGACATCGAATTTGGCCCGGTAAAGCGCCCGGTTTTCCGCGACATGATCCTCATCGCTCCACAGCGCGCCGGCGGCGGCCAAAAGCGGATAAGGCGGCGGCGCGCCGCCGTAATCGCGGACTGTCTTGAAGGCGGCGATCAGGTCGGGGTCGCCCGCGACAAAACCCGAACGCAGCCCCGGAACGCTGGACCGCTTGGAGAGGGAATTGAATACCAGGAC
>Ga0255767_1003092_pt1 | contig 14209 bp, 13 predicted proteins | sample 071ome_24_FD_179967 | JGI IMG/M metagenome (GOLD analysis project Ga0255767, IMG submission 179967) | Coastal salt marsh microbial communities from the Groves Creek Marsh, Skidaway Island, Georgia - 071402CT metaG (version 2) | ecosystem: Environmental > Aquatic > Marine > Intertidal zone > Salt...
ACACCTGTGGGATGGATGCTTCTTTTCGGCTGTTATCAATTAAATCGCGGTCAGACTGGCCAAACTCCCGTAGAAAATGATCGGCATTCGCAGGTGAATTTTGTTCGGATGCTCTGCGTAAATAGATGGGATACCTTTTTTCCTCTTCGGAAAGCTTTCGTTTTCTTTTTGGGGGATAGTTTTTATACATCGAAAAAACATTAAATTCATCCCCCATGATCTGTGTGGCTAGGGCCCATCGTTGATTATCACGCATTTCATTTTGTACTTTTTTAAGTCTGCCCAGAGATTCGCGATCATCTTGCTCTACAGCCTCTTTCATTTGTGCATTGATTGAGTTCATCTCCTCCTGGATTTCCACAATTTGCTTCCGTCCCTCTTGGACGATTTTAAACAATTCCTCGGATGACATTGCTTCCACTTTTAATCGGTATGTTTCGAGGCTTTCCTTTTTGGTTTGTAGAAAACCCACCTCTTCTTTGTGCTGTCGGCCATCAATGTCTGGAACCACTAGAGTGAGCATAGAATCCCACAACTGTTCTGCCGTCATCCTTTGCAGGGTGGGAGCCTGAAAGTAGTATGGTGCCAAGGCTTCCAATTCCTGGTCGAAGGCCTGGTTTTCAAAAATGCTCAAGTTGAGCAGAACTCTTTGAAACTCTCTCAAGTCGTAATCCAACCGAACGAGTAAGTCAGACAAATGCTCAAGGAGCTCGGGTATGGAGGCTTGGGTATCCTCTCTCCAATCATTCAGAGGTTCAACCAGTCCACGTCCAAATATTTTTTTCCAGATTCGATTCACCACAACTTTTGTAAAGCGGGGGTTATCGGGAGAGGTCATCCACTGGGCATATTCATTAACCAAGTCGTTCGATCCAGTAGAATTGAATTCTCCTTCATTTTCAAAAATTACCCCCGCTTGAATGACTTGATGAGGTTGTCCATCCTCATATTTGTAATCGTGGGGTAGCTTCAATTGTCGATCCTTATGCTTTGCTCCGAATTGAAGGGGCAGCAACATATCCTGAACCGCTTGGCGAAAGGCGCGTGCCTGTTTTTCTGCTTGGTCCGGCTTGGAGGTCATAGACATCATCTGCATGCCTTCCTGGCTTTTTTTAAAGTCCTTGGCTAGTTTTTTGATCCCATCAACCGTTTTTCCCTGCATGCGGGTAACAATGCCATAGGTGTGGGCGGCCATTTGATAGTATTCCATTTGGGTCCACTGATCGAAGGGATGGTTGTGGCACTGAGCACAAACTAGTTGAGTACCGAGGAAAAGCTCTGCGGTGTTGGACATGTTTTCCAAAGGCATCCCGTCGTCCCTTAAGTAATATCCTACGGCACCATTCTCCCAGGGGTATCCTTCCGAGCCAACTACTAACCGGGCCATTTCATCATAGGGAATATTTTTTGTGACCTGAGTCTTCAACCAATCTACATAGAGAAAACCAGCACCTATCTGATTTGGCTGGCCCATAATATAGGTCTTGGCTCGTAGGTGGTCAGCCCACCAGTTGAACATCTGGCTGTCATAGGCCCGCGATTGTATAAGCCGGTCGATTAAATTTCTTCTGAATTCGGGCTGGTCAAACGGGGCAATTTCTTGCATTTCCGAGTAACTGGGAATTCGTCCGGCCGCACTTAAATAAATACGTCGTAGAAGGAGCGTGCCGGAAAGCTTGGATGGGTAAGAAATCTCTTTTTGCTCATGGGTGGATTGGAGAATCCTGTTGATCTCACCCACCTCCTTAAGCAGTGCCTCCGTAGAGAGCTGCAGCTCCTTTGCATGTAAAAAAAGGGGGAAGAGAAAAATCGAAAGGCTGCGGGCAATGAATAAGTATTTCATAAGCAAACTATAAGAATAAGTTATCCCTAGTTCGGGCAGAAATAATTTGCACGGAGAAAAATTAAAAAAAGAAAAAGTTTTTGGGAGAGGGATCCGCAGGATTAACCATTCAGAATCCGTTCAATGGTCCAGAAAATACCAAATCCGGCGATGAGCAGGGAGCCGGGAATGACGATGCCTTTACGGTAGGACTTTTCTTCCTTAAAGCGATAGGTGCCAAGGAGGGAGAGAAGAATGACTGCGAGCTGCCCCCCTTCCACTCCCAAATTAAATCCGACAAGAGAAAGTAGAAGCAACGAAGGATCGAGATTAAGATCGGAGAGGGCCCCGGCAAATCCAAGCCCATGAATTAAGCCAAAGAAAAAGACTACTACGAGGCGTCGCGGATGGTAGGCGGGAAAGAAAAGATTTTCCAGGGCAACGAAAGCAATGCTTGCGGCGATGATCGGTTCGACCACCTGGGCGGGCACCGATATCCAGCCAAGGGTGGCCATGCCCAGCGTAATGGTGTGGGCCACAGTGAAGCAGGTCACCTGATAGAGAAGAGGCTTCCACTTTCTTGATAGGAGAAACAATCCTAGCACGAAAAGAATGTGATCGAGCCCTAGGGGGAGGACATGGACGAAGCCCTGCCTGAAAAAAGAGGCAACAGTACTCCAGGTATCGGAAGAAGGATAAGCCTGAACGACCTGATTGCTCGAGGCAACTGCCTTACTTGCCTCACCGGCTAGGTTCTTGGGCCCGTTGTCCCCAAGCGCAGGAAGAGGAAGGATAAAACTTTCTTCCCCCGGAAATAACACATTGACCCGGCGATGAGGCGTGCCGTTGATCCGGTTGGTAAAGATTAAGTCCAGCCGGGCCGTCTCCTTGGCCATAATCTGATAGGTGGCCTGGTTCTCACGGATAAGCTCAGTAGATCCTTCCACGAAAAGAACCGGTCCTTCGGGTACTTCCGTAGTGTTTCTTTCGGAAAAACGGTATTGTAGGTCTGGTAGATGCCAGTCATTTCCATTCAGCCGTATAAGTAAGGAGTCCTCGACCAATTTCCGTGCCTCCTCAAGCAGTTGCTTGCGCATGGACTGGTTAAAATCTGCAAACGCGAGGGTGGTGAGAAAGGGCTCAGCTTCCGGGTCTTCGGCAAAAGCCCGAGGGTCCACCTCGACGAGGAGGCTGCTTGTGCCGTTGACATCGAACGACCCGAAGACTGGCAGGTCCGGGATAGGATGAGCGAGTAGGGCGGGCCCGGTAAAAAGGGAAAGAAAAATAAAAAAAACAAAGATCCGTTTAAGTGAGTGCATAATAAAAAATGATTCCTCAATAATTACTTCTTTCTTGTCTCTTTTGAAATAGTGGATTGGAAGTAGGGGTAAATTTGTTTCTTAACCCTAACCCATATACTCATCATGAAAACCCTCGCCACTATTCTTGCCAGTTTCTTTTTTGCCGCTACCGTTTTTGCCGGGTGCCCAAGCAAGACCATCAATGGAAAAGTTGTCAGCTTTGATGCTGGCTCCAAGACTCTCACCGTGAAGCAGGGAAAAAAGGAAAAAAAGGTACAGGTCTCCAGCAAGACCGCACTCGATGGATTTGAATGTCCCACCAAATTGGCCAAAGGGGATAAGGTCGCAATCGATGGTTGCAACTGCTCCAGCAAAAAAGCCTCTAAAATTGCCCTAGCCAAGAAGTAATTCAGCCTGGATAAATTTTTATAAAAGCCTCCGGAGACGGAGGCTTTTTTTATATCCGCTTAACGATCGGGTCGGACAAGGCCTCCTGAGCCACCTTCCCATGCCTCTTTCTTCGTAGGAGTCCGCCTTTGGGCCCAAAGAGGCAGCAAGGCAAAAAAAGAATTATGCCCGTCAGGGCGATGGATGCGGCGATAGGGAAGTTCATCCAGTAGGCAAAATGGAGACCACCCAAGGAATAGAGCAGCGAAAGGGGTAGGCAACTAATCAGCATTCCTGGCAGGCGATCGACAAGAAAAGCGGAAGAGACCGGCGGGAGAATCATCATCGCCAAAACCAGGATGACCCCTACTGACTCAAAGGATGCCACCACGACCAAGGCGAGCATGAGCATCAGTCCGTACTGTACCCACCAGACGGGCATCCCGAGGGTGCGGGCAAGACTTTCGTCAAAACTCGTAACCAGGAGAAGCCGGTAAAAGCAGGTGGCCGAGACAAGAATGATTAGGCAGACCATGCCCATGGACCAGAGGGCGGAGTTGCCCAAGGAAAAATTACCGACTTGCAGGTCCGGGGCGAGGGGGGTCAGCCCGATTTCTCCATATAGTATACAGGCAGGGTCCAGGTGAACATTGCCCGCTTCCATGCTTAGGAGAACGATGCCGAGGGCAAAAAAAGAGGTGAAAGTCAAGCCCATGGCTGCATCCTCCCGCAAGGGAGTATGCCCTCTTAACCATTCGATACAGGCTCCGCACACCAAGCCCGCTAGGCAAGCACCCAACCAGAGGGGACCGAGAGAGAGACTGCCAGAAAGAAGATAGGCAAGGACAATACCGGGGAGAATGCCATGGCTGACCGCATCCCCAAGCAGGGCCATCCGCCGAAGAACCACAAAGCATCCTACCACTCCGCAACTTAGGCAAACCATCATGCCCATGAAAACAATCTTTAAATTCCAAATGATTTGCTCATCCGTAGCCCACACAGCCATCCATCCCTCGGACAAGTTATTCATGCTGATGGTTCGGGAGCGGTGGTGAGACCCAACCGTGCTCAATTTCGTGCTGGCTGGGGATCAGCTTGCCGTGAGGATCATGCTGGGGATTGGACAGAATCCGCTCGAGTCTTCGAACGGTTTTTTCTCCAATCACATGTTCAATCTTCTCGGCATCGTCGTGCACATGATCTGGTGGATAGGACGCTTCCTGGGTGAGATAAAGTTCCCAGAGGCGATGATTGCGGATCATTCTGCAAGCCAGTTCCCAGCCCTTGGGGGTAAGGGAAATCAGCGTTTCACCAGGCAGTCCGGATTTCTCTTCCAGGGGTGGATTTAGGCGGCTGGCATAGCCCTCCCGCACCAGGGTCTCGACTTCCTGCTCAATTTCCCCGTCACTGGTACGCCGCCTGCGGGCCAGGGCACCCTGAGGAAAGGACTGGCTGGCAAAGGAGCTGTCCTCCAAAACCTGGTAGCAAGCCTTGAGGGTGTTTTCCAGACGGATGCGACGACCCCTTTTCTTGGACCGGATCCAGGAGGGAATCATCCCTCGGGAGGGGCCGAAAAAAAGCACCCCCAAAAAAAACAGGGTGGAGCAGAGGACGATGACTGGACCGGCGGGCAGACGATCTCCAAGGTAGGAAAGAAAGCAACCCAGGATCCCAGTAACCGCACCAATGATCCCGGACAAAATAAGCAGTCGGTTCATCTTGTGGGTGAGCAGGCCAGCGGTGGCCGCAGGGATGATTAGCAGGGCGGAGACCAGAACCACACCAATGAGCTGCAAAGAGCAAACAATGCAAAAAGCCAGCAGGATCCAGAGGAAAAACTGCAAAAGGTCAACCGGAAGACCAACGGATCGTGCGAAGGTGGGGTCGAAGCCACTCAGGAGTAATTCCTTGCTCAATAAAATGAAAGTCAGCACGATCAAGCCCAGGCAGAGAAACAAAGGGAGGAGATCATTGCCCGACAGCGACACCAGGGTGCCAAATAAATAACTCTCCAACCCCGCCATTCCCCCACCGGAAGACTGCTGAAGCTGAGTGATCAGGCAAATGCCCAAGGCATAAAACCCCGACAGGACCAGGCCCATGGCACTGTCCTCCTTCATCTTGGTGTGCCTTTTAAGGAGGGAGATTATCCCCACTCCAATAAATCCCGAAAGAGTGGCACCGAGCATCAGGGCGGTCTCATTTCTTGCTTGGGCAATCATGAAGCCCACGGCAATGCCCGGAAGGACTGCATGGGAGAGAGTGTCTCCAAACATGGAAAGCCGGCGGCTGACCACATACCCACCCATCAGACCGCAATTTGTCCCGATGATGATGGCCCCGAGCAAAAAGACTTGCAAGGAAGGATCTTCGAGGCGGAGGAAGCGGGCCGCTCGCTCCAACCAGTCACCCTCGTTTTCAGATGAAATGGGAGCCGCCCACAGCAGTTCAGCCCCTGGGAGAAGCACCAAGGCAAGGAGCAATCCTAGGGCTCTTTTTCTATGCATGCTTAACTCTCAGGAAATGGGAACGGGTGGATGCGGGGGGTCCACCTTGCGGCTACCCACCTCGGAAAGAAGGGTCAGCTTACCTCCATATGTCCTTTGCAAAAGCTCGTGGGTAAAAACCTCCTCCGTTCGCCCAAATGCCACCAGCCGCAAATTGAGCAGGGCCAGTTGATCGAAGTATTCTCTTGCGGTGGAGAGATCGTGATGCACGACGATGAGGGTCTTTCCCTGGTCGCGTAAAGATTTGAGCAAATCGACAATCGCTTTTTCCGTGATTGCATCGACTCCCTCGAAAGGTTCGTCCATCAGGTAGAGATCACTCTGCTGGGCAAGAGCACGGGCAAGAAATACCCGCTGCTGCTGTCCGCCGGAAAGATTGCCTATTTGTCGGTCGGCATAGGGTAGCATATCCATCTGCTCAAGGCATTCAGAAGCAAAGGAGCGGTCGCGCTGGCCAATCCGTTTCATCCAGCCGAGATGACCGAAACGGCCCATCAGGACCACATCCATAGCAGTGACAGGAAAGTCCCAATCCACACTTTCACGCTGTGGGACATAGCCTACACGGGTAACTGCCTTCCGTCCGCTTTGCCCAAAAATCTTTACATAGCCATCCTCAGGTTTCATCTGCCCCATGATGGTCTTGATCAGGGTGGATTTGCCGGCTCCATTGGGCCCGATGATCCCTACGAGGGAACCGGACTGAACTTCTAGGTCAATGCCGTAGAGAACCGGTTTTTTTTGATAGGCCACGGTGAGGTCGTGAACCTCAAGTGGGATAGGTAAGTGGTTGTTCACAGCTGTTTGTTCAGTGCCTTGGCAATGGTGCTTAAATTATGGACCATCATGCCCTCCCAGGTGGCAACCGAGAGGGGCTTTCCATCTATTCCAGGCACAGTTTGATGCTCAGCACCGAGAGCATCGGAGAAGAGAGTGCCCCCAATCACCGCACCAGACTCCTTGGCAATTTCTTCAAGGGCTTTCGGGTTGACGCTGCTTTCGACAAAGAGGGCGGGGGACTGGTGTCGGCGGATGAAGTCGACCAAATTGGCCCGGTCCGCGAGTCCCGCCTCTACCAGAGTGTTGATGCCCTGCAGTCCGACCACCTTCACTTTAAAGTGCTGCCCGAAATACTGAAAGGCGTCGTGACTGGTAATAAGAACCCGCCGGGGTTCGGGAATGGACCGCATTAGGGACTGACCCCATTGATCAATTTGCCTGACGGAGTTTTCAAAGGCCTCCAAATTAACATGAAAATTTTCCTCATATTCAGGCAGAACTTTGGCCAATTGATCAGAGAGGGCCTGAGCACAAGCGATCCATAAGTCTGGGGAAAACCATAGGTGCGGGTCAACCGACTGGTTGGCATCCCCAGTGTGAATTAATAACTTAGCAGAGATTTCCTCGCAGGGAGAAAAATAGGCATGACCTGATTTCTTTGCCCCCTCTAGAACCTGAGCAATTTTCCCTTCCAGAGCCAAACCATGATAAAGGACAAGATCGGCTCTGTGCAGGCGGTTGATGTCATGGGCGGATGCCCGGAAGGAATGGGGGTCCACCCCGGGTTTCATCAGGGAGGATACGGCAATTTTATCTCCCCCTATTTGCCTGGCCAGGTCAGCAAGATGGGTGGTGGTGGCCAAGACCTGTAAGACCTGTTGCTCGTTTGCCCGTTCAAAACCATCTCTTCCGCAGCCTCCGATAAGCAGACCAAGTATGCCGGGCAGTAGGCGGAGAAAAAATAACTTATGGATTTTGTACTGACTATTAAAATACTTCACTTTGATGAATCAAAGTAATAATTAATAGGCTTGAAAATAAGGGCAGTCAAGAGCAGGGTGAAGATTTGTTCCCAATCATGCCCAGTCCGACTGTAGAAAATTATCTCAAGCAAATCCTGGTTGAATCTTTGCATTCGGGCGGAGCGGAGGTGAGCATGGGTAGGGTGGCAGAGTGCCTCGGAGTCACCGCCGGTACTGCCACCACCATGGTTAAGAGCATGGAAGCAAAAGAGTTAGTCGAGTACCGTCCGCGCAAGGGGGTACGTTTGACCGCGGCGGGGCGCAAGGTGGGCATGAGCATGCTTCGCCGGCACCGTTTACTGGAAACTTTTTTGGTGGAGACATTAAACTTGGACTGGGGTGAAATTCATGAGGAAGCGGAAGAGCTTGAGCATGCGATTTCAGAAAAAGTGCTCGAAAAGCTCGACCAGTTTCTAGGCCGCCCCACTCATGACCCCCATGGCGATCCTATCCCCACCCGGAGTGGGAGCATGCCCAAAGCATCCAGTCGGACATTGCTCGATTGTGTGGAAGGGGATCAGGTGCGTATCGAATCGATACAGGATCAAGGAAAAGAATTTTTGCAATTCGCCCGTAAGCACAAGTTGGTTCCAGGGCGAAAAATTGAAGTCATCCGGCACGACCGGATTGCGGATTCTCTCGAACTAAAGGTTCAGGAAAAAGTACTGATTGCCATCGGTTCTAAGACCGCGGAAAAAATTGTTATCCGTTCTTGAACCCGCCATTTTTAAAAAAGGACTTGCCCCCTAACTGATGATTTTGTCAAACAGACATACCCTTATTTATCCTCAACTCCCATTAGTCATTTACTATGCCTAGAAACATTACCCTCTTTACCGGCCAGTGGGCCGATCTTTCCTTGCCCGACCTTGCCGCCAAGGCATCCCAAATGGGATATGATGGTCTCGAACTAGCCTGCTGGGGGGATCATTTCGATGTCGACAAGGCGGCGGTTTCCAAAAAGTACTGCCAGGAAAGATGGGAAATTCTTGGCGATCATGGGCTAACCGCCTTCGCTGTATCCAGTCACTTGGTCGGGCAGGCAGTATGTGATCTTATTGACGAGCGCCATAAAGCCATCCTGCCCCCTGATGTTTGGGGAGAGGGAGATCCCGAGAAGGTTCGCCGACGGGCCGCCAAAAAACTTGCCAAGACCGCAAAGGCCTGCCGCAATTTCATCAATGCCAAGCCGGGCAGGGGAAAGAAAGATGACTTTCCGGCGGTAGTCAATGGATTCACCGGATCGAGTATCTGGCACTCCATCTATGCCTTTCCTCCTACTGATCAGGCTTATTGGAACAAAGGCTTTGAGGATTTTGCTAATCGGTTTGGTCCCATACTCAACGAGTTTGAAAAGCAAAAAGTCAATTTTGCCCTTGAGGTTCACCCCACCGAAATCGCTTTCGATATTGCCAGTGCTCAACGAGCACTCGAAGCAGTCAAGGGACACAAGCGGTTCGGGTTCAATTACGATCCTTCCCATCTCGGGTATCAGGGGGTTGACTATGTGAAATTCATCCGCACCTTCCCGGATCGTATTTACCATGCCCACATGAAAGATGCTTGGTGGGGGCACGGGGATGGAACTGTCGGGGTGTTTGGAGGTCACACCACCTTCGCTGATCCACGCCGCTTTTGGGATTTTCGCTCCATCGGGCGTGGGGATGTCAATTTTGAGGAGATCATTGTCGCCCTCAATGATATCGGTTATGCAGGTCCCCTCTCGGTCGAGTGGGAGGACAGTCGGATGGATCGTTTTCATGGAGCCGAGGAGTCTTGTGCCTTCGTGAGGAAGCTGGACTTCAAGCCCAATGAAATGGCCTTTGATTCCGCCTTTGACAAAGAGAACCAGTAAACAATTTCCCCTTATGAAAAATAGAAAACTACGCATGGGTATGGTCGGTGGGGGGCGTGGCGCCTTTATCGGCGGGGTGCATCGCCGAGCCGCTGCTTTGGACGGGCAGATCGAATTGGTGGCGGGTGCTTTTTCCTCTGATCCGAAAAAGTCTGCTCTTTCAGGCAAGGACTTTTTTATCCATCCATCCCGCACCTACTCCTCCTATCAGGAAATGGCTGAAAAAGAGAGTGCCCTACCGCTGGGTGAGAGAATCGATTTCGTCTCTGTAGTGGTGCGCAACCACCTCCACTTCGAAGTGGCGAAAACATTTCTGCAGGCGGGTATCAATGTGATCTGCGACAAACCGGCGACCTTCACCTTGGCGGAGGCACGGGAGTTAAAGAAGATCATTGCCAAGAGCAAAAAAGTTTTCGCCCTGACCCATAATTACACCGGCTATCCCATGGTGAAGCTGGCCCGGCAAATGGTACAAAAAGGCGAGCTTGGAAAAATCATCAAGGTGGTGTGCGAATACCCGCAGGGCTATGCCATCACCGCCCTGACCGGGGAGGACAAGTCGATTGCCAACTGGCGGGCAGACCCGAAAGTCGCAGGAATTTCCAACTGCATGGGGGATATTGGCACACACGCCGAAAACCTCGTTCATTACATAAGTGGTCTGGAGATTGATTCCCTTTGTGCTGATCTGTCCGTCAATATTCCTGGTCGCAAGTTGGACGATGACGGCAATGTACTCGTCCGCTTCAAGGGAGGGGCCCGGGGCATCATCTATGCATCTCAGGTGTCCAATGGGGATGAAAACAATTTAAACATCCGTGTCTATGGAACCAAAAAATCCCTCGAGTGGCATCAGGAGGAACCCAATGATCTGATTGTCAAGGATGCCCGTGAACCCCGTCAGGTATACCGTCGCGGGAATGGTTATGTCACTGGTGCGGCAGCCGATCATACGCGTATTCCATTTGGTCACCCGGAAGGATTTATCGAAGCCTTTGCCAATGTTTACAATTCCGCAACCGTTGCCATACGGGATGAGATTGACGGAAAATTTCCCCGCAAGTCGGGTTACGATTACCCCGATATTAGGGACGGGATCATCGGAATGGCATTTATAGAAACGGTTGTTAAGAGTTCTAATTCCAAGCAAAAGTGGGTTAAATTCCCATCCATTCCAAAGTAAACCCAGTGTCTAGCGACTTTTAATTTTATGGCTCAAAAAATAGGAATCATCGGAGCAGGTGGCATGCTTCAATATCATGCACCCGGCTTTCAGGCTGGCGGTGGTGAGATTGTGGCCATCTGCGATATGAATCAGGAGGCGGCCCAGAAGGCGGCAAAAACCTACGGAGCCAAGCATGTATTTGCCGATACGCAGAAGATGCTCGACGAGTTGTCCGATTTGGATGCGATCAGTATCATCACCCCCAACCGCACTCACAAACCTCTTGCCATTCAGGCCCTGAATGCGGGCAAGCATGTGTTTTGCGAAAAGCCACCTGCCCTCAATGCCGCTGAAGTTGCGGAAATGAAGCTGGCGGCGGAAACCGCGGGTAAGACCCTGATGTTTAATTTTAACAACCGAGCGAGGCCCGAGTCCTATGCAATGCGTAGTTACTTGGAATCCGGGCAAATTGGCCAAATCAATTCCGCCCAGGCCAAATGGATACGGCGCACGGGCATTCCCGGCTTTGGAGGATGGTTTACCAATCGCACCCAGTCCGGTGGAGGTCCATTGATCGATCTTCTGCACATGATTGATTTGGCTCTTTTCTACATGGACTACCCCGAGCCTAACCATGTGCTTGCCCAGACCTTCGATGACTTCATTCAGGACAAAGGGTTCAAGGGGCCCTGGGGAATTCCTGATGTGGCTGATGGTGTCACCGATGTAGAGAGCTCAGCTCATGGATTCGTCACTTTTCAGAGCGGACAGGTCCTCAGTTTTCAGGTCTCCTGGGCGGAGATGAACAAGCGGGAGGAAGTTTCTGTCACCTTCCAAGGTACCCAGGCGGGCGGGATGGTGCGCCGGTTGTTTGGCCGGGATGGGATTGATGCCACTGCCGAGGATGACTGTGAGCTTTACTTCCAGGAGCATGGTCGTTCGGTCAACCGGTCTATTGTGGTCGAGGAGTGTGAAGACATGGGAAGAATTCGTTCGGCTCAAAACTTTGCCCTTTCCCTAGAGGGGGAAGAAGCGCCCCTGAATACACCGGATCAGGCGTTAGCCCTGATGAAGATCATTGATGCAACCTATCAATCAGCAAAGACCGGCCAACCGGTCGCAGTTACCTGAGCTTGCCAATCCTGTTCTTCTTCTTTAGATCTTATTCTTTTCACATGAGTAAACAGTACAACAAATTGATCAAGCGCCGTCGTCGTGCCGCCTACCTTGCACGCCGAAAAAAAGCTCTCACAGAAACGACACCTAAAAAAGTAGCCGCCAAAGCAAAGCCAGTGAAAAAGGCCAAAAAGTCCGTCCCTAAGAAACCTGCGGCCAAAGAAGAAACCACTAGTGCTGCCGCTGAAGTGAAGTCGTCTGATGTTGCGACTACAGAGGATGTTCTTGGGCCCGACACTGGTGCACCAGAGGCTGCAAAAACCGAAGGAGCACCTGCCTCCGAGGCAGAGTAATAACCTCTCTATTTTTTCATGCGGGGCATCTTTTACAAACCCGCATCTTTTCTCTATTTTTTCCTGTCGCTGACCCTATGCCTAGCGGCTGAGGTAAACCTTGAGGTCAGAAAAAAGGCTTACTTCTCTACACAATCTTTCCAGAGGATTCCAGAGCTTTTTACCTTTAAGGAATATGAGGGACTTAAGGTATATTGCCGATCAAACGATGCGAGCCGAGAGGGTTTTTACTTTGTTGTAAATGTAAGTGGTTCGATTGAAAAGGTACCCACTCAAATGCATTGGAACCTGCATTGGCTCATGCCCCATGCCCCCCGCCCCCAAACCAAACAAATTCCTATAGAGAATCCAAAAATTTTTGGGAAGGAAGTTTTTATAGGACTCACTGGAGGAGATTGGTCTGGGCAATCCGACCAACCCCTTGCTTGGTGTCTGAAGTTGCTGGATGGGGAAGGGCGGGAGATTGCTAAAGACCAGAGCTTTCTTTGGTCCAAGTGACCTTTTTCTTTCCATAGAAATGACCTCTCCATGGAGGCCGATTGGGCAAAAATACCATCTGTCTCATGGGGGGCTGGATGAAACCTTAGTTGGTGGACAAAGCTTCGCATGGACCTCATTACCGGATAATATCTGGACAGGTGTGATTACCCGATCGGTGGTCGAACTAAGATGGAAGGAAGGGCAGCTTTGCTGGCGACATGCAGGTGGTGAGGCGATTACTGAAGAAAGTATCCTCGATTATTTATGGTTGGATGATACCTACACTAGAGCAGTCGATGAACTACCTTGGCGAACGGATTCGGTCTTAAAGAATGCAATCCAAGGATTTCCGGGTTTGAGAATCTTGCGACAGCCCTTGGACGAAGTGCTATTGGTTTTTCTGTTAAGCTCGGCAAAGAGCATTCCCCAGATCAGGCAGCTTTGCAGAAAGATTCACAAGTTGCTCGGAGAAGATTTAGGTGGCGAAAACTATGCTTTCCCAGGATGGCCAAGCCTTTCGGCCTTGAGTGAGTCAGATGCCCGAGCGCTGGGCATGGGCTACCGAGCAAAATACCTGGTGGGAACTGCAGGATTCTTACAAGAAAGGCCCGGTTTTCTCGAAAATATTAGAGAAAAGCCCTATGAGGAAGCCCATAAACTCTTGATGGAACTTCCCGGCGTTGGGCCCAAGGTGGCGGATTGTGTCCTCCTTTTTGGTGGAGAGAAAACAGAGGCTTTCCCTATTGATACTTGGATACTTCAATCCCTGCAGAAACAGTATGGAATGAGGGGCTGGACCGTCGGGCAGATGCGGGAATTTGCACGAATCCACTTTGGCTCCCATGCGGGGCTGGCTCAGCAGTTTCTTTTCTCCCAGCAAAGAAATCTGGGTAAAAGAGAGCCCGTGATTGCTAAAAAAAGTAACAATGTCCTTTCCAATCGGGAGTAGTGGCGCAAGACTTGCCTCTTTGAAAAAATAAGTAATTGGATGAGTAACCCCTGCCAGTTTGACGGATATAAAACAGATCATTTTTTTGATGAGATGTTCGCTCAGGGAGAATCCCTCAATCCAAGGACTCATTATGAAAAGATATATCAACGGATTGACCGTTTGACAGAAAAAGAAATCTTAGAGAGAAGGCAGCAGGCGGACTCCTCCTTCCTGGAACATGGAATTACCTTTACGGTCTATGGTGATGAGGGGGGGACAGAACGTATTTTCCCCTTCGATCTCATTCCCCGTGTCATTCCCGAAAGTGAATGGAAGATTATTGAAAGTGGACTTCGGCAACGAATGCTCGCCCTCAATTTATTTCTCAACGATATCTACCACGGACGAAAAATCATAAAAGACGGGGTGATCCCCGAGGAGATTGTCAACTCTTCAAAAAATTACCGTCCAGAGATGGTAGACTTCG
>Ga0255767_1003101_pt1 | contig 14173 bp, 9 predicted proteins | sample 071ome_24_FD_179967 | JGI IMG/M metagenome (GOLD analysis project Ga0255767, IMG submission 179967) | Coastal salt marsh microbial communities from the Groves Creek Marsh, Skidaway Island, Georgia - 071402CT metaG (version 2) | ecosystem: Environmental > Aquatic > Marine > Intertidal zone > Salt...
TGTCGTGGCGGAGCGGACGCAGGTAGAGGGAGACGGCGAACGGGCGGTGGGCACGGCGCTGTGTATCGTAGTCCTATGCTCTGTTGGAGTAAGCGTAGGAATTTACTTCAGTGCCGATGCAATCGCTTCTTTCTACGACAAACCGATCGCCTCCGCGCTGCAGATTATGGCCCTCTCCGCTCCGTTCATGGCGGTTTGCTGGGTGTTTGTATCGGCCATTAGAGCACTGCGTATCGTCCTTTATGATGTGTACGTGATGTCGGTGGCAGGGCCCCTCATCCTTTTGGTGGGTGGGGTGGTCGTGGGGTGGGCTGAATTGGGATTGGCTGGCGTTGCCTGGGTCCAACTGGCCATGGCCGTGGGCATAAGCCTGTTGGCTGCGTATTATTTTCAGCGCTTTTTCTCGATTCGCGCGTGCTTCGAGCACGTGCGAAGGCCCGCGCGCTTGCGCGAAATGGCTCACTTCTCCTTCCCCGTCATGGTTACCGATCTGCTCTATGCCGTGTTAACCCAGCTCGACGTGCTGATGCTGGGATTCTTTGTTTCGGCGGAGATGGTGGGGGTATATGCACTTGCCCGGAGAATTGCCAGCGCCATGCTGAAAGCGCCTCAGGCTTTCGATCCCATTTTTAGCTCGGTTGTCAGCGAGCTTGCCGTGAGTGGGCGCTACGGCGAGTTGAGTGCGCGCTTTCGCGTGCTCTTTCGCTGGATTCTGACAATCAACTTGCCGATTTTCGCATCGCTACTGATCGTCGGCGACCAGCTGCTCACCCTAATTGGCGGAGACAAAATGCAGGCGCTGCCCGAAGTAGAGATTGCAGCGGGACTGTTGGTCCTCTTCATACTCAGCGTAAGCATGATGCTGCAGGGATCATTCGCACTGGCTGAGCCCCTCTTGGCGATGGCCGGACGACCTTATTTAAACTTTTTGAATAATGGCACCTGGCTCTGCACAAACTTTGTGCTAAACATCGTTTTTATCCACTTTTACTCGATGGGAATTGTCGGTGCCGCCTGCGGTGCGCTGTTATCGACCCTGTGTGTCAACGCGCTGCGTCTGGGCCAGATCTACCGACAATATGCCATATGGCCCTTTGATTTAAAGCAGGGAAAACCGCTTTTTGCCGCAGCGATTGCCTCGTTGGTCGGCGTAGCGCTACGGGACGCGGTTGGTGAGCCCGGATCTGCCGTAGTGGTCGCACTTGGAGGATTTGTGTGCGTGTATGGAATAGGGCTCGGGATGATGGGCGTAGAAGAAGAAGATCGCAAATTGGTGATTAAGGCCGTGCGATGGGTAGGAAACCGGCTGGGGCGTGGCAAGGCCGCCGAGTAGATAGGTAGAATAACGAGAAATTGGGGAGAAGAATTTCATGCGCGCAATCATACTGGCAGCGGGAGCGGGCACTCGTTTGCGACCGCTCACAAACGATCGTCCGAAATGCCTCGTCTCGGTCGGAGAGAAGGCCTTAGTGGACCATCAGATAGATGCTCTGCGCTCGGTTGGTGTAGACGATATCGTCCTGGTCGTCGGCTGTAAGGCCGACCAGGTGCGTGCCCACTGTGGCACGTCCGTGCGCTATATCGAGAATGCAGACTACCTCAGCACCAATAGCATCTATTCGCTGCATCTGGCCTCTGCTGAATTAGATTGCCCCACCTTTCTATTTAACTGCGATATCCTCTTCCACAGGGCTATTTTACAGTCTATGCTCGATGCGCCCCATGCCAATGTCGTTGCCGCCGACCCTGCAGTGGAACGGGTTCAGGGTGAGATGAATATCTGCTACGACTCGGAGCGCCGTATAACGGCTATCAGCAAGGAAATCCAACCGGAGGAAGCGCAGGCGCAGAGCGTTCAATTGGTGAAATTCGACGCGGAGGGTGCACGGCGCGTGCGCCGCGAAATCGAGCGACTGGTAGACGAAGATCAGAAGAACGCCTACCCAACTTCTGCCTACGGGCCCCTAATTGCGGAGCGATCCCTATTTGCAGTAGAGGTCGGATCGGCCGTTTGGGGGGAAATCGACTCCGTAGAGGATCACAAGCACGCGCTGGAATGCGTCGTGCCCGGATTGGGATAATGACTCCGCCTCAGATATGGATTGATGCGACCGAACCTTCAGCCGGTCGACAGCTTTGGGGTATGACGCTTGTAGAGCGACAGGTGCGGGAAATGGCTCTGCGCGGCGGCGTGCATTTCAGAATTTATGTTACCCCACAAACTGCAGAACGTGCTGCGGCGGTGCGTCCGGATCTTCATCGGCTCTATCACGTGGAAATAGAGACAGTAGAAGTTGCTGCAGGCTGTGATGTGTTCGCCCAGCTATACCGGGCAGATGGGGGTCTGATTCTCCTTGCTGGGGATGCTGTCTACGATGGGCGTGTGCTGGATTACTTGATGGATAGAGGCAGCGGACACGCCGTAATGGAGGAAGCACGTGGGGCTCTTTTCCTCGCGCCGGAAGAGGCGGAACAGCTCGCCGTTCAGGCAGGGAAATGGAGCGAGGCGTTGGCCTGGGCGATGGACCATCAGAACACCTGCTCGACGGCCGATCTCGATCCGTACGTAGCGGCACTGCGCTTGCGTATGCCTGCCTATATCTACCATCTGCACGCCGAAGAGAGTGCGAAAACCTTAGACCATCTGATGTATAAGAGGACGTTTAAGGGAGCGATCGACGGCGTTGCCCGCTACGGTTACTATCATCTCGTACGCTGGATTACCCGTCGTCTCGCGAGTGGCACCTCCGCGCCTAACGCGTACACAGTGCTATCCGTGCTCTGTGTCTGGGGAGCGAGTCCACTGATTGCCTGGGGGCATGTAGGGGCGGGTATCGCGACGGCTTGGTGCGGCGTTATTCTCGATTCTGTAGACGGTAAACTCGCACGCCTGCGTCTCCATCTGAGCGATGCGATGGGAAATTTTGAACACGTGGCTGCTATGCCGGGACTGGGTCTGTGGTTTCTGGCTACCGGCTGGCATCTAAGTGAAGGGCAATTACTTGCAGGACAGGTAGTTGCCCTTGGGACCTGGTCCCTTATATCGCTTTTTTTAGCGGATAAGATATGCAGTGGGCTGTTCGCCAAATGGGTGGGGCGAGAGCTGTTTGACTACCGGCCCGTGGATGCGTTTTTTCACTTGATTGCGGCCCGGCGCAACGTCGCTCTGCTCCTACTGACAGTGGGTGCCTTGTGCGACGAATTAGTGGCTAGTTTCTACGCGCTGGTCGCGTGGATGGCGGCAACTTTTGTTTTCCACCTCGTCCGTTTTGTCTGGGTTGTACTCAGTTTGCGCGCGGGGGAGGAGGAAGGCTCTTGATGTAGGCGATGATATCGCGGAGCTGCGCATCGCTGAGTCGATCGGCCCCGAAGAATGGGCTAAACCGACCGTCCTTAAAGCTGTATGCATTGGGATCTATACCCGATAACACGGAGCCCAATCCGTCGCCTTCGCGAACTACGCGAGCATAATAGGCCGGCTCTTGGTTGCGGGCTAGCGGCTTGGGGGCAATGCCTGCATTGCCGTTGGGATGGCAGCTGTGGCAAGCCGCATAAAAGAGATCTTTGCCGCTCAGGCGGTTGCCCCCTTCAAATCCTTTGTATTCGCCCGTGTGGTCGGCTCCCGGTGCCAGAGCTAAGGGCGTGCGCAGAGCGCGCTGAGAGATCGCCTTTAAATAGGCCCTTAAGTCTAGCTGCTGCTGGGCCGTTAGCTTGTCCTTATTGCGCATGTAATGCAGCACGCACACTGCGGCCGCTTCGTCAATAGTGGCGTAGGCATCAGATGCTTCCGGATCCTTACCCCACCAGGTTGTTCGATAGTAGGCATTGAATAGGCTATGGCCGGCTCGGATCAGGCCATCGTTGAACGTATCTTCGTCAAAGTCTGCGTGACAGTGTGCACAGGAAAGGCCGTTTGTGCTAATGGCAGGCGAGTAGAACAGCCGGCGCCCCGCTTCCGATGTGCCCGTGATCGTCATTTGCGCGAAAGCGGGTAGTGCGAATAGGATGGCGGCTCCAACAGCTGCATAGCGCAGATGAGAGAAGAGATAAAACGCATTTTTAAGCAATGGTGAATGAACCTCCGGAATAGGTGCTCTTTTGTTAGTAAGAACGACCTCAACGTCCTGTCAAGCGGAAAAGTAGAGGCCCCGTTGTGAACGGACATGTGCGCATTCGCGGCGCCGCTGAAAATAACCTCCGTTCCGTTGACTTGGACGTTCCACACGGGCAATGGGTTGCCGTTAGCGGCGTTTCTGGTTCGGGTAAGTCTTCGCTCGTCTATGATGTGATCTATCGGGAGGCGCAGCGGCGTTTTATGGCGGCGTTAGAAGTCGATAGCGGTGCGCAGTGGCGTGAGATGAGCCCCCCGCGGGTGGATCGCCTAGAGGGCTTGGCCCCGGCTCTACTGCTGGAACAGGGGGTGACGGGGGCCAATCCGCGTTCCACCGTGGCAAGCCTGTCTGGTCTGTACGACTATGCTCGTCTCCTGTATGCCCGGCTCGGTCAGCCGCACTGCCTGGAATGCAGGGCACCGGTGCAGTCGCATCGCTTCGAGGAAGTGTACGAAACGGCCCTTGGCTTATCGGAGGGAACGCGTCTGTTGGTTATGGCGCCGCGCCGCGTGTTGGAGGCGTGTGCAGGGCTAGATATGGTGGAGTGGATTGACCGATCTGGCTATCGCCGACTTCGCATTGAGGGAGAAGAGATCCTGCTTGAGGATGTCGAGCCCGATCGCCTGCGTCCGGGAGTTCGGGTGGAGATCGTCGTGGATCGGCTCGTCGTAAAACCGGAGGCAGCTCGGCGTCTGCGAGGATCGCTACAGGCCGCATTGGAAATGGCCGGTGGACAGGTCGTGCTCGCGCCCTTGGGTCCCGTGGGGGATATGCACTTTGCCGTGGAACCTGCCTGTGCGGCCTGCGGCACCCCCTTCGCCTCCATTGATCTGGCGCTGTTCTCGTTTAACAGCGCACAGGGAGCCTGCCCGACCTGCCGTGGTTTGGGCACCCAGACAGGGCTGAGCGAGGAGCGGATTTTTGAGGGCTGGACCTCCAGCATAGAAGAGGCGATTGGGCCGCTGTGGCAGGATTTCTCTCAGGGCAAGCTGCGGTCTACGGTAGAGAAGTTCTGTGCGCAGCAGGGCGTAGATATTGATGCGCCGTTGATTGACTGGCCCCCCGAGGTGCGACACTTGCTGTGGGTGGGGCGTGAGGGCAGGTCGCGATTTGTCGGTTTGCGCCGCGCGCTGGAAAAAATCGCTGCCAAGGCAAAGGGCGGTGAATTGGATTGGCTAGAAGCCCGCCTCGAAGATACCCAATGTGTTGACTGCAGCGGTCAGCGACTGCGTCCCGAAGCGCTGGCAGTAGAGGTCGATGGTGTCCATATGGGGCAGTTTAACGCAATGACAATAGACGAGGCGCTGCTCTTTATTGATGGACTGGAATTCTCGGGCGTGCGTGCGGTTGCCGGCGAGCAGATTTGCGGATACCTGAGCGCCCGGCTACGCGTCTTAAAGCAGCTGGGAATTGGCTATCTCGCGCTGGGGCGTAGCGCTTCGTCTCTTTCCAGCGGAGAGTGTCAGAGGCTGCGCTTGGGCGCTGCGCTGGAGTCGAGTATGACCCAGATGCTCTACGTGCTCGACGAGCCGAGCGCCGGGCTACACGCGCGCGATACTGCTTTACTTGCCGGGGCACTGGAGCAGCTGCGCGACGCCGGTAACTCCGTGCTGGTCGTAGACCACGATCGGATGCTAGTCTCCCGGGCAGATTGGCTTGTCGATTTAGGGCCCGGTGCGGGTGAAGGGGGTGGGCGGATCGTCGCCAGCGGCCCGCCCGATGCGGTGGACCTTGGCGATTCACTTACGCTGCGCTATTTGCGCGGTTTGCAGCGCATAGAAGACGGCCGCAGTCGTGCAGTTGGAGAGCGGGGCTGGCTGCGGCTGTGTGGGGCTCGGGGGCATAACCTCCGGATTGACCAAGTGCGGTTTCCGCTAGGCAACTTAGTGGGTATTAGCGGCGTATCCGGTTCGGGTAAAAGCTCGCTTGTGCACGAAACGCTCTACCCTCTGCTGGCGGCCCAGCTGCAGGGCGGAGAGCGCAGGCCGTTGGCATATCAGTCATTCGAGGGGTACGAGCATTTGGAGCGCGTCGTCGGCGTAGACCAGCGCCCGATGGGCCGTTCCCGCCGTTCTAATGCGGCGACCTACACCGGCCTGCTGGCCCCGATCCGACGGCTCTACGCCGAGCTGCCCCTGGCCCGCATGCGCGCCTACACGCCCTCTCATTTTAGCTTTAACGCCTCTCAGGGGGCCTGTGGGGTCTGCAATGGGAGCGGTGGGCAGGCGCGTTTGCAGGGGGAGTACTCGAGTGATGAATGTGGGAGCTGCGGTGGCCTGCGCTACCGCAGTGAGGTGTTGGACGTGTGCTTCCGGGATCGAAATATTGCCGATGTTCTCGCAATGAGCGTTGACGAAGCGCGCGCGTTTTTTGATGCGGTGCCCGACGTGTCGCGGCGGTTGGAGATGTTGGTAGACGTGGGTTTGGGCTATTTGCGGCTCGGACAAGAGGCGACGAGCTTTTCCGGTGGGGAGGCTCAGCGCATCAAGCTGGCAGCCGAACTTGGACGTCCGCGTCAGGGAGATACGCTGTACGTGTTAGACGAACCGACGACCGGTCTCCACCTCGAAGATGTTCGCCTACTGCAGCGCCTCTTACAGCGCCTCGTAGATGAGGGCAATACCGTTGTCGTGGTCGAGCACCACATCGAGTTTTTAGCCGCGGTTGATTGGTTGATTGACTTGGGGCCGGAAGGTGGAGCGGCGGGAGGACAGATTGTAGCGGCGGGGACCCCCCGGGCAGTGGCCGCTACAGAGGCGTCTCATACGGGCACCTACCTGCAATCCCATTTCGAGGAGTTGGAAGGCTGAGGCTGGTTCCGCGGTGCTGCAGCATGTCCCATTTTAGGCATGGGATAGCAGTTCGCCGTTCCAGGTTTAACAGAGAGAGCTAGGGAGCACGCTAAGTATGGAATGGCAGGCGATACAGCAGGCAATGCGCGAGCGAGAGATAGATGCTTGGTTGCTCTATGATTTTCGCGGTTCGAATCCCGTCTTCTGGCAGGTGGCAGGAGAGCGGCGCCAAACGACGCGGCGCGTTTTTCTGTGCATACCGCAAGAGGGTGCGCCAAGGGCGCTGGGATCGAGCGTCGAGCCAGCCGCACTCGCGGGCTTGGATTTTCCCATAGAGCACTACGCGAGCCGTCAGGAGCTCGTCGCAGAGCTGGCTGTGTCCGTTAAGGGGATGAACCGCGTGGCGATGGAATACTATCCGGGCGGTGAGTTGCCCGGTTTGTCTTGGGTCGATGGAGGCACCTTAGACCTAGTGCGCTCTCTCGGCGTCGAAGTCGTCTCTTCGGCTGACCTGTGTCAGGTTGCCCTAGCCACGTGGAGTGAGGAAGCCGTTGCCGCGCACGAGGATGCCTGCGCGCAGGTGGCAGAGGTTAAAGACGGCGCGTTTGAATACATACGCGAATGCCTGCGGGGGGCTATTCCGTTAACCGAATTCGAGGTGCAGCAATGGATTGCAGCTGCTCTCACTGAACGCGGTTTGGAAATAGACCATCCACCGATTGTTGCTGTCAATGGGCACAGCGGAGACCCCCACTATGCACCGCAGGAGGGATCATGCGCACGGATCGGAAAGGGCGACTGGCTGCTCATTGATCTGTGGGCGCGGCATCCTGGCGAGGCTCATCCCTTCGCAGATATGACGTGGGTTGCCTACGCCGGACAGCAGGTGCCCAAAGGACACGCTCGCGTCTTTACCGCTGTGAAAGAGGCGAGAGACCGGGTTGTCGAACGCGTGCAGGCGGCTTGGAAGACGTCTGAGCCAGTGCGAGGCTGGGAGCTTGATCGGATCGCACGTGACCATATTGAAGCGGCTGGATACGGCGCCCAGTTTGTGCATCGGACTGGTCACAGTCTCGGCCCCGGCCCAACCATTCACGCGCTTGGAGCCAACTTGGACGACTATGAAACGCACGATGAGCGCGAGATTTTGCCAGGCACGGGTTTCTCGGTTGAGCCCGGAATCTACCTGCCCGAGTTTGGCGTGCGGTTGGAGATCGACGTGTATGTAGATCCGATCGCCGGACCCCGCGTTACGACGCCTGTTCAGAACGAACCTATCTTGCTCGCCTAGGAGCGTTGCTCGTCGCCGGATTAGCCTTTATCATCTAAGGCACCAACACGTCATTTTGGAGATGCTATGACCCGCGCTTTCTACGTATCAACGCCGATTTACTACGTCAATGCCGAGCCCCATATAGGCCATGCGTATACCACCGTTGTAGGTGATTTTCTCAAGCGGTTTTACCAGCTTGATGGAGCGGACGCCTATTATCTGACGGGCACGGACGAACACGGTGAAAAGATCTACCAGGCGGCGCGAGCAGCCGGTACGGATTCTCAGAGCTTTTGCGATCGGATAAGCCAGCGATTTCGCGATGCGTGGGATACCCTTGAGGTGGCCAACGACGATTTTATTCGGACGACCGAAGAGCGCCACAAAAAGGTCGTGCGCGCTATTTTGCAGAACGTGTACGATAAGGGTGACATATACTACGACGAATACGAAGGGCTTTACTGCGTTGGCTGTGAGCGGTTTATGACGGACAAAGAGCTCGTTAATGGCATGTGCTCTGACCACCAACGGGAGCCGGAAAAGCGGCGCGAGGGTAACTACTTTTTTCGCATGGAAAACTATCGGACATGGCTGCGCGAACACATAGAAAGCCATCCCGATTTTATTCGTCCCGAGGGCTATCGGAACGAAGTGCTCAGCATGCTGTCCGAGTCTATCGGCGATCTGTCTATTTCGCGGCCAAAGGAGCGCGTTCCCTGGGGTATCGAACTGCCGTGGGACGGGGAGCACGTGACCTATGTGTGGTTTGACGCGCTTATTAACTACATATCGGCGCTCGAGGTGCCGGACGGCGATAAATTCGCTCGCTATTGGCCCGTCACTCAGCATCTGATTGGAAAAGATATTCTCAAGGCCCACGCCGTGTTCTGGCCTACGATGCTCAGGGCCGCAGAGATCCCCGTCTATCAGCACCTCAACGTCGGTGGATTCTTAATGGGGCCCGATGGTCAAAAAATGAGCAAGAGCCTGGGGAATGTGGTAGATCCCTTTGAATTGGCCGAATCCTACGGTGCGGACGCGCTGCGCTACTATCTGCTGAAGGATACGGTGTACGGGCAGGACAGCGCCGTAGGAGAGGCCCTGCTCGTGGAGCGCTATAACGCGGATTTAGCCAATGATTTGGGCAACTTACTGTCGCGCGTGCGCGCGCTACTCGGACGGCATTTAGACGGTGCGTTGCCAACGCCCGAGCAGATCGATCGCGATCGCGAAGTCATCGAGGAAGGCGAAGGGCTCTTAGGTCGCGTTCGTCCGCTGGTCGATCAGCTGCGCTTTTTTGAAGCGCTAGAGTTGGTTATGCGCTTTGTTCGTCATCTAAATCGATACTTTAACGATGAAGAGCCGTGGAAGTTGGCTAAAGATCCAGAGCAGCGAGTTCGACTCGGCACCGTGCTATACAATATCGCAGAGGGACTGAGGATCGCATCGGTATTGCTTGAGCCGGCCATGCCGAATAAGGCAAAGCAAATCCGTCGAGATCTGGGCCTGGGCGACTATGCGTTTGCCGATATCGGGGCGTGGGGACAGGCGCCTTCTGGGAGCCAGATACCCGACAAGGCGGATATACTTTTTCCAAAGAAGGAGCGAGAAGAGGTGGAAAAAACCGGGGAACAAGCGGCGAAGAAACCGGCCTCATCTGCGCAAAGAGAAGCGCAGATCGACGAGGTGAGTATCGATGATTTCGCGCGGATAGCGCTTCGGGTTGCCCGCGTTGTGTCCGCCCAAAAAGTGGAGAAAGCAGATAAGCTGTTGAAGCTGCAGTTGGACGTTGGAGACGAAGAGCGCACCGTCGTGAGTGGCATTGCTCAGTGGTATCAGCCGTCCGATCTCGTGGGGCGTCGCGTGGTCTTAGTAGCCAACCTCAAGCCGGCTAAACTGCGCGGGATCGTGTCTCAGGGCATGATTCTGGCTGCCGACGACGGGGAGGGCAACTTGGTGCTCGTCGAGCCCGGTGGCGACATTGCCGTAGGGGCAGAGGTGCGTTAATCCTCTCGTGTGTTTCGAAATCTTACGAGCGCTGATCGGCGCATCTTTGGTCAATAGGTCTGCAAGATGTCAAAAGTCGCACCGTTCAATAACGATCGGTGTCCAAGCAAAATAAGGGAGCGGTAATGGCGCCAATACGAATGGGTTTTATAGGCTGTGGAGGAAACGCGCGCGGTCACATTGGTCGCGTTTTGGAAATGGGTGAATGCGAAGTCGTCGCCCTGTGTGACAGCAGTGAGGGGAGTTTACAGGCAGCATGTGAACGCTATGAGGACGTAGCGAGTCTGCCGCGCTTTGTCGATTACAAAGAAATGTTGGACAGCGTTGAGATGGATGCAGTTCAAATTTCGACGCCGCATACGCTGCACTTTGAGCAGATCATGGCCTCGCTCGACAAGGGACTGCACGTACTGAGTGAGAAGCCCATGGTTTGTACGGTAGATCACGCTCACCAGGTCATTGCCAAGGCTGAGGAAAGTGGCAAGGTGCTGATGGTTTCTTACCAGCGCCATCTCGGAGCTCAGTACAGGTACGTGCGCAATCAGATCATGGCAGGGGAGCTGGGCGATATCCAGTTTGTCTCAGCGCTACAAGACCAGGCTTGGTATCGCGGCACTATGGGCCTGTGGCGCCAGCAGCTGGCTCTCTCGGGTGGAGGTCAGCTCAATGATTCAGGTAGCCATCTGCTCGACATTGTCCTGTGGATGACAGGCTTAGAGGTCGAACAGGTGCATGCCTACATGGAAAACTTCGAATCAGAGGTGGATATCAACTCGGCGCTGAGTCTCCGGTTTCGCAACGGTGCGCTGGGAAACGTATCCGTGGTGGGCAATTCGCCTACGGGTGGGATGTGGGAAGATATCACGATCTGGGGCAGCAAAGCCGTTATTTACATGCGCCAAGGTGAGATTTCTTACAAAACGCAGAATGGCAATGAAGTGTACGAGGTTTCGAACCTGCCCGGGGGCACAACGCCCGACCGGAACTTTGTCGACGCCATTTTGGGCCGCGACGTTGTGCAGGTGCCGCCCGAATGTGGACTGCGCGTGATTGAACTGACGGAAGCGGCTTGGGAATCGGCGAAGGTGGGCGCTCCCGTATCCGTGCAAATACGGTAATAATGGCGCTAGGCCCGTCGCGGGAGCGCGGATTAACCTTGGTGGAGGAGCGATCGACCGGGGAGTAGTACGCATTTTTCGAAACTCTATTCTGCCTTAAGTTTTTGTTTTTATTTGTTTTATATTTATTGCAATTTGAGATTGACCCGGACAACCCTCTCTCGTATATTCAGAACAAGTCGGGTTCAGGGGATGAAACTTCTGTTACCGCTATGCTGAGGCCCAGGGCCAAGCGAATGGGTCATACCCGGCTTTGTGAATTGGCATAAACGTCGCGCAGGGTTGGTGCAAAATGATGCGTAGTGCGCGCAAAAGGAAAGGAGGTGGTCCATTGAGTAGTCCAAGTACCGCAGGGAGGTTGATTACCTGATCAACTCCGGGTGTTTGACCACCTGGCCGGAGACACCCTGTCCTTTGGGATAGCAGTCTCTGGGAGTACTGCCGGGCGTATCCGTTTAGGATACGCCCGGTTTTTTTGTGCCCGTAGGGTGGTTGCTGATACTCTCCTTTTTTGCAATATTGTCGCGCAAATGATGGAGGTCTTTTTATGAAGCGCGTGGCCAAGGCTCAGGGACGTGGAAATATATGGTTGGAAGAAGTGGATCCCCCGAAGATCGGTCCGACGGAAGTGCTTGTGCAGGCCGAGCGTTCCCTGATTAGCCGAGGTTCGGAAATCGGTCGGCGCTACGATCGCGAGGAGGCAATAGATCCGCGGATTATGGGGTACTCGCTGGCTGGTCACGTAGTTGAAGCGGGGGCGGAGGTAAGAGATTTTACCGTAGGGGATCGCGTGGCCGCGCTGGCTCCTCATGCCGAATATGTAGCGATGGAAGTCGTAAACCCACCTCATCGGCCCTCCGTTGTGCCCATCGGACCCAGTCTATCGAGTGAGGCGGCCACCTTCTGGCCCTTGGCCACTAGCTCCGTTCTGTGGATGGAGCAGACGGAGGCAGGAGCGGATGACTGCATGGTGATACAGGGACAGGGTCTAGTCGGATCCGGATGTATGCAGGTGGCTAAGGCGCTGGGTGTGGGATGCGTTGCGGCCGTAGATACGCTCCCTCTACGCAGAGCATTGGCCGACCGGCTGGGAGCCGATAGGGTATTGGACGGGCTCGATGGAGAACTTGTCGAACAGGTGCGCGATTTGACGCAGGGGCGCGGTGCCGATGTCGTTGTCGAAGCCGTTGGCGGACGAGCGGGCTCTGCGGCTTTTGCTCAGGCACAAGACCTGGTTCGGCGCGGCGGTCTTATTCAAGTGCTGGGTTTGTATGAGAACGAGCCCCTTCCGCTCGACTCGGGTAAAATACAGGGCGTGCGTCTTGTTGGAGGTTATCTAGATGCCCGTGCGCGTCCGGCGGGGTCTGAGAAGGCTTTACAGCTCTTGTCGACGGGGGCGATACAGGTCGATCCGATGATAACGCACCGCTTTTCCTACAAAGAAGCCAAAGGGGCATTCGACCTGCTGTATAACGAACTGGAAAAGACTATGGCCGTTGTCTTGGTATGGGACGAGGCCTAAGGAAGGAGTCTAGGCATGGGCAGAGCAATACGCAGGCTGTTTAGGGCACCCTACGGCGTTCCCAATGCGCTGCAGGTTGTCGACGGACAGCTGTGGGTGGCCGACCAAATAACAGATCGGTTGGCCTTGATTGAAATCGCTGAACCTTCGGAGTACGGCGTAACGCGCCTTGTGCGCGATCTCCCTAGTGAATCCTCTAATACGAGTGGCATGGCGTGGGGAGGAGGATCACTGTGGGTCGCCGCTAACTGTCAAGCTACGCTGTGGCGACCGGCTCGTTCAAGTGATGCCCCAGAGGGGGAGGGTGCAATTCTGGAGGTCGACCCGGCTTCTGGTCAGACGCGCCGCCGCTGCCCGGTGCCGGGGGGCGGCGGTGTGCACGGGATGGAGTACGACCCATTCGAGGAGGGCATGGTGTGGATCACCACGCTCAAATCACAGACGTTGAGCAAGGTGCGCGTCAGCGACTGGTCTGTGCAGCATGTGATTCCTCTGCCCTACGGTCGCGCGCACGGCGTCGTGCGCGCTGAAGATGGCGTATGGGTGGTGCATACGGCCGATCGGGTGATCGTAAAGTTGGACTGCGTAGGAGGTGGGGAACTGGATCGGATTGAGGTGCCGCCAAGCGATCCAGAACCGCACGGCCTGTCGGCATTTGGAAATCATCTCCTATACTGCGATGCAACGTCTGGTTGGATCGTGCAAATCGACCTATGAGGTGCGTTTGATGAAGCGGATTATGACGTCTAGTTGGAGCCTCCATCGCACGTTAGGTGAGGTGATGTACGATTGGTCTGAAACACGCGGTACGCCGAAGCGTGCGTGCGGTGGGGAAGGAGAGATTTCCCTTCTACAGGTGCCCGGACAGTTGGCCAAGCGCGATATAGGTATGCTGGAGATCTGTCACTTTCATCTACCGCAGACAGAGGATGCCTATATCCGCGAACTTCGGTCGGAGTTGGAAGCTCATGAAGTCGACCTTTACAGCGTGCTTATTGACGCTGGAGATGTGGCCCATCCAGACCCCGAACAGCGCGCCCGCGAGGTGATTTGGGTGCGAGAATGGCTGGAGTTGGCTGCAGAGCTTGGAGCCCGCTGTGCTCGAGTAATTGCCGGGGATGCGCCGCCGGTCGGAAGCGGACCTATAGAAGACGACCCGGTCGTGTGTGCAAGCGCCGAAAGCTTTCGCGAATTGGCACGGAGCGCGCGTCAACTCGGAATTGGCATATCGACTGAAAACTTTCGTCCATTGGGCTGTCACGTCGACGCCCTGTCCGCCCTACTTGATCGGTGCGAGGGGGAAGTAGGTTTATGTGCCGACTTCGGGAACTTTAAGGGGGCAGAAAAAT
>Ga0255767_1003105_pt1 | contig 14164 bp, 13 predicted proteins | sample 071ome_24_FD_179967 | JGI IMG/M metagenome (GOLD analysis project Ga0255767, IMG submission 179967) | Coastal salt marsh microbial communities from the Groves Creek Marsh, Skidaway Island, Georgia - 071402CT metaG (version 2) | ecosystem: Environmental > Aquatic > Marine > Intertidal zone > Salt...
ATAATGAGAAAAAAATAAAATTAGGCACAGTTGGAGTTCCAAATCATGGAATGGAAGTAAAGCTTGCGGAAGACGGTGAGGTCTTAACAAGAGGTGGCGCTGTTTTTAAAGGATACTTTAAGAATGAAGAAGCTACTAAAGAAGTTATTGACGAAGAAGGATGGCTACATACGGGTGATGTGGGTGTATTTGAAGGAGAATTTTTAAAGATAGTTGATAGAAAAAAAGACATCATTATTACAAGCGGTGGAAAAAATGTTTCTCCTCAAGAAATTGAAAACAAGATAAAAATTTCTCCTTTTATAAAAGATGCAATTGTAATTGGCGACAAAAGAAAATTTCTTTCAGCTCTAATTGCTATAGAGTTTGATACTGTTTCTAATTGGGCATTAAGAAAAAATATTCCTCACACCACCTACAGAGATCTCTCAGAAAAGAAAGAAGTTCAAGACTTAGTCTGGAAAGAAATTATCAAAGCAAATGAACAGACATCAACTCTTGAAATTAGAAAATTCAGAATGATACCTAAAGAATTAGATCATGAAGATGGAGAGTTAACAGCTACTCAAAAAATAAAAAGAAATGTTTTAATAGAACAGTTTAGTGAGTTGATAGAGGAGATGTATTCTTGACAATCTTTTTGCAAGCAACAGTTGAGGGGCTTTCTCTCGCAGCTATATATTCACTTGTTGCAATAGGGTTTGTATTAATTTATAAGTCTATGGATGTACTGAGTTTTGCACAACCAGCACTTGCAGTAGTTGGTGCTGGGATAATAAGTTCACTAGCTGTGGATAGAGGTTTACCATTTATACCTGCATTATTATTAGCAATAATTCTTACTGGAGTTTTAAGTTTAATAATTGAGAGAACATTCTTAAGACCAATGGTTGGCGAGCCCGTGTTTTCAGTAGCAGTACTAACAATTGGAATTGATATACTCTTAAGAACTTTTCTAGATAGTTGGATTGGTATAAATCCAAGATATTTAGGAGATCCATTTCCAACTTATGGAACATTAGGATCTGTGAATGTAGGTGGTATAAACCTGAAATATTTAGAAATTGCAGCTTTAGTTACAGCTATAGTCCTAATAACCGTATTGTCTATTTTTTTCAAAAGATCTAAATACGGAGTAGCTATGAGGGCAACATCTTTTGATCAAGAAGCTGCCTTAGCTCAAGGAATTAATGTAGGTAGAATTTTTGGTTTAGTTTGGTTTATTGCAGGTATATTAGCCGCTTTTTCAGGTTTCTTTATGACAGGTGGTTTCAACACCTTATCACAATTTAGTTTTGTTAAGGCACTTAGAGCACTACCAGCAGTAGTTATTGGAGGACTAGACTCTATTCCAGGTGCAGTGGTTGGTTCTATCATAATTGGATTAACCCAAGGATATGTTGCTTACTATCAGTTTCAATTAGAGGGTATTGTAGGTATTTCTCTAGGTAATGGATTTTCATTATTAGCTCCATATTTAATTATGTTTGTTATTTTAATTTTCAAACCAGATGGACTGTTTGGTACAGAAGAGGTTGAAAGAGTATGAGAGGTAGGCCAAATCTTTATACAGATTATTCAAAAGAATCTGCAATATTTTCAAACAACACTCAAAAAGTTTGGTTTGTAATTGTAATAATTTCAGCAATTGTTTTTAGCTTTTTCGCATCTGACTATTGGCTATTACTTCTTACAACTGCTTTCTTAATTGCAGTCGCTTCGTGGGGGCTAAACATAGTATCCGGTTTTGCAGGTCAAATAAACTTAGCCCATGGTTTTTTTGTTGGAATAGGTACATATACCTCTGCAATTATCGGTGGCATTGCTACATCAAGCGTCATTGGATACGAGTTAGATATGATTATCTGGCTGCCTTTATCTGGAATAGCTGCTTCGATCGTTGGCTTAATGATTGCACCCATAACTGTAAGATTAAAGGGATTAAACCTAGGTCTTGTAACTTTAGCTTTAGTATTTATTGGATCCCATCTATTTTCAAATTTTAAAACTGTAACTGGAGGTGCTGGCTTAGGAAGAAAAGTAGCAAAATTAAAATTGCTTGGAGTTGATTTAGAAAGCGGAATTCAGATTGGAACATATTTTTTAGATAAAAATGAAATTCTTTATCTTATTTGCTTAGCTTTATGTATTTTTACAGGTTTAGGTGTAAAAAATCTAATTAGAACGAGAGCTGGAAGAGCTTACTCAGCAATTAGAGATGGCGATATAGCTGCCGAAGCAATAGGAATAAATATTTTTAGATATAAATCCTCAGCTTTTGCTTTATCAAGTTTTTTTGGCGGAATAAGTGGTGCAATGTTTTTCACAGTGTCTGGGGGAGTTGAACCTGGAACTTTTAATTTATTGTATTCGATAATTTTTGTTGCAATTGTTGTAATTGGGGGAGCAGGTACAGTTCTTGGACCGCTATTTGGAGCATTCTTTTACACTCTATTTCCTGCATTTATTCTTGTTGCTATTAAAGCACTTGAAATTAGTGAACAATCTCTACCATTAAACCTTGGTCAAATTGAAAGAATTTTATTTGGATTGTTTATAATTTTATTTCTAATATTTGAACCCAGAGGTTTATGGGGTATTTGGTTTAGGTTACGCAATTATTTTAAAGCTTGGCCATTTTCCTACTAGGATTTGAAAAACATAGTATTCTAATAATAATTAGTACTAATTAAATTAAGGGGGAGAAAATGAAACCATTGCGTAAGCAGGGAATCATTCTTTTTACAATTCTAGCCCTAATCATGGTAGCTTGTGGTGGTAGTGAAACCGCAGAAGAAACAGTTGAAGAAGCAGCTCCTGAAGTTGTTGAAACTCTTGACTCTCCTGCTGTTACCACAGCATCTACTGTTGAAACAGGTGTTGGAGTTACATCAGACCCTTGCCCAGAAGCAGTAGGAGGAATTCCTACTGGTGCTGATCCATCAAAAGGTTGTATTTACCTTGGATTATTAAATGACTATACAGGTCCTTTTGGACCTTTAGGTCCTGCACTAGAAACTGGTCAAAGAGCATTTTGGCTATGGGCAAATCAATCTGGTGGAATTGGAGATTATAGCGTAGCTATTGTAGAAGGATACGATACACAATATAATCCTCAAAAACATTTAGAAGGTTATAAGGCACAACGTGGTGAGGTTGCTGCATTAGCAATGTCACTTGGAACACCTCAAACTCAGTTTATTTTAGATGATATGGATGCAGATAATATGATTGCTGCTCCTATGTCTTGGTATTCAGGTTGGTCTTATAAAGAGAGTGACAGAGGATTAGTTGTTGAGTTCGGTGCAGCATACTGTGCAGACGGTATGAATGCTGTTGACTGGGCTTTGACTAATTTACCTGTCGATATTAAAACAATAGGAATTATGGGATTTGCCGGTGACTATGGTGGAGACTACGCCGCTGGCGTTAAAGCTGCTGCTGCTGCTAACGGGCTCACTGTTGCATGGGAATATGTTGTTCCTAGCCCAGAGTTTGACGTAGCGCAAGCTGTAGGGTTAATGGTAACTCAGCCAGTTGATGCTTATTTCCCAGCTATTGGGCCTACACAAATGGCTCAGGTTGCTGGTGGAGCTTTCCAACAAGGATTAACTCCGATAGCAATGATGGCTGCACCTTCATATAATGATGCATTTACTGCAGAAGGTTTCGCATTAGCACCATTATTCCAGTCTGGATCTATGTATCTCATGGCTTTCGTTGCACCGTATGAAGCTGACACACCAGGTCACGCTGTTATGCGAGCAACACTAACTGCATTGGGAATTGAATCTGGAAACTTGTTCTTAACCGCTGGTTGGGCTTCTCAACACCATATAAAAGGTGTACTAGAAGCAGCAGTCAAAGGTGGAGACCTAACAAGAGCTGGAATCAGACGTGCTGCTGCCAACGTTTATGTTGACTCGGACGGCATGATGCCAACTAGAGAGTTAGGACAAAACAGAGCAGATGCTGAGAGCTTTGTTGGAATTCCTGACGCAACTGCTACAAGTGGTATTAGATTATTAAGTAGCAACTATGTTGGTCCATCAGCTGCAGGTTATGACTGGGAAGCTGGTCCATGTAGCTAATTAAGTTTTAATTAACTTATTTTAAAGAGCCGGCTTTTGCCGGCTCTTTATTTATATGTATAACCTAAAATCAAATTGTGAAAAATTTAACAGTTAATCAAAAAAAATTCTTACTTATATTTTTAGTTTTGTTTATTGTTACTTCTTCAGCAGCTCTTATTCCAACAGACTATTACTTTATGTCACCTGGACCTCCTTATCAATGGGAAATTGAGTATGGCGATATAGATAATTACTTATTTGAAGGCAATTTATTTCAACTTACAGTTAGAAGAGATGAAGCAAATGCACTTATTTATGCTTGGTCTTTAGTTAACGAATCTTATGATTTGTATCCTAGAGAAGTAATTTTACCAGATGGTGTTTCACCAAAAGAATTAACTGAGATAAGTATTCAAAATATGAGAACTTCAGAAAATGTCGCTATTGCAGTTGCTTTACAAAATTTAGGGTATGAAATTGATACTAAGGGTGATGGTGTTTCGGTAGTGGGTTTACTTGATGATTCTCCAGTTAAGGACAAATTGAAAAAAGGCGATTTACTGAACTCAATTAATAATATTGAGATATTTTCAGCAACAGAATTTATATCTACTTTAAGAACTTACTCCATAGGAGAAACAGTTTCTATAGGGCTTTTAAGAGAAGTAGATGGAGTCAAAGAACAAATGTATATTGAAACAACACTAATAGAGCATGTTGAGTATAAGGGGGAGCCTATGGTTGGTTTTCTAGCCACAACTGTAAATGAAAGGTTTGATTTCCCCTTTGAAATAGATATTAAAACTGGCAATGTAGGTGGACCTTCGGCTGGTTTAATGATGGCACTAAATGTTTATAATAATTTAATTCCCGAAGATATAACCAACTCAATGATAGTTGCTGGAACAGGGACCATTGAAATAGATGGATCAGTAGGTCCAGTTGGTGGAATAAAACAAAAGATTATTGCAGCAAAAAGAGCTGGTGCAGAGCTCATTCTTGTACCAGTTGCTAATTTTGAAGAGGCTAGACCATTTGAGACTGACAAAACAGCAATAGTTGCTGTTGATTCTTTCGATGAAGCATTGTCAGTAATTTCACAGTATAGTTCACGTTAAAGACGAGAGATAAATAATATATAACCATGGTCAATATAGGTGGTACAAATACTGGTAACGAGAGAAGAGGATTATCTTTTCTTGTTTTTGTTGGAATAATTGGGTTTTCAGTTGCTAGAGCTATAGCAACTTTTTTTACAAATTATTTATGGTTCGATTCTGTTGATTTAAATTCAGTATGGATAAAAATTCTATTAACGAAGTCTGCTTTGGTTGCTGCTACCTCACTGTTAGCATTTGTATTCATCTTTATAAATTTAAGACTTGCTGTTAGAGCAACACCAGTAATGGACATTTTTGAATCCTTTGATTCTCAAGATCCATTAACTAGGTTCAGAGAATTTTTTAATGAACGTTTCTTAAAGTATAGACTCTGGGGCGCTATTGGTCTTTCTTTGTTTTTAGGTGCTGGTGCTTCGCAATTGTGGGAACAAGTTTTGTTATTTATAAACCAAAAATCTTTCGGAGTTTCTGATCCTATTTTCCAAAATGATATATCAAGTTATGTTTTTGGATTACCACTGTATAGGCTTTTCGTGTCTTGGGGGTTTCAATTAGTTATCTTTACGTCATTTATTATTGTTTTATTTTTTATCGCAACTGGAGCTTTACAACTCCGTCCAGGTAGGTTGCCTGAAGTAAGTAGTGGTGCAAAAGCTCACCTCTCTGTATTACTTGCATTTGTAGCTGTCCTCAAAGCTTTTGCTTATAGATTGGATTCTATGGAGTTACTGTATTCACCAAGAGGTAAAGTGTTTGGTGCTAGCTACACAGATGTTGTCGCACACTTGCCTGCCTTAAATCTATTAATCCTAATATCGTTATTTGGTGCAGTATTACTTTTAGTTAATATAAGGAGAAGAGGTTGGTTACTTCCAGCTACTTCTATTAGCCTATGGCTCGCAGTATCAATAATCGTTGGAGGAGTTGTTCCTGCTGCAATTCAAAGATTTAGAGTATTACCTGATGAGTTAAATAAGGAACTTCCTTATGTTGAGCATCATATTAATTACACCAGACTTGCTTATGGTTTAGATAGTATTGAAGAGAAATCGTTTGAAGCCTCACCAAATTTAACAGATAGTGATATAGCTGATAATGCTCAGACAGTGGACAATATTAGATTGTGGGACCCAACAGTTCTAGCAGAAACATATAGTCAACTTCAAGAAATCAGAGCATATTACGCACTAGATGAGGTAGATGTCGATCGTTATGAAATTAATGGTGAGCTTACACAGGTAATGGTCTCAGCCAGAGAGCTAGATCAGACTAACTTGCCGGCAGTAGGCTGGGTTAATGAAAGACTTCAATATACGCATGGCTATGGTGTTGTATTTAGTCCTGCAAATAATGTTGCAAGCCAAGGTCAACCAGATTTTTATGTAAAAGGCGTGCCTGCAACTACAACTGTTAGTGAGCTTGAAGTTGAACAACCAAGAATATACTTTGGGGAATCAGCAGAGTCTGTTGAGTATGTGGTTGTGAACTCTTTACAAGACGAAGTTGACTACCCTTTGTCAACAGAGGGTCAGTCAGTTGCTTACACGAATTACTCAGGAGATGGTGGTGTAGGAATAGGTTCTTTTTTTAGAAGACTCGGATTTGCTTTACGTTATAGTGAATTAAATTTATTAATTTCAAATCAGCTCTCAGATGACTCTAAGTTAATTATGGAACGTAATGTTGTAAGCAGAGTCAAGAAGGCTGCTCCATTCCTGTACACCGATAATGACCCATATTTGGCACTTATCGATGGAAATTTATTTTGGATAATTGATATGTATACTGTGTCTGACAAATATCCTTATGCTGAGCCGGCTGATACAAGAAGAATTAATGCAAATTCTGGTCTTCCAATGAATTTTAACTATCTTAGAAATTCAGTAAAAGCAGTTGTTAATGCTTATGATGGCACAATGAATTTTTATATAGTTGATGAAACAGATCCACTTATTTCTTCATACAGTGATATTTTCCCAACTCTGTTTACACCTAAAAGTTCAATGAGTAGTGAGTTACTTGACCATATAAGATACCCAGAAGATTTGTTTACGATTCAATCCGATATGTATAGAGATTATCACATGACTGACCCAAGAGTGTTTTATGCTGATGAAGATCCTTGGGTAATACCATCTGATTCATCAACAACACCTAGAGTTGCTACTTTAAGGGGAGAATTCTCTGAAATAGGGTTCAAGCCAATGTTGCCATATTATTTATTAATGAGTTTGCCGGGAGAGAGTGATTTAAGTTATCTTATTTTTCAGCCATTCAATCCAGAAAATAGACCAAACATGCAATCATTTTTAGTAGCAGATGCAGATCCCGAAAATTATGGACAATTGATAGATTTTAGGCTTCCAAAAGGAGAATTTGTTGATGGACCAAGTCAAGTTGCCACAAGAATTAATCAGGATCCAGACATTTCGCAAATATTTACTTTGCTAGATCAGCAAGGTTCTAGTGTAATCAAAGGCAATCTTTTCGTTGTTCCTATAAAACAATCAATACTTTATTATCAACCAATTTATCTTCAAGGAGAACAGAATCCTCTACCTGAATTTAAATTTGTTGTAGTTGTTTTCCAAGACAGAATAATTATGGAGGAATCGCTGTCAGAAGCTTTGGCTAGTGTATTCGGGGGCGATTTTGCGACTGAGAATATTGAAGACACAGAAGGTGAAAGTCCTCTTGAACTTCTCGAAAAAGCAACTACAGCTTTTGAAAAAGCCCAAAAAGAATTACTAAACGGAAACCTAGGATTGTATCAAGACCTAGTTGAGCAAGCACAACAATTTGTAGACCTTGCTTTAGAACTCTTAAATAACGATTAAATTTCTTGAGTTTAAATTAATTCTTATTAATATTAATTAATCAGCGCGGGGTGGAGCAGTCTGGTAGCTCGCTGGGCTCATAACCCAGAGGTCGTAGGTTCAAATCCTACCCCCGCTACCAATCTATCTTATAAAGAAATCTATTATTCTTTTTCTGCCTGTTGAAGCAGCTAATAATTTTAATGCAAATAATCCTGAAGCTCCTAGATAAGCTAAGCTTCCTAAAACTAGAAAAATTCTCCAAAATAAAATTTCATCCATGTGTAAATTATAAACTACTCATAGACAATAGCTATTTGGTAAGTTCAATTATTTCGTTAGCTGTAATCTCTCCATTGAGTGTATGCAAGATTAAAAGATTGCTATCTAAAACTAGAGTAGTTGGAATTCCAGTCCAACTGAACTGAGATAAAATAAGATCAGACTCTTCTTCTTCCAGTATATTTTTATAAGTTATTTTATTATCTTCAATAAATTCTCTACCATTTGATGCTGAGTCATCAACAAGAATACCAATGACTGTTATATTTGATTGTTCGGAAATTTTTAATAATTCATCGACTTCATTTTGACAAGGAATACACCAACTAGCCCAAAGATTAAGAACGATATAATCTGTACTGATTTGTTCGTCACGAACTGAACTCAACTGCTTAAGTGACTCAACTTGAATTCCATTGTTTATATCTGAAATAGAATTATTTTCCTGATCAGTAGTTGAGGCATTTAATACAGCGATACCAATAAGTCCTGTTAATAGTATGAGTAGTAAATTTCTTTTAATCATAATGTAATGTTATTACCTAATACAAATACAATACTAAACATGGACATTCAAGACATAAATTATCCAGGATTTAATAGAAGCCTTGAAGAGCTTAACGCTATTACAAAATTAAAGAAAAATTCATGCGAGATTCTAGATTTTACTGAAATTGAGTGGGTTAGAGATGTATTACGTCAAAGGATTAATGAAAATAATAATCTAGAGATTAAGTTTAAAACGCCATCTGAAAAACAAGTCGAAGAAGTTTCAGCAATTGTAGGAGCAGTCATCGATATGGAAGAATTAAAAAATAACTTCCATAAAAATAAAAGAATTATAGGAATTACCTCTGGTAAGGGAGGTGTTGGAAAATCTACTGTAACATCATTACTTGGCATTGCATTAGATGAACTTGGTAAGAAAGTTGGGATTCTTGATTCTGATATTTGGGGCTACTCGGTTCCAAAGATTTTAGGGGCTAAATTTCCTCCAATTCCATTTAATGAAAGAATCTTTCCTTCAAAAATTAATAATATAAGTGTTATATCAATGGAGTATTTTGTAAAACAAGATGAAGCGGTTATCTGGAGAGGGCCAATGCTTCATAAAGCCATAGAACAATTCTTATTTGAAGTTTTATGGCAAGACATAGATATATTACTTATAGATATGCCACCTGGTACTGGTGATGTTTCTATTTCTTTATCTCAATTCTTAAAATATTTTGAAAACATTGTTGTTACAACTCCTCAAACAAATGCAACAATGGTTGCAGAGCGATCAGGAATTATGTCTAAAAAAGTTAATGCCAGCATTATTGGAGTAATCGAAAATATGTCATATATGGAAGTTGATGGAAATAAACTTTATCCATTTGGTAAGGACGGAGGAAAAGAACTATCGAAGAAACTTGATGTACCAATTCTTGGAGAGATGCCTTTACTAGAACAAATAACTGTCGCTTCTGAAGGAAGTGATTTATTTGCTTTTAAAAATGATCCAAACTTTAATAGAGTTATTGATATTGCTAATGAAATTTTGAAATTTCAACCTAAAAAGAAACCAATCGATCTAAAGATTAATTAAGTAAGTACCTAGCGAAACTAAACCCATTAAAAAGCAATAAATTGAAAACACATTCAATTTAGAACTAACTGTAAAATTAATAAGAACTCTGATTGCAACTAGTCCGGAAAGAAATGCAGCAATGCAAGGAATCCATAAAGAGCTATCAAGAGGTTCTGTAGCCTGCATAAATGTTAGAAGCCAAGCTCCAAAAATTGTAGGCAATCCAAGAAGAAGTGAAAAGAATATTGCTTCTGTTTTTTTTAATTTCAAATATAATGCTGTACTTAGAGTGATACCTGATCTTGATACTCCAGGGAATAATGCAAGGGCTTGGGCAACTCCTATTGTTAGAGATTCTTTTAATGAAAGATCTAAAATACTTTTGCCACCCTCTTTCAGCTTGTCAGCAAAATACAACACACTTGCAATAAAAATATAGGCTAATGCTGTTATTACTAAAAGCACGCTACTTTCATCAATTAAATTACTTATTGGTAAAAATAATCCAAAAGCTGCAGCCGGCATTACACCTACAACTATAAGTTTAAAAATTTGAATTAATGAGTCACGGTTTTTTAAGATCGAAAAAATGTCTTTAAAGTAATATATTAAAATTGAAAAAAATGTTCCTAGGTGTAAAAAAGCTATTTCATATGTATTAAAACTGTTGTCTTTAAACAACTCAGACAAAACCACGAGATGTCCACTTGAAGAAATTGGTAAAAATTCAGTGACGCCTTGTATAATTCCAAATAAAATATCAATCATAATTAATTAATTGTTGAAAAATGCCATCCTTGACATGATGTACATAAGTATATTCTAAATTTTTTACTGTATTCTTTTTCTACAAACAATCTTTCTTTTCTTGCTTCATTTTCAGAAGAAAACCTTCTTTTGTTTGAGCATTTAGGTTTATTGTTCATTCATTTATAAGATTAAATTTGTAAATTGTATAAACGAGCTATATCTTATTTATTTTTAATGAATTAGACTCAAATAAATGAATTATTTAGCAGTTATTCTTAGTTATTTACTTGGTTCGATAAATTTTGCCTATATTACAGCACGAATAAAAGGTATTGATATTTCTTCTAAGGGAAGTGGTAATCCAGGAACTTCTAACGTGTTAAGGACATTAGGAAAAAGATCAGCTGCAATTGTGTTGTTTGGAGATTTATTGAAAGGAGCAATTCCAATCGTATTTTTCTACCAAGATCAATATTTTTTAGCTTACGGACTAGCTGCAGTAATTGGCCATATTTATCCAGTATTTTATAAATTTAAAGGTGGAAAAGGGGTTGCAACGTACCTCGGTGTTTATATTGCAACAGTTTTAATGAATCCTTATAATTCTGACTTATTCAATATAGAGATATTTCAAATACTTAATATACCTGCACTTGCTTTTTTCTATTTTATTGTATTTAAAACAACTCGTGTGTCAGCAATTGCTAGTCTGACAACAGTCTTGATAACTGTATCGTTATTAATTTATACAAACAATGAAATATCTAATATTGTAGTTCTTGTTGTTCTATTTTTTTTAATATTATTAAAACACTCTGAAAATATCAAAAGACTTAGAGAAGGCAAAGAAAATAAATTTTAAAAAGAGAAAATTTTTATAAAACTAGTTAATATTAAATTAACAACAGTAAGGGCAGGGCATGAGTTCTACACTAGTTTTAATAGCTTTAATGATATCGCTTTCAGTAGCTGTTGTTTTTCCTGAGCTACAATATTCAAAAGTCAAAAAATCTATTTCTAATGAGTATCAATTTATGGTTGAGAAACAAAGAAGAGGGTTTATCACATTGGGATTAATAGCTATGTCAAGTTTTTTCATAGCTCTTCAAACTCTCTCAGTTCCAATTTTTGTTTTCCACCTAATTGTTGATATAGTTTTTGGTATTTATGCATACATTGCATTTCAAGTACGATCATCCTCTCTTCAAAGAAACAGTTTCACTTATGAAGATGATTCATCTGCAGATAATGACAATGTTGAATATTTAAAACAAGCAGTATAATTGTCCGAATCTGAAGCTAATTTAGAAAATTTATCAGCAGCTTTCGATAAGTTAAATGACGAGCGTGAACAATCTTTAACAATTTCTAGAGAGATTGTTCGTGAGTGCTCAAAAAGTATTAGAAATGTTCATAGAAACGATATATCTGATGCTGAAAAACATATAAAAATCGCTCAAGAAAAATTAAATGATTTAAAAAGTATTTGTAGTGAAATTTCAGAAATTAGTTATGCTGGCTATGTTTTAGACGCCGAAAGAGAGTTTGTAGAGGCAGTTATGTTTTATAATTTTGAGGTTAATGGAATAATCGAACCGTTCTCTGCATTTAATTTACATCCTTCTAGCTACATACAGGGAATAGGGGACACTATCGGTGAGTGGAGAAGAAAAGCACTCGATCATTTAAGAAATCTTGATATTAAAAAAGCTGAAAAATACTTAGAAATTATGGAAGAGGGCATGGGGATATTAAACGAGTTAGATTATCCAGATGCACTGACTGGAGGGCTTAGGAGATACGCTGACAATGCTAGGTCAATAATTGAAAGAACAAGATCCGATATTACAAATGCATTTATTAATGATTCATTAAGAAAAGATTTATCTAAGATTATTAAAAATGAAATATAAATATATAACTGGTAAAGTCTTAGACATACCTAATCCAAATCGTTGGGACAGTTTAGACCAGCTTCTCGAATGGTGGCCAGAAACTTTTGTATCAGGAAGTCAAAATGATTATGGAATGAAACTATCTCCTAGACTTGAGAATTCCAGGATAATAGCAAATTATAAATTTGAGTCTAGATTTCAGGGAGGTCCTGGATTAGTACATGGTGGAATCTTGTCTGCAGCCCTAGATGACATAATGGGCTATGCATGTGTAATCCACGATAGATCTTGTGTTACAGCTAAATTAGAAATTAACTATATTACTCCCGTTCCAGTTGAAAAAGAATTTCTATTGCAGGCATGGGTATCAAAAGTAGATGGTAAAAAGTTATATCTAGAATCAGCCATTTCGAGTGAAGATAGCATTCATATAGAAGGAAGTGGATTATTTATTGATCTTGGAAATTATCCAGGCCAGCTTTATGAGGAAAATAAAAATTATCCTTAATCTAAATCTTTGAGATTAAGAAATGACTCATTGATTGAATACTAATCATTGGATTAACACCTGAGCATCTTGGAAAAGTAGAGGCGTCAACAATATATACATTGTCCAAACCATGAACTTTTCCATCTAGGCCGACAACTCCATTATTTGGATCAGGATTAATCCTTGCTGTTCCCATTTGATGAGCTGAACCAAGAAGGATTCTAAAAGGTTCATTTTTAATCTTTCTTACTTTACTTACGAACTCTTCAATACTCTGATTAGAAGATTTTTTCCAATGCATTGTTGGAGATGCTGCAACCATAATTTCTTGAGCACCAGCTAAATAGTTAGCTATTACTAGGTTTTCTAATCCGTGAAGCAGGTTTGCATGGTCAAAATTATTTAAATTATAATTCCACAAATGTTGAGGATCTTTATTGATTATTGTTCCAGAACTTGTATCTGAAGTTAAGACAATACTTCCGGACCAGTAATTGTAGCTTTTTGCAAAATCATCAAAATCATCATTGTTGTTAGGAAAAAATGGGAAAAATAAGCTTGGATGCATTGGTAATCCCTCCAGAAGATATCCATAGTTATCTTTCATGAATAAGTTGTCATCAGAATAAATTCCCTGCATTGTTCCCGCCCATGGCTTTTGCTCCTCGGAGAACTTTCCTGCAACACCTGAGACAGGATGAAGTTTGAGATGTTGTCCAAGATGTTTATTTTTATATCCACTGTTTAATAAGATTTTTGGAGTGTTTAAGGATCCAGCTGCTAAAACAACTTTATCCACTGCTATTTGTTGTACGTTTCCATTCCTTTCAACATTGATATGCGTTGCTCTACCATTTGATATAGTTAGATGTTTTACTGAAGTATTGCTGTATACATTTTGACTATTAAATTTATCTTCTGGAAACCAAGTTTTATATGATGAATTGATGCTTTCATCTGAATGTCCAAACGTACTAAAACCACTCTCAAGGCATTGGTCATTACTTGTATTTCTTGGAATTATTTTATAACTAATGTCATTCTGACTTAATCCCTCAGCCAGCTTGGTCTCTTTTTGTGGAATTCTATTGTTTGCTTCAGAGACATTCAATTGTTGGCATATAAAGTCCATACTGCTTTTAAAGTTACTTGAATTGAAATAAT
>Ga0255767_1003116_pt1 | contig 14133 bp, 6 predicted proteins | sample 071ome_24_FD_179967 | JGI IMG/M metagenome (GOLD analysis project Ga0255767, IMG submission 179967) | Coastal salt marsh microbial communities from the Groves Creek Marsh, Skidaway Island, Georgia - 071402CT metaG (version 2) | ecosystem: Environmental > Aquatic > Marine > Intertidal zone > Salt...
CGCGAGATGACGCGACGTGAGCGAGCCCGGTGTGTCCCGGTGCGTGCGTGTGACGAAAAAAGTGGGGTGGGTGTGGAAAGTCTGGGTCGCGAACGGTCCGATCGGTAGCGGTAAAAACGTCGAGTCGTCGACCGTGGTCGAGAAACCAACCAACCACCCGCGGGGGCGCGGGCGGGTGAAACGACGGAGGCGGAGTGTTTGCCCGTCGCGGGCGCGTTACGAATTCGCCCAGGACGGCGTCGGGCGTCGGGCGTCGGGCGGGCGCGGGAATGAGATGAGATGAAGATGAGATGAGATGAGATGGCGATGGACGCGTGATGGCGCGAGACGTCAGTGCGCGCCGCCGGCGGGAGACTTGGGGCGCGGGTGAAGGCGACGGCGACGGCGACGACGATGGATGCCGTATGGACGTCGAGCGATGCGGTGACGACGGTGTCGGCGGCGGTGTTGTGCGCATCAGTGGTCGGACTCGTGGCGGTTCGAGCGTCGAGACGGGCGGTGGAGTTGTCGTCGTCCGCGTCCGCGCCTGCATCGACCTCTGTGGTGGGAAGGTTGTTTCGGGGAGGACTTTTTGGAAGCGGTGCCGGCGGTAAAGGCGGGGCAGCGACGGCGGCGTTTGATTCCGCGGGCAAGGTTCGGTTGAGCGTGTTTTACGGGACGCAGACGGGGACGAGCGAGAGGTACGCGAGAGAGGTGGTGGCGCACGCGCGGGCGAGGTACGGCGACGCCGTGGCGGCGCGCGCGGTGGATTTGGAAACGATCGATGGCGTCGGAGCGGAGGATGCGATGTTGGAGGAGACTGGATGCGCAGTGTTCTTGCAGTCGACGTACGGGGACGGGGAACCGACGGATACGAGCGCGGATTTCGTGTATTGGGCGCGAGACGCGGCGAGCGACGGACGCATGCCAGACTTGCTGGAAAGTTTAACCTTTAGCGTCTTTGGCTTGGGTAACAGATGTTACGAACAGTTTAACGCAGCGGCGAAGATGGTTCACAAGGCGTTGGTCGAGTTGGGGGCTCAGCCTCTGCTCAAGCTTCACCTCGGGGACGACGACCAGTGCTTGGAGCAGGATTTTGAAAATTGGATTGAAGCCTTCTGGCCGGCGTTTGAAACCAAGTTTGGTTTGCATTCGGACGGCGCGGACGAAGAGTTGCCGCACTACGAGGTCGTTGTGATGGAAGGCGCCGAGGGTGAGCGCGCGGCGGCGAGCCAAGCGTCAAAGTTTGAGAAGGAGCACTCTGGGGCAAAGCTCGTCGCCACGGCGGCGAACCCGTACCTTGCCAAAGTCAAGGTTGTCCGCGAACTCTTCTCTTCGGATGCGGACAGAAGCTGCGTGCACGTCGAGTTTGATCTCACTGATTCGAGTGTTCACTACAAGACGGGTGATCATTTGGGCGTGTTTGCTGAAAATAGCAAGGACATTACCAAGCGCGTCGCAAAGGTCCTCAAGTGCGACGTCAAGCAAGTGTTCCGTCTGCGCAAGCCTGACAACGCTCCGGCGTCTTTGGCAGAGCCTTTCGCCACGCCGATGACTGTCGGCGATGCTTTGGCGCGATATGCCGACGTCTTGACGCCGCCGCGCAAGCAAGCACTCGCTGCTCTCGCTTCGGTAGCGACGGGTAAGGAGGCGGATAAACTCGCATTTTTGGCGTCTCCGGCGGGTAAGGATGAGTTTGCAAAGTACATCACCAAGCCTCATCGTTCTCTGTTGGAAGTGATGGAGGATTATTCCAGCGCGGTGCCAGATCTTGGGCTCTTTTTCGGCGCGATTGCGCCGCGACTCGCCCCGAGATACTACAGCATCAGCTCCAGTCCGGCGATTGACAAGAATGTCGTCACCGCGACGGTGGCAGTCGTTAAGGAACAGGTTGCCACTGGACGCGTGCACGAAGGCGTCGCGAGTACCTTCCTTCAGCGCGCTGTCGAAGGGCAACGCATTCCGGTGTTTGTCCGCACGAGTACCTTCAGGTTACCTGAGAACCCCGAGGCTCCCGTCATTATGATTGGTCCGGGCACTGGTTACGCTCCGTACAGAGGCTTTTTGCAAGAGCGCACCGCCCTTAAAGCGTCCGGTGCCACTCTCGGACCAGCGCTTCTCTTTTTCGGCTGTCGCAACAAGTCGAAGGATTTCATCTATGAGGATGAAATGAAAACCGCTTTGCGCGATGGCGTCATTACTGATCTTCAGGTTGCATTTAGCCGCGATGGTCCAAAAAAGGTGTACGTTCAGGATAAAATAATCGAGCAAGCGTCCGCAGTCTATCCCATCGTCAAGGGCACGGTGGGCAAGAATGAAGGCGCCGTGTACATTTGCGGTGACGCCAAAAACATGGCGAAGGATGTTAACAAGGCTCTCTTGAGCGTGTTGATGCGCGAAGGCGACTACGCCGCTCACGAAGCTGAGGAAATTTTACGCCGACTCAAAGCAGAGTTTAGATATCATCAAGATGTTTGGTAATTTAAATGCAATTTATAGTCGTAACTTACACTGTACACGTCATTTCGGCGTGTACTCGACTCCATCGATGAGCGCGAATCTCCCCTTTGCTCGAGGAAACACAAAGTCGTCACCCTGCCAAGGCCAGCCGCCAAATTGTGTACGGCGGTACTCAGAAAAACAGTTTTGAATTTCTTCGCGAGTGTTCATGACGAATGGTCCGTGTTGCGCCACCGGCTCGCCGATGGGTTTGCCTTGCAAAACCAACACAATAATCTCTGCGTCAGAAGGGTTCTTGAGCGAAATTTCATGCGACGCGTCGACATCGAGGACGGCTTTTCTGTCGAGGAGCTGGCCGTCCACGACGACCGATTCACCTTCAACAAAATACAAAGACCGGTTCGTACCCTTACCACCACGCGCCGGATTGAGTGTGAAAGAAGCACCAGCTTTCATTTTGATCAAGTAAACACCCACATCGTTTTCCTCCTTGGCGGCCCAAGAGTTTGGCGTCGGCTTTAAGCTTCGAACGCCATCGTATTCACCAGTCCAAACAGTTAATTGAGCGCCTTCCCCGTAATCCTTACGTCGAACGTCTTCGTTCCAATGCATGACAAACGCAGGTTCAACCATTTTGTCTTTACTCGGCAAGTTGAGCCAGATTTGAAACAGCTGCAGTGTGTTTGCGTCGTCAGATTTGACGAGCGGAAACATTTCGCTGTGCTGAATGCCCCGGCCCGCCGTCATGTGTTGCAAATCCCCAGCCGAGTAGCGACCGGCGTTGCCGAGACTATCGGTGTGATCTATTGTACCCTCCATCACCGCGGTGATTGTTTCGAAACCTACATGTGGATGCGCCGGGAAGCCAGGAACTCTAGTGCCGTGGTAGAAGCGCCAAGGCTTGTCCCCACTAAAGTCAGCGCCGTTTCCGCGTCCCGGCGCTTGCATCTTCTCGTCTCCTTCGGGGTACATGTCGCGGTGATACACGCAAAATAGGAACGGATCCTGTGTAGCCATCGGCGCGGGAATGTTCACCGCGTGGGCGCGAAGGATTGAAGAAGACGTCGAAGACGACATGATTCTTAGGTGCCCTCTAGTCACAAAGTGATTCCGCTGTCGTCCGCAGGACGAAGGAATGCGAACGTGTGCGAACGCTCGGCGCATAAACCGATCGCGCGAGCGAAGTCTAAGACAGCTAGCGCGTCGCGCGTCAACGATTGGAGTCGAGTCAAGTTGTGTGCCGCAGATGAATTGACTAACACGCGAGCGCACTTTTTGCACTTTTCTACAGTTAAGCTTTCTGTACATACACCTAGGCCCGATCGCAGATGTCAGGTCGCCCTCTAAGTTCTAAATCAAGGCTGAATGCGTCTGCGAACGCGTTCAGCAGCGCTACCCGTGCGCGCAGTAATAATTCATCGTCTGCGCTGTCCGTCTCGCGGTTGCTGGCGGCGGACATTGACGCGCTCGACGCGCTACTAATCAATCCAGATTCTCCCCTCAGCATCTGCGCGACGCTCCCGACTGGTCTATCGTCTATTCCACAAGGCACAATATTTGCGAAATGCGCGAGATTTGGGCAGACGTTAAGCGCCATACCGTGGTATGTGACCCAACGCCTCGCGCGCACACCGATGGCAGCCAACTTGTGCCCGTCACACCAAGCCCCAGTCAAACCTTCTACCCGGCCACATTTCTCCTCATCCAATCCCAGAGCAACTGACGCTTGCAGCGCAACCGTCTCGAGCGTCCGCATGTACCAATGTAGATCCATCTCGTGAGGTTGCCTCGACAGGTTGAGAATCGGATAAAGCACCAACTGTCCAGGGCCGTGATACGTTGCCTCACCGCCTCGCTCGCATCTACGCAAGGCAAACCCAGCCGGCGGGCGCTCCGGGCTAAACTTCAAGTGATGCTCCGCCGAACCCGTCCCAAGCGTGATTGTCGGCGGGTGTTGCAACAGTATCGCGACGTCCGTCGAAGTCTCTCCGCATGCCAACGCGCGAGTGAGAAACGCCTTTTGCCAATCCCACGCTTCGTCGTACGGCGTTAATCGATCGCTTACGTCGTACACAATGCACGTACGCTTCTCTATTGTCCCTTCCGAGCGCACTGCCGCCGTCTGCGCTCCCTCCCTCGCCCGTCCGCGCGAGCGAACTCTGCGCCAGCACTTTTTACCTAAAGCTTCGCGCGACTCCCTCTTGCCGCGCGTCACCGCCGCGAATCGCGACGAAGACGAAGCCGACGATGCACGCGCGTGCGACATTCGTCGTTATCCGTCGACGTTAATGCGCTGACGAACGGCTGCCGTCCTTGACGCGCGTTTGCGCGCGCGGCACTCTGAAGACAAAACTCCAGTGTGCGTCGCGCAGACCAACGAACATTCGCGACGAATGGCGCCCAAAGCTAAGCGTGCACGGCGCAAATCAAACGCAGACGGCGCAACGGATGGACGCAGAACGGGTGGGGAGTCCACGAGCGGCGGGAGCGGGGCGAAAATCGCGGAAGGGATGGTTGATGAGACGCTCGACGTCACGTGTGAAGTGACTCGAGAGAATCCGTTTTGCGTCCACGGGGCTTGCGTGTTGCGCTGTCTCTCGGGTGAGGTGGACGTGCACGGGTTCGTCGTTCGAGCGGGGTCATCGAGTGACGTCGTAATTCGTTCGTCGGCGAAAGTCGCGAGTGTGGTGACGATTGAGACGGCGTGCGAAGGCGGAGCGTCGGTGCGGCTTCGAGCGGTGGACGGCATTTCGTCGTTCTCCATAGCCGAGGCGGGCAAGGCGCAGCGAGAGTTTGGATGGTTGCCGACGATGATTTCGCCGCAGTGGAAGATAGTCTCTGAGTCGGTGGTCCACGCGATTTGTACGGGAGGTACCGGTCCCGTCGTGGCTTGTTTGGGACCGAAGGGTGTCGGTAAAAGTACGTTGTCGAGACACATGGCAAACGGTATTCTGAGTAAACTCGGCGCAGTAGCCTGGTTAGATTTGGATTGCGGCCAGCCCGAACTCACGGCTCCTGGAATGGTGTCGCTCACGATTTTACGCGTGCCTTTACTCGGTCCTCCTCAGTTGCATCAGGCGAGCGGAGCGGAATTTCCAGGCGCGCCATCCGTTCCCATCTGTTCGAGTTTCATCGGGGATACGTCACCTCAGAGCGACCCAGATGCGTACGTTGCTGGAGCTATTCGTTGTTTCGATGCTTGGAAGGAATTGGGCGTGGATAAACCGCCACTCGTCGTCAATACCAGCGGCTGGGTGAAGGGTCTTGGACTGGAGTTGACGGATGAGATTCTGCGAGAGATAGGAGAGCAGGCGGGCCAGTGTTTCGCTGTGAACATAAGGTCGCACGTAGCAAGCCGTAACGCACCCGATGTCAAGTGGTTCAGAACTGAACTATCTATCGCTCCGCGTGTCTACGAAGTTCCTGCAGGACTTGGAACGGCGTTGAAAGGGCACGACGCTGATGGGGACGACACGAGTGTCGACACGTTTGATACGGTAGAGGGTGCTTCTGCCAAGTCTGTCACTAAACGCTCGGCTAGTGATTCGCGTGCGTTGGCGTGGTTAGCGTGGTCGCGTCAGACGGTGGCGATATGCAACGATGTTCCGACAGCAGGCGAATTGAAGATTGATGACTTGGGTGAAAACGAGGCGTTTAATGCGACGGCGGGGGATCTCATGGCGGCTCGGCCTTGGCGCGTGTCTTTTGATGACGTCGTCGTGCACACCATACATGCTCAACTCAAACCTAGAGAGACGCTCATGGCTTTGAACGGTGCACTGGTCGGTCTGCTTAAAGGGCAGCAGCGTGAGAACGATAGAGGAAACGCGGAATGTGTCGGATTAGGCATTGTGCGGGGTGTCGATTACGAAAAGCGTTATATTTACATTCTGACACCCGTCGCGCGAGACAAACTGAAATTCGTCGAAACTATTGCGTTGGGAAAGCTCGAGTTCCCTCCCAAACTACTCGGCGCTGCCGGCGAATATCCTTACATGCAAGTCGGTTCCATCGCAAACGAGGGGAGCGGCAGCAAGGCGATCAAAAGTAGAAGTAACATTCTTCGTCAGAACACGGCGTCCAGACGTTGATCGATGCGTTAGTCAAGTACAAGTGGTGTGTGTAAATATTTCAACAGTAGGTCCATTAGTCTAGATGTTCTCGTCAGCCGGGATCTTCTCGAGTTCCGTGGCATCAACCAATCTTGGCGCTCCTTGCGCAAATAAATGGCATAAGCGAACGAGAGAGGCGTATGTGTTTTCGTTTTCGGCGCTCGATTCGAGTGTGACGCGCAATATGTTCTCTGCCAGTTTCGCACCTTCTTCTGGATGGAAGCCAGCGTACAGTTCCACCGCGACTGCATTGGGAAACATGACGCGCAAAATTTCCACGCATTGTATCTTTGACTCCGCGACCAGTAGACGTTCCGACAATACCATTGTGAAGCTGGAACTACTTTTCAAATCAGAAACAACTTTTTCACTAATCTGCGTGCCGAGAAGTGACCCAGCTAATCCGATCGCGGTCTCTCGGAGTTGAACGTCATCGTTATGGGTAAGGTGCTCAATCGCATTGCGCAACTGATTATCTGCGCACAACGACTGCAACGATGCACGCGGCGGGGTCACAGGCTTCTCTTTGGACTCTGGCGTCTTGTGAACTAGAGCTTCAATCACCGACGACAACAGAACTATGCAGTGCATTCTGAATGTTACGTTCTCTTTCGAGGTTGCCACCTTCATGAGCCAGGACGTAACAAAGCTGGGCATCGTGCCTTGCTGCGCACAAGCGCCCAAGGTAGAGCCATTGAATAAGAATTCGTATTTGCCGAAAGGGGCCATGAGATGCTTTGTCTTTGCCACATCTTGAAGAGAAGAAACCCATATTGGCGAGTCCGTCGCTCCCGGTATCGTCTGTGCGGTCGTGTCAAAGAAAGTCTCCAACGTATGTGAATGCGCAGGTTTCGTTGCCGTGGCAGTAGTAGCAGTGGTTTTACGCTTCTTGGCCGCTGTTCTCGTGGAATCGACGGCGGTTCGAAGTGCATCAGCATCATCGGCAGTCATATCCACGCTATTAAGCGCATCAACCGTGATGATCCACTTGTTATTCAGACGAGTAGCGACTTCTTGAATTTTGCGCTTCACAGCTGCCTGACTGAGTCCAGCGACCCTGGATGATGCGTCTTCTACGAATGTCCCAGCGGCTTTGTTTATGGTCAAACTGGGATGACGCAGGAGAAACTCGATCAATTCTCGAAGCTGCGTGTTCACGAGATCATCTTTCGTCATTTTGTGAGAACTCTTGTTCGTCGATTTGGTCTGGGCGTCGTTCTGCGCTGTCGCACTCGTCCGTGAGGTGCTCGCATCGAGAGAAATGCGCACATGCGCCGCAAAGGGAGTCATGCCAGTGAACACACCAAGCAAACTCGCGTCTGGTTCTTCTGCATCGGAAGTTCTTGGTTCAAGGCGAGAGATGATAAGAGGCGTTTGTTGTCTCTTTGCCTTATTTGTCAACATCGCGATCGTACTCCGCTGACGCGCAGTTCTTTCATCGTCTCCAATGCACGCAGGATCGAATGTCGCAAAATCTATCATCTCCACGTCTTCGTTTGCTATGAATCCGTCATCTTCTTCCCCACCTAATTCATCGTCATCGTCATCGTCATCGTCGGCGTCAGACAAACTTTCACCAGGTCCAGCATCTTCCCACTCCTCCGCCGAGTCGTAATCGTAGTCAACGTCCGCCTCTTTCGCAAACGGTCTTCTAGCAGTCACGACTACCGGTTTAGATGGTCTATTTGGAAACGTACCAGTGCCCCAAAAAGCGGGTCTTTCGTACTCGGCTCCATCGATATCGTACAATCGTCGGCGTCTCGCACATCCACCATCTACGTAGTCACCGCGCTTGCGCTTTCGTGATATTTTGAAACACAGAACGGCAACACCGTCTTTGTCTGCATTTACCCTCCGCTCTCCCCAGCGAGTAGCGAAACGACGTTTGTCCTGCTTCCATCGAGCTAAAAGCTCGACGCGTATGTTGTCAATGTCTTCGTCATGCTTATCTGACTTAATGATCGAGTCCAGTTTATCTCTAAGGGCATCTGAAATCGCTGGAGTATTCACACTAGGTGACTTAACAGGCCTAGCCTTTGGCTTCGGCGTGAAAAACTTGGCGAATGCGTTTGCCTGCTTTGCCTTTAATATTTCAGCCTTGGCTTGCTCAGCTTCCTTCTCTGCCAACTCTGCTGCTTTCGCAGCTTCCTTTTCAGCTTTGATCGCATCCCTCTCCGCTTGTGCCGCCTGTTTCGCAGCTTCTTTTTCCGCCTTTATGCGTTCTCTTTCGTTTCGTTCAGCTTCCTTCTCCGCTAACAACTTGGCCTTGGCCGCTTCCTTCTCGGTGAGCAACTTTTGCCTCTCGGCTTCCTTTTCACTCCTCACTCGCTCCTTCTCAGCTTCCTTCTCTAAACGCGCCCGTTCCTTCTCCGCCTCCTTCTCTGCACGCACCCGTTCCCTTTCCGCCTCTTTCTCTGCACGTGCCCGTTCCTTCGCTGCGCGCACCGCTTCCTTCAAGCGTTCCTTTTCTGCCTTTTGCTCTTCTTGAGCGATGCGCGCGCGTTCCTTCTCCGCCTCCTTTGCCTGTCTCAACCGTTCGCGTTCTGCCGTTTTCGCCGCTTTATCGGCTCTCGACGTCTTTGCCTCTGTTGCCTTCGTCGTCGTCGGTTCAGAGACGTGCGCGATAACCACATCATCGGCGCCACCCACATCACCCACTCTAAGAACATCAACAGCTTCACATACCATTCCATTCACGCGTCGCGTCGCGTTGGGCGACGACACAGTCATCCCCACGTCCGAGGTCAGCGCGACTGATGAATTTCCACCCGTGGCGCGACGACCCCTGTCGTTTGTCGTCGACCGCGGCGCCACGACCGTGAGTGAAGTTTGAGTAAAGAAAATCTTTTTTCTCAAAAAAGAGAGACAGTTGCGAAAGTTTACGAAAGATGGATTACAACTATGCACGCAAAGAGAAAGAATCAGAATCAACCGATTATTGATCGTACGCAGCGGTGAGAGCGCGGTATTTACCACCGGCGCGCATTAAGGCGTCATGAGTGCCGTGTTCGACGACGACGCCGCCTTCGCCAGAGTTTTCGAGAAGGTAAATCTTGTCGGCGTTGCGAATGGTGGACAGTCGGTGCGCGATGACAATGGTGCTGCGCTTGCTGCCGTCGGAGAGGAGACCGTCCAAAGCGGCTTGAACGAGACGTTCGGACTCATTGTCGAGCGCGGACGTGGCCTCATCGAGGAGAAGAATGCGAGGGTCGTTGATGATGGCGCGGGCGATCGAGATGCGCTGCTTTTGACCGCCAGAGACTTTTCCGCCTCCAATGCCTACGTCGGTGTCGTAACCTTCTGGCATGCGGGTGATGAATTCGTGGGCGTTCGCCTTCATAGCGGCGTTCATGACTTGTTCACGAGTTGCCACGCCACCTGGCATGCCTGCGGCGATGTTGTCGTGGACGCTACCGGAAAAGAGCGTGGGTTCTTGCTCAACCAATCCGACGTTGCTTCTAAACCAGAGCAAATCGAGCTCCGAAATGTCGACGCCATCAATCAAAATCTTGCCTGCAGTTTCGCCACCCTCAACGGCAATCTTAAATTCGGTCCCTTTTCCATCGCTGAGCTTTCCTTGGCTTACGCGAACGATTTGATAAAAGCGTTCGAGAAGTTGAATCGCCGTCGACTTGCCGCTCCCGCTCTGGCCGATGAGTGCCACCGTTTGGCCCGGGTTCACCTCAATGTCCAACCCGCCGAGAACCTGCGCGTCTCGGGTTGGGTACGAAAAGAAGACGTTTTGGAACTCGATCTTACCCTTCAAGTTGTCCAAAACCTTTCCAAACTTGGCCTCGTCGGCATCCTTCGTAGAGCGGGGCACTTCGCGTGCTTCCTCCTCAGTGTCGGAAATCTTCACGAATGGCTGTGACTTGACTGGCGGGACGCGATCTATCAGTTTGAAGATGCGCCCGGCGGACGCGGTACCGTCTCGGCTATCGCCCGCAAAAGTAGCCGCTTGGCCCGCACCTGCAGCGCAGAAGCCTAAAGCCCAGAGAGACTTCATAAAGTCCATAAAGTTGAGCTCACCCTTGCCGATTAATTGTCCTCCCCACCAAAACGCGAAACCGTAGAAACCCATGGTGAGCGCTTGAGCGAGACCGAACGCGCCCCCAGTTCGCAGCGCCTTGCGACGTTCCTCCGACGAGGTGGAAGATATAGCGGAATCGTAGTTCTCTGCCATGGTGCGCTCGAGTCCAAACGCGTGCACGTCTTTAATCATGGTTACCGTTTCTGAGACGCGTGCCGAACCTTCCGCGACGTTTTCGTCTAGCGCGGTGCTATCCGCGAGATTCTTCATGTTTAACATCTCTCCGATACTCAGCACGGGAACACAAGCCAAAAGAACGAGACCGTACTTCCAGCTCGCGGTAAGAGAAACCGTCAAGCCAAATGTGAGCGCGGCGGCGGCTTGAATAGCGCTGCCAAAGCTCTGACCAGTCATCGTGCGTACCTTTGCTGTGTCAGCTTGAAGCAAGGTTGTCAACGCCCCGACGCTGTTTTCTTTTTCATCAAAGAATGCAACGTCTTGGCGCATGATTGATCTAAACAAGTGGATGCGCAGACGCGTCGTCAGCCGTTCGCCAATGTTACCAAAGATACCTCCTTGAATACCCATCACGAGGAATGCTCCAAACGCCACAGCAGCCATGGCTCCAGACAACACGGCTGAACGATCGCGAACGTAATCGATGTCATCCATGTAGAAGACAGTCAGTAATTCGGCGAAAACAAACGCAACGGCTGGCATGACGCAACCATTGGCGACGGCGAAGAAAGCTCCAGTGAGCAACAGCCCGAGGTCGTCTTTGCTGTACTTCCACACTCGTTTCGTGCTCACTTTGTAAACATCCTTCGACTTGTCCTTCTCGTCGTCAGTGTCTTTTCCCTTCTTCTGCGTCCCTTCGCTGTCGTCCTGCACGGAATCCGTCTTGAACGACTCAATGGATGCCGCGGATGCAGAGCGCTTGAATCGCTTCCCGTCATCCTTGGTCAGACCGACCAAGTTGCGATACATGCCCTTTGAGCCGAGCGCCATGAGCTCGTCATGCGTCCCTTGTTCGAGCACGACGGATCCGTGCGCACTACCGCTACCACCGGCGAGCCCGGCGGATGTATCTTTGCTACCGAGAACGACGATTTTGTCCGCGTCGCGCACAGTCGTCAAGCGGTGCGCAATTACAATCGTCGTGCGCTGACCTCCAGCTGTCGAGTGCACCAAACCGTCGAGTGCGGATTGGACCAATCGTTCGTTTTCCGTGTCCAGCGCCGAAGTTGCCTCATCCAAAATCAAAATGGCTGGGTTGCGCAACGCCGCGCGCGCGATAGCGATTCGCTGCTTTTGCCCACCCGATAGCTTTGAGTTTTTACCTCCGACTTTCGTGTCGTATCCATTCGGGAAGGACATGATAAATTCGTGCGCGCACGCGGCTTGGGCCGCGTTCATGATTTCACTCATGCTTGGTTTCGAGCCGTCGAGAGCGACAGGACGACCGGCGGCGATATTCTCAGCGATCGTCGCTTCGAAAAGAAGTGGCTCTTGAGAAACGATGCCGATGTTTGCGCGGAGTTTGTCGATCCGAATAGACTTGAGGTCGACTCCGTCGAGCGAGATGGCGCCGCCGGTAGGATCGTAGAATCGCTCGAGAAGTTTGGCAATCGTACTCTTACCACAACCGGAAGCTCCGACGAGAGCGACGACGGATCCGCTCTCAATGGTGAGGTTCAACTTGTCGAAAACCGGGCGTTCCGGGGCGTACTCAAACTCTACGTCGCGGAAGACAATCTCACCGCGAATCGGCGCCTTTGGCTCGACGCCCTCTGGCAGTCGAGTGTCGTAACCAATCTCTGGAATGCGGTCAATCACTTGGTATAGCTTGTACGCGGCGATGCGAGCTTTCGCCAAGGCTTCAAACGCGGGAGCAGCTTGACCGAGGGCGAATCCTCCAAAGAGAATGGAGAAGAACACCATGACGATGACGCCACCTGTCAAGCACGGAGAAGCGGCAGAATCGAGAACGTCGCCAAAGGTGGTGCTCAATCGATAGCCACAACCACAGTTGGGCGACGTCGTCAAAGCCGCCATAGTGTAGTCGATGTTGCAGGCGCACTGCAAAAGGGCGTCACCAGTGTAATTCTTGCTGGGGTCGTTCGTGTACATGCACATGGATCGCGCAAAAGTCGCGTGCGCACCCCACGTTGCGTCGGCGACGTCAACTAGTCCGGTGGGTGGTGGATACTTTGAGAGCGCCGACACCTTGCTGTCGGCGATCAACTTTGCTCCGTACCACAAACCCAAAGCGTACATCACGAACATGGACGCAAACAATCCGCCACCGGCAAAAGAAGCCTTCCAAATTTGCTTTGCTCCGTATCGCTGAGCCTTGCCTAAATTCGCCTTGAAACGGTTCGTCGCGACGTTTTGGTAGTTGAGCGCGTTCGTCACGCGAATCGCCCCAATCGTCTCCGTCGCCACGGCACCTGCGCTCTCGTACTCGACGTTGCCCTTTTGCTGATCTTGGATCGCCTTGATTAAGAAGAACGTCGCGAATCCGAGCAACGGCACGCATGCGATAATGACGCCAGACAACTTTGCGTTGAAGTAAAAACCGACACCGAAACCGCCACCCATGGAAAAGAAGCTCTGCACCAACTCGGCAAACTTTTTCGACATGCCCGCTTGGAAGTCATTCACAGTCGCCGCCGTCAAAGTCGATAACTCTCCCGCCTTTTTACTCTCAAAGAATTTAATGTCTTGTGCCAACATGCTTCGCACAAAGGCGCTTCGCATGTTTCGCGACGCTCGGGCCGCACCCCAAGACGTCAACCAATACCCCAGCGTCAAAGACGTCCCGAGAGATACCGCAACAATCTCCATCGCGATGACGGCCGAGTTAATCTTACCCTCGACGTCCCCGACGGCGGTGCTATCGAGCAAGTTTCCAAACGCGACGTTGACCGCCGGAAACAACGCTCCGCCCAAAGCGCTAAACATCATCCCAAGCACGAGCAACAACAAATCCTCTTTTTCGTAAAACCGAAACAAACTCAACAACGGCACCATCTTCGGCGCTTCATTCTTCGTCTCCCGATCCCCATCCCCATCCGCATCCTTTCTCGGCTCGTCCGCGGGTTCCTCCGTCTTCATCCTTCCAAAAGCGTCAAAGCACACGACACTTCGTCACTTCGTCCGTCGCGTCTCCGTGTTCCTCGCCCGGTCGCGTCTCTTCGCGCCGCGTTTCCCACGCGCGACGAAACAAGTACTCGCTCCCCGCCTCCGAAACGAGTTCCGGTGCGTCCGTGAAGCGCGTTCGTTTCGTGCGGCGTCAATCGACGCGGTTTCTAGGTTGTGACGTCAGTGTCAGCCTTCATCATTTACATTTTCCATCCAACGACAGTCCACACACACACGGTGTGGCTGTTCGCCTTCTCGAGCACACACCGACGCCGCGGATCGACGGGACGCGACGCACCGCGTCGACCCGAACGCGAATGGTGGTGATTGACGTGAAACGCGCGGCTGCGATCGCGAGAGACGGAGCCCCCGGACGAGGGTCGCCGGTGAAGATCAACCGGCACGCTG
>Ga0255767_1003166_pt1 | contig 14010 bp, 13 predicted proteins | sample 071ome_24_FD_179967 | JGI IMG/M metagenome (GOLD analysis project Ga0255767, IMG submission 179967) | Coastal salt marsh microbial communities from the Groves Creek Marsh, Skidaway Island, Georgia - 071402CT metaG (version 2) | ecosystem: Environmental > Aquatic > Marine > Intertidal zone > Salt...
ATCTCCAGGTTGGCGGACTCATCTTCGCCGACCGGCACGTCATCCGAGGCGATATTCGGCATATCCAGATGCCAGGCCAACTGCTGATCACGCACTTCGCGAAACTGGCTCTCGGCCGCGTCCAGTTGCTCACCCAGCTGCTTGACCTTCTCCAGCAAAGGCTGAATGTCCTCGCCCCTGGCTTTCGCCTGGCCGATGGACTTGGCGCTGGTATTGCGCTGATTCTGCAACTCCTGAACCTGCTGTTGCAGGGTTTTGCGCCGGCCTTCCAATTCGGTATAGCCCGCGGTATCCAGGACATAGCCGCGGTCGAGCAGGCTGGCGGCCACAGTGGCCGCGCTTTTTCTCAGTAATTGTGGATCAAGCATGTCGCACCCTGATGAGAGAAAGCGCGCATTGTACCGCTACGCCGCGTCTTCGGCATGTGTTCACTGCTCGCCGGGTATCTCCCCGACCACATCCGCGCCCTCGGGCGGCGAAAACTGGAACATCTCCTCGGACAGATCCGGGTTTCGCAGAACCTCGTCGAACCGGAGCTCGGTCCTCAGCCCAAAGGCGTCTTCCATCACCATCAGTGCAATCAGGTCTTCCTTGAGGCCCAGCATGACGCGCTCAAATTCGGATTCCGAGGACAGCGATACCAGCTCCAGCAGATCGAGCCCGTCATGTTTTCCCAGTTCGCGCACGGTGAATTGCTGGTCGAGCGAGGAAATATCCATCAGAACAGACAGCGGGGAATCCTGCGCCATGCCCGACTGTGGTTTCACGGTGACCTGCTCCATGACCACGTCATGCATCCAGACACTGCGACCATCCGCCACGATCACCTCGGGAAAATCACCCTCGTAAGACCATCGAAACTGATTGGGGCGCAGTAGCCATACGCGGCCTTTGCCCTGCGTTTCAACCACCCCCTCCTGGTTGAGGACCACCTGGTCGAAGCTGGCCTGCAGAGCGTTCAGGTTGGCGGAGAATCGGGTCAAGGCGTCACGCCCACCCCCGTGCTCGTCGGCCTGCGCCATGGCGGCCACCAGCCACAACAGGGCTGCCTGCGCGGCAAAAAGAATGAGGCGACCTGCGTTCAATCGCGTGGCGGCGGTGGCGCCAGAACCTCGCGCTGACCATTGTGCTCGGGCGCGCTGACAATACCAGCGGCTTCCATTTCCTCGATCAGGCGAGCTGCCCGGTTGTAACCGATGCGCAGCTGCCGCTGCACGCTTGAAATCGAGGCCCTGCGCGATTCGGTTACCCATGCCACTGCCTTGTCATAAAACTCGTCCTGCTCCGATCCTGTCGGTTCCATCAGCCCAATGGCGTTGATCTGCATGCCTTCAACCGCCACCTGCGTATCATCAAGGACATTTTCCAGGTAATTCGGTTCGCCTGTCTGCTTCAGGTATTCGACCACGGTATGCACCTCGTGATCATCTACAAAAGCCCCATGAACCCGCTCTGGAATGGCTGTTCCTGGTGGTAGGAATAACATATCGCCATGTCCCAGCAATTGCTCCGCGCCAATCTGGTCCAGAATCGTCCTGGAATCCACCCGGGAGGACACCTGGAAGGCGATGCGAGAGGGTATATTCGCTTTGATCAGGCCGGTGATGACGTCCACAGAAGGCCGCTGCGTTGCCAGGATCAGGTGGATACCCGACGCGCGGGCCTTTTGTGCCAGCCGAGCGATCAACTCCTCGCACTTTTTGCCGACGATCATCATCATGTCGGCGAGTTCATCAATGATGACGACGATATAGGGGAAAGGCTCGAGATCAGGAGGCTGGGTCTCGCCGCCTTCGTGGTCAGGCGAGAACAGCGGATCGGGTATACCCTTGCCCTTGGCATTCGCTTCCCGGACACGCTTGTTGTAGCCGGACAGGTTACGCACCCCGACCGCTGCCATCACGCGGTAGCGCCGCTCCATTTCAGCCACGCACCATCGCAGCGCGTTGGCGGCCTCCTTCATGTCCGTCACCACCGGTGTGAGTAGGTGCGGAATGCCCTCATAAACCGACAGCTCCAGCATCTTGGGGTCTACCATGACCAACCTCACCTGATCGGGTGAGGCTTTGTAAACCAGGCTGAGAATCATGGCATTGAGGGCCACAGACTTGCCCGACCCCGTGGTGCCCGCCACCAGCAGATGAGGCATTCGCGTCAGGTCGCCCACCACGGGCCGCCCCGATATGGACTTGCCCAACGCGATGGTCAAGGGAGACTTGGCCTTGTCATACGGCTCTGATCGCAGTATCTCCGAGAGAAAAACGGTCTGACGGTTGACGTTGGGAATCTCCAGACCAATGGTTGATTTGCCGGGAATCACTTCAACCACGCGTACCGAGATGATGCTGAGGCCCCGGGCAAGATCCTTGGCGAGGTTGGAAATCTGAGCCGACTTGACGCCTGGAGCAGGCTGTAACTCGAAGCGGGTGATGACCGGCCCCGGGTGAACGGCCACGACATCGACCTGCACACCGAAGTCATTCAGCTTGAGTTCGACCTGCCGGGACAGCGCTTCGAGCGCCTCCTTGCTATAGCCACCTTGCTGGTCACCGGGCTCATCCAGCAGCTTGAGGGGCGGCAACTCGCTGGCGGGTAAATCTTCAAATAGCGCCTGTTGCTTTTCTTTGGCCGCACGCTTGCTGGGGGCGGCGGGCTCGTTGTTCAAATGAGGCTCGATTCGGGGCTTGGGCTTCTTGCGCTGCCTGACCGTGTCCGCCTTTCTCACCTCTTCCCGCTTGGCTTTTGCCCTGCGGCCGGCAAACCAGTCGCGCAGGTCGGTCACACTCTTTACCGCCCAGGCCGTGCTGACCAGCGTGAATTTGCCGATGGTATCCATCACCACGAACCAGGAGAGCCCCGTAAACAGGGTGATGCCCACCAGGACCATTGCCAGGAGGAATAGGGTCGCGCCCAGCGCGCCGCTGAGTTCCAGTACCGGCACAGCGATCTGTTGACCAATGATCCCGCCACCACCGGCGGGCATGGCACCGGCTGCCGGCTGTGAATGCAGATGGGTCAGCCCAGTCGCTGAGAGGATGAACAATACAAGGCCGCTGATCCGGGTCAACCCGTCCAGCCACGGCTGGAGATCTGCCGTGTGCGCGGCTTCGGTGCTACGCTCCGCGTAAGCGCTCCACCCCACGTAAACCACAATCAACGGGGCCAGGTATGCGATATAGCCCGTCAGAAACAATAAAAAGTTGGAAACCCAGGCGCCGAGCACCCGGCCGGTGTTGCCGACCTGGTCACTGGTGCCGGTGGCAAAAGGCCCCGGATCGAGTGGGTCGTAACTGATCAGGCTGGCCAGGAGGTAAACCGCGAGCAGTATGGAGAGGATAAAAATGCTTTCCCGGACGCGGCGTGCCAGCTGGTTGTTAGGTTCCTTGGCTTTTCGGGTTTTCTTTCGTGCCTGGGGCAATGTCAGGTATCTCAGCAGGTATGTTTAGTAAGGTATTATATTTTATATATTTATTCAAGCAATAACTACCGCGTTCCCTCGCCGTGCTGGCGTCTTCGCACGAGCTGGTGCGATAAGAACCCCGGCACTGAAGCCCTGCCTGTTAATTCAGGTAAAATGCCTGTCACCGACCTGGTCGAAGCCAGTCGGGCGAGGATACATTTCTTCAACCAGCCAATTCTCTCTAACGGAGCGATTATACATGAGCGATGTCAGGCACTGCCGGGTTTTGATTTTGGGTTCAGGCCCTGCCGGATACACGGCGGCCATCTACGCGGCCAGGGCGAATCTCGAGCCGGTCGTCATTACCGGAATGCAGCAGGGCGGGCAGTTGACCATTACCACGGATGTCGACAACTGGCCGGGCGATGTAGAGGGATTACAGGGCCCCGATCTCATGGATCGCATGCTGCGGCACGCCGAACGTTTTGACACAGACGTCGTTTTCGACCACATCCATACGGCACACCTCGGCCGTCGGCCCTTTTTACTGGAGGGCGACTCCGGTCAATACAGCTGCGATGCCCTGATCATCTGCACTGGAGCCAGCGCTCAATACCTGGGCCTGCCATCCGAAGAGGCCTTTATGGGCAGAGGCGTGTCGGCCTGCGCGACCTGTGATGGTTTTTTTTACAGGGGCCAGGACGTGGCGGTTATCGGAGGCGGCAATACGGCCGTGGAAGAAGCACTCTACCTGTCAAACATTGCCTCCTCGGTCACGGTCATTCATCGCCGTGATGAGTTGAGGGCGGAGAAAATCATGCAGGATCGCCTGTTTGAGCGGGAACGCAACGGCAATGTGAACATCATGTGGGATCACGTACTGGAGGAAGTCCTCGGAGATGACAGTGGCGTGACGGGAATGCGGGTCAGGAACGTCAAGTCCGAAGACGAAACATCACTGGATCTGAAGGGCGTATTCATTGCCATCGGGCACATCCCCAACACCGGTATCTTCTCCGGGCAGCTTGATATGGCCAACGGCTATATCAAGACCCACAGTGGAACGGAAGGCATGGCCACGGCCACCAGCATACCCGGCGTGTTCGCGGCGGGTGACGTGGCTGACCATGTCTATCGTCAGGCCATCACCTCCGCCGGCTTTGGCTGCATGGCCGCACTGGACGCCGAACGCTGGCTGGACGAACTGGAGGACTGACGGAGGCGCTTGGGCGGCATGGTTATTCGCCTGGGCGCGCACCCGGAGAGCCCATTTCCGCCGGTTGAAACCGCGCTCCTTGAACCGGATGGCCTCCTGGCCTGGGGCGGCGACCTGCGAGCACCACGGCTGTTGAATGCGTACCGCAAGGGTATCTTCCCCTGGTATTCCCAGGAAGATCCCATCCTTTGGTGGAGTCCGTCGCGCCGGTGCGTCCTCGACCCCGCTTCGGTTTATGTTTCCCGCCGCCTGGAACGCCTGCTGAAACAGGGTCGTTTTAAAGTGACTGCCGATACCGCATTCACCGAGGTGGTCGCTGGTTGCGCGCTGCCCCGCAAAGACCAGCCCACCACCTGGATTACCGAGGAAATGGCAGCGGCTTACCAGGCGCTGCACCAATTGGGCTATGCGCATTCAGTTGAAGTCTGGCAGGACGGGTCACTGGCGGGTGGAATCTACGGCGTTGACATCGGCAGGATGTTTTTCGGTGAGTCCATGTTCAGCAAGGCTCGCGATGCCAGCAAGGTGGCTCTGGTCAGCCTGTGCCGGCAACTCGAGGCCTGGGATTACATCCTGCTCGATTGCCAGGTCAGCAATCCGCACCTGCAACGGCAGGGCGCCAGGGAAATATCACGAGAAAAATTCTGCGCCGCTCTGCGGCTGAATGCAGCTTTCGAGGAGCGGGCCGGATCGTGGCAGGGGCATTTGGGCGGTCTTAATCCTGCAGCTGAATAAATATCAACGTCACGGACACTTCCGGTGCGGTCACCAACGGGTCCGTCACATATTGCTCCCATGTCACCGGGCCCGTTGTCAATCCATTGACCGCCGCAAAAGCGTTCAATTTAGCGTAACTTTCATTGATTTCGCCATACCCACCCCGATGGACCAGTCGGACCGCTCTACCCGAGGGTGAGAGTCCAAGCCGCAAGCGGCCGGTCAGTGGCGGTATCTCGCCTGCCATTGGTATCGCAGCATCAAAAGTAAGCTCTTCGTCATTCAACGAGCGAGTAATGGCCATGGGCTGGCCTGTCATCTCGAGTTCATGTTCGCGAATAAAGTCCGAAATTTCGGAAAAGGCATCCGCCAAAGCTTCAGCGAACTCCACAGGTTCTCGCCCGGTATTCCGCCTGATCAGCAGTAATTCAACGGCCGGCATTTGAACGATATCGATCTCCGCGTCCGAAAAATCTTCAGACGGCATGGCTTCAGCCAGTTGCCGGAAGTCAAGCAGCGCACGCTCAAGGTCACCACCCAGCCAGGTATCCAATAACAAACCGAAATAGCGTGCGGTGATTCTATGGAGAAAACGCTTACCCTCACGGCTGTCTATCCGGAATGACAATGTCAGCATCGTGGCGGCTCCATCCGGCTCCATGCTCGCGGTCAGGTATCCCCTGCCCTGCGCTGCCAGATTCAAAAACATATCGATCTGCTCGGCGGATCGGGATGCGGTGATTTCGAGATAGCCCGTACCAACCTGCCTGGGACTGCCCTGCCAGTTGACTCGCGCGCCCGGGCCGCGCATGGGGCCGGAGAGGCCCAACCTGGCATTTGGGTCCCACGACAAAACGGGCGACCAATCTTCGAAGTGCGCGAAACCATCGAGCAGGCTGAACACCGTGGTGGCTGGGCGCTGGATCAGAATAGAGCGCTCGACGGTGGACTCCGCCGGCAGGCGAAGGCCGGCCAGCGCAAAACAGGCGATAAACACCAAAATTGCAATCAGGAGTCTCTTGAGCATTCTGACCGTACCTCTCAGCCCTCCACCCGGGATGGCTCAAGCATCGGGTCGGGCGCCGTCGTCATCGCCGTCTGATGGTTGTGATTCCGAATACCAGTCGGGTACCGAATCGTCATCCTCCCAATCGTAACGTTTCAGCGGCACGCGATCCCAGTTGCGGTAGACAATGGCCATGGCCAGGCCCAAAAGCGCTCCGGCAAGGTGCATCTCCCAGGACATTCTCTGGCGAATGGGAAGTATCCCCCACAACATGGACCCGTACAGAAACCAAACGAACAGGGAAACCGCCATCGAGCGAAAATCCTGCCGGAACATACCGCTGACAAATACAAAAGCCAGCATGCCGTAGACCAGACCGCTGGCACCCACATGGATGCTGGGGCGGCCGATGAACCAGGCCAGCAATCCGCCACCAAGCCAAATCATGGGCAGCACCCGCATGGCCGAATTCGGATACAGGTATAAAATCGCCGTCAGGCTGACCACCAGCGGCATGGTATTGGAAAACAGGTGCTCGAAACTGCCATGAAGCAGCGGCGCGGTCACCACACCCATCAGACCCGGGGCATCGCGAGGGCGGAGCCCGAAACGATCCAGGCCCAACCCGAGATAATTGTCGGCGACCTCGATAAACCAGAGAGCCCCGACGAACCACAAGGCGATTTTGAGCGCCAGCCTGAAGTTATTGCGGGCCTTGGTGGAGTGGGTGAACTCCGGATCTGGTCTGCGCAGATGCATCAGGCGCCGCGAACCTCAGGGGGAAGCGCGGTGGCAATGACTTTACGGGCGCTGTCCATCAATGCCTGCATTTCCTGCACTGACTGTCCGGCCGTCTCGATGGGAGGATGCACAATCACCCGCGCCTTGCCTGGAAAAATCCGCATGGTTTTCGCGGGGCAGATCTCGCGCGTGCCCACCAGGGTCACGGGCAAAATCGGCAGACCGGCATCGACAGCGATGCGAAAGGCTCCTTTTTTGAACGGCAGCAAGCGGCCATCAATACTGCGGGTTCCCTCTGGAAAAAAAAGTATGCCCACCCCGTCTCCAAGCCGGTCCATGGCCTCGTTGACAGCCCGCCGCGCGGCTTCGGGGTTTTGCCGATCAACGAAGATATGCCCTACTTTCTCGCAGCCGATTCCAATACCCGGAAATTTTCGTAGCTCCTTTTTGATGACCCATTTCAGGTCAAGGTCAAGAAAGCCGTACAGCGCCAGGATGTCAAACTGGCTCACGTGATTGGCCACCACAACGTAAGAGCGGCTCCGGTCAACGTGTCGCTGGCCCTCGACCGAAACCCACATCGGGGTTAGCCAGGCCAGCAGGCGCGCCCAGTTCATGGCGACGTAGCGGCTGGAAAATCGCGGGCTGACCAGTATCGCCATCAGCACGGCGGCCCATCCGAATACCACGGAAATGATGAAGGCCAGGGGGACCAACACCACCCACACGTACACCTGGTAAGGCCAAAACAGAAGCTTTCTCATGGCTATGCCGGCGCCAAAACCCTGAGCCTAACCAGCACCCGCGCAAGGCGCAAGGGAACACACGTTAACGGCACGCGCGGGATGCCACCTCGAGCCCAAAAAGAAGGGGCGCCGCAGCGCCCCTCTTGGTAGTCATTTCTCAGCAAGCTACGCGGCCTTGTTCTGCTCGCCGGATGAATCGACATCGAGCAGACGCCCCGCAGCGGACTCAATTTCGATGGTCCTGGGCTTCATGGCTTCGGGCAGTTCGCGCTCGAGACTGACATGCAGCAGGCCATTTTCCAGCCTGGCGCCCGTCACGCGGACGTGATCGGCGAGGTTGAAGCGGCGTTCAAATGACCTCGACGCGATACCTCGGTAGAGATAGTTCATCTCTTTATCCTGCTCGTCGCGTCGGCCGGTGACCGTGAGCTTGTTCTGCTCCGTGCTGATCTCTAGATCAGCCTCGGAGAAGCCTGCCACGGCCATGGTGATCTGGTACTCATCTTCGCTCTTGGCGATGATGTTGTAGGGCGGGTATGCGTTGCCCTGCTCCGGGCGGTTGGCCGCCGACAGCATGGAAGCGAGCCGGTCAAACCCGACGGAAGTCCTGTAAAGGGGTGAAAAATCAAAAGTAGTCATTACCGTATCCTCCTGAGAAGCAATTCGGTGGGTTGAAAATCCGCCTTTCGGCCGGACTGAGCGTGGTCCCATCAGGCAACCACGCTTAGTAAATGGGGGGTGCGGTTCGGAATTCAAGGCAGCCAGAGCGGCCCTTCCAGCTGTTCTGCCTCATTCAGTCGATCGGTAAGAGATTTTGACGATCTCCAGCACCTGCGTGCCCTCGGGCAAAGTGACGGCAGCACGCTCGCCGCACGCTTTGCCCAATAGGGCGCGGGCCACGGGCGAGTCCACTGAAATCCAGCCATCACTGGCGCTGGTCTCATCGGCGCCCACGATCCGATATTGCTTTTCACCAGAGGCGTCCTGGACCGTTATCCGGGCACCAAAACGCACGCGGCTCGTGTCAGCGGGTATCTGGTCAATGATCTTGACCCGGTCCAGCCGCTTGCTCAGATACCGGATTCTCCGGTCAATCTCGCCCAACTGCTTTTTGCGGTAAATATATTCCGCATTCTCGGAGCGGTCTCCCTCGGCTGCCGCGGCGCCCAGTGCGCGAACCACTTCAGGACGCGTCTGCCGCCACAGGGTTTTGAGCTCGCCGTCGAGGCGTCGAGCGCCCTCGGGTGTGATGTAAGGACTCGAGCCGGGCCTTGCAGGACGCCAACGCCCCATCAGCGGCGGTTCACGTTCAGGCCCCGGCCAAGCCGGCTGGGGGATATTATCGATGGGTTGCTTGATCGCATGGCAGACCTTTGGGCCGGATACCCGGGTGCGCTGAGTGTAGCATTGCGCCCTGCCCCTGACCGGTGAGTTTCTCAAACATCAGAACCATGGGAAAATTCCTGCGACTTTTTTGATTGTATCAACGTCCTGTAGAACGATGGCAGAAAACGCATTTGAAATTATTGTCGACGAACTGACGCTCGCCGGTGCCCGACGCGGGGACATGGCGTCGAGGGAACGTATCTATCGGCTTTATCACACCGCCTCGTATAACGTCGCGATGCGGGTTTGTAACTGTCGTGAACTGGCGCAGGAGGTTACCCATGAGGCCTTTATTACCGCGTTTCGCAGAATCCGGCAATTTCGCGGTGATGCGCCATTTTGGGGCTGGCTGAGGCGCGTGGTGGTGAATCACGCCATCAGCGCCTTGCGCAAATTGCCCAAAGCCGACCTGGTGGAATTTCAGGACTACCAGGCATCGGCCGACGGTGATCAGGAATCCATTGGTCGGGCCATGGACCTGGAACAGGCTCTGCAGCGCCTGAGTCATGAAGACAGGGCCGTGATTTGGCTGCATGACGTGGAAGGCTATCGGCACGGCGAAATCGCCCAGATATTCGGCAAAACTGAAAGTTTTTCAAAAACGCGACTGGCCAGAGCGCGGCAGAAGGTCAGAACCATGATCGAGTCCCGTGAGCGGGCCGAACGAACCCAATTAACAGGGTAGAGAGAACATCATGAATACTTCGTCAAACCATGAAACGAGGGATCCGCTGGGGCTGAGAAATCTCCTTGCAGTGACACCCCCTGAAGACGGTTGGAAGCAGATCGAAGCGGCTTTGCAGGAACCCGCCCGCTCCGGAACGGGATTCCGCGGACGCACCGCCCTGTTCGCCACCGCCGCATGTGTTCTGCTTGCAGCGCTGGTGGTATTGAAAACACAGGCTCCGACCCCCGCCATTGGGCCGCAAGAGGTTGCGACCATTACGCAGCCAGATGCGTCCTCAGAACAGGGCCAAACGCTGAACGACCTGATCGCCATGTCACAAACCCTGGAAAAGCAGCTAAAAGGAATTCGCACCCACAGCGGTTCGATCCCCGCTTCTTCAGCGGTGTACGTCGCCGAACTGGAGGACATGGTGGCCCAGGTGGACACGCGGCTGAGCGTGTCGCCCGGTTCGATCAACCTGTGGGGGCAACGGGTCAACCTGCTGCTGGACTTGGCGCAGATTTATCAGCAGCAATGGGAACGTGAATACGGAAGGATGGCTTCATTATGATTTTTTGGAGGAAAGCCGACATGAACAGCGGCAATTTATCAAAGGTGGCCTTAAGCGCTCTGTTGGGCCTGGCCATGCCGAATCGCCATCGGAGCGTGAGGCACAGGAAGCCTATGAGCAGGCTTTGCTGGCAGCCGAACAGGAAAAAGAAGCGGCCATGGTCGCCGTCGAGAAGGCAAGAAGAGAGCTCGAACGCGCGGCTGAAGTACGCGCCGGGGTCAGCCTCGAAGAGGCCGAGGCTATGGAAGCCGCACAAGATGCGGGCCGAGAAGCTGAACGGGCTTACCGCGAAGCGTCGGAAGCGATGCGCAGAGAGCTGAGTGCCGTGCAGGAAGAACTCAGGCGTGCGTCTCGAGAAGTCGTTCGAGCACATCGAGATCTGGAACGCCTGCACCGCAAGGCGCCGAGCGTTACCACCGTTCGTATGGGCAGCAAGGCCGTCATTGGTGTCGTTCTCGGAGATTCCAATGATGCAGGCGTCCAGATACTGGGCGTGTCGCCGGATGGCCCGTCGGAGAGAGCGGGTATTGAGCAGGGCGATATCATCGTCTCTGTGATGGGCGAGGAACTCGCGGGAAGCGATGACGCCGACGCCGGCAAGGTTCTGTTGGAAGTGATGCAAGGCGTCAAGCCGGGTGATGAACTGGACATCACGGTCCTCAGGGACGGGTCTGAGCAGTCTTTCAACGTAACGGCCGAGGCGCGCGAACCGATTGGCTGGACCAGCAGGATTCGTCTGCCTTCCGCGCCGATGGCACCAGGAGAGTCCATCACCATCGAGGAAATCATCGAAGTGCCGGAGATAGACCGAACTGCCTTGGCAGAGAAGATGCAGCGCTTACAAGAAGATTTGGAGCGCAAACGCATCGTCATCTCACGTTCCGGTGAGCATGAAGTGCACGTGTCGCCTGAAGGCTGGGAATTCAATTACGAAACGCTCTCCGATATCGGTGAAGAAGCTCTGTACAGCGCCAATGTCTGGCTGGGCATGCCCATGACTCGCGGCCTGGAACTGGCTGAAGTCGACGAGAACCTGGGCGATTACTTCAAGGCGGAGCATGGTGTGCTCGTTCTGAAAGCAGCTAAAGATAACGAACTGCAACTCATGAGCGGGGATGTTGTGCTGACGGTCGCCGGTAATCGTGTTGATAAACCGGCCGACCTGATGCGAGAGCTGCGGGAGCTGGAGTCCGGCGCCACGCTGGAGCTGGAGATCATGCGCAAGCGCAAATCGAAAACCATCGAAGTGGTGTTGCCGGAGCGCGTTAAGGAGTTTGGTTTCGTGCCTGAAGTGAAAAACGAATTTCTCTTTCGATACCCGCTTGAAAGCAACTGATACCCGCATCTGACACGCTCAAGGGGGCCGTGATAACGGCCCCTTTTTTATTGTGCGTTCACCTCCCTCACGCTTGAGCGACCACGACACTACCGCCATAATCGTGGCCCTTCTTCATTCAAAGCTAACATGGTGGTGGTTCATGTCGGGCGCACCTGACTACCTGTGACGGAACAACACAACAAGCGACCAGGGGCATCTTCGCCCAGCGTTGGCTTTGTGAGCCTCGGATGCCCCAAAGCGCTGGTCGATTCCGAGCGGATACTGAGCCAGCTTCGCATGGATGGCTATCAGATCTCCCCCACCTACGATGGCGCAGATGTGGTGGTGGTCAACACCTGTGGGTTCATTGACAGCGCCAGGGACGAGTCACTGGGCGCCATTGGCGAGGCCATTAATGCCAACGGACGCGTCATCGTGACTGGCTGCCTGGGCGTTCAGGCCGATCTGATCCGGGAAGCTCACCCCGATGTGCTGGCGGTAACGGGGCCGCAACAGTATGAGCAGGTGGTTGCGGCGGTCCATGAGTCGGCGCCCATCGATGAGGCCCACAACCCGTTTACCGACCTGTTACCGCCACAGGGCATCAAGCTGACGCCGCGACACTATGCCTATCTGAAAATTTCGGAAGGCTGCAACCATAAATGTACCTTCTGCATTATCCCCTCCATGCGGGGGCGGCTGGTCAGCCGCCATGCGGGCGAAATTCTGCGTGAGGCTGAGCAACTGGTTTCTTCCGGCGTCAGGGAACTGCTGGTGATATCGCAGGATACCTCCGCATACGGTGTGGATTTGAAGTACAGCGGTGATTTCTGGCGCGACCGGCTGGTGACCAGTAATCTCAAAGGCCTGGCCGAAGGGCTGGCTGAACTCGGCGTGTGGGTTCGGCTGCACTATGTTTACCCCTACCCGCATGTCGACCAGATCATTCCACTCATGGCCGAGAGAAAACTGCTGCCGTACCTGGATATCCCCTTCCAGCACGGCAGCGCTAAAATTCTCAAGCTGATGAAGCGGCCGGCGGCCGCGGAAAACACGCTGGCCCGCATCAAATCCTGGCGCGAGATCTGCCCGGACATCACCTTGCGAAGTACTTTCATCGTCGGTTTCCCGGGCGAGACTGAAGAGGATTTCCAGCAGCTGCTCGATTTTGCCGGTGAAGCAGAGCTTGATCGGGTTGGCTGCTTCAGGTACTCCGATGTCGATGGCGCACGGGCCAACACCCTGCCCGACGCGGTACCTGAAGAAGTAAAACGGGAGCGAGAGCAGCGGTTCATGGAGTTTCAGGCTGAAATCAGCCGCGCAAAGCTCCAGGGCAAGGTTGGGACACGCCAGGAGGTGCTGATTGACTCGGTGGATGAGCAAGGCGCCATCGGCCGCAGTTGGGCCGACGCGCCTGAGATTGACGGGCTCGTGTATGTGACCGACGGCCAGGACTTACGCCCGGGCGACTGGGTGAATGTCGAGATCGACGAGGCGGATGAATACGACCTCTCCGGCCGCCTGGTCGATTAGGGCCTGATGGGCGATCTTTCCCGTTTCCTGGAACGCAATCTCCGCCATTTTGGTCTCGGTGCACCGGATCCGGCCCTGCTCATCAACCCACCGCTTTTTGGCGATTTGGACCACCATTTAAAATCTAATTCCCACATTTTTCTGCAGGATTATGCGCGCTACCTGCAATGGTCTGCCCTCACTCCGAATTGCGCGTTCGGGGCGTTCCCCGGGACGCTGGAGCCGGATATCCGCCGTGCTCTGTTGATCATGCCAAGAGAAAAAGCGCTGCTGCGCGCCTGGCTGTCATGGATGGTGACCTTTATGGGCCCCGATACGACGCTTTGGCTTGCCGGAGAAAACCGCGCCGGTGCTCGCTCCGCAGGGAGGTTGCTAAAAGAGTGGTTTCAACAGGTGGAAGTCTTAGACAGCGCGCGACACTGCCGGCTCTATGCAATGAGCGAACCGCTGGAAACCATCCGCTTGAGCGCGGATCGATTAGCCGAGACGTGGAGCATCGCGTTACAGGGGCGGCGTCTGCCCATCGTTTCATTCCCCGGGGTTTTCTCCCACGGCAAGCTCGATGAGGGAACACGACTGCTGCTGGAAGCCGTAGAGACCAAGACATTTCAGGGACGAGCGTTGGACTTCGGCTGTGGCTGCGGAGTCATTGCCGCAGCCCTGGGCACACTCAACACGGGGCTTTTACTTGACCTCTTGGACAGCAACG
>Ga0255767_1003175_pt1 | contig 13994 bp, 14 predicted proteins | sample 071ome_24_FD_179967 | JGI IMG/M metagenome (GOLD analysis project Ga0255767, IMG submission 179967) | Coastal salt marsh microbial communities from the Groves Creek Marsh, Skidaway Island, Georgia - 071402CT metaG (version 2) | ecosystem: Environmental > Aquatic > Marine > Intertidal zone > Salt...
ATCTTCGAACACGTCTGGCGGCCGGGCGACCTGGTGATCTGGGACAATCGATGCGTGACCCACGCCCGGACGGATTTTCCGCACGAAGAACGCCGCCTGCTGCAGCGGACGACGCTGGTCGGCACCGAAGCGCTGCGTTAGGGGTGAGGGGTCAAACGCCCCCCGCCCATTCCCCGCGGCCGCGGGAATCCAGCATCACGTCCATGTAAAAATCATCGACGCTGTCGAGTTTGCTGATCAGACCGCCGGCCTTCGAATAGCCGATCATCGTCTCCAGGTTTTTCCGGTTGGCGGGCGTCAGCCCGTATTCCCAGGGATCGGGGCCCAGCAATTCGCGCTGCGCATCCCATTCGTCCAGAAACCATGCCAGCGGCACGATCCGCGGATTGCTCATCCGACGATACGCTGCGTGTTTGGCACGGTCGAACGCCTGGGCCAGATTATTGGCGACCCAGGGATGTTCTTTCAGAATCTCGTCGCGGATTGCCGTCGCGTGCATGATCGGGAAGATGCCGGTGCGCTTGTAGTAGGCTTCCTCTTCCGTACGGTAGTCTTCGAACAGGCGACCCACCCGGTCGTCGCCGCGGAGAATGGGCTGGATGATGTCGGGATGAATGACCGCATCGACCTCGCCCTCCGCCAGCATCTCCGAAATGTCCGACCCGGCCGGCGCCTGGTTGATATTGATGCCCGGCGGCGCGTCGAAGGGGATTTCCTCCTCCAGTTCGGTGATCCAGTCGATGCTGGTCAGATCGACGCCGTATTCGTCGGCCAGCAGTCCCCGAAGGTAGAGAATGGCCGTCGCCTGGTAGGTTTTGAGCCCGATGCGTTTGCCGTTCAGGTCTTCGGGTCTGGCGATCCCTTTCGACGTATTCACGAAAATAAACCCGTGACGGAACCGCCGGTGCAGGAAAACGGGAATCGCCGAAAACGCCTGCCCCCGGTCCTTTGCCATCAGGTAGGACGAGCCGGACAGTTCGCAGACGTCGAATTCCTCGTTCCGGATCATGCGCCAGTGGCGCGACGACGAATCCATGTCCGTCAGAACGTTAAGCTCGATCCCGTCCGGCGCGATCGAGCCGTCTTTCAGGGCCTTGACGATTTCGTAGTCGCCGCAGGCCAGCGTGAGTTGCAGTTTTGCGCTCATAATCCCTGTTTTCCTTCCATTTTGCGTAACATCGACATTCCGGCGCAGTTCAGCAAGCTTTAACGGTTTTGGCGCTAATTTATCCGATCATTTTACGAATTTCGGATCGATGAAAATACCGGTTTTGCGGCGAAACATTGGTGCACTGATCTTCCGGGCGATCTGGGCCACAAAATCACGGTAGCTGCGAACGGCCGCGAAGTCGTGTCGTTGGTGCAGAAGGGGGAGTTCGATATCTTTCTGATAAATATTCACATGCCGGAAGTCGACGGTCTCCAGGCATTAAGTCAGATCCGCGAATTGTCCGGCCCTGTCGCCGATATACCGGTTATCGCCCTGACCGCGAACGCGATGAAAGGCGATCGCGAAAAATATCTCGCAGCAGGAATGAACGACTATGTGCCGAAGCCCATCGATCTGGTCGCCCTCACCGATGCGATCACCGGGGTAACTGGTTTAAGCGCCGGCGCGACCGGTAACGCGGCGCGCAAACCGGTCATCGCCGAGCCCGACATCGATCAGCAGGAAACCCATGCCATGCTCGACATGCTGGACGAAATCGTCGGCAGCTAGATTCGGCCGGCACGGCGGTGAGAGCTGCCCGCTGTTGAATCCCTTTTTCGTGGCGCCCAACCTCCGCCCTGATTCGGGCATTTTCGTGTCCGCCGAAACGGCGCTATTCCGCCGCCTGCGCGGCCGGATAGGTTTTTTCAAGATGCGCCACGATATCGTCGAGGATCATCACGTCGGCATATTTGTGGTGCATGTCGAACAGGTTGATCTTGTGCGAGATTTCCGACCGGTCGAAGACGCATTCCTCTGCGACGGTCGCGTGATACCCATAGGAGTAAGCATCGACGACGGAGGCGCGGACGCATCCCGACGTGCTTTCGCCGCAGACGATCAGGCTGTTGACGCCCAGTCTCGTTAACTGTGCGACCAGGGGCGTCGAATGAAAGGCGCTCGCCCGTTCCTTGCGGATGACGATGTCGCCGTCCTGCGGTGCGAAAGCGGGATGGATGTCCATCATGTCGTCGCCGACATCGTACCCCGATTGACGGTTGGTCGATCGCACGCGACCTTTCCGGGTGGAGCCGGTCAGATAGATGATCGGCAACCCGGCAGTGCGGCAGGCGGCAAACAGTCGTTTCGTCGGTTCGATCGCGTCCCAGGCGAACTTGCCGCAGGAATTGGGAAATTCATCGACCAGCTCTTCCGGGTATTTCGTGGGATCGCCCCGATAGACGAAATTGTAGAGGTCAATGGCCAACAAAGCCGGACGCTCGCCGACATACACGTCGCGACGATAGGGTTCGTAAATTTTCAGCACGTCGGGAGAGACGACGTCTTTCCAGCAATGATCTTCGAAATCTCTGGTCATGGTGCAATCTCCTGTCTGTTGCGCCGATTGTAGCGCGGAAGCGCACCAAGGGCGACTCGCGGACCAATGGACCGCATGATATGAAGTGGCGCGAACAATTCAGATACCGGGAACGTCCCATGGATAAAGTTACGAATACGATGCGGGAAGTCGTCGTTGCCAACCGCATTCTCGCCCGCGAGGAAGTCGTCGACGCTTACGGGCATGTCAGTATCCGGCATCCGGAGAATCCGGAACGTTATCTGATGAGCCGGTCGCGCAGCCCGGAGCTGGTGACGCTGGACGATATCATGGAATTCACGCTCGACGGCGAAGCCATCGACGACGATCGCACGCCCTATGCCGAACGGCACATCCATGGCGCCATCTACGAAGCCCGGCCCGAAGTGAACTCGGTGGTTCACAACCATTCCCATGCCGTCATACCGTTCGGCGTGACGCCGGTGCCGCTGAAACCGGTGGCTCATGTCGGCGCGTCGATCGGCAAGGAATTGCCGGTCTGGGATATCCGCAAAAACTTCGGCGACACCAATCTGCTGGTCGTCAACATGGAGCAGGGCCGGGACCTTGCGAGCGACCTTGCCGGGAACAATGTGGTGCTGATGCGCGGCCATGGCTGCGCGGTGACCGGCACCTCCGTTCAGGGCGCTGTGATGACTTCGATCTATCTGCAGGTGAACGCCCAGCTGCTGCAGGATACGCTGAACATGAGCGAACAGATCGAGTATCTGTCCGATGGCGAAATCGATCAATGCGCCGATATTTTTCTCAGCGATTTTTCGGTCAAGCGCGCCTGGGAATATTTCCAGCGGCGGGCGGGCGCCGATTCCCTGTAAGTTGACCGGCGCGATCCTCTTCCAAGAACACGGCGGTACTTATGTCTTTTGACAAAGCTCCTCTCGTTCGGCCCTTCGCCGGCATGCGGCCCGCGCCCGGCCGCGCGGACGAAATAGCCGCGCCCCCATACGACGTGGTCAGTACCGATGAGGCGCGTGCGGCTGCCGAAGGCAAGCCCCTGTGTTTTTTTCATGTCTCGCGGGCCGAAATCGATCTGCCGCCCGGTACCGATCCTTACGCCGACGAAGTGTACGAGACGGCAGCCAGCAACCTGAAAAGTTTCGAGAACGCCGGGGCGCTCGTTCGGGATGCCGCGCCGTGCTTCTACGTTTACCGGATCACCGCCGACGGGAAATCGCAGACAGGGGTTGCCGTTTCCGCATCGGTGGACGCGTACAACGAAAACCGGATCAAGAAGCACGAGCTCACCCGCCCGTCGAAGGAAGACGACCGGGTGCGCCAGATCGACGCCGTCGACGCGATCACCGGGCCGGTGCTGACGGTTCACCGGGCGGATGCCGGGCTCGCGGCCCTGTTGCGGGACGCGAGTTCGGGGGAACCTGACGCGGTCGCCGCGAATGTCGGCGGTGCGCGTCACGAACTCTGGGTGGTGTCCGACCCGGACGCGGTCGCCGGCATCGGCGAGACGGTGAATGCGATTGACGCGCTGTATATCGCCGACGGACATCACCGGTCGGCCGCCGGGGCACGAGTCGCGGAAGTGCGGCGGAAGGCGAACCCGGATCACGACGGCACCGAACCCTATAACGGATTTCTCGCCGTCAGCTTTCCGGACGACGAGTTGACGATCCTCGATTACAACCGCGTCGTAAAGGATCTGAACGGCATGGACGCCGCCGCTTTTCTGGCAGCGCTGTCCGGGTCCTACCGGGTCGAGCCGGTGTCCGAACCCGTACGGCCGCAGAAGATGGGCAGCTTCGGCATGTATCTCGATGGTAACTGGTCGCTGATCTCGCCGCTCGCATCGGGAAAAATCGACGATCCGGTCGAAAGGCTGGATGTGGAGCTGTTGTCACGCTCCATCCTGTCACCGCTGCTGGGGATCCAGGATCAGCGGACGGATACGCGCATCGATTTCGTCGGCGGCTCCCGGGGGCCGGAAGAAATTGCCCGCCGGGTCGAGTCGGGCGAAATGGCGATCGGGTTTACGCTCTATCCAACCAGCCTGGCGGACCTCATGTCAGTGGCCGATGCGGGCATGATCATGCCGCCCAAATCGACCTGGTTCGACCCGAAGCTGGCGGACGGGATGATTTCGCTGCCGCTGGACTAGTTCAGGATCCGCTTGCGCGGAGTGCTTCAGTCGCCCGCACGTCCAGATTGCCCGCCGCGTCGCATACCACGCCGTAGTCATCCCGGGCGGAGTCGATGCTGACATATCCCTGTCGCACGTCGTTCGCGACCGTCTCGGCAGGCCGCTTCTTCGGATCGCCGAACCCGCCCCCGCCGCCTGAACGAACGGCGAAGGCGTCGCCCTGCTTGATGCGAGCGGTCAGCAGCTTGGCATTGGGATAGTCTTCCTTCCACGCGCCGTCGGCGCGCAGTACGACCGAGTTTCCCGCCGCCTCCTTGCCGCCGTTGAGACCCCACGGCTTGCAGTGCATGCGTTCGACCTGGGCGTTGAGCATGAAGTCGGCCCGTGCCTGCACCGTGTTCTCGCAGCCGAGCCCGCCTCGGTATTCGCCGGCGCCGCCGGAATCCTCGCGCAGCGCGTAATTCTCGATCAGGAACGGGTACTTGGATTCCAGTTGTTCCGCCGGGCTGTTATGCGTGTCCCCGTCATTGATGCAGACGGTGGCGCTGACGCCGTCTTCATTCTGCTTGGCGCCCCAGCCGCCGCCCGTCGGCCCGATAAACGCGATGTAGAATTCGTTGTTCTTCGGATTGATGCCGTTGAGCATCCCGATCACCAGATCCGCGTGATGCCCCGCGATGGTGCGTTCCGGGATCGCAGGGGTCAGCGCCTTGAACACCGTGTCCACGATGGTCATCGGAAACGTCATCCACCAGCGCATCGGCGCCGGCTTGACCGCGCTGATCACGCGGCCCGGCGGCACGATGGCCTTCAGGTTGCGGAACGAGCCGTCATTGATCGGATAGTCGGTTGGCGACGTGATGCATTTGAACGCCACCTGCGAACAGGCATGTCCGGTGGTGATGCCCGAGTTGTAGAAACCGCGAACCTGTTCGGCGACATCCGACAGATCGACCGTCATCTCGTCCCCTTCGACCGTGACGGTCACGCGGATGGGAATCCGGTCCGAAATGCTGACGCCGTCGTCGTCCATATAGGATTCCGCGACATAGACGCCGTCCGGGATCGAAAGCGTACGGGCGCGGGCGGCGCGTTCGGACTGGTCCATGATGTCCGATATCGACGCTGCGACCTGATTCCGCCCGTAGCGTTTGACCAGTTCGAGATAACGCCGTTCGCCGGTCGTGATGGCCGTCAGCTGGGCACGCAGATCGCCCATGGCGCGGTCGGGCAGGCGGACATTGGCGCGGATGATGTCGACGATTTCCTCGTTCACCACCCCTTCGCGCTGATACTTCACGATGGGAATCTGCAGGCCCTCCGAATAGATGTCGGTGGTGATGCCGTCCAGGGTCCCGCCGATATCCGGCCAGTGCGCCATGCAGCAGGCGAAGCCTATCAGCTCGTCGTCGAGGAAGATCGGCATGGAGAACGTCAGATGGTTCAGATGGCTGCCGGTGATATAGGCGTCGTTGGTCAGCAGGATGTCGCCCGGTTTGATATTCTCGGTGCCGTAATGATCCAGTTTTGCCTTGATCGTCTCCGCCATGCCGCGGATGAACATCGGAAGCCCAAGGCCGATGGAAATGGTCTCGCCTTTCTCCGTGAACAGCCCGACGGTGAAATCCAGCGCCTCGTAGATGATCATGTTGTAGGCGGTGCGCATCAGATTGGATTTCATCTCCTCCGTGATGGCGATGACGCCGTTGCGGACGATCTCGGTAACGATGGGGTCGGGGCTGGCGGAAGTCTGGGTCATGAGGCGTCGTTCCCGATGGAGATTTTCAGATTGCCGAAATCGTCGACCGTCAGCGTGTCGCCGGGATGCAGCACCGTGGTCGAGGCATGTTCCTCGATCAGGGCCGGGCCGGCGATGGTGTTGCCGGCGACCAGCCGGGTACGGTCCCAGGTATCGGTATCGGTGAGCTCGGCGCCGAAGCGGACTTTGCGGACGCCCGTGTGCGCGTCGTCGGCAGGTTTCGCATCGCCCGCGGGGATGCGTTTGAGTTCGGGTTTTTCAAGCATGCCCGTGACCGTGACGCGCAGGCTGACGATCTCGCTCCGTTCCTGCGGCGCGCAGGTGCCGTAGCGCAGATCGTGGACCGCGTCGAAGCGCGCCTTGATTCCGGCGCGGTCTTCCTTCGCGAACAGATCCGCCGACAGATCGACCGTGACCGAATGTTCCTGGCCGACATAGCGCATATCCGCCGCCCGGCTGACGACCACCCGTTCCGGTGCCGTCGAGACCTTTTCGATTTCTGCGATGCCCTCGGCCTCAAGCTCTCTGTAGACCGCTTCAAGGTCTCCGAAATCGGCATCCGACAGCCTTGTAAAACGCGACCGGACGTAGTCGTAACGGAGATCGGAGAACAGCATCCCGAACGCCGAAAAATGACCCGGCGAGTAAGGAATGATCACGTCGCGGATACCCATCTCGCGGGCGATGTTGCATGCGTGCAGCGGGCCAGCGCCGCCATAGGCGACCATGGCGAAGTCACCGGCGTTCAGCCCGCGCTCCGTCGTGACGGCCTTGACCGCATGCGACATTGCCGTGACCGCGATGCGCAGGATGCCCTGGGCCGCGTCGGCCGTTTCTAGCCCCAGCGGCCCCGCGACTTTGTCGTCGATCGCCCCGCCGGCGGCGTCGACATCCAGCGTCATCTCGCCGCCGAGGAACCGGTCCGGCGACAATCGGCCGAGATAGACATTTGCGTCGGTCACGGTCGGAAACTCCCCGCCCTGTCCGTAGCAGGCGGGACCCGGCTGGGCGCCGGCGCTTTGCGGGCCGACGCGCAGGCCGCCTTCGTCGGCGATGCGCGCGATGGAACCGCCGCCGGTGCCGACCTCGAAGATATCCATCATCGCGATCTGGACGGGCAGGGCGCGTTCGTACCCGCCGATCAGGGCGCTGCCGGTGGTCAGCGCTTCGCCGTCGTGAATGACGCCCGCCTTCGCCGTGGTGCCGCCCATGTCGAAGGCGATGGCATTTTTGAGCCCGATGGCGTCGCATAGCGCCTGGGTGCCGATGACGCCCGCCGCGGGGCCGGATTCCAGCATGCGGACGCATTGCCGCTGCGCCTGGTCGCCGTCGTACAGCCCGCCGGTCGACTGGACGACAAGGAACGAGCCGCCGAACCCGTCGGCGCGGATGCGATCGTCGATGCCGGCAATGTAGGACTTCACCTTCGGGCCGATATAGGCGTTGGCGACGACCGTCGAGCAGCGCTCGAACTCGCGGTATTCCTGGCTCAGTTCGTGGGAGGTGGAGACGAACGCGCCGGGCAGTTCTTCCTCGACGATTTCGCGGACCCGCAGTTCGTGCGCCGGGTTGGCGTAGCAGTGCAGCAGCAGGATCGCGACCGCCTCGACCCCTTCTTCGCGCAGGCGGACGCAGGTCTCGCGCACGCCGTCTTCGTCGAGCGGCTTGTACACTTCGCCTTCCGCGTAAAGCCGTTCGGTCACCTCGAACCGCAATGCGCGCTCGACCAGGGGTTCGTGTTTCTGAAAGAAAAGGTTGTAGGCATCCGGGCGGTTGACCCGGCCGATCTCGTATATATCGCGAAACCCTTCGGTGATCAGCAGCGCGGTTCTGGCACCGGTGCGTTCCAGCATCGTGTTGATCGCCACGGTCGAACCGTGGAGAAACAGGCCCGCATCAGGAAACGCCGTGCCGGCTTTATCAACCCCGTCGGCGATGCCATCGATCAGACTGTCGGGCGTCGACAGAGTCTTGCCGAACACCAGGCTGCCGTCAGTAGGATCGAACGCGGCGATATCCGTAAACGTGCCGCCGATATCTGCGGCCAGGCGGATGCCGGATCCGCCGCCATTTTGAGATGCCAAGTTTTCGTACTCCGTTTTGCGCATTTTCCGCGACCGACACGCGCCGGTCAATTGCACGGCGTTGACTTGGACGCTTGCCGCTGGCTCAGTGCCGCCATTGAAAAAGGGAGAGAATCATGAGCGGCATACTGATCGTCACCGGCGGGGGACGCGGCATCGGGGCGGAAACCAGCCTGAAAGCCGCGGAGGCCGGCTGGGACATCTGCGTCAGCTATCAGTCGAACGAGGCCCGTGCGCGGGAGATTGCCGACAAGGTGGAAGCGACGGGGCGTCGCGCCCTGATCGTCCAGGCCGATATCGCGAGGGAAGCGGATGTCGTGCGGCTGTTCGAAACCTGCGACGCGGAACTCGGCGTGCCGACCGGTCTCGTCAACTCGGCGGGTATACTGGAACCGCTGAGCCGTATCGACGAAATCGACGGCGACGGGCTGACCGAACACATGATGATCAATGTCGTCGGCAACATTCTGTGCGCGCGCGAAGCGGTGAAGCGCATGTCGACGAAAAACGGCGGCAGCGGCGGCGTGATCGTCAACCTGTCATCGCGGACTTCGGAACTGGGCGGGGCGGGTGCGTCGGTGCATTACGGGGCGAGCAAGGCCGCGATCAACACGTTCACGTTCGGTCTGGCGCAGGAAGTCGCCGCCGAGGGTGTGCGCGTCTGCGCCGTCAGTCCGGGCGTGATCGACACGGAAATCCAGCCGGAGGGCCGGGTCGAGGCGATTTCGCCGACGCTGCCGATGAAGCGTGTGGGGCAGCCGGGCGAAGTCGCCAATGCGATCGTCTGGCTGCTGTCGGACGACGCCAGCTACGTCAGCGGCACGGTGTTGAACGTATCGGGCGCGCGGTAGGACCGGCTTTCAAGCCTCAGATCAGTTCGCGGCTGCCGTCCGAATAGCGGATCTTCACCGTGACGGTGCCTTCGTTCATCAGCCACGGACGGACGGTGAAATCGCGGGCGCCGCTGGAATGCATCGGGTCGCTTGCCGCGATTTCCTTCGCTTCGGCGAGCGAACCGGCGCGGATGATGACCATGCCTTCGCCTTCCCACATTTCTTCCTTGTCGTCCCAGAACGGGCCGGCGCCGAACATGATGCCCTTTTCTTCCAGCTCGATCTGGAATTTGAGATGCGGTTCGATGTTTTCCATCACCGGTCCCATGCCGTCGGTCGGGAAGGTGTGAACGACGTAGAGCTGTTTCTGAAGCATGCCTTCGCAGGCATCCATGATGTTCTGTTTCGTGATTTTGGGACCCGACATGTTAAACGTTCCTCCTTGTTTGCGCGTTTCAGTGTTGATCCTTTCCGGGCCGGCGCGATTCCGAGCCAGCGGATCATGCTATAGTCGCGGGAACATACCGATTGTCGCCCTGGCCCGAAAGACCGGGGCCGATCACAACTGGTTTTGAGCAAGTTTCTTGACGTCACCCATCGCCAAACGAACCAGAAGAATGCCGCGGATCACGTTACGCGGCGTTACCGCCAATCGCCGGCGGGTGTGGCGTCATTCGATGCGGATTGCGGGCTGCGTATTTCTGTTCGTGCTTCTGGCGCTTCGCTACTGGGATCCCGCGCCGGTCGAAGTGCTGCGGCTGAAAACGCTGGATCTGTTCCAGTTTATCGAACCGCGGGCGACCACGGAGCAGGCGGTCCGGATCGTCGATATCGACGAGCGCAGCCTGGAGGCGCACGGACAATGGCCGTGGCCGCGCACGTTGCTGGCGGAGCTGACAAAAAAGCTGTTCGATGCCGGCGTGGCGACCGTCGGGTTCGATATCGTTTTCGCCGAGGCCGACCGCCTGACCCCGTCCCGAGTGGCAAGGAATCTGCCCGATCTGCCCGCCGACCTCAGAGCCGCGCTCGCCAGTTCGCCCGACAACGACCAGGTGTTCGCGGCGGCCCTGAAAACCTACCCGACGGTGCTCGGCCGGTTCCTGCGGACGCGCGACGAAGGCGGCAGCGCCGATGGATTACGATCGCCGTCGATCGCGAAGCTCGGCGACGATCCGGTGCCCTTTTTGCCGCGTTTCGACGGCGTGCTCGCAAATCTGCCGATTTTCGAGCAGTCCGCGCATGGCGTCGGCATGCTGGTCCCGACCCATGAACGCGACAACATCATCCGGCGCGTGCCTGCGATGGTCAGCGTCGGCAAAACCGTTCAGCCGACCCTGGCGCTGGAAATGCTGCGGGTGGCGACCGGGCAGAAAACATATGTCGTCAAGACCGACGAAGCGGGGATCGCATCGGTCGTAATCGCCGGCAACGAAATTCCGGCCGATCGCAAGGGACGCATCTGGGTGCACTATGCCAGCCCGCGGCCCGATCTTTACGTGTCCGCCGCGGATATCCTGTCTGGAAAGATCGACGCATCCCTGATCCAGGGGCATGTGATCCTGATCGGAACGTCTGCGGTGGGGCTGCGCGATCTGCGGGCCACGCCGCTTAAGAGATCCACGCCGGGTGTCGAAATTCACGCCCAAGTACTGGAGACGATATTGTCCGGATCTCTCCTTGCGCGCCCAAACTTCGCCATCGGGGCGGAGCTGACGGCATCGCTGGTGATCGGTCTGCTGATCGTCCTGCTGATACCCAGGATCGGCGCCTGGTGGACGCTGGCGATGGGGATGGGCCTTGGCGCCGTCGTTGTGGGGGGGCGCGTGGTGGCTGTTCCTGAAGCACCAGATGCTGATCGATATTTCCTATCCGCTGATCTCGTCCTTCGCGGTCTATGCGATGCTGTCGTTCATGAATTACGTGCGCGAACAGGCGGACCGCCGCCAGATCCGCAGTGCGTTTTCCCGCTATCTCGCACCGGAAGTGGTCAACTAGCTTAGCGACCATCCGGAACAGCTCCGCCTGGGCGGCGAAATACGCGACATGACGCTGCTGTTCTCCGATGTTCAGGGGTTCACCGGTATTGCCGAAAACTACGACGCGGTCGGCCTGACCCAGCTGATCAACGATATCCTGACGCCGATTACGGCGGAGGTCCTGGAAACCGGCGGGACGGTCGACAAGTATATGGGCGATGCGCTGATGGCGTTCTGGAATGCGCCGCTGGACGACAAGGATCACGCCCGGCATGCGTGTCTGTCGGCGCTTGCGATCCGGCGACAGATCGGGCCGCTGAACGACCGGCTGGAGGAAAAGGCCAGAGCCGATGGCTGGGCTTTCGTCCCGGTCAATGTCGGCGTGGGGCTGAATACCGGCGAATGCTGCGTCGGTAATATGGGGTCCGACCAGCGGTTCGATTATTCGGTGCTGGGCGATGCCGTGAATCTGGCGTCCCGTCTTGAAGGACAGACGCGGACTTACGGCGTCGGAATCGTAACGGGCGAATTGACGAAAACGCTGGCCGACGACATGGCGTTTCTGGAGCTCGATCTGATCACCGTCAAAGGCAAGACGATCCCGGAACGCATCTTCGCGCTGCTCGGCGACGAGGCGCTTTCTTCGTCCGCGGAATTCCAGGAGCTAGCAGGATTGCATGCGAAGATGCTCGCGGCGTATCGCGGGCAGCGCTGGGACGAGGCCCGGCGTTTGATCGACGAGGCGGCAGGTGCGGCAAGCTCCGCCGGGCTCGATTTGTCACGTCTCTACGATCTGTTCCGCGACCGCGTGGCCGCGTTCCGGACCGATCCGCCGCCCCCGGATTGGGACGGCGTGTTCGTTGCGACCACGAAGGGTTAGCCGATACCGGCTCAGCTCACCTTGATCGTGATGTCGCCCACGCCGTCGATGTGGCCTTCCATCAGGTCGCCCTTGACGATGGGGCCGACGCCCGCCGGAGTGCCGGTATAGATCAGGTCTCCCGGCTGAAGCTCGAACAAGCCGGACAGGTATTCGATCGTTTCCGGCACATTCCAGATCAGATCGGCGATATCGGCGCTTTGCTTGGTGTCGCCGTTGACCTTCAGCCAGATGGCACCGGTCGACGGGTGGCCGATCTTGGAGGCCGGCTGGATTTCGGCGCAGGGTGCGGAATCGTCGAACGCCTTGCCGACTTCCCACGGACGGCCTTTTTCACGCATGGCGATCTGCAGGTCGCGGCGCGTCATGTCCAGGCCGCAGGCGTAACCGAAGATGTGATCGTTGGCCTGGGCTTGCGGGATATCCCTGCCGCCTTTGCCGATGGCGACGACCAGCTCCATTTCGTAATGGACGTTTTCCGATTTGGGCGGGTAGGGGAAATCCGCGCCGTCCGGGATGATCGTGTTGTTGGGTTTCATGAAAAAGAAGGGCGGATCGCGATCCGGGTCGGACCCCATCTCGCGGGCGTGTTCGGCGTAGTTGCGTCCAACGCAGTAGATCCGGCGCACCGGAAAGGTTTCGTCCGTGTCGGCGATGGCGACGGTGGGGATTTCCATCGGCTCGATAGCGTATTTCGTCATTATTCTGTTCCTTGGTCTTTGCCTGGGTCTGGGTCGAAAGTCAGGAAGTCGGCGTCAGGTCGCCGGCTTCCACGATGGTCAGTTCGTTGTCGCCAACGTTGTTCCGGCGGCGGAACTCGGCGGCCGCCTTGTATTCGTCGGAGTTGAAACAGGCTTCTGCGTCTTCCATGGACTGGAACTCGATCACCACAAAGCGTTCGAAATAATCGCGGCCTTCCAGGGTCTTGTGGTTGCCGCCCCTTGTGAGGATCTTGCCGTTGAACTTTTCGAGAATCGCGGGCACCTGGGTTGCATATTTCATGTATTCGTCGTGGTCGTTGATCTTGGCGCGCGCCAGCCAATAGGCGGTCATGAAGATTTCTCCCTGTAGAATGCGGGGCAGGTATAACCGATCCGCCACAGAGTTGGAATTCTCGAGAAATCGGTTACGATCCTTCGAATATCGAGAGTTTATAACAGGAGCCGTTATGCCGCTGACCCACCTGGAACACTTTCTCATACAGACCGAGGATCTGGACGGCACGGTCGATTGGTATGTCGATGTTCTGGGCATGGAAGAAGGACCGCATCCCGACTTCAAGATGCCGGTCCGCTGGCTTTACCTGGGCGAAGAGCCCGTCCTGCACCTGACCGTCGGCGGCGAGAACGTGTCCGAGAACCGAAAAAAGTATCTCGGCCAGCAATCCACGGCGACCAAGGGTTCCGGCGTGGTCGATCACGTGGCTTTCCGTGCGACCGGGCTGACCGAAATGATGAACCGTCTCGATGACAAGGGCATCGAATACACCAAACGCCAGGTCGACGATCAGGGGCTGTTTCAGCTTTTTCTCATCGACCCTAACGAGGTGAAGGTCGAACTGAATTTCGCGGCGGCCGAAGCGGTGGATATCAAAGCCGACGTTATGGCGACGGAACTGACCGAATAGATTCGATATATCGACCTGAAACCAAAACGCAGTCAAAGAAAGGGAGAACCCGTCACGTGATCGATCTCTATACCTGGTTTACGCCGAACGGCCGCAAGGTCTCGCTGATGCTCGAAGAATGCGGCCTCGACTACACGGCGCATGCGGTCAACATCGCCAAGGACGAGCAGTTTGCGCCGGACTTTCTCAAAATC
>Ga0255767_1003186_pt1 | contig 13977 bp, 12 predicted proteins | sample 071ome_24_FD_179967 | JGI IMG/M metagenome (GOLD analysis project Ga0255767, IMG submission 179967) | Coastal salt marsh microbial communities from the Groves Creek Marsh, Skidaway Island, Georgia - 071402CT metaG (version 2) | ecosystem: Environmental > Aquatic > Marine > Intertidal zone > Salt...
CGCACCGAGCCCGCCTCGGGCGCCCCACCGGTGTTCCCGCCACCGACTGCTCCACCGGTATTCCCGCCGGCCGAGGAACCTGCACCCGCCGAGCCACTCCCGGTCGCCGAGGAACCAGCACCCGCCGAGCCACTCCCAGTCGCCGAGCCCGAGCCGGAACCCGAACCACCTGCGGAGACGGCGTCGAGGCCTGGCATTGACGCGCCGATGTGGGACGACGTTCGCAACACCTACATCCAGTGGGATCCCGAACTCACCGAATGGATGGAGTGGTCCGAAGCGCAAGGGCGCTGGATCCCGATCAGCCGGTAACGAAACGGCGCAGGCTCAATACTGGGTCTGATCGAGGACGGCAACGGCACGCAACCGGCGCTCGAGATGGTGTTCCATCAACAGGGTGGCGAGGATGTCGACCTCTCCGGTGTGGGGAGCCACCGGTTCCGCAAGCACACCGGCAAGCCCCCCGCCAAGGATGCGGCGAAGGGTCTCGAGGGCCTCTGGCGTGATCGGACGACCCCGACGGCAGTCACGACACAGCACCCCGCCCTCGATCGGATCGAACGCAACGATCGGGTTGTCCTCGCCGCATGACACGCATGCCTCAAGCTGGGGCATCACGCCCTCGTGCACGAGCAACTTCAAGAAGAACGCGGCGACGACCAGCGGCGAATCGCTCTGATCGAGCGTGCGCAAGCCCCGGACCAACATGACGTGCAGTTCCGGATCGGGTTCGCGATCTTGCGCAACCTGGTCGACCGCTTCGAGCAGCGCCTGCGCGCGGGCGAACCGGTCCGGATCCGAACGGAGCGAGACGAAACGGTCGACGGTCTCGACTTGCGTGATCGTGTCGAGGTCGCCCTTGCCCCGGTAGAGCTGAATCGTGACATGGCTCAGCGGTTCGAGCCGAGCCCCGAACTTGGACTTGGTGCGGCGCACCCCCTTGGCAACCCCACGCACCTTGCCGTGATCGTGGGTGTGCAGGCTGACGATGCGATCGGCCTCGCCGAGCTTCCAGGTGCGCAACACCACGGCGTGATCGCGGTACAGCGCCATGTCAGCCCCCGGTGTCGACCCCGCCAAACCGCCGGTCGCGGGTCTGGTACTCGTGAAGAGCAGCGATCATCGCGTCGCGGCCGAATTCGGGCCAGGGGGTGTCGGCGAAGAGCAGTTCGCTGTAGGCGAGTTCCCACAACAAGAAGTTGGAAATGCGGTATTCACCCGACGTGCGGATCATCAGGTCGGGGTCGGGCATCTCTGGGTCGTACAGCTCCCGGGCGATGGTCTTTTCGTTGATCTTGTCGGCCGGTGTTCCCTTGTCGACGATGCGCCTCACCGCGTCGACGATCTCGGCCCGGCCGCCGTAGTTGAACGCGATCGTAAAGGTCAGGCCGGTGTTGTTCTTGGTGAGCTCGACACTCTCGTCCATGCGCCTGATGAGTCGCTTCGGGACCCGCCAGTCGCGGCGTCCGATGAACCGGATCCGGACGTTACGGGCGTGGAGTTCGTCCTGACGGCGCAGAAGGATCTCTTCGTTGAAGTTGATCAAGAAACGCACTTCGTCCTTCGGGCGCTTCCAGTTCTCGGTAGAGAACGCATAGACGGTGAGCCACTCGACGCCAGCGTCGATCGCCGTGTCGACCACCTCGAACAGGCTGTGTTCACCGGCCTTGTGCCCCTCGGTCCGGGGCAGACCCTGCGATTGCGCCCAGCGGCCGTTGCCGTCCATCACACACGCGATGTGGCGCGGAATGCGCGTCGAGTCAAGCGAATCGAGGTCCACGGGGGCAACCTACCCTGGCGCCACCCGAGCGACGCGGTTCCCGCGTAGGGTGCCAGCCGCCGTGTCGTTCGCCGATCTCACCGCTGAAGCCCTCGAGGCTGTTACCTCCTCGCTGCCCGCAGGCGGCGAGCGGCGCGAAGGGCAAGTCGACATGGCCCGAGCCGTTGCCGACGCCATCGAGAACGACGGACACGCGGTCGTCCAGGCCGGCACCGGCACCGGCAAGTCGCTCGCGTATCTCGTCCCCGCGGTGCTGGCGAACCGGCCGACGGTCGTTGCCACCGCCACGAAAGCGCTTCAGGATCAGCTCGCCGGGAAGGATCTCCCGTTCCTTGCCGAGCACCTCGACGTCCCGTTCCGTTTCGCCGTTCTCAAGGGACGGTCGAATTACCTGTGTCTCCAACGTCTCGACGAACTCGAGGCCGACGACCGACTCGATCTCGATCTCGACGACACCGAACGCGACGGGGGTTCAATCGATGACGGGGGTTCAATCGATGGCGACACGCTCGAAGCGTTGCGGGCCTTCGCCGCCACGTCCGCCGTTGGCGATCGTGCCGAACTTGAAACGGTCGACGACCGTACCTGGCGCCTCGTCTCCGTCGGACGCGACGAATGCCCCGGCGCAAACCGCTGCCCACGGGGCGACGACTGTCTCGCTGAAAAGGCCCGCTACCGGGCCGCCGAAGCCGACATCCTCGTCGTCAACCTGCACCTCTACGCGCTGGCGATCACGGTCGATGCGGTGCTTCCCGAACACGACATCGTCATGATCGACGAAGCCCACCAACTCGAGGACATCGTCGCCGAAGCTGCCGGCCGGCAGATCAGCCCGGCCCGAGTCCAGGCCGCTGCCCGCAACACCGCATCAGTGCTCGTCGATCTTGAGCCCAGTCAGCGGGCCGAAGAGTCGGCTACGTCGCTGCACGTCGCCCTCGAACCCCTCATCGGCGAGCGCCTGCTCGACGGGCCCGACGCCGAGGTCGGCAAGGCCCTCGACGACGTCCGAGCGGCCACTGAGCGGTTGCTCGATGCGTTGCGAGCCGTTCCCGACAGCGCCCCGGCCGACACCCGCACCAAAGCCATCCGCGCCCGGCAAGTCGCCACCGGCCTGATCGACGACATCGATGCCGTGCGCTGGCCGACCGACAGCGAAGTCATGTGGGTCGACGGTCCGGCGTCCAATCCGGGCTTGCGGTCGACCCCGATCGCCGTCGACTCCTTGCTGTCAGAGAACCTCTGGGCGAAACGGGCCGGCATGCTCACGTCAGCCACCTTGCCGCCGAAAGCGACGAGTCGGCTCGGCCTGCCCGACGACACGGCAACCCTCGACGTCGGCAGCCCCTTCGACTACGAGACCAACGCGCTTCTCTACTGCCCGACCCACCTTCCCGACCCCCGCACCGAAGGCTTCCGCAGCGCCCAGCACGACGAGATCGAAACCTTGATGGCGGCGGCTGGCGGACGCACGCTCGCGTTGTTCACCTCATTTTCGGCGATGCGCGAAGCGGTCGAACGACTCGAAGGCCGTCTCCCCTGGAAATTGCTGATGCAGGGCGACGGCGCCAAGAACGCACTCCTTCGCGAATTTGTCGAGGACGAAGAGGCATCCTTATTCGCAACGATGTCGTTCTGGCAGGGAGTCGACGCCCCGGGCCGAACCTGCAGCCTGGTTATCGTCGACCGCATCCCGTTCCCGCGCCCGAACGAGCCAGTCCTGCAAGCTCGACGCGACCGGGCTGGCAAGGCCGCCTTCGGCACGATCGACCTCCCGCGAGCGGCGACCCTGCTCGCCCAGGGGGCCGGACGCCTCATCCGCAACAGCACCGACCGCGGTGTGGTCGCCGTACTCGATCCCCGCCTGGCAACCGCCCGCAGCTACCGCTGGGAGCTCATCAACGCTCTTCCGCCGATGACGCGAACCAAGGACCGCGACGAGGCCACCCGATTCCTCCAAGAACTTCGCGACGACGCCGTTCAGTAACCGAGTTCGGCGACCGACTCGGGGCGCCGCTGCCAGTTCTTCTCGACCTTCACGAACAATTCGACGAAGGCACCCTCGGGGAGCTGGCGCCGCACGGCGGTTCCGGCCTTCTTGAGGTTCTCGCCGCCCTTCCCGATGACCATGGCCTTCTGTGACTCGCGCTCCACGAGGATCTCGCAACGGATCCGAGGCCATTCCCACTCCGTAACTCGTGTGGCGATCGAGTGCGGGAGTTCCTGACGGGCAACGGCAAGCAACTGCTCCCGGACAAGCTCTGCCACCCAGAACGGGTCGGGCACGTCGGTGACCATGTCGTCGGGGTAGAACTTCGGGCCGAGTGGGAGGCGAGCACGCAAGTGCTCGACCAACGCGTCGACGCCGTCGCCGGTGCGGCCGCTGACCGGGAACCAGGCGTCGGCCTCAAGTTGCGACGTGACACTCAACTGCTCAAGGACCTGCTCGGGTTTGGCGATGTCGGCCTTGGTGACGACCACGATCGCATCCTTGGGCAGAGACTCGGCGATGAAGGCATCGCCTCGCCCGAACGGCGCCGTGGCGTCGACGACGAAGCACACGATGTCGACATCGCTCAGTGCGTCGGTGGCGGTCGTATTGAGGCTCGTGCCGAGCGCGCTGCGCGGCTTATGGATGCCGGGCGTGTCGACGAAGACAATCTGATGCGTGTCGCTCGTCAGCACGCCTCGAACTTGGGTGCGAGTGGTCTGGGGCTTGTCGCTGACAATCGAGACCTTCTGACCGAGGATCTTGTTCAGCAAGGTCGACTTGCCGGCGTTGGGTCGCCCGACGAGGGTGACGAAGCCCGAACGAAAATCGTCGGGCGGCAACGAGATCTCGCTCACGACCCGACCTCGAGCTGAGCCCGATCGACACGGACCGAGGTGATACGCCGACCTTCCATGCGCTCGACGCGAAGCTGCACCCCATTCGAGTCGACCATCTCCCCGACCTCAGGTACGTGTCCCAACACATTGAAAATCAAGCCGCCCACCGTGTCCCAGTCGCCGTCGACAAACTCGAGTTCAAGCAGGCTTTCGAGCTGATCGACCGGCATCCGCCCATGGACCAGCAGCGTGCCACCTGCGAGCGGCCGGACGAGCGGTTCCTCACGATCGGTCTCGTCAACGATCTCGCCGACGAGTTCCTCCACCACGTCCTCGAGCGTCACGAGCCCGGCGGTGCCGCCGTACTCGTCGACGACGATCGCAAGATGGTGATCTCCGGCCTGCATCTCGCGAAGTAACTGATCGGCATGTTTGGTCTCGGGCACGAACCGGGCCTTGCGCATCAACGAGACGGCCGTGCGGTCACCGCCGCCCGCTCGCTCGACGCGGACAAGGTCCTTCACAAGACACACCCCGACGATGTCGTCGATGCCGTCGCCGAAGACGGGAAGTCGGCTGAAGCCCTTCTCGTCGGCGAGATCGAGCACCGCCGAGATCGTGTCGTCGGCGCTGACGGCGGTCATGTCGGTGCGAGGCACCATGACCTCGCGCACGATCGTGTCGCCGAGGGCGAACACCGATGTGATGAGTTCCTTCTCGCCCTCCTCGATGCCAGCGCCCGCCGCCGCCGCTTCGGTCATCGCAAGGAGTTCGTCTTCGGAAACGACCGGCGCTCCGGCGGGACCAGGGAGGATGACGTTGCCGATGACCGTGAGGAGGCGAGTCAGCGCTCGAAGCGGCGCGATCCGCAACAGCCCCCGCAGGATGCGAGCCGAGCGCAGCGCTGCACGGTCAATGTGCTGCAGTGCCCAGATGCGAGGGATTGCCTCGGCGAAGACGTAAAGCGCGGCGGCGGAGCAGACCGCCGCAATCGCCACTCCACCTGCCCCATGACGGTCGGCGACGAGTGTCACGACGATGGCGATGGCGCCGACGTGCGCAGCGACACGCGACAACAGCAGCGGGGCGAGCGTGGTCTCACGCTCGCTGAGCACCTCGACCAGCGCCGCTGCGCCCGGATGCTCCTCGTGGTCGAACCCGCCGGCCCGAGCGCGCGAAATGCGGGTCATGGCCGTCTCGGCCGCCGCACTCGCAGCAGCGATCACGACGAAGATCGCCGCCACGACGCTCCCAGCCAGCAGACCGGCGCTCATCGGTAATGCGCCTGCAGCAACGTCTGCTCAAGCGCCTCCATCAACTCGGCTTCTTCGTCGAGCTCGTGATCGTGGCCGAGCAAGTGCAACACGCCGTGCACGACAAGAAGCGCGAGTTCGTCATCGAGGGTCCCGCGATGATGGTCCTGGCCTTCGTGGTCAGGCGCGTTCGCGGCAGCGATCGTGGCGCACACGACGATGTCGCCGATCAAGTCGTCGGGCTCACTCGCATCAGGGCCATCGAGCGGGAAGGACAACACGTCGGTGGGCGCGTCCTTGTCGCGGTGTTCGAAGTTGAGTTGCTGGATCGTCGCCTCATCGACGAACAGCAGGTTGCACTCGCCGGCGGTGATGCCCTGATCGATGAAGGCGGCGACAGCAAGCGACTGCCAACGGTTGAGATCGACCTCGACATCGTCTTGTTCGTCGACGGCGACGACGGCAGGACCCGCCTGACTCACGAGGAGCCACGCCCCTCGGGCGACGCCTTCTCGTAGGCGTCAACGATGTCCTGCACGATCCGGTGCCGCACGACGTCACGGCCGCCAAGTCGAGCGAACGCAATGCCATCGATGTGCCCCAGCACCTTCTCCAAGTTGCCGAGCCCTGACCGGCCGCCCTGAACATCAACCTGGGTGATGTCGCCAGTGACGACAGCCTTCGACCCGAACCCGATGCGAGTCAAGAACATCTTCATCTGCTCGGGCGTGGTGTTCTGGGCCTCGTCAAGAATGATGAACGACGCGTTGAGCGTTCGGCCTCGCATGAAGGCGAGCGGGGCGACCTCCACGATCCCCCGATCGAGCAAGCGTTCCATCCCATCGTTGCCGACCATGTCGTGGAGGGCGTCATAGAGCGGACGCAGATAGGGGTCGACCTTCGCCATCATGTCGCCTGGCAGGAACCCCAACCGCTCACCCGCCTCGACCGCCGGACGGGTGAGGATGATGCGTTCGACCTCGCCGGCCTGCAGAGCCCGGACCGCCATCGCAACGGCGAGCCACGACTTGCCGGTACCAGCAGGACCGATGCCGAAGGTGACCACATTGTCCGCAATTGCCTCGACGTAGGTCTTCTGGCCTGCCGACTTCGGTCGGATCACACGCCCCTTGTCGGCGCGAAGGATGTCGTGGGTGAAAACCGACGATGGCTTCTCGTCGGCGCGGACCATGTCGATCGTGCGGTCCAGCGTGCGCTCGTCGACAAGCTGACCACGCTCGGCGAGCACGACGAGTTCTTCGAACAGGGTGGCCGCAACGGACGCGTCAGGCCCCGACACGTGGACCTCATTGCCACGAACCGTGATGTCGGCCTCCGGCAGGGCCTCCTCGATGCGGCGCAGATGCCGGTCGTGCTCACCCAGCAAGGAACCCATCAGGTGATTGCCAGGGACTCGGATGGTGATGGAGGGCGCAGCCATGGGTGACGCGAGCGTACCGCCGCTGTGCAGAGCACCGACAGGGGCATCCCCCACCCTGGGTAGGGTCGGACCCGTGGACACCAACCCTCAGCCGCCCGATCGTCCAGTCGATCTCACACTCGGCGACCCGCTGGCGGCGCTCCAACGGTGGATTGCGGATGGCCAGGTCGACGAAGCAGCCCGGGCTCGCTCCAGACGGCGCTGGCTCGAGAAAGCCGCGACCGAGGAGGCCACCCTCGGCGGTGTCCTCCTGGACCTGGCCGAGCGTCGACGACCGGTCACCCTCCGCACCCTCGCTGGTCACCGCGTCACCGGGCCGGTTGTTGCCGTCGGTGCCGACTTCGTCGGCGTGCGCGACCCTCGTGTGGGCGACACGCTCATGCCGACGCACCGCATCGCGACCGTCCAACCGGCTCCGGGTGACGACCTGCCGACTGGCGACCGACTCCACGACGTCGTCTTGGCCTTCGGCGATGCCCTCATGGAACTCGCCGCCGAACAACCCGAAGTCATCATCGGAGTCGGCGCTGAAACCCTCCGAGGCGGACTTCGCACGGCCAGCACTGAGGTCGTCACCCTCGCGCTCGCCGGTGATCGGCGAGAGTCGATCTCTATCGCCCTCGCAGCGATCGACCATCTGGTCATCCGCTCTCGCTGACGAACCCGCTCAGTTTCGGCGAGACCGTCGCTGACGCTCCAGAAATCGATACACGTCGATCTGATCGACGCCGGGGAACGGGCTGAATTCGCGTTGCGACGGCGGCAGCGCTGACAACACGTGGCTTCGCTCGGCCGCCGACGGCCAAGCGTGGCCCGCCCACTGCTCCACCAGCAACGGATCCGGCTCGATCTCGCGCTCTCGGGCGTACTCGCGTCGCAACGTGTTCGATCCCCGGAACCGGTGGGCGAACCGAGCCGGCGTGCCAAGCGAAACGGCGTACGGATGCCGGTCGGTCTCGGTCTCGATGTAGGTGGTGCAAAAGAACTCGCCGAGATCCATCACCGTGTACTGCGAATGCAACAGGAAGCTACCGGTGGCGTTCCAGGCTTGACGCGAACCCCACTGGCGCGGAACCCGCTCACCTTCGTGGCCGCCATCGATCGCCGTGGGGAACGCCACCCCGTCGTTCTCGTAGGCCTTGTCGATGACTCCCTCGCTGTCGGTGCGCAAGAAGTGACACGGGATCTCGAGATGGTGGGTCGCGAGGTTCGTGAAGCGGTGCGTCGCCATCTCGTAGGAGATGTAGAACACCTCCTTGATGTCCTCCACGGAGATGTCCTCGGCGGCATCGGCATCGCGAAGGAAGTCCACGGCCGGGCCTTCGGGTGCAAGCACGGCGGCGGCGAAGTAGTTCGACTCGATGCGCTGACGAAGGTAATCGCCGAAATCGCGGGTGTCGCTGTGATCGAGCGCGAAATGGCCAAGGGTCTGCAACACGACGCTGCGAGCCTGGCGCACCTTCAGCCCTCCCCGATCCGGGATGAAGATGATCCGGTCGCGCATGTCGGTGATGCTGCGCGCGGAACGGGGCATGTGCCCGACCCGCTCGATGGTGAAGCCGCACCACTTGGCCAGTTCGGTGAGAACCCGCTCACTGATCGGACCCGAGCCGCTGTAGCCGGCTGCAGCCAGAGCCCGACCCGCAAGGGCTTCGATCTCGGGGAAGTAATTGTTGCGGTCCCGCATCTCTCGGCGCAGGGCGTTGTTGGCAGCGCGGGCCCGCTCGGCGAGATCGGGACCGCGCTGGCCACCACCACCGCTCGGCTGGTCGCGGACGCTGTGCCACATCGTCACCAGATGTTCGAGGGCTTCATCGGGCACTTTCGCCGACGGCTTCAGATGGCCCAGACCAAGTGCCTGATAGGCCGGATCGCGCTGCGCCCGCTCAAGTTCGATCTCGAGATAGGCCCGGCGGTCGGGGGCCTCATCGTCGAGCAGCGCCGTTGCGGTTGTGTCGAGGGCGTCGGCAAGTTCCTGCAGCAACCCAAGCTTCGGTTCGACCTTGCCGTTTTCGAGCTGGGAGAGATACGGAACCGGGCGGCCCACCATCTCGGACACATCGGCGAGGGTCGCCCCTTTCTGGCGGCGGGCGAAACGGATGCGGTGTCCGAGGACGAGGAGATCAAGATCTTCAGCCATCGAAACAAAGATTGGCAGAACTTTCGCTATTTGCAAACACGAAACGACAACGAAGCCGAAAGAGCCGTTGTTCTGTCGGGTTCTCACCGACACGATTAAGATGTGTCTACCGCCGTCGACCTTCGCCAACGGGTTGCGATCACTGATCACCCGCTGACATCCGAGGTGTTGACCGACGACGTGTTGGCCTTCCTGGTCGGACTCCACGAACGATTCGGCCCCCGCCGCGCCGAACTGCTCAGCCGCCACGAGGCTGCCGCTGCCCGCTACCGCGCCGGTAAACGCCCAAACTTCGACGCCGAGACGGCCTACATCCGGGCCAATGAGTGGCACATCGCCCCGGCGCCGCGTGACCTCGTCGACCGCCGCACCGAACTCGTTGGCCTGGTGTCACGACCAGCCCTCGTCGAAGGCCTCAACTCAGGCGCACAGGTCTACATGGCTGACTTCGAGGACACGATCGCGCCGTCGTGGGCAACGATGCTTGACGGACAGCGCAACCTCGCCCACGCCTACACCGGCACCCTCACCGCCGAGATCGGCGGCGAGGTCAGAATGCCCAACGCCGACCATGCGACACTCATGGTCCGCACCCGCGGGTGGCACCTCGACGAAGCGAACCTGGCTATCGACGGCCAACCAATCGCTGCGTCACTGTTTGACTTCGGGGTCTGTGTCGCCGCCAACACCGCTCCGGCGATCGCCGCAGGCACTGGGCCGTACTTCTACCTGCCAAAGTTCGAAGGTCCCGCCGACGCCCAACTCTGGCATGACGTGCTCGAATGGACCGAAGCCGAGCTCGGCCTCGCCGCAGGCACGATCCGCGTGAGCGTGCTCATCGAGACCGTCGGCGCTGCGTTTGCCATGGACGAGATCCTCTTCGCCCTGCGGGATCACATCACGGCGCTCCACGCCGGCAACTGGGACTACCTCTTCTCGATGATCAAAACGTTCGCCGCTGATCCCGAGATGGTCCTTCCCGATCGAGACTCGCTCGGCGCCACGACCCCGTTCATCCGGGCGTTCACCGAACTCCTCGTCTCCACATGTCACCGCCGCGGCGCCCACGCCATCGGCGGCATGTCAGGCGTCATCCCCGACGAACTCGACCCGGCTCGAACCGCCCCGATGGTCCGCAAGGTCACCGTCGACAAGCGTCGCGAAGCAGGCGATGGGTTCGACGGCACTCGCATCGGTCAGCCCGCCATCGTCGACATTGCGACCGCCGAGTTCGATCGCGTCCTGAGCTACCGGGCCAACCAGCTCGAAGTCCAGCGCGACGACGTCTACATCACCGCCAGCGACCTGCTCACCATCCACACGAGCCGTGGCGAGTGCACCGAGAGCGGACTCCGCACGGCGATCCGTACCGCCGTGCACTACATCGGCGAGTGGCTGGTCGGCATCGGCGCCGTCGCCATCGACGACCACCTCGAGGACACGGCGATGGCCGAATTGTGCCGCGCCCAGATCTGGCAATGGCGTCACCAGACAGTCCGCCTCACCAACGGCGTCGTCGTCGACGACACACTCCTGGACCGACTCTTCGCCGAGGAACTCGCCGAGCTTCGTGTCCACCTGGGCGAGCCCGCATGGGCCGACGGCCGCTACGAACGAGCCGCCGAACTCCTGCGGGCCTGGAGCTCGCTCGACGACCTCATCCCCTTCTTCCCGATCGCAGTGGCCGGCAACGCCTGACGCTGTGATCACCCCGAACTCCACAACAAGTACCAAGGAGACCACCAGATGACCCGCACCTTCGACGAACAGGTCGCAGCCCTCGAAAAAGACTGGGCTGAGAACCCGCGCTGGAAGGGCGTGACCCGCGACTACACCGCTGCCGACGTGGTGCGGCTTCGAGGCTCCGTCACCCCCGAATACACGATGGCCCGCAACGGCGCCGAGAAGCTCTGGCAGCAGATCAACGACATGGACTACGTCCATGCGCTCGGCACCATGACCGGTGGCCAGGCCATCCAGTACGCAAAGGCCGGCCTCCCCGCCATCTACCTTTCGGGCTGGCAGGTCGCCGGCGACGCCAACCTCGCCGGCCAGGTCTACCCCGACCAGTCGCTGTACCCCGCCAACTCCGTCCCGTCGGTTGTAGCCCGCATCAACAACGCCCTGCGTCGTGCCGACCAGATCGAGTGGAGCGAAACCGACGGCAACCCCGAGGTCGACTACATGCTGCCGATCGTCGCCGATGCCGAAGCCGGCTTCGGTGGCCCGCTCAACGCCTACGAACTCATGAAGGGCATGATCGAGTCCGGTGCAGCCGGCGTCCACTGGGAGGACCAGCTCAGCTCGGCCAAGAAGTGCGGCCACATGGGCGGCAAGGTCCTCATCCCGACCCAGCAGCACATCACCACCCTCAACGCCGCTCGCCTCGCCGCCGACGTTGCGGACACCCCCACCATCGTGCTGGCCCGCACCGACGCCCTCGCTGCGAACCTCATCACCACCGATGTCGACGAGCGCGACCAGGAGTTCCTCACCGGCGAGCGTTCGTCCGAGGGCTTCTACTACACCGAGCCCGGCATGGCGACGCCGATCAAGCGAGCGCTCGCCTACGCCCCGTACGCCGACCTGATCTGGTGCGAGACCGGCACGCCGGACCTCGAGCAGGCCCGCGAGTTCGCCGAGGCGGTCAAGGCCGAGTACCCGGATCAGATGCTGAGCTACAACTGCTCACCGTCGTTCAACTGGAAGGCCCACCTCGACGACAGCACCATCGCCAAGTTCCAGCGCGAACTCGGCGCCATGGGCTACGCGTTCCAGTTCATCACCCTCGCCGGCTGGCACGCCCTCAACTACGCCGCCTTCGAAATCGGCAAGGGCTACACCGACTCCGACATGACCGCCTACGTCGACCTCCAGGAGCGTGAGTTCGCTCGCGAGTCCGAGGGCTACACCGCTGTCAAGCACCAGCGTGAGGTCGGCGCCGGCTACTTCGACCAGATCGCCACGATCGTGTCGGGTGGCAACGCCTCGACCCTCGCCCTCGAGGGCTCGACCGAGGAAGAGCAGTTCCACTGAGTCGTCGCCGCAGCCGCATCGCGCCGCCCTCGTGGCTGGCCTGTGTGAACGCAGCAACAACAGAGCAAACGAGGTGAACGCCGTCGGCCCTTCGGGGTCGGCGGTGTTCGCCGTTTCCGTCGAACTGGTTCGGCGGACGCCGCCGCAGCGGCGATCAGCGAATCGCCTCGTACACGGGATGGCGCTGCTTCGCTTTCGTGAACACGACCTGGAACAGCTGCAACGCCCGCACCCGAAAGCCGGCAGCCGATCCGAGCAGGTAGTACTCCCACGTCCGCTTGAAGTGGTCGTCGTAATGCGGGATCTCGTCCCAGCGGTCGCTGATGTTGGCGTGCCACGCCATGAGTGTGCGGTCGTAGTCGGGCCCGAAGTTGTGCACGTCCTCGATCGACCAGACCTTCTCCGCCGCCCGGGAGATCTGGCCGAGTGACGGCAGCACGCCGCCCGGGAAGATGTACTTGTCGAACCACGGATCGGTGTGGGTCTTCCACTCGTTCGACCCGATGGTGTGGTGCAACATCATCCCGTCGTCGACGAGGAGACGGTCGCACGTCTCGAAGAAGGTGCCGAGGTTGCGAGGCCCGACATGCTCCATCATCCCGATCGAGGTGATGCGATCGAACTCCCCCTCCATCTCCCGGTAATCCTTCTGCAGGATCGTCACCGGCAGCCCAACGGTGTTCTCGCGGGCAAGGGTCACCTGTTCGATCGCCGGGCTGATGCCGGTGACGTGCACGTCGTAGCGGCTGGCCGCGAACTGGGCGAAGCCACCCCAGCCGCAGCCGATGTCGAGCAGCCGCATGCCGGGCTCGAGCCCGAGCTTGCGGCAGATGAGGTCGAGCTTTGCTTCCTGGGCGGCATCGAGGTTCTCGGCGGCGCGCCAATAGGCGCAGGTGTAGATCATCCGTTTGTCGAGCATCCGCTCGAACAAGTCGTTGCCGATGTCGTAATGGGCCTGGGCGTTCTTCTTCGCCTTCTTTTCGTCCTGGCGGTTACCGAAGCGGCTCTGCAATGCGAGCTTGAGCAGCGCCGGCGACGGTTTCACATAGTCGGCGAGGTTGGTCTCCTGAGCGACGGCGAGGAACTCATCGAGACGATTCGCCGTCCACCACCCTGCCTGGTAGGCCTCGCCCAGCCCCAACTCCCGATCGCGGATGACCCGCTTGTAGAACCGGTCGTCGTGAATGTGAATGTCGGCCGGGCCGCTTCCCCCGACGGTCACACCAATCTTGCCGAGCAGTTCGGCAGCGAAATGTGCTGCATCCATGGTTCCGGACTCCCTTCCCCCGAGAACCCGAGGAGTTGTATCTTCCCGCACGTCTCGGTGGCTCCGCCACCCATCTTCGAAGCGACGCCAATGCGGCACGTCGAACCCAGTCGCACCCCTGACAGGACTCGAACCTGCAACCGTCGGGGTAGAAACCCGATGCTCTATCCAGTTGAGCTACAGGGGCGCTGTAGAGGGTAGGCCCCCGGGGGTCGGTCCCGATACACTCCGACT
>Ga0255767_1003188_pt1 | contig 13969 bp, 17 predicted proteins | sample 071ome_24_FD_179967 | JGI IMG/M metagenome (GOLD analysis project Ga0255767, IMG submission 179967) | Coastal salt marsh microbial communities from the Groves Creek Marsh, Skidaway Island, Georgia - 071402CT metaG (version 2) | ecosystem: Environmental > Aquatic > Marine > Intertidal zone > Salt...
GGTTCTAAAGTCTTCAATGGCCTTTGGGCCGCGGCTATCAAATATCTCTCTTGCAACTCCATCGCCTGGTTCGTGGAGCATTGACCACAGGACTGTGAGTTCTTGGTCTTTTGTGAGCTGCATGGGTTCCTCCTGGGAGGCATGGTGCAGCAGTTTTGAGAGCTTTAGATACGTGTTAGCCGAGGCTGTGGAGAACTAGGGCTGATCGCCGACTGCTAATTCTTCTGGTATCTCTAGCTCCTGGCTTCCGATCTCCTCGACGTTGACATCCTTGAACGTCATAACCTTGACCTGCTTGACGAAGCGGTCTGTGCGGTAGATATCCCAGACCCATACGTCCTGCATGTTGAGTTCGAAGTAAAAGTCTGTGGCGGTGTCAATGCGCTTGAGTTCGACATCGTTGCACAGGTAGAAGCGGCGCTCTGTCTCAACCACGTAGCGAAACATTTTGACTACATCGCGATACTCGCGATAAAGGCTTAGCTCTGCATCGCGGTCGTAATCTTCGAAGTCGCTCTCGTCCATTTCTCTTTCAGTCTAAGCCCAGTTCCTCGCAAGAAATTTCTTCTCTACTCACAAGTGAAATACTTGGGTTTTTGCAGGGGCCAATGGTGCTTTAGGCTATTGAAAACAAAGAGAGGGATTGCGTTTTGACTTCTGCTGAAACCCAAAAGGTAGTAATCAGAGTTGGCGAAAAGGAAGCAGAGCTTCCAGTTGTAAAAGCAACTGATGGTGCCAGCGGTATTGATATCAAGGGCCTCATGGCCGAAACCGGCATGAGCACCTACGACCAGGGCTTTGTCAACACTGCCTCGACAACCTCCGCAATCACCTACATCGACGGCGAGGCAGGCATTCTGCGCTACCGCGGCTACCCAATTGAGCAGCTAGCCGAGAAAAAGACATTTCTCGATGTTTCTCACTTACTTGTCTACGGGGAGCTACCAAACCAGAAGGAGTTTGCGAAGTTCGATGACACAATTCGCAAGCACACCCTGCTTCACGAAAACCTCAAGGACTTTTTCCGGGCGTTTCCACCGAGCGCTCACCCTATGGCGATTATCTCCGCAGCCGTTTCGGCACTTAGTACCTTTTACCCCGACTCGCTAGACCCCAAGGACCCCGAGCAGGTAGAGATCTCAACCATCAGGTTGCTTGCCAAAATGCCGGTAATTGCCGCCTACGCTCACAAGACCTCAGTCGGTCAGGCGCTGATGTATCCGGACAACTCGCTGTCGATGGTCGAAAACTTCCTCATGATGACCTTTGGCACAAGGGCTGAGCAGTACACCCAGAACCCGATTGTCACAAAGGCGCTGGACACCTTGCTCTTGCTCCACGCAGACCACGAGCAGAACTGCAGCACCTCAACTGTCAGGTTGGTTGGCTCCTCAAACGCAAATCTTTTTGCATCTGTTTCTGCTGGTGTGAATGCGCTCTTCGGACCGCTCCATGGTGGAGCAAACGAAGCCGTTCTGGAGATGCTCGAGTTCATTCAAGACTCAGGCGAGTCGGTCGAAAAGTATGTCGAGAGAGTCAAGAACAAAGAGGATGGCATAAGGCTCATGGGCTTTGGCCACCGCGTCTACAAGTCATTTGACCCCAGGGCAAAGATTGTCAAGGCAACAGCTGACCAGGTTCTTGACGAGCTGGGAATTGACGATCCGCTGCTAGACATCGCAAAGCAGCTTGAGGCCGCAGCACTGAAGGATGACTACTTCGCAGAGCGCAAGCTCTACCCGAACGTGGACTTCTACACCGGAGTCATCTACAAGGCAATGGGCTTCACCCCAAAGATGTTCACCCCAATGTTTGCTATTGGAAGACTCCCGGGGTGGATTGCTCACTGGCGCGAAATGATGGCCGATGACAGCACCAGAATCGGTCGCCCTCAGCAGGTTTACATCGGAGCTAATGAGCGGTCAGTCTAAAAATTAGGACCTTGGTATCGCCATAGACCTTTTCGCTCCAAAGCTCAGTTCCCTTAAGCAGTGCTGGGTTCTCGGCCTTGCTGGAAAGTTCCAAGACGAATAGTCCATTTGGTCGCAAGACGGCACCTACTCGATCCAAAAGCTTCCCCGCAACATCGAGGTCATAGGGAGGGTCTGCGAAGACGAGGTCAAATTCCTTAGTGGTTGAAGCTAGATAGGCGACTGCGTCCGAAAGCTTTATCTCCATGGGAGGTCTTGCTCCGGCGGCCGAGAGTGCTGTTCCCACGCTTGCCGAGTTTTTTAGGCAAACATTGAGCGCGGCTCTGGCTGACTCGATGGCAACAAGGCTCTTTGCTCCCCGAGATAGCGCCTCAAGACCCAGTGCTCCGGTTCCCGCAAACAGATCCAGCACGTCAGCATTTTGAATTGCTCCGGCTGCCTCCAACGAGGCAAAAACGCTTTCCTTGACTCGATCAGAGGTGGGTCTGGTGCCGGTGGGAGCTGCTGCAAGCCTGATTGAGCCCGCTACGCCACTGATAATCCTGCTCACAAAGGTGAGCCTAGCCAAATACTTAGGGCCAAGGCTCCAAGATGGTGTTGTGCTGGATAAGGGAAGAAAACTCAGTGAGCTCCTTGGAGAGCGCACCGCTAAGTCGTTTGCGCGGCACCTGGGTTTGAGCTTCGAGGGAGAGCTTCTCGAGCACTACCCCAGACGCTATGCGAAACGGGGTCAACTCACTGACATCTCTGCACTTCCAGTTGGCGAGGTTGCGACAGTCGTAGGTGAGATCGTAAAAGTCTCCTCTCGCTTCACAAAGGGTCGAGCTGGCAGCATTCTCGAGGTCGCTATCACTGACGGAAGCTCGTTGATGACGCTTGCGTTTTTCAATCAGGCCTGGCGCAAGGACCAGCTCAAGGAGGGCATGCGGGGCTTCTTCTCGGGCAAGGTAGGGATGTTCTCAGGGAAGCTGCAGCTCACGCACCCCGATTACGAACTTTTTGAAGAGACCGATGAGGAGCAGGCAAAGGCATGGGCCGAGCTGCCGATCCCGATCTACCCGGCCAGCGGAACTATCCCGAGCTGGAAGATTCAAAAGGCGGTTGCAGTTGCATTGGAGTCGTCAAAGATCGAGGAGCTGTTGGATCCGTCCCTACTTGCCAACAACAAACTGATCCCGCTCACCGAGGCGATAACCAAGATCCATTTGCCCCAACGGGATAGCGACTTTCTCGCGGCACGCAAAAGCTTGAAATATCACGAGGCGCTGCTGCTGCAGTTGGCTCTTTTACAATCCAGGGCCACAAAAGAAACAGATGCCGCCCTCATGCTTGGTGAATCCCAACTGGCGTTGCAGTTTGATAAGCAACTCGACTTTGAGTACACCACAGGTCAGCAACAGGTAATTTCTGAAATTGCAGCTGATCTCTCCTCCGGTCACCCTATGCACAGGCTGCTGCAGGGTGAGGTTGGATCAGGAAAGACGGTCGTTGCGCTCAGGACAGTGCTTCATGCGGCTTCAGAGGGCCACCAGTCCGCTCTTCTAGCCCCGACAGAGGTTCTTGCCGAGCAGCACTACAACTCCACTATCAAGACCCTCGGCCCAGATCTCACCATGCAACTGGGAGTGAAGCTGCTCAAAGGCTCACTCACTGCACCAGAGCGCAAGCGCGCGATGCTGGATATTGCTAGTGGAAAGTGCCTTCTGGCCATTGGGACACATGCCCTAATTGCAGAGAAGGTTAGCTTTGCTGACCTCGGCCTTGTCATCATCGATGAGCAGCACAGGTTTGGGGTTGGGCAGAGGGAACTACTGAGGGCAAAGGCAAAGCAGCCGCCACACGTCTTGACAATGACCGCAACTCCAATCCCTAGGACCGTGGCCATCACCACCTTTGGAGATTTAGACATCTCAACTCTCACTGAGCTGCCTGCAGGTAGGCAGGAGATTGAAACCTTTGTGGTTCCGGTCGGCCAGCCAGCCCTAGTTTCGAGGGTTTGGGCGCGAGTTTCCGAAGAACTTGCAGCTGGCAGGCAGGCATTTGTTGTCTGTCCACGAATTGTCGGGAGTGAATATGACGGCAGCATCGAGGGAGAATCCGAGACTCCACCGGCTGCGGCGGAAGAGGTCTTTGAGAGCTTGCAGAGAAACCAAAGCCTTGCGGGTCGGAGAATCGGCCTCTTGCATGGGCAGCTACCAAGCGAGGAGAAGTCCTCGGTCATGGAGGCATTCTCCGCAGGTGAGCTGGATGTGTTGGTGTCTACGACAGTCATTGAGGTTGGCGTAAACGTTCCAAATGCCACCGCCATGGTGATCCTTGATGCCGATCGGTTCGGAATTTCGCAGCTGCACCAACTTAGAGGCCGGGTAGGCAGAGGTGAGCACAAAGGCATCTGCCTCCTGGTCTCCTCCGCCGAACCTGGAACCCTTGCAAGCCAGCGGCTCGAGGCCCTGGCTGGAACATTAGATGGCTTCAAACTGAGCGAGCTGGACCTAGAACTTCGCGGCGAGGGAGATGTCCTTGGGGACAACCAATCAGGTCGCAGAAGCCAACTGAAGCTCCTAAAGGTGACCAAGGACGCAGAGCTCATCAAACAGGCTCGAGACATTGCGCAGTCACTCATCGCAAAGGGTCTCGACGAGCGCCTCGTAACCAAGCTAGCCCAGCTGCAGGCAGAGGCTCTTGAGCGCAGCTAGAAAAGACCTAGGTCCTTGCTGAGGATTTTCTCTAGCCAACTGGTTCGGTGATGCTTTGTTGGGCCAAGCCGCTGGATGGCCTCGATGTGCGAATTAGAGCTGTAGCCCTTATTGGAGTCCCAGCCATATTCAGGAAAGTCCTGAGAGAGCTCGGCCATCAGAGCATCGCGCTGCACCTTCGCTACGACAGATGCGGCGGCAACGCTGCCGCAATCCCTGTCAGCCTTGGTTTGAACAACAACCTTCATGCCTATCTCGCCTAGCCAGTTGTGAGAGCCGTCAAGCAACACAACAGCGTTTTCAGTTTTCAGGTTCTCGATGGCTTGGAGAGCAGCGGTTCTTAGCGCGAAGGAGATGCCCTTTTCTTCGATCGTGCTGACGGGACAGAGCCCAACTCCAGATTCGCCCCAAGCCATAACTGCTTCGGCAACCTCTGCGCGCTTTTTCTCTGCAATCAATTTGGAGTCGCGAATGGATGCTGGCAACGAGTCGAGCATTTCTCGGGTGAGTAAGAATGCCCCCACCCCAACCGGTCCGGCAAGTGCTCCCCGACCAACCTCGTCTATGCCGATAACGGCATCAAAGCTTTCTAGCAGCTCTTTCTCGAGGTCAAGGCTTGGGAACGTCACCGAAGGTCTCTGGATAGTTGGTCAAAAACTCCCAGTTCTCCACTGGCCAGCTCACAACAAACGCCCTGCCAACCACTACCTCGACTGGTACGAAGCCTTTTGTGGGGAGATCTTGGCGATACCTAGAGTCTGTGGAGTTTGGACGGTTATCCCCCATCACCCAATAGTGATCCTCGGGAACCGTGACATCAAATTCGACTTCGGAGGGAGCGGCGTCTCCGCGGACGTAGGGCTCATCGATTGCAACACCATTGATGGTCAGCCTTCCATCCGCATCACAGCAGACCACCCTGTCACCAGGTAGCCCGATTACTCGCTTCACAAGGTGCTCGGCGGAGTCGGGGGCTGTTATTCCAAAGGTGCCAAGAACAAAGTCCAAGATCTCAGTCAGGGTGTCCTTTTCTTGGGTCGGGATGGCGCCCAGCCAACCACCTGGGTCTCTGAACACCGCAACGTCACCGCGTTCTAGTGGCATTACCTCTGGGGCTAAGACATTGACAATGATTCGGTCATTGATCTCGAGGGTGTCAAGCATCGAACCTGATGGGATGAAAAAGCTGCGAATGAGAAAGGCTTTGATGACAACCGAGAGCACAAGCGCTGTTCCCACAATGACCGTGAAGTCAATCAGGAAGCTGAGAAAGGCATTTTTCCGGGCGCGCCTGAATGACCTGCGCCAACGGGCTGAGAGGGAATTACTGCGGGGTCTGCGACTCCCGGAAAACGACATGACGCCTAGTTTAGTTAGGCGTTCTCTCGCTTCTCGCGAATCTTGGCAGCCTTGCCGCGAAGGTTGCGAAGGTAGTAGAGCTTTGCCCTGCGAACGTCTCCCTTGGAAACCAGCTCAATCTTCTCGAGAACTGGGCTGTGTACTGGGAAGGTACGCTCAACGCCGACCTGGAAAGAAACCTTGCGAACGGTGAAAGTCTCGCGAACTCCGTGGCCGCTGCGGGAGATTACAACTCCCTGGAAGACCTGGACACGGCTGCGGTTACCTTCAACGATATTTACGTGAACCTTGACGTTATCTCCGGCACGGAAGTCTGGGATGTCGCTCCTGAGGCTCTTGGCATCAACTGAGTCGAGAATGTGCATTTTCTGCTCTTTCCTTTAGCGCGCAGGTCTAAATGGCTAAATAGTTTCTAATTTTGTGCTCTTTGCTCCCCTGCGGCAGAGCCTCTGGGCACAGCGTCAAATTCTGCCACAGTAAAGGGCTAACGGCAACTACTTATCGAGTAAATCTGGCCGGTTCTGTTTGGTGCGCTCAAGCGACTGAGCCTTTCGCCACTTCTCGATTTCTGCGTGGTGTCCGGAAAGCAGCATCTCTGGAACCTCCAGGCCACGCCAACTTTGTGGCTTGGTGTAGCTGGGGGCCTCCAAAAGACCCTCGTTGTGAGATTCTTCGGTAAGCGACTCGTTGTTTCCAATCACCCCAGGAATCAGTCTGGCAATGGCCTCGATCATGGCAACAGCGGCAACCTCGCCACCGTTTAGCACGTAGTCACCAATAGAAATCTCATGAACTTCGGCAATGGTGCCCGCGTAGTCAACCACTCGCTGGTCGATACCCTCGTACCTGCCGCAAGCGAAAACCAGGTGATCTCTCTGGGAGAGCTCTCTGGCTAGCTCCTGATTGAAGGGTTTTCCGGCAGGAGAGGTGAAGATGACAACTGGACGGTCTTTGACAATTATCTGGTCAAAAGCCTCTCCCCATGGCTCTGGCTTCATGAGCATGCCCGCTCCCCCGCCATAGGGGGTGTCGTCCACGGTCTTGTGTCTATCGTGAGTGAAGTCCCTCAGGTTGTGAGCCTCAAACGAGATCAGTCCAGACTCCTGGGCCTTGCCCAAAAGCGAGATCTCCAAAACATCAAAGAACTCGGGGAAAATGCTGATTGCGTCAATCTTCATTTGGCTCAGCTAACTCTTCAAAGAGGCCTCCAGGAGGAGTAATGATTACCTTGCCAGCCTGGACATCGACTTCTGGCACAAAAGCTTTCACAAATGGCAGCAGCACCTCTCCAGAATCCGTCCTGATGGCAAGGAGGTCCTGGGCTGGAAGGTGGTCAACTCGCACGATTTCGCCAATTTCTGCAGCGTCTCTGTGAACTTTTAGGCCAACCAGCTGGTGGTCATACCAGGCCTCAGGCTCAGGTGGGCTGGCATCAAGATCTGCCTCAACAAGCAGAATTGCACGGACAAGGCTCTCGGCCTGGTTGCGGTCGTTGATGCCATCCAAGAACAGCACAGGCATGGTGTTATACCAACGAAGCTCGGTTACCTTCACGGTTTTGCCATGCCAGGGCGAGTCCTCAGGAACCTGCAGCTCTAGAACCGTTCCTGGAGTGAAACGTTCGTTTGGGGAGTCGGTGTAAAGCTCTAGCTTGATTGCGCCTTTGAGGCCGTGCGCTTTGAGCAGGCGGCCTACCCGAAGCTTGGTGGTGCTAGTAATCGGTATCCACCACGTCTACACGAATGCGCTTGCCTCCGGCAAGGGCGTTGATGATTGTTCTCAGAGCGGTGGCAGTTCTGCCACCTTTGCCGATGACCCTTCCGAGGTCATCTGGGTGCACACGAACCTCCAGCAACTCGCTTTTCGCGATAGTGCGAAGCTCAACGGTCGCATCCTCAGGATTGTCGACAATTGCTCGCACAAGGTGCTGGAGGGTCGCCTGCAACATAATTACTCGCTCTTTGGCTCTTCAGCTGCCTCTGCGGCAGGTGCCTCTTCAGCTGGAGCTTCCTCGCTTGCAGGTGCCTCGGCAGGAGCTTCCTCGGCAGCCTCAGCCGCAGGGGCCTCCTCTGCTGGTGCTTCTGCTGCTGGCTCTGCTGGAGTCTCTTCCACAGGCGCCTCTGCAGTTGCTTCTGCGGCCGGGGCTTCGGTAGCCTCTGCTGCTGGCTCTGCTGGTGCCTCCGCTGTAGTTTCCTCAGCTACCGCAGCCTCTTCGGCCACTGGAGCCTCAGCTGGAGCTTCTGCGACTGGAGTCTCTTCCTTTACAGGCTCTGGCTTCTTCTCTTCCTTTGGAAGAATTACGGACTTCTTCTTGGTGTCCGCTGCGAAAGTCTCTTTTGTTGCCTGGGGCTTGACAGTGTTCTTCTTCTCACCCTTTTCGTTGGCAACATCACCGGTCAGCTTGAGAATTACTGCAGCTGGCTCGGTTGGCTGAGCGCCAACGGATAGCCAGTACTGAGCGCGCTCAGAGTTGACCTCAATGATTGAAGGGTCAGTGGTTGGTACGTAGCGACCAATCTCCTCGATGACTCTTCCGTCACGGTGTGTTTTTGAATCTGCTACCACGATGCGGTAGTGGGGGTTGCGCTTCTTACCAATGCGCTTTAGGCGGATCTTTACAGCCACAATTCTCCTGTGAGTTTAGGGGCGAGGCTCCACCGTGAGCGTGGGGGCACACTCGGAGGCTTCTCAGGGTTTCTCGTACGTCTTGATAGAGGGTCGAGACGCTCGAACAAAGGATTATCCTGCCAGAAAAAACGCGATTTGGCTAGTTTCAAAGCCCGAAGGAGCTGCCCTTCGAATTCTCGCTTGCGATAGTAAGTCCCGCGTTTTCGGCAGCACGCTTTGCAGGGTTGCCGCTCTTTGAGCCTTTTTTCTTCTTGTCCTTCTTCTTGCCGCCGATGTAGCCGCCGCCCTTGGCGCCTCCCATCATCACGGGGTTGGTGCCGGGAAGAGTTGGCGCTCCGCCCTTTGCCATGGTCTTCATCATCTTTGCGGCCTGTTCAAAGCGCTGCATTAACTGGTTCACGTCAGTGACCGTCGTACCCGACCCCTTAGCAATTCTCATCCGTCTTGAACCATTGAGAAGCTTGGGTTGCTCGCGCTCCTTTGGGGTCATGGAGCGAATTATGGCCTCGGTTCGGTCAATCATTCCCTCGTCAAAATCTTCAATGTTCTGCTTCATCTGGCCGGCCCCTGGCAACATGGCCATGATGCCCTTCATGCTGCCAAGTTTTCTCAGCTGCTGCATCTGATCCAGAAAGTCCTGCAGTGTGAACTGATCTTGGGCAATCTTTTGAGCGAGCTTCTCGCTCTCTTCTTCGTCAAAGGCCCTCTGAGTCTGCTCGATAAGAGTAAGGATGTCTCCCATGTCGAGAATGCGACTGGCCATGCGGTCTGGGTAGAAAGGCTCGAAGGCATCGATTGTCTCGCCAGTTGAGCTAAATAGGATTGGCGCGCCCGTAATGGTTGCAACAGATAGTGCCGCACCACCTCTGGCATCACCATCTAGCTTGGTAAGCACTACTCCAGTGACTCCGACACCATCTTTGAAGGCATTCGCAACGTTGACTGCGTCCTGACCGAGCATTGAGTCGATAACAAAAAGCATTTCATCGGGAGAGGTCGCATCTCGAATGTCTCGAGCCTGCTTCATCATCTCCTCATCGATACCGATCCTGCCTGCGGTGTCGATGATCACTACTGAGTGCTGGTCCTTTTTTGCTTTTTCGATGCCTTTTTTAGCTACCGCCACAGGGTCACCGGATCCGTTACCCTCCTCGGGAGCAAAAACTGGAACCCCTACCTTCTCCCCCAGCACCTGAAGCTGGTTTACAGCATTAGGCCTTTGCAGGTCGCAGGCGACCAGTAATGGTGTCTGGTTCTGGTCCTTGAGCCATTTGGCAAGCTTCCCAGCGAGCGTCGTCTTGCCGGAACCCTGGAGACCCGCGAGCATCAGAACTGTCGGTGGGTTCTTTGAAAAAGTAAGTTTTCTAGCCTCTCCTCCAAGAATGCCAATTAGCTCATCTTGGACAATCTGAACCACCTGCTGAGAGGGGTTAAGTGCTTTTGAAACCTCGTCCCCCATTGCACGCTCGCGAATTCTGGAGATGAAGTCTTTGACCACCTCTAACGCAACATCAGCCTCGAGTAGGGCGCGCCGGATGTCCCTGAGAGTCTCGTCAATATCGGCTGGAGAGAGCTTTCCCTTGCCCTTGAGGCTCCTGAAAGTCCCGCTCAGGCGATCCGAAAGATTGTCAAACAATCCATTTCTCCTTCGCTTACCGCCAAAAGCCTAATCTAGGGGCTTGGCAATAGTCTTGACCGGTGAGCAAAGCGGCAAGACTTGGACTGACTCTCAGGGGCATCTTCGCGGGGACATTATTTGCTGTTCTTGGCACCATTTTTCACCAGAGCATCCTCTCTGGAATGCCCTTTGGGCTCGGAGTGGCAATGTTCTCGCTACTTGTCTATGCAGTTTCAGTCAGGCCGATCAAAACAGAGTCTTGGGCCTTTGCCCTGACCGTTACAGCATTGGTTTTTTTCTTTGCACAAGACTTTGGTCAAGACAAGCTCATCCCGGCATCGACAATTGGCTACATATGGTCATACGGGTCGATAGCGATCGTCCTGCTCGTGGCTATGTTTCCAAGGTTTCGTTCTTAAGTCTTCAGCGCCGTTGGCATTTGGGGCAGAAATAAGAAGATCTGTTTGCCCAGGCCTCGCGCTTAATTGCGCTACCGCACCTCTGACAAGGTAACCCCGCGCGGCTGTAGGCATTGAGGTCTTGGGAAAAGTAACCAGATTCGCCATTTACATTTTTGTACTGCTCGTCAAAGCTGGTACCACCTCGCTCGACCGCTTCACCAAGGACATCCTTGGCGACTTCAATGACGTCATTTAGCTTTTTGGCCGAGATTATGCTGGCGGGCCTGTCATAGTTAAGACGAGTTCGCCAAAGGGTCTCATCCGCGTAGATATTGCCGATGCCGCTCATCAAGTTCTGGTCGAGCAGCACCCTCTTGATTCCAGAGCTTCGTTTCCGCATCTTGGATACCACCAGCCCTGCATCAAAGTTGGGATCCAAAGGATCTCTTGCGATGTGAGAGACCGATACAGGAATCATTGAACTAGCCTCTCCTTCTGGAAAGTGCCCTGCTGGAACCCCTTCTCCAGTTTCCAGCAAATCATCGATTTGCATTCCACCGAATAGGCGCTGGTCTACAAAACGCATCTCTATTTCTTCACCGGTTGGTTTTACTAGCCTCAGGGTGATTCTCGTGAGCTTGTCCTCACCAAATTCCTTGGACCTAACCAAGACCTGTCCGCTCATGCCGAGGTGGCAAACAACTGCGCGCGTTGCGGTTAGAGGCAACCAAAGGAACTTGCCGCGCCTAATTACTCCTTGGAGGCGCTCGCCTGTTAGCTCATTGACGAATCCATCAAGGCCTGAAAAGTTGCGCTTCAGGCTGCGGCTGTCATGGACCTCAATTTCGTTAACCAGAGCGCCGATTACGTGATTTGCGAGACCGGCACGAACAGTCTCGACTTCGGGTAGTTCCGGCACTAGAGCTCCGAGAGGGTTCGCAGTGCACTAAGTGCCGCGTCGGTCTCAGCTTTGCGCTTGGTTCGTCCCGAACCTGACCCGAGGCTTACCTTGCCCGAAAAACAGGTCGCGAAATAGACGCGCTCGTGCTCCGGTCCAGATTCTGAAATTTCGTACGTGGGCTCTTCGCGATTTAGCTTCTTGAGATTCACGGCCAGCGATGTCTTGGGATCTGCAAACTCTCTAAGAGCATCGGAGTCATCTAGTAGGGGGAGAATGTGGCCGGTGATTATTTTGCCAGCGTTTTCAAGACCGGAGTGGATGTAGGCAGCGCCAATGAGGGCCTCAAAAGCGTCGGCGAGGATGTTTTCCTTTCGCCTGCCCTCGGTCTGCTCTTCCCCTTTACCTAGGAGTAGGTGCTTGCCAAGATCTATGCGGTTGGCGGCGACTGCCAGAGCCTGGGCGGAGACAACACCATTTTTGAGCTTTGTTAGCTCACCTTCCGAGAGCTTGTTGTGAGCTGTGAAGATATGAGATGCGACCAAATAACCGAGCACGGAGTCGCCAAGGAACTCTAGGCGCTCATTGTCAGAGCCACCGTTTTCGTAAGCGAAAGAAGAGTGTGTGAGGGCGAGCCTAAGAAGCTCGGGAGAAATCTCAGCCCCTAGCCGCCCTAGCAGCTCGTCAGACATTTGTTAGCTGTCGGCTACTTTGCGACCCTTGTACTCCATGTAGAGCTCTGTCCCCACTGAGTCGGTGACTGCCTTTGCCCGGTGAGGGAGGCTGTAGACGGTCTGTCCATTCTCAACGGTCTTGACCAGGGTTACTGGCTCTGCCTTCCACTGTGAACGGCGTGCGTGAGTGTTAGCACGTGACTTGCGCCTCTTTGGTACTGGCATCTGTAGCTCCTCAATTGGCCCGCTCGAAATAGAAGCGAGAAAAGTCTTTATGGTCTGAAGGTTCTAAACCTTCATCCAAACCCACGAAAGCTTACTTGAAAAGTTTGTGCTTTCCAAGAAAAACCTTAGGTTTACTGGTCTTGCTGGTTTGGGGGTAGTGCCGCCACAAGCGGGTGGTCACCTGGGATTGGGCCCGTCTTGGCAGCACCTCCTGGCGATCCGATCTCGTTGAAGAAATCTACGTTTACCGAGTAGTAGTCGCTCCACTCCCCAGGCAGGTCGTCCTCGTAGTAGATGGCCTCAACCGGACAAACCGGCTCGCAGGCACCGCAGTCCACGCATTCGTCAGGGTGTATGTAAAGCATGCGATCGCCCTCGTAGATGCAATCAACTGGGCATTCATCGATGCAGGCCCTGTCCTTCAGGTCTACACAGGGAAGCGCTATTACGTAGGTCAACTGAAAACTCCTTGAAAACGATGCAAGTCTAAATCAGCCAAGCCTGAAATCCTTACGCTGGCTCTACATTCATGATTTTCGGGCTACCAGACCCTTGGCGAACTCTTCGGCAGAGAAAAAAGCGAAATCGTCTACTTTCTCACCAACACCCACGAGCTTGACCGGAATGTCGAGCTCCCTCTGGATTGTGTAAAGAATGCCCCCCTTTGCAGTTCCATCGAGCTTTGTCATGACAATTCCAGTTACCTCCGCCACCTCTGTGAAGGCTTTGGCTTGACTGAGCGCGTTTTGTCCCGTTGTGGCGTCAATCACGAGCAAGACCTCATTAATCTGGGCACGCTTTTCAACCGCTCGACGTATTTTTCCGAGCTCGTCCATTAGATCCTTTTTGTTTTGCAATCTTCCAGCGGTGTCGATGATTGCGATGTCCGCCTCGCTCTCAATGGCGTGCTCAACTGTCTGATAGGCAACTGAGGCTGGGTCCTGCCCATCACGCTCTGGCTTGATAATTCCGACACCAGCACGCTCTGCCCATGTTGCGAGTTGCTCAACGGCCGCAGCTCTAAAGGTATCAGCGGCACCTAAAACCACTTCCCATTCGCCGTCGCTGAGCCACTTTGCTAGCTTTCCGATTGTTGTAGTTTTTCCTGCACCATTAACCCCGACAATCAAGAAAACGTAAGGAAGTTTTCCATCTACGAGGTGAAGTTGAGCGTCGGTTCTCTCCAGCTTTCCGATTAGCAAATCTTTGAGTAGTAGCCGCAACTCAGCATCTGAGGTGGCGCCAGCCTTTTTGGCAGCGTTTCGCAAGTCCTCGGTAATCTCAACCGCCGCCTCTACACCAAAGTCTGCCAGTAGCAAGATGTCCTCGAGCTGATCGATATCTAGGCTCGAGGAAAACATCGACCTAATTCCGTCACCAAGGGACCTTTTTGGCAGTTCGACCTCAACTACTTCAGCCGGCTTAGCCTCTTTAGGTGGTGACGACTCAGCCTCGGCTACATCTTCGATCTCTGGTTCGGTTTCGGGGGTCTCCTGAGCTCGGCTGCTTACTAGGTCGGGACCCGACTTAGCGGGCCGA
>Ga0255767_1003196_pt1 | contig 13953 bp, 14 predicted proteins | sample 071ome_24_FD_179967 | JGI IMG/M metagenome (GOLD analysis project Ga0255767, IMG submission 179967) | Coastal salt marsh microbial communities from the Groves Creek Marsh, Skidaway Island, Georgia - 071402CT metaG (version 2) | ecosystem: Environmental > Aquatic > Marine > Intertidal zone > Salt...
AGCCCGGTCCGTAGAGCCGATCGACAATGGCGTTGTAGAGCACGGCCCGGCGCGCGAAGGCGTCACGGAACGCCGGGGAGTAATCGCCCATGCGGAATAGCGCGTAGATGCGCTCGACCAGCCCGACCGCGTCGCGGGTCTCGGGCGTGGAGGTGGGCAGCACCAGCATGTGGGTGCAGCCGTCGGCCAGCGCAGCATCGACGGGGAGCGCCGCAGCCAGGAACCCGTCATTGTATTCGCGGCCGCGGATGATCTCCCGGTTGTTGGAAAAGAGCGGCATGGAGGCCGAGGCCCGCAGCGCCGCCACGAACTCCGGCCCTGTCAGTTCACGATTGTCGAAGACGCGCGCCGCGCCGTCGGCCGCATCGGTGGTGGCAACGCCGATCCGCACCGGCGAGGCGATCACCGCGTCGGTGTCCAGCGCCTTGCCCTTCGTGATCCACTGGTCGAACAGGAAGCCCACATCCATCGGCCCGGACAGCCGCCACGGGTCAATGAAATGGGTGTGGCCCGCCAGGTTCTGGTAGTAGATCGAGGTGCCGTAGGCGATCTGACCCGCCGCCAGATAGGCCACCGTCAGCCCGCCCGCTGAGGTGCCGTACATGGCATCGAAGCTGCCGGCGATGCCTAACTGGTCCAGCGCGACGGCCGCCGCCGAGCCCAGAATACCCCGCATGCCGCCGCCCTGCACAACCAGGCAGAGCCAGTGGCCGTCCGACATGCTGCCCGCCTCATAGCCGTTGTCGCGGCGCGCCTCAATCAGCTCGAAAACCTCGCCGTGGCGCTCGCCCAGCACATTGCCGTCCGCCACGGGAACCGCGGCGGGGGTGGAGGTACAGGCTGCGACATTCGACATGATCAGCCCTGCCATAAGGAGAACGGCGAACCGCCGCATGCAATGCGGCCGGCCAACAGCGCGAAGAAGATGGTGCACGGGCGCACAACCTCCTGTCCTGCCCAATCCCGACACGGGGCGGATTCTGTCCGTGACGCCCGGGCAACGCAAGGCGGTATGCCAAAATAAGAACGCCCCGCGCGGAAACCCGGCGGGGCGTCGAAATTCAGAGGCGTGACAGGGCCGCTACTGGTTCATGGTGTCGTAGAAGTCGTTGTTGTTTTTCGTGGACTTCATCTTGCCGAGCAGGAATTCCATGCCATCGACGACCCCCATCGGGTTGAGGATACGGCGCAGCACCCACATCTTCGACAGCGTGCCCTTGTCCACCAGCAGCTCTTCCTTGCGGGTGCCGGACTTGGTGATGTCGATCGACGGCCAGACGCGCTTGTCCGACAGCTTGCGGTCGAGGACGATTTCCGAGTTACCGGTGCCCTTGAACTCTTCGAAGATCACCTCGTCCATGCGCGAGCCGGTCTCGATCAGCGCGGTGGAGATGATGGTCAGCGATCCGCCTTCCTCGATGTTGCGCGCAGCGCCGAAGAAGCGCTTCGGGCGCTGCAGGGCGTTGGCATCGACACCGCCGGTCAGCACCTTGCCCGAGGACGGCACCACCGTGTTGTAGGCGCGCGCCAGGCGGGTGATCGAGTCCAGCAGGATCACCACATCGCGCTTGTGCTCCACCAGGCGCTTGGCCTTCGCGATCACCATTTCGGCGACCTGCACATGGCGCTGGGCCGGCTCGTCGAAGGTGGAGGAAATCACCTCGCCGCGCACGGTGCGCTGCATGTCGGTGACTTCTTCCGGCCGCTCGTCGATCAGCAGCACGATCAGGTAGATGTCCGGATGGTTCGCCATGATCGCCTTGGCGATGTTCTGCATCATCACCGTCTTGCCGGTGCGCGGCGGCGCGACCAGCAGGGCGCGCTGGCCCATGCCGAGCGGCGAGACCATGTCGATGACGCGCAGCGTCGGGTCCTTGAACTCCGGATCCTCGATCTCGAGGTTGATCTTCCGCTCAGGATAGAGCGGCGTCAGATTGTCGAAGTTGATGCGGTGGCGGGTCACATCGACGTCGTCGAAGTTGACCTTGTTCACCTTCAACAGCGCGAAGTAGCGCTCACCGTCCTTGGGAGAGCGGATCTCGCCCTCGACCGTGTCGCCGGTGCGCAGCGCGAAGCGCCGGACCTGGCTGGGCGAGACATAGATATCGTCGGGCCCGGGCAGGTAGTTGGATTCCGGTGAACGCAGGAAACCGAAGCCGTCCTGCAGCACCTCGAGGACGCCGCCGCCATAGATCGGCACCTCATCCTCGGCCAGCGCCTTGAGGATGGCGAACATCATGTCCTGGGTGCGCAGATTGCTCGCGCCCTCGATCTCCAGCTCCTCGGCAAACGCGAGAAGCTCGGCGGGCGACTTCTGTTTCAGTTCCTGAAGATCCATTGCTTCCATCGTGGAAACCTGTCCTGTGCTGGGGTCCTTCGTCGCAGATCGGTCGAATGCCGGTGACAAAGGTATGGCGGGGGCGGGCTTGCGATTTTCGCGGAGCGCCGACGCCGTGCGCCGGAAAGAAAAGATGTGAGGTGCGGATGGCCGAGCGGATGCTCTTGGCTGTCTTACGCAACCACATTACGCACTTAGTAAACGCGCCCCGTCAAGTCAATCCTGATGTCGGAAATGCTTCACAGATATGACGAAATCGCCGCCTAGAAAGGTCGGACAACCACCATCACGACGATCACGAACAGAAAGACCGTCGGCACCTCGTTGTACATCCGGTAGAAGCGCGCGGGCCGCGTGTTGGCGTCAACGTCAAATTCCTTGCGCCAGCGGGCGAAGACATGATGGACCACCGTCATGCCGAGCACGGCAGCCAGCTTCACCCAGATCCAGCCCGAACCCCAGTCGATCAGCCCCGGCGTGCCCAGCATCAGGCCGCCGAATATGAATGTCGCAAACATCGCCGGGTTCATGATGGCGCGCAGCAGACGGCGCTCCATCACCTTGAAGGTCTCGGACTTGTCGGAACCGGGCTCTGCATCGGCGTGATAGACGAACAGCCGCGGCAGGTAGAGCATCCCCGCCATCCAGGCCACCACCGAAATGATGTGCAGCGACTTGATCCAGGGATAGGCGGAAATCAGAAAATCACCCATGGATCACGCAGCCTGCTCTGCCAATTGCGCCGGACATTGCGACCACTGCTCGCCGCAGATGCGGCCGCCCTCGCCCGAACAGATGGCGCAGCCACTTTGTGCATTCGCGCGGATCAGCCGCGCAAGCCCCTCGATGAAGGGTTGCGCCGTACCCACCGTCAGCACCCGTGCATAGGTCGTGACCCCGGCATGGTCGGCCAGCTCGCGGTATTCGATGTCAAGCTCGACCAGGGTCTCTGAATGCTCCGACACGAAGGCGATGGGCACCAGCACGATCCCCACCCCGTCGGCTCCGGCGCGCTTGATCTCGTCTTCCGTCGCCGGGCCGATCCATTCCAGCGGCCCCACCCGGCTCTGGTAACAGCACAGCCAGTCGGCATCGCCGCCGGGCTTTCCCGACAACGCAGACATGACGGCACCGGCGGTTTGCTCCACCTGCCACTGATAGGGATCACCCTTGGCGACGATCTTCTTCGGCAGACCATGGGCCGAAAACAGGATCCGGTAGGGCTGTCCCTCGGGCAGATCCGACACGGCGCTTGAAATGCCATCGGCCACGGCGGCAACAAACCCGGTATCGGTCGGATAACAGCACACCGTACTCACCGGGATGGACAGATTGCGTTTGCGCGCGGCCTGTTCCCAGACCCGCATCATCGATCCCACCGTGGTGGTCGAGAATTGCGGATAGAGCGGCATTAGGACGATGCGCTCGGGATCGCAGGCCATCACCGCATCCAGCGCCTCATCGACAAACGGATGCCAGTAGCGCATGGCGACGAAGCACTTGTAGTTCTCCCCGCCGTCCGCGTTCAGCGCCGTCTCCACGGCCTCAGCCTGGGCACGTGTATTGGCCAGCAGCGGTGAGCCGCCGCCGAGATTGGCGTAGATCTCGCGCGCGGTTTTCTCGCGGCGACCTGAAATCAGCTTCGCCAGCATCCAGCGCAACGGCCCGGGCAGACCGATAATCATCGGATCGTTGAACAGGTTGAACAGGAAGGGCCGAATATCGTCCGGCTTGTCCGGCCCGCCGAGATTGTAGAGGACGACGGCCGTGGTCATCCGCCGCTTCCCCACTGGTGGACCATCTCCGCCAGCCGCTCCACATGGGCGGGCGGCGTGTCCTTGTTGATGCCATGGGCGAGATTGAAGATGAAAGGCCCGCCGTCCAGCGCGCCCAGCACCTCACGCGCCGCATCCTCCATTTCCTCGCCGCCGGCCAGCAGATAGGCCGGGTCCAGATTGCCCTGTACGGGGCATAGCGGCTGGATGCGTTCGGCTGCCTCACGCGGTGAGATCGCGGAATCCAGACCCACGGCATCGATCCCGGTCTCGCGGATATACTCTTCCAGCCGGGGGCCGATGCCGCGCGCAAAGCCGATGATCGGCACATCGGGATGGGCGTCACGCACGGCGGCAATAATCCGGGCGGTCGGGCCGATCACCCATTGGGTGAATTCGGCGGCCGGAACGGCGCTCGCCCAGGTGTCGAAAATCTGTAGCGCCTGCGCCCCGGCATCGACCTGGGCGATCAGGTAGCGCGCCGTGGCGTCCTCCAGCAGGTCGAGCATGGCCGCGAACACATCGCGGTTGGAAATGGCCCAGGCTTTCACCTCATTGAAGTCCCGGCTCGACCCGCCCTCGATCATGTAGGTGGCGACCGTCCAGGGCGCACCGGAAAACCCGATCAGCGCCACATCGTCCGGCAATTCAGAACGGACCAGTCGAACGGTCTCAAACACCGGCGCCAAACGGTCCAGCACCTCGTCTCCGCCAAGCATCCCCAGTTCGGCGGCGCTGCGCACCGGCGTCAGCACAGGCCCTCGGCCCTCGACGAAACCGACCTCCTGGCCCAGCGCATGAGGCACAACGAGAATGTCGGAGAACAGGATCGCGGCATCCGGCCGGAACCGCTCGATCGGCTGCAACGTCACCCGCGCGGCGCGTTCCGGCGTGTAGCACAGGTCCAGAAACCCGTCCGCCTGGGCCCGCACCTCGCGATATTCCGGTAGGTAGCGCCCGGCCTGGCGCATGAACCAGAAAGGCGGTCGGGACGTGGTCTTGCCGGACAGGGCATCGAGGAAAAGATTGGTCACGGGTCGTTCTGCAGGCTGGATCGGAATGGGCGGAGGCGTTCGGATGAGGGGGGACTATGGCGAAGCGAACTGTCCTGTGCATCTCAAAAAAAGAAAAAAGAACGAAGTGATAAGTAGAACTGACGTTGTAGATATGCGGTGAATCCGGGGGATTGTTGGTCGTCCACATTTCTGTCCCGAACCGGATAAGACAGAAGTATGTCACGAACGGAATCTGTTGATTTCCTCCGCAAGCGGCTGTTCTGGCTTGGATACGCAACAGGCGTAGATGTGGATTTCCGGTGCATGGAATATGGATGATCTGTGCACAGGTGATTCCATACAGGCACCTTCTAACTTTATGCGCCTTGGGATGACAGGCCCGCTTTCGAACGGCATAAGGATGAAGAAAATTTTCGCTATCCGGATATCCGGTTGTTTTCCACCGGTCCGGCGAAACTGCACACAGGTTTTGCGGCGCGATTCATGATCGAACCCGGCACATCCTTTCATATCCACCTTGTCTCGGACTCGACGGGTGAAACCATTCGCTCCGTCGCGCGGGCTGCACTTGCCCAATTTGAGGACACGGAGGTTATCGAGCATTTCTGGCCGCTAGCCCGCACGAAAAAGGCGATGGATCTGGTGCTGGAGGAAATCACCCAGAATCCGGGACCGGTGATCTACACCCTCGTCAGCGACGAGATGGGTGAGCAGCTCGTACGCGGCTGCCGCCTGCGGCAGGTGCCGTGCATCTCCGTTCTGGATCCGGTGATTGCCGCGATCGGTGCCTATCTGGGAGTGCAGCCGACCCATGTGATAGGGGGGCAGCACGAACTTGATGCGGAGTATTTCCAGCGGATCGAGGCCATGGACTGGACGTTGTCCCATGATGATGGTCAACGCGCCCATGAACTCGACGGCTCGGACGTGGTGCTGATCGGCGTGTCGCGCACATCGAAAACACCGACCTGCCTGTATCTCGCCAACCGGGGGATCAAGGCCGCGAACGTGCCCTGGGTGCCCGGTGTGCCATTGCCGGCCGGGCTGGACAAGCTTTCGAACCCGCTGGTGATCGGGCTGACCAATGATCCCAAGCGTCTGGTGGAACTGCGCCGCGCACGGCTGAACTCCCTGCAGCAGACGGAAGAGACGCCCTATGTCGATCCCGATGTGGTGCGCGCAGAAATCACCGAGGCCCGGCGGTATTTCGCCAAGAACCGCTGGCCGGTCATCGATGTGACCCGGCGCTCCATCGAGGAGACGGCTGCCGCGATCCTGTCGCTCTACAACCGCCGGCAGGAAGAGCGTGGCGCGCAGAACCTGCCGCGTCCCAGCGATTCGGTGTCCTGATGACGGGCTCTTCCGGCGATGCCGTTTCCTGACGATCCCAAACTCGTCCTGGCATCCGCGAGTGCGGTGCGCACCCGCTTGCTGACCAATGCCGGGGTCCCGCATCTGGTCGATCCAGCTCATGTGGATGAAGCGAGCGTGCGAGACGCGCTGCTGGCGGAAGGCGCGGACCATTTCGCCATCGCCGAGACCCTGGGCGAACTCAAGGCGCAGCGGATTTCCCAGAAACGGCCGGGAGAAATGGTGCTGGGTGCCGACCAGGTTCTGTCCTGCAACGGTGTTTTGTTCGAGAAACCCGCGGATCTCGACCATGTACGCGCACACCTGAAGGCGCTGATGGGCAAGGCACATACACTACATACAAGCGCCAGCGTGGTCCGGGACGGCACCGTCCTCTGGCACCAGAACGCCAGCGCCACATTGCACATGCGGATCCTGTCCGACGACTTCATCGATGCCTATGTGGAGATGGTGGGTGATGCGGCCTGCGCGTCCGTAGGTGCCTATGAACTTGAAGGGCTGGGCGCGCAGCTTTTCTCACGGATCGACGGCGATTTCTTTGTGATCCTCGGCCTGCCGATGCTGCCGCTCCTCGAATTCCTGCGAAACAATAGAGTGGTGCTGCGATGAGTGCGGTCCCGAAAGCAGGTGTGATGGGCTGGCCGGTGAAGCATTCCCTGTCACCCGCGCTGCACGGCCACTGGCTGAAGCGCTACGGCATCGACGGCACCTATGAAGCCTGGCCGGTGCGGCCCGAGGAACTGCCGGATGCGCTCCGCCGGCTCCGTGACGAGGGCTGCCGTGGCACCAACCTGACGGTGCCCCACAAGGAAACCGCGATGGCGCTGGTCGATGCGGTGGACGAGACCGCACGGCGCATCGGGGCGGTCAACACACTTGTCCTGCGCGACGACGGCACGCTGGCGGCCACCAACACCGATGCCTACGGGCTGGTGGAGAACATCCGCGCGGCGGCGCCGGATGCTGTTTCAGGGAACTTCGGCGGGCGCGCAGCGGTTATTCTCGGCGCGGGCGGCGCGGCGCGGGCCGCCGTGGTCGGCCTGGCCGATCTGGGCGTGCGCGAGATCCGGATCGTCAATCGTACGTTGGAGCGTGCGCAGGCACTGACCGGGCTCGGTGGGGACAGCGATACGCACGCCGTCGATTGGGACGAGCGCGCCACCGCGCTGTCGGATGCGGGGCTGCTGGTCAACACGACAACACTCGGCATGGACGGCCAGCCGACGCTGGATATCGGCCTGTCGGAACTGCCCGGCGATGCCGTGGTCAACGACATCGTCTATGCGCCGCTGGAAACCCCCCTGCTGGCAGCTGCGCGCGCGCGCGGCAACCCGGTCGTGGACGGGCTGGGCATGCTGCTGCACCAGGCGCGCGCCGGTTTCCGCGCATGGTTCGGGGTCGATCCACAGGTTGATGACGAATTGCGCGCCGCCGTGCTCGCGGCGCGGGACCAGGCCTGACGATGTTCGTTCTCGGCCTGACCGGGTCCATCGGCATGGGCAAATCGACCGCCGCAAACATGCTGCGCGCCATGGGCATTCCGGTGCACGACGCCGACGCGGCGGTTCACCAGCTCTTTGCGACGGATCGCAAGGTCCGCGCGGCGATCGCCGAACGCTTTCCCGGCACGGCAGATGAAAACGGCGTGGACCGGCAGGCGCTGGGCAAGGCGGTCTTCGGCAACCCGGCCGCACGGAGGGACCTGGAAGCCATCCTGCATCCGCGTGTGCAGGATTCCGCACGGCGGTTCCTGCAACGTTGTCGCCGGCTCGGCGTGCCCATTGCCGTCCTCGACATCCCGCTGTTGTTTGAGACCGGCGGTGAAGCGCGTGTCGATGCCGTGGTCGTCGTCTCCGCGCCGGCCTTTCTTCAGAAAAAGCGCGTGATGGCACGGCCGGGCATGGATGCCGAACGTTTCGCCGGGATCCTCGCGTCCCAGATGCCGGACCGAGAAAAGCGCCGCCGCGCCGACTTTGTCGTGGAGACGGGGCTGGGCAGGGCCTATACTTTCAATGCTCTCAAGCGGATCGTCCAGGCGATCCGCGCCGCGCAATCTGGCTCGCGCGGATAGTCCTTCCACCCTGTTCTTTCCGCGAGCCCTCATGCGCGAAATCGTTCTCGACACCGAAACGACCGGCCTCGATCCCAACAGCGGACACCGCATTGTTGAGATCGGCTGCGTGGAGACCCGCTACCACATCACCACGGGTGAGAGTTTCCACGTCTATATCAACCCCGAGCGCGACATGCCGGAAGAGGCATTCAACGTGCACGGGTTGAGCGAGCAATTCCTGTCGGACAAGCCGGTCTTCGCAGAGGTGGTGGAGGATTTCCTGGCCTTCATCGGTGATTCGCCGCTGGTGATCCACAATGCCGAATTCGACATGAAGTTCCTGAATGCGGAACTGAAAAAGGTCGGGCGGCCCCTGCTCGGCCGCGACCGCGCGGTGGACACCGTGACGATGGCCCGCCGGAAATTTCCCGGGGCGCAGGCGAACCTGGACGCGCTGTGCCGCCGGTTCGAGATCGACCTTTCACGCCGTGACAAGCACGGGGCGCTGCTCGACGCTGAACTTCTGGCCGATGTCTATCTGCAATTGCGCGGCGGGGCCCAGCCGGGTCTGGAGCTGGCCGGCGATACGTCGCAATCGGGCCGTGACTCGGTGGTCATCGAACGCCAGGCGCGCGCGCCGCGCCCCCATGCGCCGAGCGCCGAGGAACTTGTAGCCCATGCCACGCTGGTGGAATCGCTGAAGGACCCGGTCTGGTCCGCGGGCGGCGACGACTGACGCGCCGCCGTCTCCGGTTCCGGATGAATTCGGCCTAGAGTTCGAACTCGAACTTGTTGTCGCCGTCCTTCTTCTCGCCGCCATTTGCGGCGGGAGCAGCGGCCGGAGCTGCCGCGGGGGCATCGCCGCCGGCGGCCTGCTGGCCCGCCTGGGCCTGCGCGACACGCTGCTGGTAGATCGCGACGAAATCGACCGGCTGGATCATCAGCGGCGGGAAGCCGCCGTCACGCACGGCATCGGCGATGATGGCGCGGGCGAACGGGAAGAGCTGGCGCGGCGCTTCGATATAAAGCAGCGGCGCCTTGTATTCTTCCTGCACCTCGCCCAGCGAGAAGATCCCCGCATAGGCGATCTCGACAATGAACAGGGTGTTCTCGCCGGTCTTGCCCTCGGCGCGCAGAGCCAGCGTGACCTCGAAGGCCTTGTCGGCGACCTGGCCGACATTCACGTCGATGGCGATCTGAACGTTCGGCTCGCCGGTCTGTTGCAGCGACTGCGGGGCATTCGGGTTCTCGAACGAGAAGTCCTTCAGGTACTGGGCATTCACCAGCATCATCGGCTGGCCGCCTGCGGCGGCTGCGGGATCGGGCTGTCCTGCGTTCTGGTCGGTCATGGCGTGGTCCGCTTTCTGCTGGCGCGGTTGTGAGGAAAATTTCGCGCTCTGGCTAACACGATGACCCGTTTCCGACAACTACGGCCCGATGACCTGGCCCCGGCTCACTGCTTCTCGATACGTGGTGTGTCGTCTGTACTGCCGGAGCCGCCCGGCGGATTGTCGCGTTCGACGCCGAATTCCTCGCCGTCGAGGATCGGGCCGCCGCCCGGACCTCGCCCGGGACCGTTTCCCGGACTGCGCGGGTTGCCGCCGGCGCCATAGACGGTGAAGTGAAACCCCTTCGAGCCCTGGAGCAGCTTCCAGAGGCCGCGCCCGATCAGCCCGCGCAACTGGGGCAGCAGCAGCGCGAGGCCAAATGCGTCGGTCATGAAACCCGGCGTCAGCAGCAGCATGCCGCCGAACAACAGGCACACACCATCGAACAGCTCGCGCACCGGCAGGCGGTTGGCCTCGGTCTCGGCCTGGGCGCGGGCCAGGGTCGCGAGGCCCTGCTGACGCAGCAGTGTTGTGCCGACGAGCGCAGTCAGGATGACCAGGCCGATGGTCGGCCAGACCCCGATCCATCCGCCGACGGCGATGAACAGGTAAATCTCGATCAGCGGAATTCCGATGAACAGGGCCAGAATTACAAGTGGCATTCTTGTTCTTTCATGCGGTTACCCCTATCTAGGTGTTACCAGTCAATAACCGTCGGACGGCGGATGCTCCTCGCATCTTCCGGGTCCGGCGATCGCATGCCCTGATCTATATATAGGGTGGCGAAACAAGGTTTGGACGGATCGTGGCGTGAAATTCATCGATATCATCATACTTGCGATGATTGCGGCCTTTCTGGTGTTCCGCCTGCGCAGCGTTCTGGGCAAGCGTACCGGCAACGAGCGTCCGCCGCAGAATCCCTATGGCGACAGCACCCAGACCGATAACCGTGAAACCGCCGGTGACGATACGGTTGTCGCCCTGCCGGGGCGCGGTCCCGCCGACGATATTCCCGCCGACACGCCGGCCTCGGACGGGCTGAAGGCCATTCGCGAGGCGGATTCGGGCTTCTCCGTGCAGGAATTCCTCGAAGGTGCGCGCGCGGCCTTCGACATGGTAGTCACCTCCTTTGCCAACGGCGACAAGGAAACCCTGCGTCCGCTGCTCAGCGACGAGGTCTATGAGAATTTCTCCGGCGCAATCGAGGCCCGCGACAAGGCGGGAGAGACCATGGAGATGACGCTGGTCGGCATCCGCGAGGCCGATGTGCTGGAAGCCAACATGGACGGGCGCGTCGCCTTTGTGACCGTGAAGTTCGTGACCGAGCAGATCGAGGTGATCCGCGACAGGGACGGCGAGCCCGTCTCCGGCGATCCCAGCAAGGTGACGACCGTCACCGACATCTGGACCTTCGCCCGCAACACCCGCTCGCGGAACCCGAACTGGACCCTGGTCGCGACCGAGGCGCCGAACTGAGCGTGCGTGCCCGCGCGCTGAGCCTCCTTGCCGCCGGTCTGCTGGTCCTCGCTGCGTGTGGCGAGGATGAAGAGGCCCCCGCTCCCGAACCTGCCCCCGAACCCGTGGTGCGCTACACGCCCGCGCCCGTCACCGATCTGCCCGGCTGGGACAGCGATGCGGTCTCCGCCGCCCTGCCCGCCTGGCAGCATTCCTGCCGCCGCCTCGCCATGCGCGCGCCCGACACGCAGGTCGGGCCGTTCGGGGCCAACGTCACCGGCACCGCCGGGGACTGGCAGCCGCTCTGTACGGAAATCCTCGCGCTGGCGGACGGCGACGATTCAGGCCTGCGCGCTTTCATCGCGGCGAACTTCACCGCGCTGTTCGTCGATAACGGGCCCGACGAAAAGGGCCTGTTCACCGGCTATTACGAGCCGGTGATCGCCGTATCACCCGAGCGCACCGACGACTACGCCGAACCCATCTACGCATTGCCGCGAGACCATGTGAGCGTGCGTCTGGGCGATTTCGATCCGGCGCTGAAGGGCAAGTCCATCGTCGGGCGTGTCGAGGCGGGCTCGCTGGTGCCCTACCGCAAGCGCGGCGAAATCGATGCGGGCGCGCTGGATGGCCAGGCCGAGGTGCTCTACTGGGCCCGCGACCCGCTCGACCTGTTCATTCTTCAGGTGCAGGGCTCGGGCGTCGCGGAACAGCCCGACGGCACACGCGGGCGCATCGGCTTCGCAGGCCATAACGGTCACGCCTACGGCTCGCTGGGCCGCCACCTGATCGACACGGGTGAGCTCGACGCGGGCCGGGCCAGCTGGGGTGACATCCGCGCCTGGCTGGAAGCCCATCCTGACAAGGCCCGCGGGGCGCTGGCCGTGAACCCGCGCTACATCTTCTTCCGCACCATCGACGGTGACGGGCCCATGGGTGCGGCGGGCGTGCCGCTGACGGCGGGCCGCTCGCTCGCGGTGGATACCGACAACGTGCCGCTGAACGTGCCGGTCTGGCTCGACGCCGAGGATCCGGACGGCGGCCGCCTCCGGCGCCTCATGCTGGCGCAGGATGTGGGCAGCGCCATCAAGGGTGTGGTGCGCGGCGATTTCTACTGGGGCACCGGCGATGCCGCACTCGCCAAGGCGGGCCGGATGAAAAGCGCCGGACGCTACTGGATCCTCGTGCCGAAGGGCGTCGCACCCGCAAGCTGATCGCCTTTGCACGCCGCTTTGACGGCGGATGTTTTGTGCTACACAGGGCGCCAATGAAAGAGCGCAAACCGGGGAGCGCCATATGAGCCAGGGACCGCGCGTCGCCCTGTTCGTCACATGCCTTGTGGACCTTTTCCGCCCCAATGTCGGGTTCGCGGCGGTCAAGCTGATGCAGGATGCCGGGTGCACCGTCGAGGTGCCCGAGGCCCAGACCTGCTGCGGCCAGCCCGCCTACAACTCGGGCGACAAGAAGGACGCCATCGCCATCGCCAAACAGGTGATCGCGACCTTCGAGGGCTATGACCATGTGGTCGCGCCGTCGGGCTCCTGTGCGGGGATGATCAGGAAGCATTACCCCGAGGCGCTGGCGGACGACCCGGCCTGGTCGGCGCGCGCCGAAGCCCTGTCCGCGAAGACCCATGAGCTGGTCTCCTTCCTGACGGATGTGCTGAAAATCGAGAAGGTCGAGGCCGCCTATGACGGCACCGTCACCTATCACGACTCCTGCTCGGGCCTGCGCGAACTGGGCATCCACGGCCAGCCGCGCAAGCTGCTCGACGGCGTGGACGGGCTGCACCTGCGCGAACTGAACGACGCCAATGTGTGCTGCGGCTTCGGCGGCACCTTCTGCGTGAAGTACCCCGACATCTCCAACCGCATGGTCTCCAACAAGATGGACGAGATCGTCGCCACGGGTGCTGAGACCCTGCTGGCGGGCGACATGGGCTGCCTGATGAACATGGCCGGCAAGCTGCAGCGCGAGGGTGCGAATGTGCGCGTGCGCCATGTGGCCGAGGTGCTGGCGGGCATGGCCGACGGCCCCGCCATCGGCGAACCCGAGGACGGGAGTGCGAAGCCGTGAGCATCTCCACCACCCGCAATTTCAAGGCGAACGCCGCTGAACAGCTCGCCAATGAGACGCTCCGCGGCGCGCTCACCAAGTCGAAGGGCCACTTCACCGGTGGCCGCGCGACGGCGGTCTCGAACATGCCCGAGTTCGAGGCACTGCGTGACCAGGCGCGCGACATCAAGAACCACACCATCGAGCATCTCGACTTCTACCTCGAGGCCTATGAGGAGAAGGTCACCGAGGCCGGCGGCCAGGTGCACTGGGCCCGCACGGCCGAGGACGCCCGCAACATCGTGCTGGAGATCTGCCGTTCGGTGGACGCCAGGGCGGTGAACAAGGGCAAGTCGATGATCTCGGAAGAATGCGCGATCAACGACATGCTGGAGGCCAACGGCATTTGCGCGGTCGAGACCGATCTGGGTGAATACATCATCCAGCTGCGCGGCGAGACGCCCAGCCACATCATCGCGCCCGCCGTCCACCTGACCAAGGGCCAGGTCGAGGAAAGCTTCCGCGCCAACCACACCCATCTCGATCCCAACCGGGTGCTGGA
>Ga0255767_1003237_pt1 | contig 13866 bp, 10 predicted proteins | sample 071ome_24_FD_179967 | JGI IMG/M metagenome (GOLD analysis project Ga0255767, IMG submission 179967) | Coastal salt marsh microbial communities from the Groves Creek Marsh, Skidaway Island, Georgia - 071402CT metaG (version 2) | ecosystem: Environmental > Aquatic > Marine > Intertidal zone > Salt...
CTGATCACTGGAGATGGCCTGCTCTGCCTCTGCGAGACGAGCTGCGGCAAGGGCCGCCCGGTATTCGGCGGGCGTCCTGCCGTCGCAGTCTGAAACGGTGATCGTCGCTGTCACGGACTGACCCAATTGCTGGCTGAGCGCCTGACTCAACTGAGCCGGGTGTCGCTCATTCAATAATGTCGCGTGTTTCTCCTTAATACAAAACTGCAGCGCGCCACCTGCGCAGTCGATCAGCGCGAGATTCAAGGCAATGTTGTGCAGGATCCCTGTGAAATGGAACATCTCGAATCCCTCGGGCCAGCGCTCCGGAGTCAACGCATCTGCGTCCACCATCCCTGACTCGTCAGCCTCTGATTCCTCTGATGCCTCTGGCGCCGTGGCTTGCGCAGCTATGGTGTCCTCACGTGGGTTCGGCGCAGGCTCGCTCGGCTGTGGCGCTTCCGAATCCACCGGCGTCGCCGGTGGCTCAGGCTTTTTTGCCGGGGGATCTCCAGACTCTGTCGGCAGATGAATGATGGCGGCGGGCCGAAAGGCAATCATGCGGAGCAAGATCATCTCCAAGCCCGCCCGCGCAGAAGAAGCAAGGTGAACCTCACGCCGGCCCGAGACGGCCATCTGCCAAAAGAGCTGCGTGTCATCAAGCGTCGCCCGTGCAGCGAGCTCAACAATTCGAGCTTGATCGGGCCAGCTTGTATCCATCGCATCGGGAACCGTCTGCGCAATCGTCATGTGGTGAAGCGCATTACTCAGCTCATCAAGTGTCGACACGTAGTCCGGTGCGTGCTCCGCGATGTGCGCTACAAGCGACAACACTTCCGCGGCATTGTCATCGAGGAGCGCAGCGATCAGATCGAGTACTTTGCCCCGGTCCACCGTTCCCAGCATCTCCGCCACCTGCGCACCCGTGAGCTTGCCCTCACCGTACGCAATGGCCTGATCAGTCAGGCTCAGGGCATCCCGCATGGATCCCTCAGCCGCCCGCGCGATGAGCGCTAAGGCTTCTGGGTCGGAGGGCACTGACTCAGCAGTGAGCACCTGTTCCAGATGAGCAACGATCTGCTCAGGCTGCATATTTTTCAGATTGAATTGCAGGCAGCGTGAGAGCACCGTCGCAGGCAGCTTCTGCGGATCGGTTGTCGCCAGTAGAAACAGCGCGTGAGGCGGCGGTTCTTCAAGGGTTTTGAGCAGTGCGTTAAAGCTGTGATTAGACAGCATATGCACTTCATCGATGAGATAAATTTTGTAGCGCGATCGCGTGGGCGTGTACTGGACGTTTTCGAGGAGCTCGCGCGTATCCTCAACTTTGGTCTTTGACGCCGCATCGACCTCGATCAGGTCTACCGATCGTCCCTCGGCGATTTCGGCGCAGGCACCGCATTCACCGCACGGAGTGGCGGTGATGCCAGTGTCACAATTCAGGCACTTGGCGAGGATACGCGCAACGGTGGTTTTTCCGACACCTCGCGTCCCCGTGAACAGGTAGGCGTGATGTAAACGACCCGATTCCAGTGCATTGACCAGCGCCTGCAGCACGTGTTGCTGCCCAACCATTTCGCTGAAAGTACCCGGCCTCCACTTGCGAGCCAGAACCTGATGAGACATGCCAGAATACCCATGATTAAGGGAGGCGACTCGGACAGCCACACCCCGGCACCCGAATCAGTAACTACCGTTGCTCCCTTCCGGGCCTGGCGGGGTTCATCACTTATCGCTGCGAGGGGACCATCCGAGTCACCACAATGCCCGCACCGCGGCGGGGTCGCTAGTGTCGCGAAAAGCCGAATGACGCGCAAGCTGGCCAGTGACAGACGCTTGAAGATCACAATGTTAATCCTATTTACATTGAATGTAAGCCCCATTAACATTCGGTCTGATCTCTCCCCTCCTCGCCGGTAAGAAGGACCCCGTGAACCCGAATCTGAAAAAATCAGTCTGGCCAGTGCTCTTGGCTGTCGCGCTGACCACTGGCGGCACCACCCTCATCAGGGCCAACAAGGTCGAGACCACCTCGGTCGAGAGGACGCCGATGCCGGTCGCAGCTACCGTCTACCGTGAGCAATCGACTTACACCCGCCAGGCAAGCTACCTGGGCATAGTGCGGGCGGGTTCGGATAGCGTGGTTGGCTTTGAGGTCGCGGGCGTACTGACCACAATGGAGGCGGCCGAGGGGATGAGGGTTGCAGCCGGCGACACGCTGGCGCAACTGGGCACAGACCGGCGGCAGGCACGCCTCGATGCCGCGAGCGCGACCTTCAACCGCGTGGCCGCTGAACGCGCTCAGGCCGAAGCCAGAGCCGAGCGTATCGCCCGGCTGGTAAAAGATGGCTCTGCCTCGGCGCAAGATTATGACGATGCCCGCTACGCGGCACAGGCACTGTTAGCCGCCGAGCACACTGCCGCCGCGCAACGGCAGTCCGCACAGCTAGAGCTGGACAAGAGCACGCTTCGTGCACCCTACGAGGCAGTCGTAGCGGAGCGTCTGGTGCAAACGGGTGCGGTCGTGGCGCCGGGCACGCCGGTACTGAGACTGGTCACCGCTGCCGGCCGAGAAGCCCACATCGGCGTGCCCGCCAACGTTGCGCGCAATTTGGTGGTCGGTAACGCTTATCCATTGCTACTTCAGGGACAGGAGCTGATCGCCCCACTCCGCTCAATCCGAGATGATCTTGACCCCGCCACGCTGACCGTAGGCGCGGTCTTCGATATCCCTGAGGGCACCCCCGTTGCGGTGGGAGAGTCAGTCGTGCTCAAAGTGTCCGAAACCGTCGCCTCCTCGGGAGGCTGGTTACCCGTGACTGCCCTGTTGGAGGCGTCCCGCGGTCTGTGGGATGTGCTGACCATTTCTGTGGATGAGAAAGGCAAGCAGCGAGCCCGCCGCGAGAGTGTTGAGATTCTCTACACCCGGGGTAACGAGGTCTTTGTGAGAGGCACACTGCCAAGTGATGTCGCGGTCGTGGCGTCAGGACTACAACGCATCAGCCCGGGGGACCTGGTCGAGCCCATACTCAACGCCGCAGCAACGAGGCCCGGGACGTGATCGCCAAACTTCTCCACGCCAACACCCGGTATCTGGCCCTCGTCATATTGGCCATTTTGGTCGTGGGTTACACCAGCTTGAACGGCATGGCCCGGAAAGAAGACCCCGCCATTACCCCCTGGTTCGCCAAGATACAGATCTTCTTCCCCGGGGCGAGCCCCGCACGGGTCGAAGCCTTGGTCACCAAACCGATGGTAGACACTCTGAGAGAAGAGCCCGATGTCGTCGAGGTCGACGGCACCTCAGCTTCTGGCGTGTCGCTCATTTTTGTTGAGGTCGATTACAAGGCAGCTCCAGAGAGACTGAAGCAAATCATGGCGGAACTGCGGGATGTTGTGGATCGCGTGGCGATGACCCTACCGCCCGGCACCTCCCCACCTGATTTCGATGACGAGATCTGGACAGAATTCGTCAAGATCGTGGCGATTACCGGCGCTGAAGGGCGTGCACTGCCTCCGGCACAACTGCGCCGTCAAGCGCTGCTTTTCGCGGATGCCGCTCGCGGCGTCCCCATGACGCGCCGCGTCAAGCTCTATGGTTTACCCGAGGAGGAGGTGCGGGTGGAGCTGGATGAAACCCAGCTTTCCATGCTGGGCATTGCCATAGACGAGGTGTCCGCTGCCCTCGCCGCCGCAGACGCGAGGGCACCCGCCGGGCAACTCACCGGAGGGGGCGCAGCCTTAACCGTTGAGCTCACGGGCGAATTCACTGACCTCGAGTCGGTGAGAAATGTCATCGTGCGGGGTCTTCCTGACGGGCGGGCCATCCGAATTTCGGATATTGCAGTCGTCCGCAAAACTGAAATGACGCCGCTTCAGAGTGTCGCGCTCTCCAACGGACAGCGCTCGGTATTGATCGCAGCAGAAATGCAACCGGGCTACCAAGTGGACCGCTACGGCGCCAAATTCGATTCGTTTTTAGAGGGTTATCGTGCAGCCGCCCCCCACGGACTCAACATCGAGACCAGCTTTGATCAAGCCGGCTATACAACCGATCGGCTCCTCAGCGTGGGTAAAAACCTACTGATGGGCATTGCACTCGTACTGGCAGTCCTGTTAGTCACCCTCGGGTGGCGAGCGGCGCTGGTGGTCGCAGTGATCCTGCCGCTGTGCACCTTGATGTCCATGGTTGCGCTTTTCTACCTCAAGGTCCCTATCCAGCATATGTCAGTCACGGGCCTTGTCGTCGCACTGGGTTTGCTGGTGGACGGTTCTATCGTCATGACCGACGAGATTCGAAAACGCCTGATGGCAGGGCTCCCCCCTGTTGAGGCCATGCGCGGCGCTGTAGAAAGAATGCGCGTCCCGCTAATGTCGTCCACCCTCACGACCGTTCTGGCATTCATCCCGCTGGTACTCCTCCCCGGTGCCGGCGGAGACTTCCTGGGCTCAATCGCCATCGCGGTCATCGCGATGCTGGTGTCCTCTTTCATACTCGCCGTCGCAGTAACACCCGTACTCGCCTCGCGCTGGCTACCCTCGGGTATCGCTTTGGAGCGTCGCTGGTGGCGCGCGGGCGCAGACAATCCACAGCTCACAGACGCGTTTCGGCGGTCATTGAATTGGTCTATTCGGAACCCGCTGGGTGCTTTCTCGCTTGCCCTGGCGTTGCCGATGATAGGCTTCCTGAGCCTTGACACGCTGACGCTACAGTTCTTCCCGGGGACTGACCGTGACCAAATGTATCTGGACGTGAAACTCCCCGAGGGCGCATCCATCGATGACTCCATCGCGCTGGTGAGCGCTGTCGACGACAAGTTGCGGGCCGAACCTTTGATCCGACGGGTGGACTGGACGATTGGCGAGAGTCCACCCGAGTTTTATTACAACCTGCGCGCCAACGTAAAAGGCGTGCCGAGCTGGTCGCGGGGGCTAGTGCTGACCCGGGATGAGAATCAGACCGACGACCTCATCAGGCGCCTCCAAAAAGAAGTGGATCGGGAGTACCCCCAGGCGCAGATTCTGGTGCGCGGGATCGATCAGGGCCCGCCCGTCGATGCGCCACTGGAAGTTCGGCTGTACGGCCCCAGCACCGAGGTGCTTAAAACCCTGGGAGAGACATTTAGGCGACGGGTGGCCGCCCTCCCCGATGTCACGCACACAAAAGTCTCCATGGCCCCAGCGCCCCCTAAGGTCATGTTTGACCTCGATGAATCAGCGCTCAAGCGTGCCGGTCTCAGTAAGGCGGAAGTCGCGCGCGGCATCGAGAGCGCCCTCAAGGGTCGTATTGGTGGCGAACTGCTGGAAGGAACCGAGAGATTGCCAGTGCGCGCCATTCTGACGAGGGAGGAATGGGACAGCACCGACGACCTGACCAATATACGGATCCCCATAAGGGCACCCGGCCCCGACACACTGGTGCCCGCTGCACCACTCAGCGCTCTGGGCAGTGTCTCGCTCATTCCGGACGAGAGCCCCATTGCGCGTAAAAACGGCGACCGACTTAATAACGTGCAGGGTTTCCTCAAGCGCGGCGTGTTGCCTGAGGAAGCACTCAAAATGTTGGCGGCGGACCTCGAGGCTAACCCCATCGCGCTCCCCACCGGTTATTACCTTGAGTTTGGTGGCGACAGCCAGGAGCGCGGCGAACTGGTCGAGGATATCATGGCTCCCCTCGGCACGATTCTGGCGGCGATGCTGGCCACTATTCTGCTGACCTTTAACTCCTGGCGCCTCACGGGCATTGCCTTTGGCGTGACCGGTTGCTCCTTTGGGTTAAGCCTGCTCGCGCTGGCAGTCTTTCAGTACCCGCTGGGAATTCAGGCGCTGATTGGCGTTATCGGCTCGGTGGGCGTCTCCATCAACGCCGCCATCATTATCCTGAGCGGGCTCAAGTTAAATGAAGGAGCGACTGCCGGAGAGCCCGACGCGATCGTGGACGTCGTAATGGATGCCAGTCGGCATATTGTCTCAACCACGGTGACAACTTTCGGTGGCTTCCTGCCCCTCATCCTCGAGGGGAGCCAGTTTTGGCCACCTTTCGCCATGGCGATCGCCGGCGGCGTGCTGCTCTCAACCATTGTCTCTTTCTATCTGGTGCCGCCGCTCTTCACTTTGCTGATGCATCCCGGACGTCACTTCCTGAAGCCTACGCATCACAACACACCTGAGCCGCCAGTGGCACTGAGGGAGGTCGCGTGAGTAAAACACGGTGTAACTACCATCACGGCGATTTGCGGAATGCCTTGATTACCGCGGCTGCCGAACTAATCGAACGAGATGACACGCTGGACTTTACTATGGCAGAAGCGGCTGCCAAAGCCGGCGTCAGCGCCGCGGCGCCCTACCGACACTTCGCCAACAGGGAAGAACTGCTGAAGGCTGTACGTGATCTAGCGTTTCTGGGTCTCGACCAGGCAGCAATTGAGACGCTACAAGCGCATGAAGAGGGATCTCTGGAGAGCGTACTGGCTTTGGGCCATACCTATCTGGCCTTCGCTCGTGAGAAAGGCGCTTTTTTCTCGCTCATGTGGGAAGACCGAGGTGACAGCGCCGAGCGGCACCTCGAGGCACAATCCAAATATGGTGGCTTCCGGGTACTGGTGACTATGGTGCAGACATTCTGTGAAAAACAGGGCAGCAGAGATGTCGACGCGCTGTATTTTGCTACCCAAATGTGGTCCATGGCCCATGGTATCGCCACGCTGGAGGCGAATCAGATGCTCGATCTGTTCGACTCGTCCATTCAACCCGAACATCTGCTCGACGACGGCGCACGGACCATGCTGACGGGAATGTTGAGCCAATCGGTTGACACCGCCCCAAATAGAGCGGGCATGCAAAAGCGAGCTTGATCCTATCGGCGTCGCGGTATCAGTCTTCCCCGCTGTCAACCCCTGAGAGCGACGAGGCTTTGACTTGGCCCAGAGGGGTGACGATGGGATACTGCGAACCCTCCGCCCGTAGCACAACTGGATAGTGCAACGGCCTTCTAAGCCGTAGGTTGCAGGTTCGAGTCCTGCCGGGCGGGCCAATATTCTTGGCCGTCGATCCAAGAAACAGCGCGGCATCAACCAGCCCCGACCACTAGGCATCGCAACCGAATTCGAGCATGATCCGGCTCAATCTCACCGTAAAAAGCGGGAGCCTTCATGGCACGCCACATCTTGATCTCTGATGGTCCTGCACATCCAAGCCCTGCAGACATCGACGCGTTCTGGGAGCGAGCGTGCGAGCAGCACGTGGGTCTGGGGGATGACTATCAGGTACGCTCTCTCGGTATTGACGCCGAGACCACCACACAGATCCTCGAGTACATCAAAACCCGTGACAAGATTGCCACCTTCAGCTTGCCCTGGGTGATCGAGGCCAATGGGTTTCCTCACCCGGAGCCTGGCACCCCCATTGTGCTCTGCGATTACGTCGGTCAGCCGCATTTGATTGTTCGCCTGACCGACGTTCGCGAGACAACGTTCGGGGAAATCGGCTACGCGGAATCCTCACTCGATGGCCCACCGGTGCAGGACCCCGATGTGTGGATACCGTTACATCGCCAGTACTGGAACGGCTTGCTGGCTGCTTACGGACGCGAATGTACGGACGATATGCCGGTACTGATCGAGCCCTTCGATTACATCGGCGAAGTGGACTGATGACCCTGCCCCGCCATAGCCCCTACGTCATCATCGGGGCGGGCATTCACGGTCTCAGCACCGCTTATCACCTCGCTCTCCAGCTCAAGGCAACAGGTAGAGGTGCAGGTCGCGACATTGTGGTGCTCGACAAGACCGGGATCTGCGCAGGTGCAACCGGTATTGCCTGCGGCGTCATTCGCAATAACTACTTTCAGCCCGCCATGCGCGAACTCATGGCCCATTCCGTAAACATTTGGGAGAGCGACCCCGAGACCTACAGCTACCACCCTGTGGGGTATATGCAGATCAGCTGCGAATCCATGCGTGAAGATGTGGCTGCGATCCATGCCCAGCAACAGGCGATTGGCTATGAGTCGGTCTTCATCGAGGGCGCCGCCGAGAGTGAGCGCTATATGAAGAGCCTATTCTCGGACTGGCGCGCACAGGGAATCACCTCGGTCCTCCATGAGATGCCCGGCGGTTACGCCAATAACGCCCGCGCGATGTACGGTTTGGCAGCCAAGGCCGAGGCGCTGGGTGTGCGCATTATCAGCGGCATTACCGTCAAAGCGCTCGAGAGTGACAACAGTCATGCCATCACCGCAGTCGACACTGACCGGGGTCGCATTGAGTGCGATTACGCCGTGGTCGCAGCGGGCCCCTGGGTGCGCAGCTTCTGGGAAATGCTAGAACTCCCCATGGAGGTCAGCATTCGGAACCCGGCAACCCGTGAGGTGACCGAGGGGATCCCAATGTGGATCTATTGGTCGCTGCAGGAAGGCACGCTGGGCGTTGACCCCAGACTTCAGGTCACCAACGACGGCGCCCTGCCACCGGTCATTCACGTGGATACAGACGCGCCGCTTTATTCCGACGAGGATGGGCGACTGATTACCGATCAACTGTGGGGCATCTACTACAAGCCCGATTTCCACTTTGGTGGCGTGCAGGGCGGGGCCGCGCCTTTTATTGTCGACAAGCCGGCGGCCGACGTGGCGGTGGACCCCTATGGGCCGGCCTCACCGGAATTTGTGGTGGGCGCGAAATTCGCAGAGATGTGGGTATCGGCGTTGGCGCATTGCCAGGACCGGTTTTCAGGCACCTTGCCGAAGTTCAAAAAAGAACCCTCGGGCGGCATCGGCGCGTTTACCCCGGACAGCTTTCCGGTGTTCGATAGCATGCGCGAGAACTGCTTTGTGATCGCCGACTCCAACCATGGATACAAGATGATCGGTGTGGGCGAGTTGGTCGCCCAAACTATCTGCGGCGACAAGCCCGGGCTCCTCAACCCGTTTCGCTTCTCACGCTACGCAGAGGGTGACCTACACCCTGTCTCTAACAGCCCCTTTCCGTGGAGTTAAATAACTGGTTGAGACGGGGTTTTTATAAAAAGATCGACCTCAATGCCGGCCGAGCCCAGGCCAATACAAAAGGGATTTTCCCGGCTCTTAAGCAGGCGTACACTCCCGCCCATCAACCTCAACGCCGGCCGATATGAACCCGACTGATCCCATCGCCTCCACCGCTGAAATCAGCCCCCACGGCGCGGCTGATCCGTCGATTACTGAGAGTGCCGCGCTACCCAACCGGGCTTACACCAGCCACGACGACTGGCTGAAAGAGCGGGATACGGTCATCGCCCAAACCTGGGCGGGGCTGGGATTCAGCAGTGATATTGCCGAGCCCGGTAGCGTCTACCCGGTCACGTTTATGGGACTGCCGCTGGTGATGGTGCGTGACCAACACGGCCGCGCACGGGTGTTTCACAACGTGTGCCGCCACCGCGGCATGCAGCTGGTCGCCGAAGCCGGTGATGCGGGTCTGGTCATCCGGTGCCCCTATCACAAGTGGGGCTACGATCTCAGTGGGCAGCTGAAAACGACCCCCAATATCGGTGGCATGGGCGAGCATGAAGTGGCCGGCTTTGATTGCGCTGATCACGCCTTGACCGGGGTCCGTTGCGACGAATCGATGGGCGTCATCTTTATCAACCTGTCCGGTGATGCGCCCGCGTTGTCGCAGCATTTGGAGCCGTTGTTGTCGCGCTGGCGCGAACTCGCTGGGCCCAAATTCGAGGAGCAGCTCATCGCTGATACCAGCGAATTCGGCTCGATGGGGCTGGTGCTCAATGGCAACTACAAGTTGGCAGTGGAGAATTACTGCGAGTCCTACCACCTGCCCTTCGTGCACCCCGATCTGAATACCTACTCACCCCTCGATGCGCACTACAACCTGACCGTTGATCCGCTGGCCTCCGGTCAGGGCACCCGGGTGTACGATTTGACCCGGGGAGACAGCGAGCCGCTACCGCAGTTTTCGGAGTGGGATCCTGAGCGCCTTAAAACCGCGGAGTACCTGTCTCTCTACCCTAACGTATTGCTGGGCATTCAAGCGGACCACTTTTTCGTCATTCTGCTGATGTCAGAGGCCGTGGATCAGACCCGCGAGCGACTGCAATTTTTGTATGCCGGCGCCGGTGCCATCGGTGATTCGTATCGGGAGCGACGCGAGAGCCTGCATGCCGCCTGGAGCATTGTGTTTGCCGAGGACATCTCGGTGGTAGAGGGTATGCAAAGAGGTCGCGCCTCCCCTGCCTTTTACGGCGGACTGTTCACGCCACTCATGGATGTCCCCACGCACCATTTTCACCAGTGGTTCCTCTCACGCCTTGAGAAGAACACCACTCGCGCGGTGAGCTGACACAAAAAACCCCGCACAAGGCGGGGTTTTGCATCACCCAGAGCAGAGCCTACTCGACCCGTGTCACCATGGCACTGGCCGTGAGTATGGTGCGGTCAGGACGAATCACCGTGTATTCATACTTAAACTGATTCGCATCCTCGGGCATCAGAGACAGTGACCAGGTATCAACGTACTCGTCTTCACCCTCAACCAGGCCGCTTTCTGAGGCGTCAGTTTTGAATTTGATGACGCCTCCCTCTGCTGAGACCAGTCTCGCCACCGGCTTGTTCATCAGCCCACAGTAATGCGTCGACACCACCGTGCCCTCCTGCACGTTGAAGATATTGAGCATCTCAACGTCGTCTTCACTACTCTCCTCGAGTAGCGCACTGCCATTGGACTTGCTGGTGTAGTTGAGCTGCAGATTGACCGAGGTCCCATCCGACTTGGCCAGAGTCCCCTGCCACTGCCCCTCCAGCTGCATCAGGCCCGCAAAAGCCTGACCGGTCATGGCATCGTCCGCCATGGCGAACGTTGGCAGCGTGGCCACAGCGCAGACAGCTGCGATTTGCTTCATTTTCATGAGCATTCTTCTCTCCTCTTGATTATCGGCGAATAGCGGTTGCGGCGAAGCTATAGTTTTCGCAGCTGAGCATGGCATTCCAGGCTGCTTCAAGCTCCGACCCAGACCACGACGCCATGCCGGCCTCAACAGCCGCCTCATCGGTGAACAAATCCAGCCAAACCAGATCAGCATCGTTCTGCTCAAACTGCGGCTCCATGATGTAGTAGCCATAGTCGCTGGAGGCGCCCTCATCCAGCCAGGCATCGTAGCTTGCCCTGAAGGCATCGAAGCTCGCCTGATCGAAGCCGTCGTTCAGGTTGCAGAAACTAAAGGAGGGCATAAAGGTGCCCCCCTCGGGTGTGTTAGCCACGTCGCTATCGCGCCCACCCCCGGGTTTGAAGGTAAAGACGTTGCCATCCTCGTAAGACAAGGCATCACCAACCTCGGCGCGCCAGGCTTCAACGTCATTGGCATTCCAGTCTGCCCAAGCTTGGTCCCGAGCCTCACTGGATGGCCACAACACGACCCAGATCAGATCGAAATCGTCGGTTTCAAACTGTGGCTTTAAAATATTGGCACCAAGCATTGGATAGCCGCCGGCATCAATGCGGGCATTCCAGCGCGCTACGATGTCTGTCAGCTGCTCATCGGTAAGATCCGGCGACGCTTTATTCCAGATGTAATCGACCGTCGTATCGTTAGCCGGTGCACTGGCTTCTGCCGGCGCGGCTGGCGCCTCCGGAGTGGCTGGCTCCTGGCTTTGACCGCACCCGGACAAAAGCGCCGCGGATGCGAGTATTGCAATAAGCGTTTTCATAAAGACCCCCTTTTTGTTTATGCGGCGACACGCCACCGCCAATACAACCGCAAACGGGATCCCAGCTCAAGGCTCTTAACCCGGCAATCGCGCACCAATATAGTGCCCTGACGGAACATCAACTACACGGCGGCGCCTCCTCAGGAGTCATAAATTTGCAAGCCGCTTTAGCCACTGCAGTCGCTCTTACGGGGATGATTCAACGACGGCGCCTTTTCAAATAGGCGTCTCTGGCTGCCGTGCACTCCCCATCTCGGAGGGCGACGACCAAGCCGTCTGCGTCAGACCAGCTGCGCATGGCGCCCACCATCTGTCCTGTGACGGCGTTAACGTGACGCTTGGTGGAAAACAGGGCGTGGGACGCCTTCTGCGCGAGCGAATTGGCCAGTTCCATCGCAGCGGCATCCAATGCCTCGTCTGCCACGACCCGATTCAAAAAACCCGCTGAGTGCGCCTCTGCCGCATCGAAAGGCCGGCATGTCATCACCAGTTCTTTAGTCAGCGCAGGCCCAATCTCACGCACCAACCTCGGGATTCCCCCCCAGGCCAGAGGAATACCAAGGTCAACCTCGGGAATCGAAAATTGCGCCGATTCGCTGGCGACTCGGAGGTCGCAAGCGGCGACCAGCACCAGCCCTCCTCCGACACACCAGCCCTGAACGGCCGCGATACTCACCGCGCGCATAGATTCTATGGCCTCTGCCATGAGCCGCCCTTGATCCGCAGTGGCGCGAAGATCTCCGTCCTGTTGCCCGGCAAAAGTGCCAAGGTCGGCGCCAGCGGAAAAAGCACGTCCCTTGCCACTGACAATGACGACTTTCACGTGAGGTTGTGTGTTGAACCATTGTGCCGCCATCGCGATTTCCGCCAAGGTCTCTGCGGATAGCGGATTGAGTTTTTCGGGACGATTCAGAGTCAGGCGACCCAGTGCACCGTCGGCTTCAACTAACACTGTTTCATACATAATCTGTCACCTCTCACTGCATAAGGTAGGACGTGGCTGCAGGCACTCCGCGTAACGCGACGCTACATCTTCGGGTGCTGACTGACGGTCCCTCCCTCTACCGCATACTGGCCACCCGTGCAAAAACTGGCTTCATCTGAGGCTAAAAAGACCGCCAGGGCGGCAACCTCCTCTACAGTACCCATTCGATTGAGCGGCGACATGCGGTTGCAGGCCTCTTCGACCTCAGGCGTCTGCTCAATCGCAGTCTTCAGAATATTGGTCAACGTCGCGCCGGGGTGGATCGAATTACACCGGATGTTCAGCCCCTCGTTGGCGCAAAATACCGCTACTGATTTGGTCAAACCCACCACGCCTGCTTTAGAGGTGGTGTACGCAACATCCGGTATCGCCAGAAAGGACGTAGACGAGGCGGTATTAACGATGGAGCCGCCTGCGCCACCAGGGTTCTCGCGCATCAGCGCAATCGCCATCTGGCATCCCAGCATGACACCCGTGAGATTAATGCTCATCAGGCGCTGCCATGCCTCGACGGTCACAGCGGTGATATCGAGACTGCTGACAATACCGGCATTGTTCACCAAGGTGTCGAGTCGGCCGTATTTGTCTGAGATGGCGCCTTGCAACTGCTGCCAACTGTCTGGTTCGCTGACATCAAGCATGATGAACTCTGCGCCACACTCAGCGGCGATCATAGCGCCGTTCGGCTCATCGATGTCCGCCAGCAAGACGCTGGCGCCTTCGCTACAAAAACGACGCACCATGCCCTCGCCAATGCCCGATGCGCCACCGGTGACTACCGCCACTTTGTCCTGCAACCGACCTGCCATGCTCCGCTCTCCGTATTGTTACTGAGAGAACACTAGCATCGCGCTGGACTCAACGCACCGTAGGTGTCGTCCGTCAGTTAGCGACGGCCGTGGTCATCCCATCGACAAACGGTCAGCCGAGAAACCCCGAGCAAGCGCGCGGCCTCGCTGAGGGTGTACCCTTGCTCGATATAGCTCTGCAATGCACGTAGCCGCCGCTGATGGGCCAGATCGTAGATCTGGGCGCTACTCAGCGGGGCGTCTCGGTTAGCAGCAAGCGCTACAACCTCGGCCTCTGAATCGCGAGGCTGAGATGGCTTCGACTGCGAGCCACGCTTACCCAAGCCATAGTGGCTAAAACCAAAGATCATTAGGGGATCACCCAGAGAGGTACTTGGGTGGTACTGCGGCTTGGGCAG
>Ga0255767_1003238_pt1 | contig 13860 bp, 12 predicted proteins | sample 071ome_24_FD_179967 | JGI IMG/M metagenome (GOLD analysis project Ga0255767, IMG submission 179967) | Coastal salt marsh microbial communities from the Groves Creek Marsh, Skidaway Island, Georgia - 071402CT metaG (version 2) | ecosystem: Environmental > Aquatic > Marine > Intertidal zone > Salt...
AGCGGTTCGCTCAGCGTCTTCGAGTTGATGGTCGGGGACTGTCTTGCTGATCCGAGTGAGGCATCGATACCGAGCGAGGTGGATGCGCTCGATGCGGTGCCGTGTTCTCAACCACACCGACTCGAGGTGTTTGCGGTCGTTGCCGTCGAGACCGGCGACGATCTTTACCCCGGAGAAAGTGTCGTGACGGCGCAAGCCGATGCGGGCTGCCTGGGGGCGTTACCGGGTTACACCGGCGTCGAGTACTCCGCGCAGTCGGCGTTGTACTTCACCTACCTCTACCCGACCCTCGACAGTTGGTCGGCAAACGACGATCGCGACATCGTCTGTGTTGTCGTGTCAGCACAAGCGCTCAACGGTTCCGTCAAGGGGGCGGGTGACTCGCTCCCCTTGGTTGAGCCCGGTTTGTAATCTGCTGTCGACGCTCGAGTACTGAGTCGTAACCTTTCCGGAATTTCGGGCACCCCAGAGGTTCCAGTCTCGGCGCCGCTGGTGGATGGTCCACGGCCAATCCGGGGCCAAATGCCAGCCTGTACCTGATGCGAACCGTCGCCTGCGTTGCGGTGCTCAGCAGCCTTTTTGCAGCTGCGTGTGGGTCGTCCTCCGCCGACTTGGCCCCGACCGAGGTGACGGCCCCGACCACCGAGACGGTTTCGACCTCGACCACCACAACAACGGCTCCTCCGGCCACGACCACGACGCCGACCACCACCTCGACGACATCGAGCACCACCACGATTCCCGACGTCCCGCCGGAGCTGGTGCTCGACGACCGAGGGGTGCCGATGAACGGCCAGACCGACGGTGTCCTGATCACCGAAACGGGCTGGGTCACCCCGGTCCTGAGCGGGCTCGCCGGCGGACGTCATCGGGTCTGGACGCCGTGCGGCCGGACCCAGGACATCGCCGGCGGTCGCTTCGTTGGTTCGGCCGATTTCGTGCTCGACCCGGGCCACGGAGGCTCTGAGCCCGGAGCGGTCGGTCGGGGAGGCCTCCGCGAGGCCGATCTGAATCTCGACGTGACGCTGAAGCTGCGCGATGCGCTTGTCGATGCGGGCTACTCGGTGATGATGACCCGCGAGACCGACGTGCGGGTGCCGATCGTGACCCGCGCCGAGATCGCGCAGGCGCTCGAACCGATCGCGTTCATCTCGGTGCACTTCAACGGCGGAACGGACGCTGCGAGCACCACTCCCGGCACCGAGATGTACCACCAGATCGACAGCCCCGATTCGAAGCGTCTCGCCGGTCTCATCTACGAGGAGGCCTTCGAGGTGCTCGATCAGTTCGACATCAGATGGGTCGCGCTGGGGGACGCTGGAACCCTCGTTCGCCCCAATCGGGACGGCGATGACTACTACGGAGTGTTGCGCCGTCCGGCCCCGGTGGTGAGTGTGCTCGCCGAGTTCGCCTACCTGTCCAACCCGGCCGAGGAGCAGCTCGTTTCGGACCCGGCGGTCCAGCAGCTGCTTGCCGACGCGACCGTTACGGCGATCGAGCGGTTCTTGACCACCGACGATCCCGGCTCCGGGTTCATCGACGATCCGATCTTTCGCGGGTACGGGCCGTCGGGTGCGGGTCGGACCAACAACTGCACGGATCCAGCGCTCGAGTGAGGCGGTTTACCCGCAACGTCGGCAGACGCCTGCGGTCTTCGTCATGCGTGAGGCGCCGGGCGCCGGGCAGCACCCCCGGTGCCTGGTAGCTTCCGGCAGGTGAGCGAATCGCGTCGTGCGTTGTTGTCGGTCTATGACAAGTCTGGGGTCGTCGACCTCGCCCGAGGTCTTGCCGACCTGGGGTGGCAGTTGATTTCCAGCGGCGGCACGGCCCGCGTCATTGCCGACGCCGGCATTCCGGTCACCGATGTGGCGCAGCACACCGGCTCACCGATCATGCTCGGGCATCGGGTCGTCACCCTCCATCCCAAGGTGCACGGTGGGATCCTTGCCGATCGCACCGACCCCGAACATCAAGCCGACATGGCCGAACACGACATCGACCCGATCGATCTCGTCGTCGGCAACCTCTACCCGTTCGGCTCGAGCGTGGCCGACTTCCAGCACGGAGCCGGGCGCCCCGAAGAACTGATCGACATCGGTGGCCCCGCAATGGTCAGAGCGGCGGCGAAGAACCACGCCCAGGTCGGCGTGGTCGTCGACCCGTCGAGGTACGACGATGTTCTGGCCGAGCTCCGCGCGTCGGGTTCCCTCAGCGATGCGACCCGTCGCGCGCTCGCCCGTGACGCCTTCGCGCACACCGCCGCCTACGACGCCGCGATCGTCACCTGGTTCGACGAGACCGCCGACGAGCCGGAGACGCTGCCCCCGACGATCCATCTCGCCCTCGAACGCGCCGACGTCCTGCGCTACGGCGAGAACCCGCACCAGCAGGGGGCCCGTTACCGACGAGCCGACCAGCCGGGGATCTGGGATGCGGTCGAGCAGCACAGCGGCGTGGCCCTCAGCTATCTCAATCTCTTCGACGCCGATGCTGCATGGCGTCTCGCCCACGATCTCGGCGAGCAACCGGCGGTTGCGATCATGAAGCACGCCAACCCGTGTGGTGCCGCCGTCGCCGCCGATCTCGCCTCGGCGTACCGACGGGCGTTCGAATGCGACCCGCGTTCTGCGTTCGGTGGCATCGTCGCTACCAACCGGGTCGTAGATCTCGCCACGGTCGAGGCCATGGTTGATGCGGCACAGGCCGATGTCATCTTGGCCCCCGGTTACGAGGACGCGGTCATCGAGCAGCTGATCAGCAAACGAAAGAACACCCGCATCCTCACCGTGGCGGTGCCCGATGCGGCACCGGCCCTCGCCATCCGGCAGATGGCCGACGGTTTCCTGGTCCAGCAGAATCACCGTTTCGACGCTCAGCCCGACGACTGGACCGTCGTCACCGATCGGCAGCCTTCGGCGCAGGAACTCGCCGACGCAGCGTTCGCATGGAGGGTCTGTGGCCATGTGAACTCCAATGCCATCGTGCTCGCCAAAGACGGGGTCGCCTGGGGGATCGGGGCCGGCCAGCAGAACCGCGTGGAGTCGGGTGAGATCGCAGCGTCGAAAGCGGCCGGACGAGCCGAGGGCGGGGCGTGCGCGAGCGACGCGTTCTACCCATTCCCCGATGGCGTCCATGCCGCTGCCGATGCCGGCGCGGCGATCATCGTGCAGCCCGGTGGTTCGGTCGGTGACGAGCAGACCATCGCTGCAGCAAACGAGCGCGGCGTCGCCATGGTCTTCACCGGCGAACGCCAGTTCCTTCACTGATCCTCGGTATCGAGACGAGCCACCGATGAGCGAACGCCAGGCAAAATCCGTTGATTGGGCGATGAAGGTCCAAGCGAGCCGCTCCGGCGGGGTCTTCTACTGGGCGATCCGGGGCCTGCTCCGACTGACGCTGCTGCCGTGGCTTCGGGTGACGGTCGAGGGCACCGAACACCTCGACACCCCCGGCCCGGTCATCCTTGCGCCGGTGCACCGCAGCAACCTTGATTCGGTGCTCGTCGCCTGCACGGCGCGACGGCGGCTTCGGGCCCTCGGCAAGGAGTCGTTGTTTACGCACCCGATCTTTGCCTGGGTGAACGCTGCGCTGGGCGCCATCCCGGTCCGACGGGGCGAGGCCGACCGTCAGGCGATGAAGGCAGCACAGACGATCATCGCCGACGGCGCCATGATGATCGTCTTCCCCGAGGGCACTCGCCAGTCCGGCGATCAGGTGCTCGGGGTCTTCGACGGCACGACCTACCTGGCTCACAAGACCGGTGCGCCGATCATCCCCATCGGGATCGGAGGAACGGAGGCGGCGATGGCAAGCGGTTCGAAGGGCATCCGGCGGGTTCGGTGTTCGGTGGTGGTGGGGGAACCCATCGCTGCGCCGGAGGGAAGGCTGAGCCAGCCCCAGCGCCATGCCTTCAGCGACAACGTGAGCGCCGAGCTCCAGAAGGTGTTCGATCGAGCGATTTCGTTGGCAGCCGACTGATCGCGTCGGGTCGAATCGATGACGCGGTCACCCGACCGAAATCGGCTCGCGGGCGGGCCTGAATTGGCCTCGGCCAGCTACCATCCGAGGTATGGCTGAGAAGATCACGATGCAGGAAAACGGCACGCTTCACGTGCCAGACAACCCGATCATTCCGTTCATCGAAGGCGACGGTACGGGTGTCGACATCTGGCCAGCCGCAAAGCTTGTCCTCGACGCTGCCGCCGCGAAGTACGGCAAGACCATCGAGTGGATGGAAGTCCTCGCCGGCGAGAAGGCCTTCAACGAGACCGGCGACTGGCTGCCGCAGGACACGATCGACAAGTTCGAGGAGTACCTGATCGGCATCAAGGGTCCGCTTACCACGCCGATCGGTGGCGGCTTCCGCAGCCTCAATGTTGCGATCCGCCAGATCATGGATCTCTATGTGTGCCTGCGCCCGGTGCGCTGGTTCACCGGCGTGCCCTCACCGGTGAAGGAACCACACCTCGTCGACATGGTGATCTTCCGGGAGAACACCGAAGACATCTACGCCGGTATGGAGGTCGAGGCGGGCACGCCCGAGGCCAAGCGCATGATCGAGCTGCTCCACGACGCCTACGGCTGGGAGATTCGCGAGGACTCCGGCATCGGCATCAAGCCCGTCTCCAAGACCGGATCGCAGCGTCTGCAGCGGGCTGCCCTCGAGTACGCCGTGCGCCGCAACCGCAAGCGGGTTCACTGGGTGCACAAGGGCAACATCATGAAGTTCACCGAGGGCGCCTTCCAGAAGTGGGGCTACGACCTCGTTCGTGAGGAGTTCTCCGACGTGGCCGTCGGCTGGGACGACTGTGGCGGCGATGCGGGCGACAAGATCCTCGTGCAGGACGCCATCGCCGACATCGCCCTTCAGCAGGTGCTCACCCGGCCCGCCGAGTTCGACGTGATCGCGACGATGAACCTCAACGGCGACTATCTGTCCGATGCCCTGGCTGCCCAGGTGGGCGGCATCGGCATCGCGCCGGGCGCCAACATCAACTACGTCACGGGTCACGGCGTCTTCGAGGCCACCCATGGCACCGCCCCGAAGTACGCCGGCCAGGACAAGGTCAACCCGTCCTCGGTGCTGCTGTCGGGCGTCATGATGTTCGAGCACCTCGGCTGGCAGGATGCCGCCGACGACATCATTCGTGCGGTCGAAGCCACCATCGGCGACAAGGTCGTCACCTACGACTTCGCTCGCCTCATGGACGGCGCCACCGAGGTGGCGTGCTCGGAATTCGCAAGCGCGATCGTCGACCGTCTCTGAGCCGACCTCTCTGATCGGTGTTGAGCGGGCCCCTACGGGGGTCCGCTCGCCGTTTTCAGACGAAGTCGAGCGGCCCCGCCACCTCGTCGATCGGGGCGGCCATGGCGAAAAGTCGGCCCTGGGCGGCGTGGCAGCCGAGTTCGGTCACGGCGTCGAGTTGGGCTTTGGTCTCGATGCCTTCGGCGACGACCTTGACATCGAAGATGCCGGCAAGGGCGATGATCGCCGTGATCACCGCGCGGTCGTCGGATCGGTCGGCAACGTTGGCCACAAAGCTCCGGTCGATTTTCAACACGTCGAACGCATTCGATCGAAGCCGATTGATCGACGAAAAGCCGGTACCGAAATCATCGAGCGCGACGCGGATACCGACGCTCCGGAGGGCGCGGAGGTTGTCCTCGGCGACCCGACCGGCTTCCATGATCGCCGTCTCGGTGACTTCGACGATCAGGTTGTCGGGGTGAAGCCCGGTCTCTTCGGCGGCGAGCGCGACGCGATGGGCGTAGCCGGGGCGGTCGAGTTCTCGGGGTGAGGCGTTGATGGCGACGATCGCATCGGTGTCGTGGTGACGTCGCTGCCACGCGACGAGATCCTGGGCGGCTTTTCGGGCGACGAGTTCGCCGACGTCGCCGATGAGCCCACTCTCCTCCGCCGTGGGGATGAACATGTCAGGCATCAGCAGCGTGCCGTCAGGCTGTCGCCAGCGGGTCAGCGCCTCAAAGCCGATGACTCGGTGGTTCGTCAGGTCGACGATCGGCTGGTGGTGGACGACGAGTTCGTCGTCGCTGATCGCGTGGGGAAGCGCACGGCGGAGGTCGCGCTTCTCGTCGGACTCGGTGAGTAGGTCGTCGTCGAAAAGACGAACCTCGGCACCGGCCTGTTTGGCGGCGTACATCGCCGTGTCGGCCTGGCGGACGAAGTCGGCAGGGTCGAGGTCGGTGCGGCCGCGCAGCATGGCGACACCGATGCTGGCCCGGCAGCCGATCCCGCCGGTCGACTCCGGCGTAATCGATTCGACGGCATCGGCGATGCGGCCGGCGAGGCGGAGCGCATCCGGTTCGCCGATGTCGGAGACGATCACCATGAACTCGTCACCGCCCAGCCGACCGATCGTGTCGGAGGCGCGCATTGTCGCCCGCAATGCGTCGGCCACGCCGCGCAGGAGTTCATCGCCGGCGTCATGGCCGTAGGTGTCGTTGATCAGTTTGAACCGGTCGAGATCGAGATAGAAGAGCGCAACATCACGGTTGTAGCGGGCGGCTCGGGTGAGCTCGTTCTCGAGGTTCGCAGCAAGCAGTGTTCGGTTGGCGAGGCCGGTGAGTGGATCCTCGATGCTGGAGCGGGTTGCGTCTTCGGCGATGCGTTCGGCTTCGCGACGAGCCGACCGCTCCCGATCGAGGCGACGCCGGAGCCGTTCGATCTCGGCGACGAGCGAAACGTCGGGATCGGGGCCGGGCTCCGACGAACTCATGCCGTGAGGTGGATCCGAAGCTCGCAATGCGGATCGCCGTCGTGCGTGCAACTCGGCTGGTCGATGCGAAGTGTCCGGCCCAAATGTGAGGCAACTCCGATCGTGAGTCCTTCGGCGAGGAAGCAGAGCTTGCGATCGGAGACGTACCGCATCGAGATGATCTGGTCGTCGATCGGGGAGATGTCGAAGTCGGGCGGCGTGGCGCCCGGGTAGAGCTTGCGCACCTCTGGGTGGATCATGTGGTTGAGCGCCGGCAAGAAATCCTCGAGCGTGATCTCGTCGAAGAAGTGGGGAAAGGCCTCCACGAGGAACGGGACACAGTTGATCCCAACCCACCGCAGACGTTCAGGAATGGTGCCGCCGGTCTCGTCGGGGAGTGCGCCGACGATGGCGGCGAGCTCCTCGTCGTCATAGTTGCCGAGCGATGTGTACGAGCCGTCGACCTCGGCGCGGCCGAGGGTGTCGTCCCATCCATCAGCCCCGAATGCGCGTTCCACCGCGTCTTCGACTGCGTTGAAGATGACGCCCTTCATCGGGTGACCTTTCGACGGGATCCTGTGCCGTTCCCATCGGCAGAAACGGGTTCGGGATGAGTCCGGTCCGGCGGATAGGTTGCACCGGATGGGTGACGGCGCAAACACCGAACACATTTGGCGCCGGGGCTCTCGGCTGATCTGGCGCTCGTTGCGAGCGTATCCATGGCTCCATACGACGGCAATGGTCGGCGCCCTCGGCTTTGTTGCGGCCTCAATCGGCGGGGCATGGGTCCTTCGGGCCGCCACCGACGACCTCGTCATCCCGGCGTTCGACGACGGCACGGTCGACCGATCCGATGTCTGGGTCGTCATGGGTCTGATCGTCGTGGTGTCGGCGGGTCGTGGTATCGGCGTGATGATGCGGCGGTGGTATCTCTCGCTTGCCGAGAACAGCACCCAACGCGACTGGCGTCGGGCGCTCGTCAACCACTATCTCGATGTGCCGCTGCGGTTCCATCGTGAGCGGCCAACCGGTGAACTGCTCGCCCACGCCGATATCGACCTCACCACGGCCACGATGGTCCTCAAACCGTTGGCCTTTTCGGTGAGTGTGCTGGCGCTGGTGATCGTGGCTGTCGTCACCTTGTTCATCATCCACCCGCTTGTGGCGTTGCTCGGCATCGTGCTGTTCCCGCTCCTGGTGGTGATGAGCCAGATCTACACCTCACGAGTGGAAGCGCCGTCGGCGAGGGCCCAGCAGGCGGTCGGTGAGGTCGCCGCGGCCGCCCACGAAAGCTTCGAGGGCGCCCTTGTCGTCAAGACCCTCGGACGCGAATCCGCCGAGGTCGAGCGGCTGCGCCGCGCGTCAGCCACCCTCCGGAAGGAACGCCTGGTCGTCGGCCGGATCCGGGCAGCGTTCGAGCCGAGCATCGACGCCCTGCCCAACATCGGTGTGGTTTTGTTGCTGCTCATCGGCAGTTGGTTGGTGTCGCGTGGCGATGCCACCCCTGGCGACCTTGTCCTGGCCGCTGTCGTCTTCGGCCTGCTCGCCACCCCGCTTCGGGTCTTTGGCTTCTTTCTCGAGGAGATGCCGCGCTCTGTTGTTGCGCTGGATCGCGTCGACAAGGTGATGGCCCAGCCGGTCGAGCAACGCGCCGGTACCGCCATCGTTCCGGCCGGACCGGTCGATGTGGCCGTGCAAGGTCTGGTCGTCGGCTACGGCGAGCACCATGTGCTGCGGGGCGTCGACCTCGAGGTGGCTGCTGGCACGACCGCAGCGGTTGTCGGTGCCACAGGTTCTGGCAAGTCGAGCCTGCTCGAGGCGGTCGCCGGGGTGCTCGACCGCGTCGAGGGCACGGTTGCGATTGGTGGCGTCGACATCGGTGATGTTGCCGCCGACGACTGGACCACTGCCGTTGCGATCGCCTTCCAGGAGTCGTTCCTCTTCACCGACACCATCGTCGAGAATGTCGCCCTCGGAGCTGTCGGCCTCGAGGAGGTCCATCGCACGCTGGCGATCGCCCGGGCCGATGGCTTCGTAGCCGATCTCGCCGATGCCGAGGTCACGGTCGTCGGTGAGCGGGGCACCACGCTGTCGGGCGGCCAGCGCCAGCGAGTCGCCCTTGCCCGAGCCCTGGCCCGCCGTCCGCAGGTCCTGTTGCTCGACGACGCCACGAGCGCGGTCGACCCACTGGTCGAGGCCGAGATCCTCGATGCCCTTCGCGCCGAACTCGACATGACGGTGCTGGTCGTTGCCCACCGGATCTCGACCATCCTGTTGGCCGACACCGTCGTCTATCTCGATGACGGACGGGTGGTGGCTACCGGCACCCACGAGGAACTGTTGCAACGCGACGACTACCAGGCACTGGTCACCGCCTACGAACAGGGGGAGGGCTCGTGAGCGAACCCCTCGACCTGCCTGCACTCGACGAGGCTGCCACGCTACTCGACGACGAAACACCGTCGATCGGTGCCCTCGCCGTGATGAAGCGAGGCATCACGGTCTCCCCTGAGCTCCGCGCTGGTCTTGCGATCACGGTCGTGATGGCACTCACCGCCGCAGTCGGCCGCCTCATCGTGCCGATCCTCGTGCAGCTCGTGCTCGACAACGGCGTGCTGTCCGACGACGGCTATGACGGCGCCTATGTGTGGACCGTCAGCATGGCCGCGCTCGCCGTCGTGCTGCTCGTCGCTGCTGCGAGCCGAGTGGCCCTGATCCGGCTCGTCGATATGGCCGAGACGGTGCTGATGAATCTGCGGGTTCGTGTCTTCGAGCACATCCACCGTCTGAGCCTCGCCGACCACACCGAAAGCCGCCGCGGGGTGCTCGTCGCCCGGGTCACGTCCGACGTCGAGACCCTCGCCCGCTTTACCCAGTGGGGGTTGATCAGCTGGATCATCGACACCGCGATCATCGCCGGAACGATCGCCGTGATGCTCTGGTACTCGTGGCCGCTCACCCTGCTCGTGTTGGTCATCCATGTTCCGCTGGTGCCATTCCTGCGGTGGGTTCAGCGTTCCCAGTTCGTCTCCTACGGCAAGGTCCGCAGCCGGGTGGCCGAAACCCTCGGTCATGTCTCGGAGGCGGTCACGGGTGCCCAGGTCATCCGGGCGTACGGCTACGGCGGACCGGTTCGTGAGCGTCTCGACGACGCGATCGAGCGTCAGTTCGCCCAGCAGCAGCGCAGCCAGGTCTGGTTCGCCTGCATGCTCCCCATCGTCGATGTCGTGTCGTCGATCTCGTTGGCCGCCGCCGTGGGGATCGGTGTCTGGTACCGCGACGATCTCGGCCTGGAGGTCGGTGAGCTGGTCGCCTTCTTGTTCCTCGTCAACCTGCTACTCCAGCCGATCGCCCAGCTGGGCGAGGTGCTCGATCAGACCCAGACCGCCCTCGCCGGTTGGTGGAAGGTCCTGCGGGTGCTCGACGTGCCGGTCGACGTCGTCGAACCTTCGGAGGGGACGGCGCCGGCGGCCGGCCCGCTCGAGGTCGAACTCGAAGGCATCGGGTTTTCGTACCGCACGGGTCCACCGGTGCTCCGCGATGTGTCGTTCACCATCCCGGCCGAGTCGGTCGTGGCCGTCGTCGGTGAGACCGGTTCCGGCAAGACCACATGCGCCCGACTCCTGACCCGCCTTGCGGATCCGACCGAGGGGGTCGTGCGCGTCGGCGGTGTCGATCTGCGCGAGGTCGATCCCGATGCGCGCCGGGCGGCGATCCGGATGGTGCCGCAGGACGGTTTCCTGTTCGACGTCAGCATCCGCGACAACATCGCCTACGGCCGCGAGGGCACCACCGCCGCCGAGGTCGAGCAGGCGATCGACGTCCTCGGTCTTCGTGGCTGGATCGAGACCCTGCCCGACGGACTCGACACGGTCGTGGGCGAACGTGGTGGACGGCTCTCGGTCGGAGAGCGTCAGCTCGTCGCCTTGGCCCGCGCCCAGGTCGCCGATCCGGGGCTGTTGGTGCTCGACGAGGCGACGTCGGCGGTCGACCCCGAGACCGAGGAGGCGTTGGCCGCCGCCCTCGATCGCCTCGCCGGGGGCCGCACGATGATCTCGATCGCGCACCGGCTCTCCACGGCAGAACGGGCTGATCTCGTCATCGTGTTCGACAAGGGTCGGGTCGCCCAGATGGGTCCTCACGAGGATCTTGTCGCGGTACCCGGGATCTATCAGACGCTGTACGAGTCGTGGTTGGGCAACACTCGGTCGGAGCATCCGGCGGGCTGAGCACCGGCCGGTCGCCGTCGTCACCGGCCTTCGGGGAGCTGGCGCTTCGCTGGTAGCGTGCAGGTCGATTTCAACTCGTCCTCTCACGGAGACAACCCATGACTGCTCCTGTTCGTGTCGCGGTGACCGGTGCCGCCGGTCAGATCGGCTACAGCCTCCTTTTCCGCATCGCCAGCGGCTCGATGCTCGGCCCTGATCAGCCCGTCATCCTGCAGCTGCTCGAGATCCCGCCGGCGATGGGCGCGCTCGAGGGTGTTGCGATGGAGCTCGACGACGGCGCCTTCCCGTTGCTCGCCGGCATGACCCTGAGCGACGACCCCAACGCGGCGTTCGACGGTGCCAACATCGGCATGCTCGTCGGTTCCCGCCCCCGCTCGAAGGGTATGGAGCGCAAGGACCTCCTCGAAGCCAACGGCGCGATCTTCACCGCCCAGGGCAAAGCGATCAACGACAATGCCGCCGACGACATCAAGGTTCTGGTCGTGGGCAACCCCGCCAACACCAACTCGCTCATTGCGATGAACAATGCGCCCGACGTCCCCGACGCCCGCTTCACCGCAATGACCCGTCTCGATCACAACCGGGCCAAGGCGCAGCTCGCCCAGAAGCTCGACGTCACGGTGAACGACATCACCAACATGACGATCTGGGGCAACCACTCCGCCACCCAGTACCCCGACCTCTTCCACTGCAACGTCAACGGTGAGAACGCGGCCGCCAAGGTCGGCGATCAGGCGTGGCTCGAGAACACGTTCATCCCGACCGTTCAGCAGCGTGGCGCCGCAATCATCGAGGCCCGTGGCCTGAGTTCGGCTGCGTCGGCTGCCTCGGCTGCCGTCGATCATGTGCACGACTGGGTGCTCGGCACGGACGAGGGCGACTGGGTCTCGATGGCCATCCCGTCCGATGGCAGCTATGAGGTGCCCGAGGGCCTGATGTCGTCGTTCCCCGTCACCTGCTCGAACGGCGAGTACTCGATCGTCCAAGGCCTCGAGATCGATGCGTTCTCGCAGAGCCGCATCGACGCAACCATCGCCGAACTCGGCGAGGAGCGTGACACCGTCGCCGGTCTTGGCCTGATCTGATCAGGTGAGGCCGAGCGCCGGCGCCAGCGCAGCCAAGGCCTCCCGGTTGGCCATCAGCGCCTGGATGTCACCGCCGATCTGGAGTTGACCTCCGAGAAAGGCGCGTTGGGCAGAGACGTTTCCCGCTCGGATCTCGGTGGCGGTCTCGCGATCGGTGGTGATCCGGATGTCGGGCTCGGTGGACGGGTCCCGGTCGAGTTCGACCCCATCGGGGCCGAGGTGCAGCTGCCAGCGGATCGCTGGGTCGCCCTCGACGACCTGCTCGACCGTGAAGGTGACACCCTCCGGAACCGAGACGCTCGCGGCCCGATCGGCGATGTCGGCGAACCAGGCGTCGGTCAGGAAGTCGCTCACGTGGCCAGGGTAGGGCGGCGCGCCATAGGTTTGGCCAGGTGAGCGATGCGCTCCCGATCTCCGCCCCCGCCTCGCTCCGAGCCCGCCTCGGCGCCCGTCTCATCGACGCGGTCACGTTGGCGTGGGCGCTCGGGTTCGTGCTCGTGGAACTCGACCAGCGACTTCTCGGTGGCGACCCCTTCGGCCGGCAGCCTCTGCAGATCGACGTGACCCAGGGCCGGTCGCTGCTGTTCGTGGTGCTCACCATTGCCGCGTATGAGGTCCTTCCCACGGTCCTCAAGGGAGCGACTCTCGGCAAGGCGCTCGTCGGTCTGCAGCTCCGAACGGTCGAGCCCTCGGCCCGGATTCCGTGGAGCCGGGCGACTGCCCGTGCGCTGGTGCTCTACGGCGGACCGGTTGCGTTCGGGGCCTATGGCGGAGCCTTTCTCCTGGTGCTCGTCGTGAGCGTTGTGCTTCCCGCCAGCGGACGTGGTGCACACGACCGGCTTGCCGGAACCACCGTCGTTGCGCTTCCCCGTGAGGGGTCCGAGTGATCGAGACGGACCTTTTCGATCCGGGCGAACCCCACGAGCACCTCGACGACACGATCGACATCGAGTGGGTCGACAAGCGGCAGGCGGTCGCCGGGCTCTTGCGCGTGTCGGTTCGCCCCAGCGCCGGCGCGACCTGGTTTCTCGCCGTCGTGCACGAACAGGGTGAGGATCCCGTCGTCGTCCTCGACTACGAACTGCCGCTGGTTTCTCACGCGTTCGAGTTCCGAGCACCCGGCATCTGGACGGACTTCGTGTGCGAGACACCGATCGAGCAATGGACGATCGGCCTGGAGGCGTTCGGGATCGTCGTCGACCCCGACGACGTGATCCACCCGGCGACGTTCGGCGACCGCACCCCGGTCGGCCTCGACCTCGATGTCGAGGCTGCCTCGGCGCCCGATGAACACGACGAGTGCTTCGAGCACGAGGTCACGGTCCGGGGCGAGGTGCTGCTCGGGAGTGCGACGTATGAGGTCGACGCGATCGGGGTTCGTCGACGCCGGTGGGACGGTCGTTGGCCGAGGCTCGCGCCGCTCACCCCAGGTTTCGATCCGCAGACCCGCATCGCCGTGCAGTGGCCCGGTCAGCCATCGCCGGAGATCCGTGGTTGGATCATGAGCAACCGACCGGGGTGGGTCGAGTTGCCCCTCTGATGGTTGGGTCGCCGCTCAGCGCTCGAGGCGTTTGCCGATCTGGGCCAGCACCATCACGGTTACGAACCCGATCATGCCGAGGGCGACCGGGCCAAGGAGCTCATCACCGGCCGGAAGTTCGAGGCCGGTGCCGTCGATCACCTCGGACTCGTCCTCGCTGATCACACCGACGCCGTTGGGCCAGGGCCACAGGACGCGGAGCGAGCCGAGCATGAGACCGACCATGGCGGCCATCACCGTGTCGCCGTGATGGTCGAGCAGCCAGCCGAGCAGTGTCGAGAAGAGTGCGA
>Ga0255767_1003244_pt1 | contig 13841 bp, 9 predicted proteins | sample 071ome_24_FD_179967 | JGI IMG/M metagenome (GOLD analysis project Ga0255767, IMG submission 179967) | Coastal salt marsh microbial communities from the Groves Creek Marsh, Skidaway Island, Georgia - 071402CT metaG (version 2) | ecosystem: Environmental > Aquatic > Marine > Intertidal zone > Salt...
CCCTGCTCACGCGCGGCCGCCACTCTCGCCTCAATCCGGTCGATATCTACAGTATCCGGTGATTCGCCTTCCAGCCCCAGAATGATGGCCTTCGGAGAACCATGTCCCGCCCCAGTCGCGCCCAATGAGCCATAGAGCTCAGTGGTCACCCGACAGCATTGGGCGAGCAATTGCGCCTCATCGAGCGCCAGCGCGAACATACGAGCCGCATGCATAGGGCCGACGGTATGAGAGCTGGAGGGACCAATGCCCACCTTGAATAAGTCAAACGTGCTGATAGACATGAGCTACAAACCGTTGAGGCGTGAACCGGGCGGTGGCGGAGTGTAGCGCCTGCAAAATGACCGCGTCACGCGAATTTATCGTTATTTCAGTTCGCCGGTGTCTACGGCAGAACCGGCCTTTATGGATTTGCGGCGCTCAGGATTTCGTGACTCACGCATTGCGCCCCATTGCTGACAATGGTGTCGACACCAAACCCCTGTCATGAGGCTGCTCACCGCTCCACGCTAGCGAGCCCAAGTAGCCGGCAAGCCCCTGTTTAAGGCGGATTTTAGGCCTCTCCGGCAGTTGCGTTGTGCGCTGTCTCCATTATCATGCGCGGTCTTTTGACTGATTTAGGGCACCACTGCGGCGAGCCCGCATGGCCTGTGGACCAAGACTATGAGTACCCCCACCAAAATCTATCTTGATGAGTCGGAGATGCCGACGCGCTGGTACAACGTGATTGCGGACTTACCCGCACCCCCGCCACCGCCGCTGCATCCGGGTACTCACCAGCCAGCCACGGGCGAAGACTTCGCTGCGTTGTTCCCCAAAGCGTTGATTGAGCAGGAAATGTCGGCGGAGCGTTATATCGATATTCCTGGCGAGGTGCTGGATGTCTACCGATTGTGGCGCCCCAGCCCCTTGTTTAGGGCGCATCGCCTCGAAAAGCTGCTCGATACACCCGCTCGCATTTACTACAAGTATGAAGGGGTGAGTCCCGCGGGATCCCACAAACCCAACACAGCGGTGCCCCAAGTTTGGTACAACGCGCAAGAGGGCATCCGCAAACTGACAACAGAAACAGGTGCCGGCCAGTGGGGAACTTCTCTCGCTTTTGCCTGTGCTCAGTTTGGGCTTGAGTGTGAGATATGGCAGGTGGCCGCTTCCTTCAAAGCCAAACCCTACCGCCGTACGATGATGGAAATTTGGGGTGGCGCTGTTCACCCAAGCCCCTCGGATGTCACCGAGTATGGCAAGCAACTGCTAGCCCAGGACCCCGATCACCCGGGCTCGCTCGGCATTGCCATTTCAGAGGCGGTGGGCGAAGCCGTTCAGGATCCAACGGTTCGCTACGCACTGGGTAGTGTTTTGAACCACGTGCTACTGCACCAGACAATTATCGGTGAGGAAGCGCTGCTGCAGTTGGCCAAGGTTGATGAAACGCCTGACGTGCTCGTGGGTTGCACAGGCGGTGGCTCCAACTTTGGCGGCCTTGCGTTTCCGTTTCTGAGAGAGAAGCTCGCGGGCAAGATGAATCCAACCATTCGCTGCGTCGAGCCGGCCGCTTGCCCCACGTTGACTAAGGGCGAGTATCGCTATGACTTTGGTGATACAGCGGGACTCACACCGCTCATGAAGATGCACACGCTGGGCGCGTCATTTATCCCCGAGCCCATTCACGCGGGGGGCTTGCGCTACCACGGTATGGCGCCATTGGTCTCACACATATACGAGCTGGGACTGGTCGAGGCGATCTCTATCCCACAGACCGAGTGCTTCGAGGGCGCACTGCAATTTGCGCGCAGCGAAGGTATCGTGCCGGCGCCGGAACCCACCCACGCGATTGCCGCAGCGGTGCGTGAAGCCATGGCTTGCAAGGAGTCAGGCGAAGAGAAAGTGATTCTGACCGCACTTTGCGGCCATGGTCATCTGGATCTAGCGGCCTATGAGAAATTCCTCGCTGGCGAGATGGTTGACTTGGATCTCTCTGACGACGTGATCGCCGAGGCGATGAAACAGGTACCCGTAATTAACGCCTGACGTCATCGCCTCGTCAGCCGCTCACTTATTTTAATCCGGAGTCTACTATGACAACCCAACCTCTTTATCGCGCTGTGACGCTTGCGCTGGCAACTGCCGCTACCGGCATGGACGGTTCAGCGACGGCGCAGGAATCTGAATCCACCACGGCGCGCCTGATGGAAGAAATCGTTGTAAGCGCCCGCGGTATAGAGGAAGGTCTTCAGGATGCGCCGATCGCTGTCTCTGCTTTCACAGGGGAGACGCTGGACTACCGCGGCGTCGACAGTCTCGATCAGATAGAGCGCTTCGTGCCGAGCCTGACCTTACATAACAACCCAAGCTTTGGTGGTGCATCAAATTCAGCGGCCATTTATCTCAGAGGCGTTGGGCAAAAAGAATTTCTCCCTACCACAGAGCCAGGCGTCGGGTTGTATGTTGACGGGGTCTACGTTGCTCGATCGGTAGGCGCAATCCTCGATGTCGTCGATATCGATCGCCTCGAAGTGCTGCGAGGCCCGCAGGGCACCCTGTTCGGCCGCAACACCATTGGTGGCGCGATCTCGATTGCCACCCGCAAGCCACAGCCCGGCGGTGATTTTGAGGGCAGCCTGGCCGCAGCCGCAGGGACAGATAGTCTGGTGCACCTGCGGGGCACAGTGCAGGTTCCACTCGGCGAAGCTGCTGCTATGCGGGCGACCATTGCTTCCATGACGCAGGATGGCTATGTCGACCGACCTGACGGCACTGACTTGGGAGATGACGACACCTTCACAGGCCGCGTGTCATTCGCGTTTGAGCCCAATGACGACTTCGCCGCGCTGATTACTGCCGACATGACGAGAGATCGTGAAAACGGCCCCGCGATGGAGCTGATCGGCATTGATTTCACCGACTTAAGTCAGCTCCAAGGAGTGGTCCTGGCACCCCCGCCCCCCATGGCGTTTATTCACAATGTCACCACCGCGGCAATGGGCCCAGGGCAGCCGTGTGCGGCCACGGACCCAGCCGGTAATGGCGTGACATCAAACCCAGCGTCACCCAACTGCTATGACGATCGCTACATTGGCGCTGATGGTAAAAATGAAGGTACAGCCCCCGCGTATTCAGAAACGGATGTCTTTGGCATATCAGCCACGCTGAACTTCAGGTTGTCTGACAGCCTCGCGCTAAAATCGATTACCGCATACCGCGAGCTAGAGTCAGATTTTGCGCGGGACGGTGATCACTCACCTCACCGAATTTCTCAGTTTGCCGACACACTGGACCAAGAACAGTTCACACAAGAGCTGCAACTGATCGGCAGCCACGACCGGCTGGATTGGATTCTCGGCCTTTACTACTTCTCCGAGGAGGGTGACAACGTCAACACCCTCGACTTTACGGTCTCTAACTTCCGCTCGGGTGGCGCGTTCGACAATACGGCTTGGGCAGCCTTTGCTCAGGCAACCTACGACATCACCAACCGACTCCACGTGACTCTGGGTGGACGCTATACCGATGAAGAAAAGGCCTTCACGCCCGATCAAATCATCTACAACAACTACTATGCGGGCATCAGTAATGTGGTCCCCCCGGGTAACCCCCTTGCCGCGTTAGATGCCCCTTTCTTGCAGGCCGGCTCACGCATTTTGCCCCTGCTAGAGAAAGAAATTTCTATCTCTGAATTCACGCCCATGGCGAACCTGTCTTTCGATCTGACTGATAGCGTCATGCTGTATGCCACCTATTCCGAAGGGTTCAAGTCGGGTGGCTTCACTCAGCGCGTTTTCCCCCCGATCGTGCCGCCCTTTACGGCACCACCCGGCACACCGGACATCGACCTGATTCCTACCTACGAGCCTGAATTTGTAGAGGTCTTGGAAGCGGGTTTTAAACTCGACTTGCTGGACGGTCGGCTGCGATTGAATGGCGCGATCTTCCAAACGGATTATGAGGAGCTGCAGGTGCAGGTCTTCAACAGTGTGGCCCCAGTGACCCAGAACATTGGCGAGGCCAGCATTGACGGGTTTGAGGTAGAGCTGTTTGCCTCACCCGCGGAGGGCTGGTTTATTGAGGGTAGCCTGTCGCTGTTGAATGCTGAGTACGACAGCATCGATACCGCTAACACGTTGATCCTGAAGAGCAATGAGTTTGAACGAGTCCCCGAAACCACAGCCAGCGTCGGCCTATCCAAGGAGCTCAATCTCGCTGATGTGGGCACTCTGCTGTTGCGGGCCGATTGGAGCTATCGGTCTGAGACCTATAACGACGCCTATAACACAGCCCTGCTCGAGACCGATTCCTACAGCTTGATCGACGCCAGCGTGCGTTGGACCAATACCGGGGGTGACTGGACCGTGATTCTGGCGGGCACCAATCTCTCGGATAAGCAATACTTGGTCACAGGCGTCTACGGCACGGCGTTCCAGTCACTGGAGGGCGTATACAACCGCGGCCGCCAATGGCGCGTCGAGGTGCGTAAGGCCTTTTAAGTCTCGCTGCCTGCCGGCGCTACTGGCGCTGGCAGGCCGTTCCCCCCAATACACTTGGACCTCCATCCATCCTCCCCTCTCTGGAGCTGACACATGGCAAGAGTGGCGCTTCCCAAGCCTGAACAGATTACCGACCCCGCAGTTGAGGGTATTTTTGCCTGGGTAACCGAAATGGAGGGGAGCGTACCCAACCACTTTTACGTGGAGCTCAATTTCCCCGAGTTTTTCACTGCCAAACTTGGTGCCACCAAAGTGCTGTGGGAGATGGGTGAACTCACCATGGAAGAGATTCAGCACGTCGGCATTCTAGTCTCGCAAGCCAACGGCTGCGCCTACTGCACCGCCGCCTTCTGCACCATTCTGAACTATGGGCTAGGTACTGCCGAGGACTATGTGGGCAACTTGTTGCAGCAGGGACTAAATGCCGTTGATGGGGATCGCCTCAAGTCTCTGCTCGCGTACGCACTACAGGTCAACAATGATCCGGGCGCGGTGAGCGATGCCCAGATCGACGCGCTGCGTCAGCAAGGCCTTACGGATAAGGGTATTGTGCAACTGACCCATATCGTCAGCGACTTCTCGTCTTACAACACACTGAATCTGGCGCTGGATACCGACTACGACTACCGGGACTTCTGGAAAGAGCTCGCGGGTTTCAGCGCTTCAAACTGAGACCTTTCGCTGTGCGATTCACACGCAACGCTCGGGTGCTGGTATGGTGTCGCACCTAAAGCGGTGCCGGAATAACAAGTCGCAGTGACCACCTCCGCCAACATTAAAAATATCGATATGGTCGTTGTCGGCGCGGGTTTTGCCGGCCTCTATATGATCTATCGCGCGCGGCAGTGTGGCCTCACCGTTCAGTGTTATGAGATTGGAGAGCGCGAGGGTGGCACCTGGTACTGGAATCGCTACCCCGGTGCTCGTGTGGATATTGAGTGCGTCGAGTACTCCTACTCCTTCTCCAAAGAACTCGAACAGGAGTGGGACTGGAGCGAGCGCTATGCCAGTCAGCCGGAGATAGAGCGCTACGCCAACCACGTCGCAGAGCGCTTCGATTTGCGACGCGATATTCAATTTAAAACCCGCGTCACCGCCGCGCATTTTAATCAGAGTACCCAGCGTTGGCTGGTCGAGACAGATGCCGGCGAATGCGTGTCTGCACGATTTTGCATTATGGCTACGGGCCTGATCTCGGCACCCATCGAGCCCCGGTTCGACGGACTGGATGATTTCACCGGCGAGCAGTACCTCACCAGCCGCTGGCCAGCAGAGGAGCCAACCTTTGCGGGCAAACGGGTCGCGGTAATCGGTACCGGTTCTTCGGGTATTCAGGTGATTTCCGAGGTCGCGCAGGAGGCCCAGCAGCTCTATGTGCTTCAGCGCACACCCTCTTTCACCATTCCCTTGCGCAACAAACCGGTAGAACCCGGTCACGCCAGCAAAATGAAGGCGCAGTATGAAGAGCTGCGAACACGCCAGTTCAATTCCTTCTCGGGTTTTACGCTGGTGCACTCTGATCTGGCACCACCGCCATCAAAAGCCGCGCTGGAAGTGAGCGAGGAGGAGCGTCTAGCAGAGTATGAAAACCGCTGGTCGTCGGGCGGTCTGTCTCCCTATTACGCCTTCACCGACAGCTTGCTCAGCATGGAATCCAACAAAACGCTGGCTGATTTCGCGCGCGCAAAAATTCGGGAGCGGGTCGATGACCCCGCCATTGCCGAAAAGCTCTGTCCTGACTACCCTATTTTGACGCGGCGCCTGTCGCCCGAGACCAACTACCTCGAGGCATTCAATCAAACCAATGTGGATTTGATCGACCTCAATGAACAACCCATCAGTCACTTCACCTGTGATGGCATTGCGGTCGGTGATGTCGAGATCAAGCTAGACGCGGTGATTTTTGCCACTGGCTTTGACGTCATGACTGGCGCTATGGATCGTATCGACATCCGGGGCCGCGACAATGAAGCGCTGAAAGCCCGTTGGGGAGAGGGCTTGACCAGCCATCTCGGCATGATGACCCACGGGTTCCCGAATCTCTTCTGGGTCAATGGCCCTCACAGTCCCTTTTACAACCCAATCCTGCTGGCTGAATTTCAATGCGATTTCATCACCGACCTGATCGCCGATCTCAGCGATTATGAAACGACTGTCATCGAAGCTGACTCGGAAGAAGAGCACCAATATGTGCAGCTGACCAACCACATCGGCAACAGCACGCTATACCCGGAATCAGACAACTACTACATGGGTGACAATGTCCCGGGGAAACCCCGAGCGACTTTATTCTGGTTCGGCGGTTTCCCTTTTTATCGTAAGCAATGTCGTCTTGCGCGTGAGAATTGGAAGGGCTTTGAGTTAGGATCAAATCGACAGAAGAAAAATCAAAGCGGCTGACGTGGGTTACCAGCATACGCAAAGCGCCGCAGTCATTGATCTTGGAAAACCCCTGCTAACAGCACGAACCAATATGGATAAACAACATGGAAAGAGTCAAAGACAAAGTCATCGTTATTACCGGCGCGGCATCAGGTCTTGGCCTTGCAGATAGCCGCGTGCTCGCCCGCGAGGGAGCACAAGTGGTGATGACGGACATTGACCCTGAGTCCGGACAGGCGCATGCGAGCGAGATTGGCGCTCACTTCATTACCCAAGATGTCAGTGAGGAAAGCTCCTGGCAGCAAGTCATGAATGAAGTTGAAAGTCACTTCGGAAGACTTGATGGCCTGGTCAACAACGCCGGCATCGCACCGATTGCCAACATCGAGGACACCACCACCAAGGTGTGGCGGCGGGTGATGGGCATACATTTGGATGCCACGTTTTGGGGATGCCAGTCAGCCATTGCACTAATGAAGAAGAGCGGCGGCGGTTCCATCGTGAACATGTCCTCGACCGCAGCGCTCATTGGCCTCAGTCCGTATCTCGCCTACTCTGCGGCCAAGGGTGGTATTCGTGCGATGACAAAGTCGATCGCCATACACTGCCGCTCTGAGGGGCTGGGTATTCGCTGCAACTCGGTGCACCCCGGATCAATTAGCACGCCGATGGTGCACAAAGCCCTGAAGACATTGATGGGGACTGATCTAATGGCCGAAGAGGACCCCGAAAAGACCCGCGTCGCACTGGGCATCGGTGAACCCGAGGACGTTGCCAATATGGTGCTATACCTCTTGTCTGATGAGTCCAAGCACGTCACAGGCGCAGAAATGGTGATCGATAACGGCGACACCGTCATCTAGAGCAGACATCACCGCTCGCCTCGGCTTATGCCTCCGACAACATGTGCTTCAAGCAAGCAGCAGAGCCTTGATTCGCGGCAAGCGATAACCCCGGAAAATAGGAGAAAGCGATGCATATCACCGGCATGGTGCACATCAATATCAACTGCACCGACTTCCAGCGCTCCAAGGCGTTCTACGAGATGCTGGGTTTTCAGGTCTATTGGCCCGTACCCGAGACCAACACGGAGGAAGTCGCCAATGCCGTTGGCATGCCCAAGTATCAGGTAGAGGGTGCGCTGATGGCACTGCAGAACGCCGAACCACCGATGGTCATCGATCTCTTGGAGTGGAAGTCTCCCCGGGACGAGTCACCACCCTACCCCAACCTGTATCGGCCAGGACTTGCGCGCATAGCGTTGTCGAGTTCAAACATCGACGCTGACTTCGACTTTTTGGTGACGCAAGGTGTCGAGGTGGTTTCTGAGCCGGTGAACGTGCACACCTCTGAAACCAGCTACGCGAGATTCTTCTGTTTTAAAGATCCGGACGGCACGTTCCTTGAATTGGTGCAGATCGTCTCGACGGAGTGACGCCGCGGGCGCTAAGCGCCCTTACTCTCATGCACCCTTTGCTAAGAGCATAGGCGCAGCTCCAGTGATGAAAATAAAGCACTAAAAAAGCGGCCATCGAGGCCGCTTTTTATGCTCATGAACTTTGGCTGTGCATTCAGTCGCCTTTTTCTGCCTTGGCCGCGAACTCCGCGTAGGCAGTGGCGGTGCCTTTCGCCATCTTGTCACCGTCGAAAGGAATCGACATTTCCGGCGTGAACTCCAGCACGATGCGTTCCGGCGTGTCGAGGAATTTGACAAACAAGTCAGGATCGAGCCCCATCGTGAAGTCGTTGTCTGAATCCTGCACTTTGGACATGCCGTGGGCGAGCAACTTGTACATCCACATTTTAATTTCCGGGTCATCGTGGATCACGGTATGGCCTTTGTAGGTCACCGTTTTGCCACCCCCCATATGGGTGCCCTTGCTCGACATCACGACTGACGAGCGCCCGTCGCGTGCAATTGCCTTGATGCGCACCCGCTCACGGGTTGCTGTCATCCAAATCTTGCCGTCCACAGGAACGTAAGCTGTGGTCACACCCAACGGGTGTCCCGCTTTGTTGGCCCAGCAAAAAGTGCACTCCCCGGCGCAATTCACCAATTCCTGCTCACGATCCGGGTCGAGCCGGTACTGCTTCACATCATCGTAATTGGTGCTCTGCTGTGTCATACGTTATTCCTTTTATTGGCTTTTATTGTGCTGGGGTCGCAAAGACGAGCTGGCCTTGCTTTTGCGTGACGACAGCCATTCTGACCTGACTGAAAACATCTTGCAAAATTTACAGGGTCGTGTAATTTTGTCACTGCAACGTCATAAGAATAAATAAGCAATATGACAAAAGCACGGGGCAAATATGCGTCTCCCGCTCAGGCTGAGCGGCGCAGGCGTATTCTCAGAGAAACACTTAAGCTGCTTCAGGATGCGTCACCGGCTGATATCAGCATGGCGCAAATCGCTGAGCTCAGTGACGTGAGCACCAAAACCCTCTACAACCTGTTTAAAAGCCGCAACGGTTTGTTGCTGGCTGCCGCTGCGCAAATTAGAGCCGACACCCAAAATAGCGCCAAGGTGATGAGTGCGCCGGTGGGGATCTCGAGGATTCTGGAGCTCACCCGACGGACCATGGACACCTTTGAACAATCGCCTGAGTTCATGGAGTCAGCGATGTCGATTGTTGTCGGCATCAGTGCCGAAGATGAGGCCGAACATCATCGTGTGGGGAGTACCCAAAAGTGGTTCCACGAGGCCTTACTCGTTGCCGAGTCAGAGGACCAATTGATTCCGGGAACCGATTGCACGCAACTGTCGCAACTGCTGGCCGCCAGTCAGTGGGGCGTGACGCTGATGTGGCAGAAAGGCCTCATTTCACTGGAGACGCTGAGACGTCAGGCCATCATCAAACATTGTTTGGACCTTATGCCCTTCTGTCGAATGGAGACCCGCGAGTGGCTAGATGCCTTACTCGCTTCCATGATGGAGTCCACTCGGAATGGCGCCGGTAATATACAAACATTTGAAGCGCGCATGGCGAGCTGATCGCGCATCTATACAGAGTTTAAAAAAGGAAGAAGCAGTCACAGAAACGTTCAACCACAATAAACCAAAGCAGTAGTTCACCATCAGAGAGGTAGTAATAATGATAAGTAAGCACCATCCATCGATGTTCAAAACGCCAAAACGACTTATGGTCGCGGCCTGCGCCTCGGCGATCGCGGCAGGGTTCCAGAGCATTCCCACATTGGCTCAGGACGATCTGGCGCTGGAAGAGGTCATCGTGACCGCAACACGCCGTGACGAGTCTTTGCAGGATGTCGCCGTATCAGTATCGGCGATCGACGCCGAGCTGGATCAGGCCACAGTGCGCAGGCTAGATGATCTGCAAACTTTCTCGCCCAATCTTTATATCCGTCGATCTCCGGGGATTGCCAGCGGCGCCAGCATCACGATTCGCGGCATTGGTACGCAGGACAGCGACAAGAGTCTGGACCCGGCTATTGGCGTGATGATGGATGGTGTATTCCTCGGCACCTCGAGTGGTGTACTGATGCAGAACTTTGACGTACAGCGTATCGAAGTGCTGCGCGGCCCGCAGGGAACCCTGTTTGGCAAGAATACGACCGGTGGCCTGATTAACATCATTCGCGGCGACGTCACCATGGAATGGGGCGGTGACTTCATCGTGACACTGGACGAGCATGGTCGCGAGGATGTTAAGGGCGTCGTGAATGTCCCCATTGTCGAGGATAAGCTCGGCATCAAACTCTTTGGCGCTCAAATCAAATCCGATGGTTTTGTCTACAACACCACTCTTGAAGAGGACGTAGGTGGTGATGATGTCCAGAACTACGGTTTCGCCGCCAAATGGCAAGCGACGGACAATTTCGACATCAAGCTCCATTATGAAAAGACCAAGGACGAAAGTGATCAGGGCGCTTACGTAAATCAGAACACAGGCACTGATAACACGTGTGTCTTCTTCGCCAGTTGCGTTACCAATACGACGGACAATGAAAACCAAAACTCGTCAAACACCCGCAACTTCAGTGATAACGAGTACGACACCACCATCCTTACCGCGAACTATGATTTCGGCAATATGGTCTTGACGTATATCGGCGCGCAGCGAGACATGGACGAGCAAAATATGCAGTCCTTTGATGCCTCCCCCGCTGACTTCCTCGACATGAATTATTTCAACGAGTGGGATCAGGAGAGCCACGAGCTGCGGCTGACCAGTAACTTCGATGGACCCCTCAATTTCGTGGCGGGCTTGTACTCATTTGAAGTTGACTACGAACAGTACTGGGACGTTTATCACCTCCACTGGACGTATAACGCCATCTTAGGCTTCCCGCTGTTCCCCGATGTGACTGCGCCAACAAGCGCCAAGACACAAGGACAAAGGCAGCAAACTGATTCTGCGGCGGCGTTTATCTCCGCCGACTGGGCGATCAATGACCGCTGGACACTGACCCTGGGTGGTCGCTACACCGAAGAAGAGAAGGACTTCTCTGGTGACGATGGCTCTATTGGCTATAACCCAGCTGCTGGCGAACCGCGACCAACCGGTCACTCAACCTGGGAAAAGGTCGCAAAGTGGACAGAGTTTACGCCCAGCGGCTCGCTGCGCTTCCAAGTGAATGATGACCTCATGCTGTGGGCGTCTTATTCGGAAGGCTTCAAAAGTGGCGGTTTCTTTGGTCGGCAAGCTAATTTCCAAGACATCGATGTGACCTTTGATCCAGAGTACGTCGAGAATATTGAGATCGGCTTCAAGAGCAGCCTGCTCGGCGGCAGAATGACTCTGAATGCAGCCTATTTCTCTAATGACTACACAGATAAGCAGGAGTCTGTACTGGTGCCGCGCGGCCCAGCGGACGTTGCCACGATTGTGAGAAACGCGGCAACTGAAGAGATCAGTGGTGTCGAAGTCGATCTGAGCTGGCAGATTACCCAGAACTGGTTCCTGCGCGCTAACTACGGCTACCTCGATGCAAGTTATGACAACTTCATCGCGGATATCGACGGCGGTGCGACAATCGAGCCCACAGACAACTCTTACATGCGGCCTCGAAACACGCCAGAGAATAGCTTTGGTATCAGCACCACTTATACGGTGCCAATTGGATCGGCTAGCTTGCAAGGTGTGTTGGCCTATCGCTACCGAGACTCAATCGAAGTCGACCTGGTCAGTCAGGTGCCTACCAAACCGGTGTCTCCAGCTGATACTGGCGGCATTGGCTCCATGGGTAGCATCGATGACCTGAGCGCACAGTTGAGCTTCATGTTCTCCGATAATCGCTACCGCGTCACGGTTTATGGCAAGAACCTGACCGACGAGCGAGAGCTATTTACTCAGACCATCGGAGGCATCGCCACCCGCGGGTACTGGAATGATCCGAGAACCTATGGTGTGGAGTTTGCTTTTAACTTCTAAACCGAATCGTTCAATCATCAGAGGGGGCGCCAGTCCCCTTTTTTGTGGATGAAAAAAACACGCTCACCATATTGTTCTGTTAGGGTTGGAGAGGTCTAAGGCACACTCGCTGGTGGCCCCTAAAAACCGAGTAGCACACTTCTTATGCAATTCGCGTTGTTATGGAGCCACATTTATTAAGCCGACCCACGTATGAGTGAAATCAAACGCAGAGATTTTATTAACGGCTCGGCAGTTGCGATCGCCGGCTCTCTATCAGGCGCGTTCCCGCGCTTCTCACAAGCATCGGACCCTTTGACATATCCCCCTGCCCTTACAGGCCTCAGGGGTAGCCATCCAGGCTCCAATACGGTGGCGCACCAGCATGCTTGGGGCGGCGGTCTAAGCGCTGATCACGTGCGCCATACTGGTGAACACTATGATCTGGTAGTGGTTGGTGCAGGTTTGAGTGGGTTAGCGGCAGCAGCCTTTTATCGCCAACAGCACGGTCCCGACAAAAAGATTCTCATTCTGGATAACCATGACGACTTCGGCGGTCATGCCAGGCGTAATGAGCATGTGATCGATGGCAAAACGCTGATCACCTATGGCGGATCCCAGACGCTCGTCGAACCCCGCGTTGCGGACCCGGTCATTCGTCAGTTATTTGCAGACATCGGGGTGGATCTGTTTCGGTTTGATACCGCTTTTGATCGAGGTTTTTATGGCAGACACGGCCTCGGAGCCACCACGTATTTTAATGCCAGACACTTTGGGCGCGATGCCGTAGTGCATCACCCCTTCTGCAACTACTACAACTATATCGAGGGACTGCCCGGTGCGGCGGTGTCTGATGAACAAGCCGTGGCCGCTACGCCCTTAAGCGCTGAAGGCAAGGCGCAACTGCTGCGGGTCTTGAAAGGCGGCGTGCACCTGCTGGACGTTCCCGCGGACGAATTGGAGACCTATCTCTACAGCCGCAACTACTTCGATTACCTGAAGCACACGCTCGGCGTAACCGATCCGGGCGTGCTGCGAATGGCGCGACACTCAGGAATCGATTGGTCCAACGCGGGGACAGAATTGATCAGCATCGGCGAGGCCCAAGAGTGTGGCGCGTTGGGCTTCGCCCCGGTAGCGGTCTATGACGAGGAGCACCCCTACATTCATCACTTCCCTGACGGCAATGCCGGTGTAGCCCGCACGCTGGTCAAATACCTGATCCCCGAGATCGCTGAGGGCAACAGCGCTGAGTCACTCGTCAACGCGCGATTTAATTACCGGCAGTTGGATCGTAGCGATCAGGCAACCCGCATCCGGCTTGGGAGCACGGCGGTCGATATCCACCATCGCGGCCCGACTGTGAGCGCTGAGGAAGTAGCGATCCGCTACGTGAACGAAGACAGAACCCATGAGGTTTCGGCGACCCATGTGGTCATGGCCTGCTACAACATGATGATTCCTCACATCGTCACGGACCTCCCTTCCCATCAGGCCGATGCATTACGGCAACAAATGAAGAGCCCGCTGATATACACCACCGTGGGCCTGCGGAACTGGCGTGCGTTCAAGGAACAGGGGATTGGCCTCGCGATGTGCCCGGGT
>Ga0255767_1003245_pt1 | contig 13839 bp, 15 predicted proteins | sample 071ome_24_FD_179967 | JGI IMG/M metagenome (GOLD analysis project Ga0255767, IMG submission 179967) | Coastal salt marsh microbial communities from the Groves Creek Marsh, Skidaway Island, Georgia - 071402CT metaG (version 2) | ecosystem: Environmental > Aquatic > Marine > Intertidal zone > Salt...
GCCGCGATGGAACGCCTCGGCGCGGCAGTCGCCGATCACCGCGCGCGCGCCGGACAGGCGAACGGCTCCGCGGAAGAAAACGAAGCGCTTCGCGCCCAGTTCGACAAGCTGAAATCCGATTTCGACACGCTGCGTGAAACCTCTGGCACGGTGTCCAGCCGCCTCGATGCGGCCATCGGCCGTCTGCGCAACATGCTGGACGAATAGCGCCATGGCCCAGGTCGAGATCAAGATCAACGGACGCGACTATCGCATCGCCTGCGAGGACGGTCAGGAATCCCACCTGTCGAACCTCGCCAAGTACCTCGACGGCAAGGTCGGGGAACTGGTCGATGAGGTCGGCCAGATCGGCGACACCAGCCTGATGGTGATGGCCGGACTGCTGGTCACGGACGAGTTGTCCGATACCCGCGACGAGCTGGAGGCGACCCGCAACCAGGCTGCCCGCGACACCCAGTCGGCCATCGACGACACCGAGGACAAGATCGCCTCACAGATCGAGGCGCTGGCCGCGCGCATCGAACAATTGGCGGAAGCGCTTGCCGCGGACACGCAGGCTACCTAGTTTGAAGGCGGACGGTTTGCTGGGCGCCGCGTCAGGCGGCAACTAGTCCTGGAGACCTTACTAATCCACTAGGGAGCTGTCCCTGTCGGGATCGAGGTTTCGGCACTACGGCGCCCACCTGCTTTTAGCAGGTCTCGGTGGACTTCCCGCTCGCCGACCTTCGCTTGGCGCCGTCCACCTTTTCTATCCGCTCATGCGCAAGGTCGAGCCCCGGCGTGTCCGCTTCCGATATCGATGCTGAAAAGGCGAAGCTGCGGGCCGACGCGCGCGCGAACCGCGATGCGTTGTCTTCCGGTCTCGGCGCTGCCGCGGCGGCGGGGGTCGCCGCCCGGTTTATGTCCGAACCGGCGCTCGCGGAACGCACGGGCATCGGCACGGTGATCTCGGGCTATATGGTCATCGGCAGCGAACTCGACCCCGCCACGCTGATGCAGCGGATCGCCGCGCGCGGCTCGCGCCTGTGCCTGCCGGTGGTCGCCGCGCCCGGGACGCCGCTGTTGTTTCGCCGCTGGGCCGAGGGCGACCGGCTGGAGGCCGGGGTGTTCACCGTTCCGGTGCCCGCCGAGGACGCAGAGGAACTGGTGCCGGACCTTCTGCTGGTCCCGCTGCTGGCGTTCGACCGGCAGGGGCGGCGGCTCGGCTATGGAGGCGGGTACTACGACCGCACCATCGCGGCCCTTCGTGCGGAGAAAGAAATTCTCGCCGTGGGGCTTGCGTTTTCAGGCCAGCTTCGCGACGACATGCCGGTCGGTCCCCACGATGCGCCGCTCGACTGGATCGTCACGGAATCGGCGGCGCTGCGGGTCACGACGGGACGCGATAGATGAAGCTTCTTTTTTGCGGAGACCTTGTGGGTCGTGCGGGCCGGGATGTGGTGCTGGAGCACCTGCCGGGCCTGCGCGAAGAGCTCGCGCTCGATTTCATTGTGGTGAACGCTGAGAACGCAGCCCATGGCTTTGGACTGACCGGCAAGATCTGTGACGAACTGTTCGCCGCCGGGGCGGACGCCATCACCACCGGCAATCATGTCTGGGACCAGAAGGAAATCGTCGCCTATATCGATTCCGATCCCCGGGTGCTGCGGCCGATCAACTACACGCCGGGAACGCCAGGCAGCGGTGCGTCGATTGTCCGCGCGCGCGACGGACGCAAGGTTCTGGTGGTCAACGTGATGTGCCGGCTGTTCATGGAACTGCTCGACGATCCGTTCACGGCGCTCGACAGGACGCTGCAGGCCAACCCCATGGGGACGGCTGTCGATGCGGTGCTGATCGACGTTCACGGGGAGGCGACGTCGGAGAAGATGGCGCTGGCCCACGTCTGCGACGGGCGCGCGAGCCTGGTTGTGGGCACCCACACCCATGTTCCCACCGCCGACACCCGGGTGCTGGAGGGCGGCACGGCCTACCAGTCCGATGCCGGGATGTGTGGCGACTACGACTCCGTCATCGGTATGAAGAAGGACACGGCCATCGCCCGGTTCCGCAGCAAGCTGGTCTCCGAGCGGCTGTCGCCCGCGACCGGCCCGGCGAGCCTGTGCGGGGTCTATGTGGAGACGGACGACAAGACCGGGCTGGCCCTGCGCGCCGCGCCCGTCGTGATCGGCGGACGGCTTCGCCCGGCCTGGCCCGATTTCCTGCCGCCGCGCGCGGAGGCGGCGAAGTAAAAATCCGCCGACCGGCCGGGAACGCCCACCCAAATCGGGGGTTCTCGACGCGGGCGGGAATCCGCTAAACGATTGCGGTTGGACATTTTGCGTATCGCGCCGGTTCCGGCGCGGGCGCGGTTTGCGCGCGATCGGCGCGTGTCACCTGTGTTTGCAACGAATTCGGAGTACCCGGGACATGGCTGGCCATTCCCAATTCAAGAACATCATGCACCGGAAAGGTGCGCAGGACGCCAAGCGGGCAAAGGTGTTCGCCAAGCTGGCGCGCGAGATCGAGGTCGCGGCACGCTCGAGCCCGGACCCGGACCAGAACCCGCGCCTGCGCACGGCGATTGCGGCCGCGCGCGGCCAGAACATGCCGAATGACCGCATCAAGCGTGCGATCGACAAGGCGAGCGGCGGCGGCGAGGCCGACAACTATGAGGAAGTCCGCTACGAGGGCTATGGCCCCGGCGGTGTCGCGGTGATCGTGGAAGCGCTGACCGACAACCGGAACCGCACGGCCTCGGAAGTGCGTGCGGCGTTCTCCAAGCATGGCGGGAATATGGGAGAGACCAACTCGGTCTCGTTCATGTTCGACCAGGTGGGCGAGGTGGTCTATCCGGCCGACACGGCGAGCGCCGACGACATGTTCGAAGCGGCGCTGGAAGCCGGCGCGTCGGATGTGGCCAGCAGCAGCGAGACCCATGAGATCATCTGCGCGCCGGAGGATTTCGGCCAGGTTGTCGAGACATTGACCGAAAAGTTCGGCCAGCCGGAATCGGCGGGCCTGACCTGGAAGCCCCAGACGACGGTCGATCTCAACGCGGATTCCGCGCGGACCGTGCTCAAGCTCATCGACGTGCTCGACGAAAGCGACGACGTGCAGCGAGTCGCGACCAATTTCGAGGTCAGCGACGAGGTCATGGCGGAGCTGACAGGCTGACCATGCGGCTTCTTGGCGTCGATCCGGGCCTGCGCTTTACGGGGTGGGGCATCGTCGATGCCGAGAACAACCGGCTGCGGCATGTGGCCAACGGGGTCGTCAAATCCGGCACCGGGGAACTGTCCGGGCGGCTGCGCCGTCTGCATGACGGGCTGCGCGACGTGATCGCGGCCTTCGAGCCCGACGGCGCGGCAATCGAGGAGACCTTCGTCAACCGCGATGGCCAATCGACCCTGAAACTGGGCCAGGCGCGCGGGGTCGCGCTGCTGGTGCCCGCGCTGGCGGGCATTCCCGTCGCGGAGTACGCGGCCAACACCGTCAAGAAGTCTATTGTCGGCTACGGCCATGCCGACAAGACCCAGATGATGCACATGATCGGCGTGCTGCTGCCCGGCGCGCCGGTGGAATCTCCCGACGCGGCTGACGCGCTCGCCATCGCCATCTGCCACGCGCATCACATTTCCACCCGCCAGCTTGTGGAGGCGGCCCAGTGATCGCGCGCCTGAAAGGCATTCTGGAGGAAGTGGGCGAGGACTGGATCGTGATCGACGTCTCCGGCGTCGGCTATCTCGTCTTCTGTCCGGGCCGGGTGATCTCGAACCTGCCGGCTGTGGGCGCCCCGCTGTCGCTGCACATCGAGACCCATGTCCGTGAGGACCACATTCACCTTTACGGCTTCGCCACCGCCAAGGAGCGCGCCGCCTTCCGCATGCTGACGACGGTCCAGGGCGTGGGGGCGAAGGTCGGCCTCGCGATTCTCGGCACGCTGTCGGTCGATGAGCTGACCACCGCGATCATCGCTCAGGACAAGGCGATGCTGTCGCGCCCCGACGGGGTCGGCCCGCGCCTTGCCGCGCGGCTGATGACCGAGCTCAAGGACAAGATTGTCTCGCTGGGCGGAGCGTTTTCGCCGGCTGCGCGGCCGGTGCCCGCCGGTGATGCATCCACGGGGGCGGCCGCGGCCGATACGGATGACGGCGTGGCGGGCGATGCCGTCTCGGCGCTGGTCAATCTGGGTTACGGCCGCGCAGAAGCCTTCACGGCTGTCACCCGCGCCATGCAGAACGGCGGCGGTGAGGCCGGGCTCGGCGCGCTGATTCCCGCCGCGCTGAAGGAACTTTCGCAATGAGCGGTGCGAGATGAGCGACATGGCCGCCGGAGACCGTCTCGTCGATCCTGCCGATCACGGCGACGACCGGGTCGATGTGGCGTTGCGCCCGGTCGCGCTGGACGCCTTCATCGGCCAGCCTTCGGTGCGGGAAAATCTTGCCGTGTTCATCGCGGCCGCGCGCGCGCGCGGCGAGGCCATCGACCATGTGCTGTTCCACGGGCCGCCGGGACTCGGCAAGACGACGCTGGCGCGCATCGTGGCGCAGGAACTGGGTGTCGGTTTCCGTGCGACCTCCGGCCCGGTCATCACCAAGGCGGGCGACCTTGCTGCCGTCCTGACCAACCTGCAGCCGCGCGATGTTCTGTTCATCGACGAGATTCACCGGCTCAACCCGGCGGTCGAGGAGGTCCTCTACCCGGCGATGGAAGACGGCGAACTCGACCTCATCATCGGCGAGGGGCCGGCGGCGCGTTCGGTGCGCATCGAACTGCCGCCGTTCACGCTGGTCGGCGCGACCACGCGCCTCGGCCTGCTGACGACCCCCTTGCGTGAACGCTTCGGGATCAACCTGCGGCTGGAATTCTACGGGCCGGAAGATCTGGCCACCATCGTGCGCCGGGGTGCGGGGCTGCTCGATCTGGCGATGACCGACGAAGGCGCGGTGGAGATCGCCCGGCGTGCGCGCGGCACGCCGCGCATCGCCGGTCGCCTGCTGCGCCGGGTGCGCGACTTCGCGCTGGTCGAGGACAGCCTGCCGGTCGATCGCAAGATCGCAGATCGGGCGCTGTCGCGTCTCGATGTCGATGACCGGGGGCTCGATTCGATGGACCGGCGCTACCTGCGCCACATCGCGGACGTGCATCTGGGCGGGCCGGTCGGGATCGAGACGCTGGCCGCGGCCCTGTCGGAGGAGCGCGACACGCTGGAAGACGTGGTGGAGCCGTTCCTGATCCAGCAGGGCTTCATTCAGCGCACCCCGCGCGGGCGCATGCTCACCCAGGGCGCGTACGGGCATCTGGGCCTGGATGCGCCACCGCGAAACGAGGCCGCCGGCGATCTCCAGGGCGACCTGCTCGACGGCCATACGGTTGCCACAAATGGCACCGATGATGCGAAACCGGAAGACGGTCATGGGCGCTGACGGCGGGGTGCGGGGCACCAGCCCTTCGGGGTGGTTCGACGGCGGCGCGCACGTCTTTCCGATACGGGTGTATTACGAGGACACCGATGCGGCAGGCATCGTCTATTACGCCAACTACCTGCGTTTCGCGGAACGCGCGCGCACGGAGCTGATGCGTTGCCTGGGAACGGAACACGGGCCCCTGCTGGAGGAGGCGGGAATTGCCTTCGCGGTGCGGAGCTGCAACGCGGACTACCTGCTGCCGGCGCGTCTCGACGATGCGCTGGTGGTGCGCACGCGGATTCGCGAAGTGCGCGGGGCGAGCCTGCGTGCGGACCAGATGGTCGCACGATGCGAGCCGGCGGGCGGCGAGACGGAATTGGTTGGCATGCAGATACGTCTGGCATGCATGGACGGAAATCTCAGGCCGGCGCGGCTTCCCGGGGATGTCAGGGGCGCGCTGGAAGACCTGATCGCAAGGGCTTAATGCGACGCGCATGTTCTGGCATGCGGCTTGCCTCGGGGGAGGCGACGTCGTCAACGAAAACGAGAGGCTGTTTTTTCCATGGAATCGAACATCGTCGAAACGGTTGCGGTGACCGGCGGGGTGGGGATCGCCGATTTTTCGGTGTGGGGGCTCTTCCTGCGATCCGACCTGGTCATCAAGGTTGTTATGGTCATTCTGTTCGTCGCGTCCTTCTGGTCGTGGACGATCATCATTGACAAGTGGCTGAAGCTGCGCCGGCTGTCCGCCGATGCGACACGCTTCGAGGAAAACTTCTGGTCGGGCGGGTCGCTCGATGAGCTGTACCAGCGCCTCGGCTCGCGTCCCGGTGACCCTATGGCGGCGGTGTTCTCCGCGGCCATGTCGGAATGGCAGAGAAGTAATGCACGCGGGCTGGCGTCCACGGATTCGCTCCGCGCGAACCTGCACGACCGCATCGAACGGGTCATGGAGGTTTCGCTCACGCGCGAGATGGAGCGGATCGAACGCTACATGGTCTTCCTGGCCTCGGCCGGTGCGACCGGCCCGTTCATCGGCCTGTTCGGCACGGTGTGGGGCATCATGAACTCGTTCCAGGCTATCGCCATCGCGAAGGACACCAATCTGGCGGTCGTCGCGCCCGGCCTGGCCGAGGCGCTGTTCACGACGGCCATGGGCCTGATCGTCGCGATCCCGGCCGTGGCGGCCTACAACAAGTTTAGCAACGACATGACCCGGTATTCCCAGCGGCTTGAAGGGTTCGCGGCCGAATTCAGCGCGATCCTGTCCCGCCAGCTTGAGGAGACGAAATAGGTCATGGGGCTCTCATCCGACAGCATGCGGATGCGGCGCCGGTTCCGGCGCGGTCCGATGACGGAAATCAACGTCGCCCCCTTCGTGGACGTGATGCTGGTGCTGGTTGTGATCTTCATGATCGCGGCACCGCTCCTGACCGTCGGTGTTCCGGTCGATCTGCCCAAGGCGGCGGTCGATCCGATCAACGAGGAGAAGGAGCCGCTCATCATCACCGTCGATGCGGAAGGGCGGGTCTATCTACAGGAATCCGAAATCGAGCAGGAGGCCCTGATTCCACGGTTGATCGCGGTGTCAGAGGCGAACCCGGACCTGCGGGTGTTCGTGCGCGGCGACCGGCAGATCAACTACGGGCGCGTCATGGAAGTCATGGGCATGGTCTCCGAAGCCGGCTTCTCCAAGGTTGCGCTGATTGCCGAAGTGCCGATCCCCGGCGCCCAGCAGCCGCAGCCGCAGCAATAGCGGAGGCGCCGTTCCGGGAGCATGCGTGTCGCGTGGGCAAATCTGAGAACGTCGAGCGGGCTGGTGTCTGCGGGAGGGCATGCCGCCGTTATCCTGTTTGCCCAGTTCGGCCTGCATCTCTTTTTCACGCCGCCACCGGTGACCGCGACCATCATTCCGGTCGATGTGGTGCGCCTCGACGACGTCACCCGGCCGCCTGAAGCGGCCACGCCAGAACCCGAGCCCGAGACGACGCGCACCGCGACACCCCAGCCGCCGCCGCGCCCCCCGCAGCCGGTGCCTGAACCGCCGCGCCCGCCCGAACCCCAGAATGTGGCCAAGGCCGATCCGGCGCCGCCGCCGCCTGTCGTTGTGCCGCTGGAACCGGAAAAGAAGGCGCCCGAGCCGCAACCGGAGCCCGAGCCGGAACCCGCGCCGGCCCCGCCGACCGCCAAGGTGACGCCGAAAGCGAAGCCCAAGCCGCCGGCGCCGCGCCGCGATTTCGATTCGGTTCTGAAGGATCTTGCCGCCCAGGACGCAAAGCAGAAAACGCCCCAGCGTTCGAAAAAGCCGGAGAGCGTGGCGAAAAAGGGTGACGAAGCCCCGCAGCAGTCGCAGGTGGCCCAGCAGGCCTCTATCCGCGAGATCGACCGCCTCGGCGTGATGATCCGTCAGCAGATCAGCCCGTGCTGGAGCCCGCCCCCGGGTGCGCGCGACGCAGACACGCTACTGGTCTCGCTGCAGATTGCCGTGGACCCGCAAGGCAACGTGTCGCGGGTCGATGTCGTCGATAGTACGCGCATGGCCCTCGACAATTATTTCCGTTCGGCTGCCGAGGCCGCGCGCCGTGCGGTCCTGAAATGCGCGCCGCTGCAGCTGCCGCCCGAGCAGTACGACATCTGGAAAGACATCAAATTCAATTTCGACCCGAGCAAGATGCTGAGCTAGCCATGAACATCGCCCTTCCCCCCCTGCGCGCCCTGCCGGTCCTCGTTGCCCTTGTTGCGCTGTCGCTTCTGGCCCACGGGCCCGCGCGCGCCGAGATCACCGTCGATATCACGCAAGGCAATGTCGAACCCCTGCCCATCGCGGTGCCCGATTTTCTTTCGGACAACGAGGCGGCCAGGCGGTTCGCCGTCGATATCGCCGGGGTCGTGGCGGCCGATCTGGAGCGTTCGGGGCTGTTCCGGCCGATCGACAAGAAGGCCTTCATCGGCCAGCCACAGGGGCTCGGCGTGACGCCCCGGTTCAACAACTGGAAGCCACTGAACGCCCAGGCACTGGTCATCGGTGAGGTCGGGATCGAGGCCAATGGCGCGCTGCGCGCCTCGTTCCGGCTCTGGGATGTTTTCGCCGAGGACCAGATGACCGGCCTCAGCCTGACCACGACGCAGGCCAACTGGCGCCGGGTCGCGCACATCATTGCCGACACGATCTACGAGCGCGTGACCGGCGAGGTGGGCTATTTCGACACCCGCATCGTCTATATTGCCGAGAGCGGGCCGGCCGAAAAACGCGTGAAGCGGCTCTCGATCATGGATCAGGACGGCGCGAACCATCGTTTCCTGACCGACGGACAGACCCTGGTGCTCACGCCGCGCTTCTCGCCCGCGCAGCAGGAGATCACCTATCTGGCCTATTTCAACGACCAGCCGCGCGTCTATCTGTTCAACATCGACACAGGTGAGCAGGAACTGCTGGGTGATTTCCCGGGCATGACCTTCGCGCCGCGCTTCTCACCCGACGGCAACAGCGTGGTGATGAGCTATGCCGAAAACGGGAATTCGAATATCTACTCGATGGATCTGCGCACGCGCCGGGTCGCGCAACTGACCCGCAGCGCGTCGATCGACACGGCGCCGTCTTTCGCGCCCGACGGACGCCAGGTGGTGTTCGAATCGGACCGCGGCGGCAGCCAGCAGCTCTATGTGATGAACTCGGACGGCAGCAACCAGCGCCGAATCAGCTTCGGCGAGGGGCGCTACGCGACCCCGGTCTGGTCCCCGCGCGGCGACCTGATTGCCTTCACGAAAATCTTCCGGGGCACCTTCCATATCGGCGTGATGCGACCCGACGGCTCGGGGGAACGTCTGCTGACCCGCGGGTTCCTGGTCGAGGGGCCCACCTGGGCGCCCAACGGCCGGGTTCTGATGTATTTCCGTCAGGAACCCAGCGATGCACGCGGGCGCGGCGGTGACCCGCGACTGTTCTCCATCGACCTGACCGGTTTCAACGAGCGTGAGGTCACCACACCGGTTGGCGGTTCGGACCCGGCATGGTCGCCCGGGCCGCTTCCGCAATAGGTTCGAATCACCAAAAGTGCCTGTAAATACTTGTCAAATCGCCGTCAAAGAGGCAGGCGAATGCTTGATTCCCGATTCAACGATAAGTATATTCGCGAGCGTCGGCAGGCGGGGACTTCGAAACCTGCTTGAAGGTTTCACCGTGAATCGGCGCCGGTCGGCGCAGTAACCGGGGGAAAGGCCACACCGATCCTCCGGAAACATTTCACGGATTGTCCAGTCCGTGAATAAAAAGACTTAAGGAGTCCACTATGCGAATTAATATCACCGGCCTTGTCCTGGCGGCGTTTGTACTCGCTGCCTGCTCGACCAGCGGCGATAACAGCGGAAGCACCGGCAGCACCGGCGCGTCCTCGGGCAGCGGCGAAGTCGCAACCTCGCCCGCCGGCCCCAAGCCCGGCTCTCAGCTCGATCTCGAGATCAACGTCGGTGACCGCGTGTTCTACGCGTTCGACAGCTCCGCGCTGTCCGCGGAGTCCCGCACGGCCATCGAGCGCTGGGCGGCCTGGCTCAAGACCTATCCCGCCAATCGCGTGATCGTCGAAGGTCACGCCGACGAGCGCGGCACGCGTGAGTACAACCTGGCTCTGGGTGAGCGCCGTGCGGATGCCGCGCGCGACTACCTGGTCTCGCTGGGCATCGATACCAACCGCGTGAAGATCGTGAGCTTCGGTAAGGAGCGCCCGGCTGTTCCGGGTTCGAACGAGCGCGCCTGGGCCCAGAACCGCCGTGCGGTGATGGTCATCGACCAGTAAACGCGAAACGTCATTCGCGAATGAAGGCGCCCCGGACATGTCCGGGGCGTTTTCGTATCCGGCCGGACCTGCCATAGTTTCGCCGGAAATCAGGCCGAACGTCGTGCGCCGGACCTGGCGGCGAAGGCCGGGTACAGGAAGACCGTCGCTGGAACGATCACGATGAAGACCAAGAAAACCCTCTCGGTGCATGCATTCTCCGGGCTCGCCCTTTCGGCCCTGCTGATGGCGGGCATCGCCTGGCCGTCCGTGGCGGCGGCGCAGTCACGCGACGTGCAGAACCTGTCCGATACCGTCGAGCGCCTTGAGCGCCAGCTCCAGACGCTGGAGCGCGCCGTCTATCGCGGCGATACGCCCCCGGCCGGCTCGGCCTCCAGCGGGACGACACCGCCGCCGTCGGCTCTTTCGGATCTGCAGATCACCCAGGATTCTCTGGAGGAACAGACCCGGCGGCTGACCGGTCAGATCGAACAGCTCGAGTTTCAGGTCCGCCAGCTCAACGACCGCATGGACCGGCTGGTGGCCGATGTGGACTTCCGCCTGCGTGAACTCGAAGGCAATGGTGGACCCGGTCAGGCTTCCCGCGGCGGCGGCGAACCTGTCGCGCCCGTGGCGCCGCAACGCCCGGGCTCGGTCACCGTCCAGGGTGAGGGCGGCGGCGCGCCGCAGGTTATCGGGACCCTGACCGAGAGCCAGCTTCGCGCGGCCAACGTTCCTGCGACCGGGGGTGACCAGGCGGCGAGTGCGCCGGCCGCAACGACGGCCGCAGCGGCCAGTACAGGCGTCGCCCTGCCCGACGGCAGCGTGCAGGACCGCTACAACTACGCGCGCCAGTTCCTGCTGCGCCGCGATTTCGCGAGCGCCGAGCAGGCGTTTTCCGAGTTCGTGGCCGCCCATGGCGACGACCCGCTCGCGGGCAACGCGCAGTACTGGCTGGGCGAGACCTATTATGTGCGCGGCGACTACCCGACAGCGGCGCGCACCTTCGCGGAAGGATTCCAGCGCTATCCCGAAAGCGGCAAGGCGCCGGACAACCTGCTGAAGCTCGGCATGTCGCTGGCCCAGTTGAACCAGCGCGACGATGCCTGCATCACGCTGAAGAAACTTCGTGTCGAATACCCCGATGCGCCGACCAGCGTGGTCCAGCGCGCGGACCGGGAGATCGGCCGTCTGCAGTGCGGCTAGCCGCCGCCGATCCAGCCATGCCCGATGGCGGCGCGCCCGACCGGGCGCCCGTCTCCGCAGCGGAATTTTTCCGTTTGATGGACCGCCTCGGTCCGTTTGAGGCGCGTCCGCGCCTCGCTGTCGGTGTCTCCGGCGGGCGTGACAGCATGGCGCTTGTCCTGCTGGCGGCGGACTGGGTGCGCGCGCAGGACGGCGAACTTCTTGCGCTGACCGTCGATCACGGGCTGCGTTCCGAATCCGTTGACGAGGCCCGCCAGGTCGCCCGGTGGATGGCGGGGCATTCTATTCCTCATCGTGTTCTCCGCCTGACCGGGCTGAATCGCACCCGTGCCGTCGAGGCGGCGGCGCGTGCGGCGCGCTACGAAGCGCTGGAACACGCGTGCCGTGAGGCCGGTATCCTGCATCTGCTGGTCGGTCACCACCTGTCCGATCAGGTCGAGACCCGCATCATGCGCCGCGCGCGCAGCAGCGGTGTCGCGGGGCAGGCGGGCATGGCAGATCTGCGTGAGAGTGGCGGGGTGCGTATCCTGCGTCCCCTGCTGTCTGTACCCCGCGCGCGCCTTTCGGCCAGCCTGGCCGCGTGCGGCCAGTCCTGGATCGAAGACCCGAGTAATCTCGACCCCCGTTTCGAGCGGGCGCGGCTTCGCGCAGATGCTGCGATTTCAAACCCGGCAGATAGCCCGTCGTCGGTCGCTGCGCGGATTGCCCATGAGCACGCGTTGGCCGCGCTGGCGGGGGCTGTCGCGCGGATCGATCCCGCCGGATTTGCGGTTCTGGACAGCGAAAAGTTACGCAGCGCCGCCCCTGACACAGCGCGGGACCTTATCGGCAGGGCGGTTACTACCGTGAGCGGGGGAGCCTATCCGCCGCGCGGAGCGCGTCTTGATGCGCTGGCGGCGCGGGTTGTGCACGATACCGGTGACTGGCGGCGGACGCTCGGCGGGTGCGTGATTACACACGTTGCGAACGGTCGGTTGCAGGTCTTTCGCGAACCAGCGGCGCTTCCGCCACCCTGTGCTGTCGGGAACGGCGCGTTCACCTGGGATAACCGCTTCACGGTCCTGGCCGGCTCCGCCGGTCCGGGCCTGACGGTCGATGCGCTGGAACGGGCCTCGCGGCGCGACTGGGCGCGTGTCGTATCAGCGCGGGTGCTGGCGCTGCCCCACGAGGCGCGGAGGGTCTTGCCGGGCCTTTATGACGGCGACCGGCTGGCCGCAGGCCCTGATTTTGACGGGCAGGGGGCACTGTTTGTGCGGTTTTCACCGAAAAACCCGATTTCGGGCGCAACTTTTGGCGGTTTTTAACCGTTTTCACGGTCATCTAACTGTGACGAATTTGCCGTTGCCCTTGCGCGTCCGGAGTCCCATGTTAGAGGGACGTTTCAGCGGCCGGGCGAGGACACCTTCATCAAGGTCGGCGCCCGCGCGGTCGAGTGGAGAGATCATTTGAACAATTTCGGCAGAAACCTGGCGCTGTGGGTGATTATCGCCCTGCTCGTCGTTGCACTGTTCAACCTGTTCCAGAGTTCGGGCCGCCAGGGAAGCGATCAGAAGCTCGCCTTCTCCGACTTCGTGACCCAGGTCGAGAACGATCAGGTCCAGGATGTGACCATCCAGGGCCAGGACATTTCCGGCACGCTGCGCAACGGCACGAAGTTCACCACCTATGCGCCGAACGACCCGAATCTGGTCCAGCGTCTGAGCGACCACAGCGTGCGGATTTCCGCCGCGCCGAAGGAAGAGGTGCATCCGCTTCTCGGCATGCTGCTGTCCTGGCTGCCCTTCATCATCATTGTCGCCGTGTGGATCTTCTTCATGCGTCAGATGCAGGGCGGCAGCGGCCGGGCCATGGGCTTCGGCAAGTCTCGCGCCAAGCTGCTGACGGAAAAGTCGGGCCGCGTCACCTTCGAGGACGTGGCCGGCGTCGAGGAGGCCAAGCAGGAGGTCGAGGAGATCGTCGAGTTCCTGCGGGACCCGCAGAAGTTCCAGCGCCTCGGCGGCCAGATCCCCAAGGGCGTCCTGCTGGTGGGCCCTCCGGGCACCGGTAAGACGCTTCTCGCGCGCGCCATTGCGGGCGAGGCGAACGTTCCGTTCTTCACAATTTCCGGTTCCGACTTCGTCGAGATGTTCGTCGGTGTCGGCGCATCGCGCGTGCGTGACATGTTCGAGCAGGGCAAGAAAAACGCGCCCTGCATCATCTTCATCGACGAGCTGGATGCGGTGGGTCGTCATCGTGGCGCCGGCCTCGGCGGCGGCAACGACGAGCGCGAACAGACCCTCAACCAGTTGCTGGTCGAGATGGACGGCTTCGAGACCAATGAAGGCGTCATCCTGATTGCGGCCACCAACCGCCCGGACGTGCTGGACCCGGCGCTGCTGCGCCCGGGCCGATTCGACCGTCAGGTCGTGGTGCCGAACCCCGACATCGTCGGGCGTGAGCAGATCCTCAAGGTCCACATGCGCAAGGTGCCG
>Ga0255767_1003249_pt1 | contig 13835 bp, 12 predicted proteins | sample 071ome_24_FD_179967 | JGI IMG/M metagenome (GOLD analysis project Ga0255767, IMG submission 179967) | Coastal salt marsh microbial communities from the Groves Creek Marsh, Skidaway Island, Georgia - 071402CT metaG (version 2) | ecosystem: Environmental > Aquatic > Marine > Intertidal zone > Salt...
GTCTGTTCATCTTTGGTTCCAACCCGGTCTCGGTGAGCAACGAGTTGTCCTACAGTGCCTGGGAATGGGGGCCGATGGTGGGCGATCGCGTCAGTGTGTTTGTCAACCAGGCGCAGACCATTTCGGCCATTCTTGCAGTCTTTGTTGTCATCGGCTTTGGCCAGTTGATGGGCAGGACCCGGCTGGGCAAATCCCTGCGCGCGGCTGCTGATAATCCCGATGCGGCGACCTACATGGGTATCAATGTCGACCGCGCCCATCGTGTTGCCTTTGGCTTTGGCGTGGCCATTACCGCAATAGGGGGCGGGCTGCTGGCCTCCAACGTGTCCTTTCAACCCTATATCGGTACCGAGTACGTGATCATCATGTATGCCGGGGTCGTGCTGGGCGGACTGGGCAGTGTGCGCGGTGCCTTCCTGGGCGGGCTGACCATTGGCGTGCTGCAGCAGGTGTCCGCCATCATCCTGCCCAACCAGCTTCAGAACACCGTTATCTTCGTCTGCTTTCTCATCATCATCCTGCTGCGCCCGCAGGGCTTTTTCGGGCGCCGGGAACGTATTGCATGACGATGATGGATACCCTCAAATCCCTGACCGGTGTGAAACGGGACTTCCTGCATATCGGCCTGTTCGCCGGGGTGTACTTGCTGCTGGCACTGTTCATCAGCAATTCCTATTACCAGCTCATCATGACCATCGTGGCGGTGTGGGCGGTCATGGGGCTGTCCTGGAACCTGTTGTCCGGGTACAGCGGATTGATCAGTTTCGGCCATGCCGCATTCTTCGGCCTGGGTGCCTACCTGGTGGCCCTGTGCCTGTCGGTGTGGAACCTCAGTCCCTGGTTCACCATCGTGCTGGCGACCCTGGCCTGCGGTCTGTCGGGTTTGCTGGTGGGCCTGCCAACCTTTCGCCTGCGCGGGCATTATTTTGCCCTGGCGATGCTCGCCTATCCGCTGGCACTGCTCTACATATTTGAATGGCTGGGTTACCAGGAAGTGGCTTTGCCGATGGAGCGGGAAGCCCCGGCCCTGTACATGCAATTTGACAACCCTGTGTGGCATACGCTGCTGGCCCTGGTGCTGCTGGTCCTGGCCCTGGGTATCAGTTCGCTGGTGGCCAATAACCGTTTCGGCATGTCCCTGCTGGCGATCAAGCTGGATGAGGATGCCGCCGAGGCAGCAGGCATCAATACCCTGTACTGGAAACTGGCGGCCATTACGGTTAGCGCCGCTATTGCCGGCGCAGCAGGGGGCTTTTATGCGGTGGTCTTGCTGGTGGTTACGCCGCTGGCCGTCTTTGGCATGCTTGTGTCGGCCCAGGCACTCATCTTCGCCATGTTCGGCGGGGTCGGTACCCTGTGGGGACCGGTCCTGGGTGCCTTCATCCTGGTGCCCCTGAGCGAGATACTGTATGCCCGCTATGCCGCCGATTTTCCCGGCATCCAGGGCGTGGTTTACGGGGTGGCCATTATCGCGGTAATCCTGTTTGCGCCGCAGGGCATCCTCTGGAAAGTCAGGGCCCTGCTCAAACCTGACCAGTTCCGCATCCTGGGTTCCACGGCCAGTGTCGCTGATTTTGGTGCCCGCGAAGAATTGCTGGTGGTGCCTCCCGAGGAAGACGAAACGCCCGTGCTGGCGGTGTCAGGCCTGGCCAAGGCCTTTGGCGGTTTGCAGGCCACCAACGATTTGAATTTTTCCGTCAGGCACGGGGAACTGCTGGGCATTATTGGTCCCAATGGGGCCGGCAAGACCACCCTGTTCAATTTGCTGAACGGTTTTATTCGGCCAGATGCCGGTGAAATCGTATTTCGTGGCAAGCACTTGCATAAGCAGCGACCGAACCAGCGCTGTGCCGCGGGCATGGCCAGGACCTTCCAGGTGCCGAAACCCTTTACTCACCTGTCGGTACTCGACAACGTGGTCATTGGTGCCTACGTACATACCCGTTCGAAAGAAGAGGCCAGCGAGCATGCTTCCGCCGCTATCCACCTGGTTGGCCTGCATGATGAATGTCACCTGCCGGCGGCCAACCTGACCAATAAACAGTTACGGCTGATGGAACTGGCCCGAGCCCTGGCCTCCAAGCCGACCCTGATACTTGTCGATGAAATCCTGGCCGGCCTTGACCCGGATGCCATGCAGGAAATGCTGGCCGTTTTGCGCAAGGTGCGGGGACTGGGCATCACCATCATCATTATCGAGCACAGCATGCAGGCCATGGTGCAACTAGTCGACCGGTTCGTGGTGCTGGATCACGGCGCGCTGTTGGCTGAAGGTTCACCGGATCGCATTGTCAGGAATCCCGATGTCATTGAAGCCTACCTCGGCAAAAATTGGCTGGACAACGAGGCCCGTGACGGGGAGGATGCAGGCCATGACTGACACCTTGTTGCAACTGGATTCCCTCAGCGCCGGCTACGGCACTGTGGATGTGTTGCAGGATATTTCCCTGACCCTGGGTGAAGGGGAGTTTATTGCCGTGGTTGGTCCCAATGGTGCCGGCAAGAGCACCCTGTTCAAAACCATCTCCGGGATCGTCACTCCCTCCCGGGGTACCATGACCTTGCGCGGTGAAAACCTGCTGCAGGTGCCTGCGCCGAGACGGCCACATCATGGGATTGCCCATGTGCCTGAAGGACGGCAGGTGTTTCCCACGCTGACCATTCTTGAAAACCTGGAAATGGGCGCATTCGTTAACCGCGACCGTGCGGCCTTTACCCAGAACCTGGAGAAAGTCTTCAGCTGGTTTCCGGTGTTGAAAGAAAGAGCCTCGCAGCTAGCCGGCACCCTGTCCGGCGGCGAACAGCAAATGCTGGCCATCGGCAGGGGCTTGATAGGTGATCCGGCCATCCTGATGCTGGATGAGCCGTCGATGGGTCTGTCGCCGGCAATTGCGGATGAAATTTTCAACCGGCTGGTACAGATTCACCGTACCGGTTACCTGACGGTCATGCTGGTGGAACAGCGTGTGGCAGAGGCCCTGCATTTTGCCGATCGTGCCTATGTGCTGGAAGCAGGCAGAATTATCCTCAGTGGCAACCCGGCTGATCTGAAAAACAATGACCGTATTCGCCAGGCCTACCTGGGCATGTAAGTCGCTGCGTCACCTTAAACAAGTCTCATCTGCCAGATTTTCAAATTGCCATCTTCATGCCTCAGGATGAAGGAGAAGTCCAACGCCTCGGTACTGCGATCGCTGGCTTCTATGGTGGTACGGTGCATGATGCCGTGGATGAAATACAGGTCAGACACAATTTTTTCATCAGAAATATTCAGCTCAAAAGTATACTCAGCCTGGTTGAAGCGTTGTTCGTAAAAAAGCTTTAGCTCCTCTTTACCCGTCAGCGGAGGGTAGTCCGGAATCTGCAAGGAAATTTCATGGCTCAGGGTAGCCAGGATGGCCTCCATATCCTGCTCCCTGACGAGTTGGCTGTATTCAAGGACGAGGTTACGAGCGGTTTGCAGACTTGCTTCCATTTCAGGCTTCAGCATCCGTTTTTATGTGTTGTTGCTGGTAGCTGGTCGACAGCTTCTTATCCACGGCAGTAATATGGGAAAACACACTATCGCGGACACAGAATGACCAGGTGTGTGATATCACGGCAGCATTGATTTGGAACTGAAAGCTGGAGCCTGCATGTCTCACCTGGCAAAACCAGCTTTTGACATATTTGGCATGAAAATCTGTCATAAATGACAATATGCTCCTGACTGTCACCGCCAAAGTCATTCCATTAACTTGTTGAAGCAAATAATAATCCATATATATCATGCGGTTGGAGCGATCTAGTCTGACACGTCCAGTAGTGGCATGGATTCTGCTCATTACGTGAGTATTGAAGAAATTCAATGACACTAACGTATTGATTTACTGGATTGGCTGCAAGCGAAACAGAAAAAACTTAAGGAAATTCCCATGACCAGTTCTTTGCCATTTGCGCCACAGATGCACATCAGGCCGGAGGTAAAGTCATTCTTTGACGAGGATACGGAGACCTTTTCCTGCGTGGTGAAAGATCCGGATTCTTCCGCCTGCGCCGTGATTGATTCGGTGCTCAATATTGACTATGCCTCGGGTACTGTCACCCATGATGGTGCAGATGAAATCATCGCCTGGATACGCGATCAGCAACTCGATCTGCAGTGGTTGATCGAGACCCATGTGCATGCCGATCACCTGACCGCAGCACCCTATATCCAGGAGCAGCTTGGCGGCAGGATAGGTATTGGTGCAAATATTACTGTCGTCCAGGATGTATTTGCCGGGATCTTCAATACCGGTGATGAATTCAAACGCGATGGCTCCCAGTTTGATGTCCTGTTCACCGATGGTGACAGCTACAACATTGGTGGCCTGACTGCCTATGCCATGCACACACCGGGGCATACCCCTGCCTGCATGACCCATGTCATAGGTAATGCTGCCTTTGTTGGCGATACTCTCTTTATGCCGGATGTGGGTACAGCCCGGGCAGACTTTCCCGGTGGTGATGCACGCACCCTGTTCCAGTCCATCAGCCGGGTACTGTCCCTGCCCGATGAAACGCGCCTGTTCATGTGCCATGACTATCCGGACAGCCGGGATGTGGATTGTGAAACCAGTGTGGCTGAAGAGAAAAAGCACAACATCCATGTGCACGAAGGTACTGCAGAGGATGACTTTGTCGCCATGCGTGAAAAACGTGATGCGACACTGGACATGCCGCGGCTGATCCTGCCGTCATTGCAGGTGAACATGCGCGCTGGTCACATGCCACCGGAGGAAGATAACGGCCGGGTGTACCTGAAGTTGCCCATTAACGCTTTCAAGTAATGCCGGACCCGGTCCGGAACAGGAGGGGACTATGAGCCAACAACATAACAGTGCCATTGTCATTGTCGGTGGTGGCAGTGCCGGCATTTCGGTTGCCATGAGCTTGCTCAAACGACAGGGTGATCTGGATATCACCATTATCGATCCGGCCTCTGACCATTACTACCAGCCCGGATTCACGCTGGTCGGTGGTGGGGTATTCAACGTGGCGCAAACCCGTCGTGACATGAAAAGTGTCATGCCGAACAAGGTGCAATGGCTGCAAGAGGCTGTGGCGAGTTTTGATCCGGAAAACAACAGTCTCACCCTGGACTCAGGTGATACGGTCAATTACCAGCGGTTAATTGTCTGCCCGGGTCTGAAACTTGACTGGGATGCCGTGGAAGGTTTGCGCGATACCCTGGGTAAAAACGGCGTGACCTCCAATTACCTGCCTGAGTATGCCCCTTATACCTGGCAACTGGTGCAAAAGCTTAAATCCGGCAAGGCCCTGTTTACCCAGCCGCCCATGCCGATCAAGTGTGCCGGAGCACCCCAGAAGGCCCTGTATCTTTCCGGCGATTACTGGCGCGATCACCAGGTGCTCAACAACGTGGATATCGCCTTTTACAATGCCGGCGGTGTGTTGTTTGGTGTGGCGGATTACGTGCCGGCGCTGCAACAATACATCGACAGGTACAACGTCGATCTGCAGTTAAACCATAACCTGGTCAAGGTGGACGGGCCTGCGCAAAAAGCCTGGTTTGCCCGCAAGGATGCCGACGGCAATACCGAAACGGTGGAGGCAGAATTCGACATGCTGCATGTCTGTCCACCGCAAACGGCGCCTGATTTCATCAAGGCCAGCCCACTGGCAGACGAAGCCGGCTGGGTCGATGTGGATCCCAATACCCTGCAACACAAAAAGTACGCCAACATCTGGGGACTGGGTGATGCCACCAACAGTCCCAATGCCAAAACGGCCGCCGCTGTGCGCAAGCAGGCACCGGTTGTCGCGTGTAACGTGCTGGAAGATATCCGCAGCAGCCAGGCACGTTATGGCTACGACGGTTACGGAGCCTGTCCGCTCACCGTCGAACGCGGCAAGATTGTACTGGCAGAGTTCCGTTACGGCGGCAAGCTCTCACCAACCTTACCCACCTGGTTGCTGGAAGGCACACGTCCCACCTGGCTGGCCTGGTTCCTGAAAAAAGTGGTGATGCCGAAGCTGTACTGGGACGGTATGCTCAAGGGCCATGAAACCCTGGTCGCTCCGAAAAAACTCGATGACCTGGAAAGCTGAGAACTGCACAGTTGAGCGCATCACCGGCACTGCTTAAATTTTTTCCCTGCATTGACTGGCTCAGGAGCTATGATGCCAGGACCCTGACGGATGACCTGGTGGCAGCGGTTATCGTTACCATCATGCTGGTCCCCCAGTCTCTGGCCTATGCCCTGCTGGCTGGCGTGCCGGCGGAAGTGGGCTTGTATGCCAGCATGCTGCCGCTGGTCCTGTACACCGTCTTTGGCAGCAGCCGGACACTGGCAGTAGGGCCTGTTGCCGTTGTTTCACTCATGACCGCCTCATCCATCGGCAGCCTGGAGTTGAGCACCCAGGCGCAGTACCTGCAGGCAGCCATGACATTGGCCATCCTGTCGGGACTGTTCCTGCTGTTGCTGGGCATTCTTCGCTTTGGTTTCCTGGCCAACTTTCTTTCCCACCCGGTGGTTGCCGGTTTTATCACGGCCTCTGCCATCATTATTGCCCTGGGGCAGGTCAGGCACGTGCTCGGCATCGACGCCGGTGGCGATAATTTGCCGGAACTGCTGACCTCGCTGGTTGAACACCTGGAAGACACCAATGCCATGACTCTGGCGGTGGGCCTGTTTGCCATACTCTTTCTGGCGGCTTCAAGGCTATGGCTCAAAGGGCTGTTGAGCCGGTTTGGCCTGTCGGACTTTGCGGCCGGTGTCATGGTCAAGGCGGCACCGGTAATCGCCGTCATCATCACCATTGCCTGGGCCGGCCTGGCAGGGCTCGAAGACAGCGGTGTTGCCCTGGTGGGTGAGATTCCTGCGGGCCTGCCATCCCTGGTGTGGCCGGCTTTTGACATGGCCATGGTACAGGCGCTTGTCGTACCGGCCATACTGATCTCGGTTATCGGATACGTGGAGTCAGTGTCTGTCGGCAAAACCCTGGCGGCAAAACGGCGCCAGAAGATTGACCAGAACCAGGAACTCATCGGCCTGGGAACCGCGAATATCGCTTCGGCTATTTCGGGTGGCTTTCCGGTCACGGGCGGGTTTTCGCGCTCGGTGGTCAACTTCGAAGCGGGCGCCCGAACACCGGCAGCCGGATTTTTCACGGCTATAGGCATCGGTATTGCCACCCTGACCCTGACCGGCTTGCTGGCCTTGCTGCCCAAGGCCACCCTGGCCGCCACGATCATCATTGCCGTGCTGGGGCTGGTGGATATCAGCATGCTGAAGAAAACCTGGGCTTATTCGAAACATGATTTCATCGCTGTTGCCGCGACGATCCTGGTGACCCTGCTGGCAGGTGTGGAGACCGGTGTGTCGACGGGAGTGGTTGCCTCGCTGGTATTGCACCTGTACAAGACGTCCCGTCCCCATATTGCCGAAGTAGGGGAGATCAAGGGCACGAAACATTTTCGTAATATCAAGCGACACCAGGTGGAAACCAGTCCCTACATCCTGCAGTTGCGCGTTGATGAAAGCCTGTACTTTGCCAATGCCTCTTACCTGGAAGAAGAAATATTCAGGAACCTGGGTGAAAAGAAATCCCTGCGCCATGTCATCCTGATGTGCACTGCGGTAAACGAGATCGATATCAGCGCACTGGAAGTGCTTGAATCCATCAATGACATCCTCAAGGAGCAGAGTATCGGATTTCACCTGTCTGAAGTGAAAGGCCCTGTCATGGACCATCTCGAGGGTACCCATTTTCTTGCTGCCCTGAATGGCCAGGTCTTCCTGTCCCATTACCAGGCTGTGCAGACTTTATTGCTCGAAGACACCTTGTTGTCGCTCTAATTTGCCGCTGTAAAACCTCGCCATATTTCCCTGGATTCCATGATTGACAGTCACCGGTTATGCCTGTACTTTGGTTTGCAATTCAATTGGAAACTAAAGGAGGTGATCTCAATGTCTAGTGATATGTGTAAGGTTTCAGCGGATATTGGTGTTTATGTTCAATTCGGTACTAACGACCGGAGGGAAACGTAGCATCCTCCTCAAAGCCTTGAATCTGGTCATGGCAACATGACCGGATAAAAAAGACTTGATTGAGTTCCGTTGGAACCCAACAAATCACGAAAGGGAGCCGCAAGGCTCCCTTTTTTGCTTTTGGGCTTGTGGATTTATTGTCATTTTTTGCCGAAATAACCCCGTAGGCCGGAAATGGCCCAGAGGGCCATCTCCGGCATTGTCGTTCATCATCATTCGGGATTGTCGGAGATTGCTGCGCAATTTTCGACCAACAATGATCAAAGTTATTTCTCCACGATTTTCTTAATGAATCACTACCCATTCCAGGCTACCTTGACAGTCCTGGCACGCCGTTTAATCATTAGCGGCAAAATAACAAGGGGAATTCCATGAAGTATTTCAGACTGTTGACCGTCATCCTGTGTGGCATGCTGGCCTTCCCGGTGATGGCCCAACCGATCAAGGTGGGCCTGGTCGTGCCCCTGTCAGGACCCTGGGCCAGGCAGGGCCAGGTGATGCGGGCAGCGGCGCAACTGGCGGTGGAACAGATCAATGAGGCCGGTGGAATCCAGGCCCATGGCGGCCGCCCACTGGAGCTGGTGGTGTTTGATACCGGGGATTCCGTGGAGCGGGCCAAGAATGCCGCCCAGCGCATGGTGGCCGAGGAGCCCGATCTTGTTGGTGCCACCGGCTCTTACCTGAGCTCGTTTACCCTGGCGGTGACCGAGGTCACCGAAAGGGCGCAGATCCCGCTTTTGACCCTGAGCTATTCTGACCAGATTACTTCCCGAGGTTATGACTACGTGTTCCAGACCTCGGCCACCGGTGCCTACCAGAGCGAAAATGCGCTGCCACTTCTGCTGGATATCGCGGAGCAGGCCTCCGGCAAACGCCCGAAGACCATCGGGATTGTCATGGACAACACGGCCGCCTCGGTGGCTTTCGTCGAGCCCATCGTCAACGGCAGTGCACTTGCAGACAATGACCTGGAACTGGTCGTCAATGAAGTGTTCACACCGCCGCTGGCCAATGCCACGCCACTGATCCAGCGCGTACGCTCACGCCGCCCTGAACTCCTGCTGCTGTTGCCCACGGCTATTTCCGATACCAAGCTCTTGCTGGAAAAAATGAATGAATTCGGCCTGGGAAGGGGACGCATACCGACCATCAGCAATGGCGCCGCCATGGGCTCACCGGATCTTGCAGCCAACATGCCACCTGCCTTGCTTGAGGGAGTGATGTCCATCGTCGCCAACTGGAGCACGAAAGGGCAGGAGCAGATGATTGCCGATTACATGGCCTTTTCCGGCGAACCCTGGATGACCCAGAACCCGCTGTGTGCCTTTGGCCATATCTGGTTATTGAAAGAAGCTCTGGAACTGGCCCCGACGCCAGACAGTGTTGCCGTCAACCAGGCCCTGCACACCATGGATATCACGACCGGTGCCTCGGATTACTTTGCCGGTGGCCGGGTGCGCTTTGACGAGACCGGTAAACGGGTTGATGCGGACATCCTCGTCATCCAGTGGCAGGATGGCGTACCGTATACGGTTTATCCGAACAATGCTGCCATGAGTCAGATGGTCTGGCCGACGAGATAGATAATCGTAATAGGGAACAAGGGAAAAAGGGAAAAAGGGAAAAAGGGGGGGGAGCAGCGCCTGCTGCCCGTACAGTTGAACTGTTCTCTTTTTCCTTTATTCCTTTTTTTCCCTTTTTCGTCAGTTACCCCGCAAACCACCCCCCATCCACACTTTCACACGCACCGGTCACAAACCCTGAAGCATCGGATGCCAGGTACAGGGCGACTGTGGCGACTTCTTTCGGCTCTCCCATGCGCCCCATGGGTTGGCTGGCATCCATGTCGGCACGTATGGCTTCGGGGTCGGGATACTCATTGATGCGGTCCAGCATGAAAGGGGTGGCAATGCGTCCCGGGCAGATGCAATTGACACGGATATTGTCCTTGGCATGGTCCATGGCCATGGCCTTGGTCATGCCGACAATGGCGAACTTGGTGGCGCAGTAGGCAAAGCGGTCCGGCACGCCTATGACGCCGCAGATACTGGCCATGTTGACGATGTTGCCGGCCTTTTTTTCCAGGAAGTGGGGCATCAGGGCACTGGTCATGTGGAAGACGCCTTTCACGTTGACGTTGTAAAGGCGATCAAAGTCTTCTTCAGAGGTCTGTTCTATCCTGCCCACCATGCCGGCACCGGCATTGTTGAACAGGACATCCACTCCACTGTCTGCCAGCACACTGGCAATATAGTCATCAATGCTTTGCTTGCTGGCCACATCACAATGACCCACGATGATTTGCTTGGCAAAGTCCGATTTGGCATGGCGCTCCCTGCAGGCATCCAGGTTAATGTCGCTGACAAAAACCTTTGCTCCCACCGAGGCAAAAAGTTCTGCGCTGGCGGCACCAATACCGGAAGCACCGCCGGTAATGACGATTGTCTTGTTGTTGAGATTGAAGGGATTTGTGTCCATGATTGCTCCAAATACCTGGTTCTGATCTTAAACAAGGCGGAAAACCGGTATTTTTAATTTTTCGCCCTCTATTAAAGCTTCGCTGCATACTATGCATTTTTGTTATGATGCACGCCTTTGAATACTAATGCCAACCAGGAGAAAACCATGTCTGATGATTCCCGCGCAGCCCTGAAAGAACTGGGTATCAAAACCCGTCGCGAAGTACTTGGCGACAAATATGTGGATGCCGCACTGAACAATGCCAACGACTTCAACCAGGGTCTGCAGGACCTGCTCAACGAGTATTGCTGGGGCGACGGCTGGAACCGTGGCGTATTGAGCCGCCGTGATCGCAGCCTGATCAACCTGGGCATGCTCACTGCCCTGGGCAAAAGCCATGAAGTGGCTGTCCATACCCGCGGTGCCAAGAATAATGGTCTGAGCAACGAAGAAATCGCGGCGGTATTTTTACAGGCGGCAGTCTACTGTGGTGTGCCGGCTGCTGTGGACAGCTTCCGTTCAGCCAATCCTGTCATCGAAGAAATTGACGGTAAAAAATAATCCTGAGCAAAATAACAGCAACAGTATAAAAGGTACTTTATGAGCAGTTTTACTCCTCCCGCGGCTATCGGTTTTGTCGGCCTGGGCAACATGGGTTATGCCATGGCCACACGCCTGGCCAATGCCGGTTACACACTTACCGTGGCAGACCTGAATGCTGACGTGGTGCAGCAGTTTTGCCAGGAAACCGGAGCAGCTTCAGCTGATTCCCTGGAGGCACTGGGCAGCGCTGCCGACCTGGTCATCACCATGCTGCCGGAAGGCAAGGCAGTGCGCAAAGTGCTGCTGGGTGAGGGCGACAACGTTACTGCCGGTCTCAAGCAGGGGGCGGTCATCATTGACATGAGTTCCTGCTCACCGGTGGATACCCGGGCCCTGAGTGAAGAACTGGTTGGCCTGGGCTATGACCTGATTGATGCACCAGTCTCCGGCGGCAAATACAAGGCGGCAGAGGGTACCCTGGCCATCATGGCAGGCGGCAAGGAAGACCTGGTGGAAGACTGTCGTCCCGTTTTTGAAGTCATGGGCAAGCCGTTTCGTACCGGCGGTCCGGCTTCCGGGCATGCCATGAAATCCATGAACAATTTTCTGTCTGCCGGCACCCTGGCACTGGCATCGGAAGCTGTCATCACCGGGGCAAAATTTGGCCTGGATCCCGAGGTCATGGTGAATATCATCAATGCCTCTACCGGGCGCAGCAACAGCAGTGAAGACAAGTTTCCGAAGTTCATTTTGCCGCGCACCTTCAATTCCGGTTTTTACCTGGGACTGATGGCCAAGGACCTGCGCTTTGCCGTGGACCTGGCGGCATCGGAAGGCACGCCCAGTGCGTTTATCAACCTGCTCAGCAGTACCTATGACAAGGCGGAAGCCGACCTGGGTTTTGATGCCGATAACACCGAGTTGTTCAAGTACCTGGAATCGCTTACACATGAGCAGGCGGACAAGGACTGATTCGAATGGCCGAACTGGAGCACTTCAAGGTTTATGCCATTCGTTATGCCCGCGTTGATCGCCAGGCCTCGGAAAACTTTCTCGGCGGTGATCCCCATGAAGCAGGCATGCCCATGGACTATTTTGTCTGGCTCGCGGTCAGTGACAGCAAGACGTGGGTGATCGACACCGGTTTTAACCAGGCCGCCGCCGACAAACGCCAGCGGGAATTCCTGCGTTGCCCCACGGAAGGGCTGGCCATGCTGGGCGTGGATGCCAGTGAGGTCGAGGATGTCATCATTACGCATCTGCACTACGACCATATTGGCAATTTCGACAAGTTTCCCAAAGCGCAGTTTCACCTGCAGGACAGCGAGATGGCCTATGCCACGGGACGCTACATGGCCAATCCCTTTTTCCGGCATGCCTTTGAAGAAGATGAAGTGGTGGCCATGGTACGCAATGTCTATGGTGGCCGCGTCTCCTTTTATGACGGTGATGCCGAGCTGGCGCCGAATATTTCCCTGCATCATGTCGGGGGACACACCAAGGGCCTGCAGGTCGTACGCCTGTGGACCCAGAAAGGCTGGCTGGTGCTGGCATCGGATGCCAGTCATTACGCCGCCAATATGAATGAAGGCAGGCCATTTCCCATCGTGGTGGACGTGGGCCAGATGATCGACGGCTGGCAGAAAATGCGCGGCCTGGTTGATGATCCAGACCGCATCATTCCCGGCCATGATCCCGAAGTCATGAAGCGATTCCCTTCACCGGACCCGGCCATGGAAGGGGTGGTTGTCAGGCTGGATGTTTGAGTCGGCTGCGCCGACAGGGACAAGGAACGACTTGTTGGGCCTGAACGAAACGGCGTAGGCCGGAAGAGGTGCGAAGCACCGTCATCCGCCAAGGAGCCCGCAGGGCACCCGAACATCCTTATAAATTTCACTTAAACCAGGCGACCTCCGGTCGCCATGCCGGATGACGCTACGCTTTTCCGGCCTACACCGGTGCTGGAATGTGTTGTAGGTCGGGATAGACGCGAAGCGTCGTTTCCCGACGTTGAAACCTCAAACCTTGATAGCACTCATGTCGGCAAACGCTTCGCTTATGCCGACCTACACGGCCTCCTGACCAGTGCATCCGCATTCGGGCAATCAACTGCGAAGAAATGACCAATAGTTAGCCTTCATCACCAGACAATCCTCCATAAAAATACATAACCTACTGAAAAATATAGCTAATATATTATTGGCATCCCCTTGCAATAGTGGTGTTTTAGTCAAATTTCCGGGCATTGCTGCCTGGTGAACGATGAAACCATGCTCAAGCAAGGGGATGTTATGAAAGCAGTAAAAGGACTATGTGTTGCCGGCCGCCATCCGACATTTTCACCATTGTCGGAAACATGGGCACAGGCGATCGGTGATCGCCATGTCGGATGGCGCTTCGCTTATCCGACCTAAGAAAATTAAGGTGAATTTCCGAAGATTAACCTTAACTGCAGTTTTCAAAAAACAATCCTTGCTCCTTGCTCCTTGCCCCGCACCGAACCTTTCAGGTAACGTGACAGTCCAATAAAAAACCAGACATAGGGAATTCCACCATGCGCACAATTCATCGTGTTGTCATCACCTTTACCGGTCTTTTCCTGGCGGGACTGTTTGCCAGCCAGGTGTCTGCTGCGGACATGCAGCCCGGAAACACATTCAAGGAATGTCAGAACTGCCCGGAAATGATCGTGCTGCCGGCAGGCAGTTACATGATGGGGTCTCCGGAAGATGAACCCCTGCGTCGGGAGAATGAACCGCTGCACGAAGTGACCTTTGCACAGCCCTTTGCCATTGC